>Ga0126378_10000787_pt1 | contig 23264 bp, 23 predicted proteins | sample PanSoiMetPlot_23_FD_92587 | JGI IMG/M metagenome (GOLD analysis project Ga0126378, IMG submission 92587) | Tropical forest soil microbial communities from Panama - MetaG Plot_23 | ecosystem: Environmental > Terrestrial > Soil > Tropical forest > Bulk soil | place: Panama | collected 2016-02-17
AAGACCTTCACCATCGAGTTCAAGGAGCGCTACGGCCTCACGCTCGACGTGCTCGCGAAGACGTCGACGCCGATCTGCTTCATGATGCGCAAGAAGGAAGCCGAGACCGACCCGATGCAGAAGATCGATCAGGTCGTGGGCTCCGGTCCTTTCATCCTCAACCCCGACGAGACCAAGCCGGGCACGCAATACGTCTATGACCGCAATCCGAACTACGTGCCGCGGAGCGAGCCCGCTTCCGGCATCGCTGGCGGCAAGGTGGTCAAGGTCGATCGCGTGATCTTCATCAACATGCCGGACGCCCAGACCGCGGTCGCGGCCTTGCAAGCCGGCGAGATCGACTTCTACGAGATCCCGCCGACCGATCTCCTGGCGCAGCTCGAGCACGACAAGAACATCAAGATCGAGGTGCTGAATCCGCTCGGCAACGTCGGCCAGATCCGGCTCAACTTCCTGCACCCGCCCTTCAACAACGTGAAGGCGCGGCAGGCGATGCTCTACATCGTCAAGCAGGACGATTACATGAAGGCGACCTTCGGCGAATCCAACTATTGGAAGACCTGCGGTGCCTATTTCGCCTGCGGCACGCCGATGGAGAACGATGCCAATACCGACTGGTTCAAGGGTGGGCAGAATCTCGAGAGGGCGAAGCAGCTCTTCAAGGAGGCGGGCTATGATGGCAAGCCCATCGTGCTGCTCCAGGCGACAAACATCGCCTACATGAACAATTCCGCCCAGGTCCTGGCGCAAGAGCTGCGGCAGGCCGGTCTCAACGTTCAGGTCGAGCCGATGGACTGGTCGAACGTGGTGCAGCGCCGCTCCAGTAAGACGCCGCCCGACCAGGGCGGCTGGAACATCTTCATCACATCGTCCGGTGCCTCGGCGGTTGGCAGCCCGATCCTGCTCGCGGCGCACGCCGCGACCGGCGACAAGGCCTGGTTCGGCTGGCCCTCGGACGCGAAGCAGGAGGAGCTCCGCGACAAGTGGGCTCTCGCGGATACGCTGGAGGCGCGCAAGGCCGTGGCCCGCGATCTCCAAGCTAACGCCTGGACCTTCGTGCCGCAGGTCTACTACGGGCAATGGCTGCAGCCCGCCGCCATGCGCAAGAACATCAACGGCGTGCTGCCGGTCGCCGAGATCATCCCGTGGTGGCACGTCGAGAAGACGTGAGATCCATCGTCGGCGACTCCCCCTCACCCCGACCCTCTCCCGCAAGGGGAGAGGGGGATGAGCGAGTCTACCCCTCTCCCCTTGCGGGAGAGGGAGGGACCCGTCGCGTAGCGACGGGAGGGTGAGGGCATTCGCACCACTCGTTCCCCGGAATGACCGCCTACATCGCCAGACGCCTGCTCTCGATGCTGCCGGTGGTGGCGATCGTGGCGATGTTCGTGTTCCTCCTGCTGCACCTGGCGCCGGGCGATCCCGCGGCGATCATCGCGGGCGACAACGCGACTCCGCAGAACATCGCGCAGATCCGCAAGGCGCTGGGGCTCGACGAGCCCCTCTGGCGACAGTTCCTGGTCTGGGCCGGCAGCCTCGTCCAGGGTGACCTCGGCAGATCCATGTTCTGGAACGAGCCGGTGGCGACGCTCATCGGCCAGCGCGCGGAGCCGACCGTCTCGCTCGCGCTCACGACGCTCTCGGTCGCGGTCGTGCTGGCGATCACCATGGGCGTCACGGCCGCCGCCAAGGCCGGCACCGCGATCGATCGCTTCGTGATGGGTTTCGCAGTCTTCGGCTTCTCCGTGCCGGTGTTCGTGGTGGGCTACCTCCTCATATTCATCTTCGCGATCGCGCTCAAATGGCTGCCGGTGCAGGGCTACACGCCGATCGCCGAGGGCGTGGCGCCGTGGCTCCGCAATCTCGTCCTGCCCTCGGTGGCGCTCGGGCTCGCCTATGTCGCGCTGATCGCGCGGATCACGCGCGCCACCATGCTGGACGTGCTCGCGGAGGATTACATCCGCACTGGGCGCGCCAAGGGCGTGGCGGCTCGCCCGCTCCTGCTGAAGCACGCGCTCAAGAACGCGGCGGTACCGATCGTCACGGTCATCGGCATCGGCGTCGCGCTGCTGATCGGCGGCGTGGTGATCACCGAGACGGTCTTCAATATCCCCGGCGTCGGCCGCCTGGTGGTGGACGCGATCGCGCGCCGCGACTATCCGATCATCCAGGGGGTCATCATGGTGTTCTCTGGCATCTACGTGCTGGTGAACCTCCTGGTCGACCTCTCCTACACGCTGCTCGATCCGCGGATCCGGTATTGAGATGACCGCCGTCGCCGAGGCTCCGCGCGCAGTCCCCGGCCGCCTCGGACAATTCCGCACGTTCGCTCGCCGCAACCCGACGATCGTCGCGGGCGCGACCCTGCTCGCGCTGATGACGGCGATCGCGGTGGTGGCGGGGTTGATCGCCGGCGATCCCCAGTTCCTCAATCCGTCCGAGCGACTGCGCGGCCCTTCCGTGGTCCACTGGTTCGGTACCGACAACCTCGGCCGCGACGTCTATTCGCGCACTGTCTTCGGCGCGCGCATCTCGCTCGTGGTGGGACTCGCCGTCGCGATCCTGTCGATCGCCTTCGGTCTCGCGATCGGCCTCGTCGCCGGTTACTACCGCCGGGTCGACGCGCCGGTGATGCGGCTGATGGACGGGCTGATGGCGATCCCCGCGATATTGCTGGCGATCGCCCTGGTGTCGCTCAACAAGGCGAGCGTCGGTATCGTCATCGTGGCGATTTCCATACCCGAGATTCCCCGCGTGGTGCGGCTCGTGCGCTCGGTGGTGCTGACCACGCGCGAGCAGCCCTTCATCGAGGCCGCGATCGGCGGCGGCAGCCGGCACCGCAAGATCATCCTGCGCCATATCCTGCCCAGCACAATCGCGCCGCTGATCGTGCAAGCCACATACGTCATGGCCTCGGCCATTCTGACGGAGGCCGGTCTCTCCTTCCTTGGCGCGGGCGTGCCGCCGGAGATTCCGACCTGGGGCAACATGATCGCGGGGAGCCGCTTGTTCCTGGCGAGCGCGCCCTGGACGATCTTCTTCCCCGGCACGTGCCTCGCGCTGGTCGTCCTGGCGGTGAACCTGATGGGCGACGGATTGCGCGACCGGCTGGATCCGCGCCTGGCGCGGCGGATGTGATATGGCGGGCGAGCTCCTTCGCGTCGAGGACCTCCGTACGCATTTCTTCACGCTCGACGGTGTGACGCGCGCGGTCGACGGCGTGAGCCTATCCGTGGAGGCCGGCGAGACCCTCGGCGTGGTCGGCGAGTCCGGCTGCGGCAAGAGCGTCACCGCGCTCTCGATCATGCGCCTGTTGCCGGCGAAGCTCGGCCGCGTCGTCTCGGGCGCGATCCGCTTCGACGGAGAGGACCTGCTGGCGCTCAGCGAAGCGGAGATGCGCGACATCCGCGGCAACCGCATCGCCATGATCTTCCAGGAGCCGATGACCTCGCTCAATCCGGTGCTCACGATCGGCGACCAGATCGCCGAAGCCGTGGTGATCCACCAGAAGAAGAGCCGGTCGGGTGCGCTCGCTCACGCGGTCGAGATGCTGCGCCTGGTGCGCATCCCTGACGCCGAGCGCCGCGTCCGCGATTACCCGCACCAGTTCTCCGGCGGCATGCGGCAGCGCGTGATGATCGCCATGGCGCTCTGCTGCAACCCGAAGCTCTTGATCGCGGACGAGCCCACCACCGCCCTCGACGTCACCATCCAGGCCCAGATCCTGAGATTGATGCTGGAGCTCAAGGGGCGGTTTGGCGCGGCGGTGATGCTGATCACCCACGACCTCGGCGTGGTCGCCGAGACCTGCCAGCGCGTGATCGTGATGTACGCGGGGCGCAAGGTCGAGGAAGCGCCGGTGCTCGCGCTCTTCGACCGGCCGATGCACCCTTACACCCGCGGCCTCATGGCCTCGATTCCACGCCGACGCGTGGCGAAATCCGTCCGCCGGCTGCAGGAGATCCCCGGCATCGTGCCGTCCCTCCGCGAGCCGATCCCCGGGTGCCCGTTCGCGCCGCGCTGCGGCTTCGCCACCGACCGTTGCCGGAGCGAGGCACCGGCCCTGGTCGAGCGCGACGCGGGCCATTGGGCCGCGTGCTGGCACGTCGACCGGGTACTTGCGGCATGACCGCCAGTCCCGTCCTCGCGGTGGAACACCTGCAAAAGTACTTCCCGGTGCAGCTCGGTCTCTTGCGTCAGACCGTCGCGCACGTGAAAGCGGTCGACGGCGTCTCCTTCTCGATCGAGGCCGGCGAGACCCTGTGCCTGGTCGGCGAATCCGGCTGCGGCAAATCGACGGTCGGAAAGCTCATCCTGCGCTTCCTCGAGCCGACCGCCGGCCGCGTGGTGCTGAACGGCGTCGACATCACCGCCCTCGATCACGGCGCCATGCGGGCCTATCGCCGGCACGTGCAGATGGTGTTCCAGGACCCCTATGCGTCGCTCAACCCGCGGCTCACAGCCGGTGCCATCGTGGGTGAACCGTTGGAGAATTTCGACGCCATGCTGGCCGCGGAGCGAGAGGCCCGCGTCGCAGCCGTGCTGGAGCGCGTGGGTCTGCGCGCCGAGGCCATGCGCCGTTACCCCTTCGAGTTCTCGGGTGGTCAGCGCCAGCGCCTCGGCATCGCCCGCGCGCTGGTGGTGAACCCGGACCTCATCATCGCGGACGAGCCGGTCTCGGCGCTCGACGTCTCCGTTCAGGCGCAGGTGCTGAACCTCCTGATGAACCTGCAGGACGAGCTCAAGCTCACCTACCTCTTCATCTCCCACGATCTCGGCGTGGTCGAACACATCGGACACCGCATCGCGGTCATGTACCTGGGCCGCATCGTCGAGATCGCGCGTAAGGAGGACATGTTCGCGAACCCTCTGCACCCCTATTCGCAGGCGCTGATCGAGGCGGCGCCGGTGCCCGACCCGCGGGTGCGGCGGACGCGCATGGTGATCGAGGGTGACGTGCCGAGCCCGATGAACCCGCCTCCGGGATGCCGCTTCCACACGCGCTGCCCCTTCGCCATCGCGCGCTGCCGCGAAGAAGAGCCGGAGCTGCGGGAAACGGTTCCCGGCCGGCTGGTTGCCTGTCATCTGCGTGAGGACGGCCGGACGGAGCCGCTCCGCGCGTAGAGGAACAGCGCCCTAGGCGATCCTGACCGCCCTCCCCTCCGCCGTCGATCGCAGCAGCGCCTCGATCAGCACCTGCACCTTGAGAGCCTCGCGGCCGTGCGTCACGGGGTTGCGGTTGCCATCAATGGCGTCGAGAAAATCGGTGATCAGCGCCTTGTGCGCCTCGTGCGAGAAGGCCATGGGATCGGCGCCGCCGCTGTTGGAGGCCTGGCCGCCCTCGCGCAAGTGCCGGCCGTTCTTGAAGAAGACGTCGAGCGTCTCGGCGTTGAGCTGTGCGGTCGCCTTCTCGCAGGCGAGCTCGATCCGCTCGGGAAATCCGGGATAGGCCACAGTGGTCGCATCGATCGTGCCGATGGCGCCATCGGCAAACCGCACGCCCGCGCCCACGATGTCCTCGGTGTCGATCTGCCGCAGCGGCGAGGTGGCCGCGAAAGCGCAGACTTCAGCGATCTCGCCCGCCAGACTCTGGAAGAGATCGAGCGTGTGGATCGCCTGGGTCAGCAGCACGCCACCGCCATCGCGCGCCTTCATGCCGCGTCCCGGCTGCGCGAAATACTCGGGCGGCCGCCACCAGCGGACCGCGGCGGAACCTGAGAGGAGCCGGCCGAACTCGCCCGAGGACACGAGCTCGGCGAGCCGGCGGGATACCGTGCGGAACCGATGCTGCAGGACGACTGCGAGCCGGCGGCCCGAGCGCTCCATGGCCTCGACCGCGCGGCGGGCGCGCGCCACCGTTGCGTCGATCGGCTTCTCCAGCAGCACGTGCTTCCCGGCGGCGGCGCAGCGCTCAACCAGCTCCAGGTGCGTGTGGGGCGGCGTCAGGACTACCGCGGCCTCGATCGTACGGTCCTGGAGCGCGCGGTCGAGGTCATCGACTACGGGATAGCCGTGTGCGGCCGCGAAGGCCTTGCGGCGCTCCACGCTCGGCGCATAGCAGGCGGCGATCTCCACCCGGTCGGTGAGCTCCTCGAGGCTGCGGATGTGCGGCTTCAAGGCCATGCCGAGACCGATGATGACAATGCGGTGGCGGCTCACGGCGCTGTTCCCTACATGCGATGGATATGCAGCCCGCCGTCGACGTGGACGACGGTTCCGGTGCTGAACTGAAAGTGGCCGCGTACCAGCGCAACGACGGCGCGCCCGATGTCCTTGGGCTCGCCCCAGCGGCGCACGGGCGCGATGCCATCGGCGATCAGCTTGTCATAACTGTCGCGAACGTCCGCCGTCATGTCGGTGCGGATGATCCCTGGCCGGATCTCGAACACGCTGATGCCCGCCTCGGCGAGCCGCACTGCGAAGAGCTCGGTCATCATGGAGACGCCGGTCTTGCTGATGCAGTATTCCGCACGATTGATCGCCGGCATGGCGCTGTTGATAGAGGCGATATTGACGATCGAGCGGGCGTGCGTCGGATCCTTCTCCGCCAACCACCGCCGCGCGACGCCCTGGGTGAGGAAGAACGGGCCGCGCAGATTGGTCGCCATCAGGGCGTCGAAGCTCTCGGGCGTGGTCTGCAGCATGTCCTGCCGCTTCGCGACCTGGATACCGGCGTTGTTGACGAGCACCTCGAGGCCGCCGAACGCCGCGAAGGCGCGCTCGATCAGCCCCGCGTGCTGGCCCAGGTCGGCGATGTCGCCTCGCAAGAAGGCACCGTTGGCGCCGCGCTCGCGGATGCCCGCGAGGGTCTCACCGGCAGCCGCATCCTCGACGAGATCGTTGATGATGACGTCGTGACCGCCCTCGGCGAAGGCCCAGGCGATGCCACGGCCGATCCCACGGCGGCCGCCGGTCACGAGGACGCGCGGGCGTGGGGTCTGGGTGCGGGTCATTCCTCCGCTATACCTCGCGCTCACCGAGGCTCCGTGCAACACTGGGAGCCCAGTTTCAAAGCGATGGTAGGCCAGGAATGCATGCGTCGTCACGGCCTTTGGTCGAGCCATGAGTGACGTGCTCGAGCTGCCGATCGTCGATGGAGCCACGCGTCTCCACGGCATCATCGGCGATCCCATCGTCCAAGTGGCTCACCCCGGCTTTACACCGAACGCTTCCGGGCCGCGGGACGGAACGTGATTCTGGTTCCGCTCCATGTGCTCCCGGACCGGTTCGAGGAGGCTGTCCGCGGCCTCAAGGCGCTCACGAATTTTGATGGCCTCGTCGTCACCGTGCCGTACAAGGCGCGGATCCTGCCTTTTGTCGATCGGCTGATGCCCATGGGCGAGAAGGTCGGTGCCATCAACGTGATGCGGCGAGATCGCGACGGCAAATGAACCGGTGACATGTTCGATGGCCGCGGCCTGGTGAGGGTGGTACGCAAGGCGGGGTCGACATTGACCTTCGACGTCATCGTGAAGTCCGGGCTTACGTCCTTCATGCGCCACGCGCGCAGTTTCGGCTGCCCAACCTTCGGCGGCTACGCCATGATGGAGACGCAGGTCGACGAGGCCATCACCTTCCTGGACGGCCGGACCTGAGTCGGAGGCGGATCACGCCATGGCGGCACCGGCTGCGTTCGACGCGAAAACATGGGGCGACGAGTTTCACGGGTGCAGGGTAGTGCTCACCGGCGCCTGCGGCGTGCTCGGCCGCTGGATCGCCGATGCCTTCGCGAGGGTGGGCGCGCGGCTCTGCCTGTCCGACCGGCAGGAGGGTGCACTCCGCGAGCTGGCGGACCAGCTCGGGATTGTCGGGAACGGCGGGCTCACGCACCGGACCGAGCTCATCGATACCCCTTCGATCGACGGGCTTGTGGCCAGCGTGGGCGCGGCTTGGGGCGCGCCGGACATCGTCGTCAACAACGCCGGCGTCTATCCCAGCGGCTTCCTGATCGACATCGACGCCGGGGAATGGGATCGGATCTTCGGGGTCAATCTCCGGGCACCGTTCCTGATCTCGCGCGGCTTCGCCAAGCAGATGATCGCGGCGCATCAACCCGGCAGCATCATCAACATCTCCTCGGGCGCCGCGCGCAAGATGCGCCGTACGGTGGCGCCCTATTGCATCTCCAAGACCGCGCTCGACCGGCTCACCAAGGGATTCGCCCTCGAGCTGGCGGAGTTCGGCATTCGCGTGAACGCCGTTGAGCCGGGCTTCGCGCCCGGAAGCACCTCGAGTCCGCTGACACCCGCTCACGTCGAGGCGACGCTGAGCCAGATCCCCCTCGGGCGCGGCACCACGCAAGCCGATGTCGCCAATGCCATCCTCTACTTGTGCTCGGCGCGGGCCGGCTACGTCACCGGCGCCACGCTCAGCGTCGACGGCGGCAATTCCATCGGCAACCTCGCGGTCTATCAGGACAAGAAGCGATCGGGGTAGCGCGGGGGTCCTAGAAAGATCACGGCTCCGCAGGGGTCCGCGGGCCGTTCCCCATTCCAGTGAGAGCACGGAGCCAGCAATGATGGTCAATATCCGAGCCTTGGAGCCTTTGGTCGCGCTTGCCGCTGGCGTACTGATTCTCCTGGCGCCGCGCCTGCTGAATTATATCGTCGCCCTCTATCTGATCCTGATCGGCCTATCGGGCCTTGCCCCGCACCTCATGCGATGAAGCGTAAGGCCTCTCGGAAAATCCGAGAGGAGTGCGACGCCTCGCGGGTGACTCTCAGTCCGCGGCCTTCGGCCGCCGCAGCAGCGCCACGCCGATGATCACCAGGGCGCATCCGACGAGCTGTTGTCCGGTCGGATAGCTCCCGAACGCGGCGGCGGTCGCGATCCCGAACAGCGGGATCAAATTGAGATAGAGCGAAGTCACGATGATCTCGATCCGGGGCTCGCAGCCGCGGGCGCGGCGATCGGCTCGGTTGTCGCCGGCGATCATAGCCGCTTCCCCTGCGCGGCCAGCGCGGCATGTTACGTGAGATGACGGCGCGCGCGGCGCGTGCCAAACTCCTCCAAGTCTCGCAATCGGGGAGTCCAGGGCATGGCGGTCGTTGAGGGTGGGGCTGAACTTCGGGCGGGTGCCACTTTGCCCGCGCCGACCATCGAGAGCTTTCGGCTCGATGGCGCGGTGTTGCTCAAGGGCTATCTACGCGATTGGATTGAGCCGCTGCGCGCGGGCATCGAGCGCAACCTTGCGGAGCCGGGGCCTTATCAGCGTGTCTATACGCCCGCCAGCGGCGCCGGGCGCTTCGTGGGCGACTACTGCAACTGGGCGCGCATCCCCGAGTACCGGCGGTTCGTGTTCGAGAGCCCGGCGGCGGACATCGCGCGGCAACTGATGGGCTCGCGCTCGGTCCGAATCTTCCACGAGCACATCCTGGTGAAGGAGCCGGGCACGCGTGAGCTCACGCCCTGGCACCACGACCAGCCCTACTACTGTGTCGACGGCAAGCAGAATGTCAGCCTGTGGATGCCGCTCGACCGCGTGCCGCGGGACGTCTGCGTCGAGTTCGTGGCGGGCTCCCACCGCTGGGGCCGCTGGTTCCGGCCGCGCAAGTTCAGCGGCGTCGCCTATGACCACAAGTCGGACAGCCTCGAGGACATGCCCGACATCAGCGCCCACCGGTCCGACTACCGTCTCCTGAGTTGGGACGTCGAGCTCGGCGACGCCATCGCCTTCACATTCCTGACGGTGCACGGCGCGCCCGGCAACCTCTCCGCCAGCCGCCGGCGCGCTTTCGCCTCGCGTTGGATCGGCGACGATGCCGTCTACGCGGTCCGCCCCGGCGAGATCTCGCCTCCCTTCCCGGGCCTCGACCAGCGCCTCAAACCCGGCGAGCCCATGGCGGCCGAGGAATTTCCTCTGGTCATCGGCTGAGGCAGCTCCGCCCCGTGTCGATTGGCGACGCGCTCATGCATCGGCGAAGCGTACGGCGGCGATCGGTGGCAGGCGCGCATCCGGCATGGACCAGGAATCGCCGCCATCCTCGGAGATCCAGAGACCGCCGGTGGTCGAGCCAAACGCGAGCCGCTCGCCGCTGGCGTCGACCGCGAGGGCGTGGCGCCAAACCAGGTCATAGGCATGCCGCTGTGGCAGCCCCTTCGTCAGCGGGTCGAACGTCCGACCGCCGTCGCGGGTCCTCGCGATCACCAACTTTCCATCGGCCGGAATTCGCCGCTCGTCCTTGATCGCGGGCGCGAACCACGCTGTGTTCGGGTCCCTCGGATGCGCCGCCACAGCAAAGCCGAACTTCGAGGGACGGATCGCCTTGAGCTCTTGCCAGCTGGCGCCCGCGTCCTCCGAGCGGAAGACGCCGTTGTGGTGCTGGCACCACACGACTTCCGGTCGCGCGGCGCACCGCGCGAGCCTGTGCACATCCTGAACGATCGGTTCTTCGTGCCGCTCCGGCGGCATGTACTCCGCGTACATGCCCCGATTGATGATGCGCCACGACCCGCCGCCGTCGGTCGTTGCCCATACGCCGGCCGTGGAAACGCCGATGCGGATGTCGCGGGGGTCGCGGGGATCAACCAGCACGGAGTTGATGCCGGGCTGCTCGCCCCCGGCGACGCCCAGCCACTGCTTGCGTTCGGGCATGCGCCACAACGGCTCATTCAGCGACCACGATGCACCGCCGTCGTCCGAGCGGAAGAGCCCACCGGGCATCGTGCCCGCCCACAGCGTGCCGGCAACCCCGCCCGTCTCGAGAACCCAGATCTTGCCGAGCGACCAGGGATGCGGATCGTCGCCGGAGCCCTCCGGCTTGACGGGAAATGCCGGGACGCCGCGCTCCTTCCAGGTCCGGCCGGGATCGCGACGCCAGAGCTTGGCACCGAAATGGCCAAGATCGAGCGCCGCATAAACGGCGCCGTCTAAATCCGCCAGCACTGCAGAGACTGGATCGCCGAGGAAATGCTGATCGGCGACGTCCCAGGTGCCATTCCCGCGCGCAAGCTCGAACAGGCCTTTGCGGGTTGCGACATGGAGCCGATCAGCCATGTTCTCCTCCCTCAGCCGCCGGTGAGCGCCTGCAAGACGTAGATGTGGTCGTCTGACGCGACCGGATCGGTGAGACCGACCCGGTCCCTCGCCGGCGAGCCGTTGATATAGACCGCGATGTGCCGGCGGATCGCGCCTTGGTCGTCCAGAAGGTATCCGCGCAACGCCGGCCGAGAGGCGAAAACCGCGGCGAGCGCCTCGGCCAGCGTGCCGGCCTCGACCTGGGCCGACGGCGCCGCCAGGAACCGCTGCAGGGCCGGCGTGAACGAGACGATGGGCATGCCCGAACCTCTCTGTAGGCGCGTCCATCATTTAGGATGACAAGGACAAGCGCCCTGTCAATTCTGCGGCTTCAGCGCATCGACGAGAACGCGCGCATTCGCGCCCACCGCCGCGCGATCGAGGCCGGGCTTATAGAGCGCCGAGCCGATCCCGAACCCGGTTGCTCCCGCTTTGAGCCAGGACTGGATGGCCGCGGCATCGATGCCGCCGACCGGCAGCACCGGTATTCCGCGCGGCAGCACTGCGCGCATCGCGGTGAGCACCTTGGGCGAGGCCGCCTCCGCCGGGAAGAGCTTGAGACCATCGGCGCCGGCCTCGATCATCGCAAACGCCTCCGTCGGCGTGAAGAAGCCTGGTACCGCGATGAGGCCCAACTCCTTCGCGCGCCCGACTACCGCGGCATCGGCATGCGGTGTCACGATGAGCGCGCCGCCCGCCGTGGCGATCTCGGCGACCTCGTCGCGGCGCATGACCGTGCCCGCCCCGATGAGCGCCCGCGTCCCGCACGCCGCGCCGAGGCGCCGGATGCTCTCGATCGGCTCCGGCGAGTTCAAGGGCACTTCGATGATCGCGATGCCAGCCGCAACCAGCTCCTCCGCGATGCCGCCGACCTCGTCCGGCCGCACGCCGCGCAGGATCGCGATCAGCGGCGATTTCTGAAGCCAGGACGCGAGCGTCATCACGGAGCCGCCGCCAGCGACCGCGCGATGGTCCAGAGCCCGCGCACCGCGGGCTCGCCGCCGATCGGCCGCGCTGAGAGGCCGCAGCGCGCGAACGCCCGACAATAGAGCCGCGAGAGGTCCGCCGAGCCGATCACCGCGACCGGCACCGCCGGTTCGGTCGCCCGAATCTCATGGCCGATCAAGAGTCCCGAAAGATAGGAGGCCAGGCCCGAAGCCGGGACCTCCCCGAACAGGCCGCGGCTGCGCACGCCGAACAGGTGATGCAACAGGCCCTGCCCGTCCAGGGAGCGGTCGACGCCCGCGTCGAAGGCGCGATCGTCGTCGATCGTCTCGGAGCCGCCGAGTCGTCCCAAGATGCTGTGGCGCCACAGCACGCCGAACACCTCGCCGGTCATGTGCGTCGTGAAATTCACGATGCGCCGATCCGCTACACGGACATATTTGCTGTGGGTGCCCGGCAGACAGACCATGGCGTCCTTGCCGAGCTCGTCGAGCGCGCCGATGATCTGTGTCTCCTCGCCACGCATCACGTCGGGCACACCTTGGGCATCCCGACAACTGATGCCGGGGACGATGAAGACCCGCCGCCCCCGATCCCAATCCACCTCCACGCTCGCCCGGGCGACGGCCTCGAGATCGGCCGGGCACGGCAGGTACGGCACCTCTTTCCAGCCCTGCCGGCTCCCGATCATGCCGCTCATGAAGATGGCCCCGGTCTCCTGGTCCAGCCAGGCCCCGATCTCGTCGCCGAGGACGCCTGCGAAGCCGCCGGCCTCGACCTTCAGAATGCCGCGTGGGGCGGAGCGCTGATCGATGATCCGTCCGCCGGCATCGACCCGATAGGCACGAAACGAGCTCGTACCCCAATCGATCGCAATCACGCCGCTACCGCGCCCAACGCAGCACCAGCGGATCGAGGCGCCGCGCGATCTCGATGAGGCCCGCGCGGGTCGCGGGATGGAGCGGCTGCCACGGGTGACGCGCGGCCTCGCAGGCGATGATGCCGCCTTCCTTCATCAGCGCCTTGCAGGCGAGCAACCCGCATTGCCGGTTCTCGTAGTTGATCAGCGGCAACCATCGCTCATAGCACGCGACGGCGGCGTCGCGCCGTCCGGCCGCGAAGTCGTCGACGATGCGGCGAAGCGCGTCGGGAGAGGCGCCGCTCGGCATGGTGCCGGTGGAGCCGGCGTCCAGGTCCGCCATGAGCGTAATCGCTTCCTCGCCGTCCCAGGGACCGATCACGGCATCGCCGCCGAGGCGGATGATCTCGCGCAGCTTGCCAGCGGCGCCGGGCACCTCGATCTTGAAATAGGAGACGTGGTCGATCTCTCGCGCCATGCGTGCGAGGAACGCGGCCGAGAGCGCCGTGCCGCTCACCGGCGCGTCCTGGATCATGATGGGGATGTTGATCGCATCCGAGAGCGCGTGGAGGAAGTCGAAAATCGTGGGCTCCGCGGCACGGATGGTGGCGCCGTGGTAGGGTGGCATCACCATCACCATGGCAGCACCCGCGGCCTCGGCGCGCTGGCTGCGCGCGATGCAGATCCGGGAGCTGAAATGCGTGGTGGTGACGATGACGGGCACCCGGCCCGCCACGTGCTTCAGGATCGCCTGCATGAGCGTCTCGCGCTCGTCGTCGGCGAGCGCGAACTGCTCGGAGTAGTTCGCGAGGATGCAGATGCCGTTGGAGCCGGCGTCGATCAGGAAATCGACGCAGCGCCGCTGGCTATCGAGGTCGAGGCCGCCGCGCTCGTCGAAGGTCGTCGGCGCGACCGGAAATACGCCCTTGAGCGCGCCGCGCGGCGGCATCGATCAGAATCGCGGACGAAGCGAGCGATGCTCCACCACCACCGCCCGCGTGCGTGGCGCGGGCCGCGGTTCGCGGCGCTCCACATAGGCGCGCGACGGCGCCGGCCCCGGAACCGTGATGGACATGGCGGGATCGGCGTGGCGGACCTCGATCTGGCTGCCGCCGATCACCGTGCCGTTCATGGCCGCGATCGCGGCGTCCGCCGCCTTCTGGGGCGCGATATCCACCAGCCCGTGGTTTTTCGTGGCGCCGGTCTTGGCGTCGCGCGCCAGCAGCGCGCCGATCACGAGCCCGAACGCGTCGAAGGTCTGCGCCAAGTCCTCGTCGGTGAACCCCTGCGGCAGGTTCGCCACGAACACGTTGCCGCGGAAACTCTGCTTTCTCATATTTACCCTCCCTGCGCCCGATTCGCCGCAAGCCCAACAGCTCGCACCGACGCGCATGGTGATGTCCCCGGTCAAACCGGAGACTGGTGATGCTCTTGCTGGTCCGTGGTGACGCTATCATCGATCTGCACGGCGCGCATCCGCCGGCGAGGACAGACCAGACCTGCATGCGCGCGCCGAGTGACCTTCCCCACACCAGCCTGTGATAGAATTGAAATCGATCAAGGACATATGCACTGTGTCGACGGACCTTGATGCCGACTATTCCCTGACAATTGAGCAATCGAATGAGCGATTCTGGCGCGAAACAAAAAGCGGACTCCGCGGCGATTCCTCGCCCGGCGGATCCAGAGCGGCGACGGCAACCCCTGCCCTGGTGCCGCCCCAAGCCTGGTGAAGAGGATGCCGGTGCGATGGTGCGCACCCAGGCGATCCTGCACAGCCCTGCCTACCGCGAGGCGACGGACGATGCCGATTTCCTGGGACGCCCGGAGACGCGCGGCGTCCGACTTCAGCTCGATTACCTCAAGCCCGAGGTGCTGCTGCAGCAGGCGGGCATCGAGCAGACGGTGGTGGTGTTCGGGAGCACCCGGATCGTCGAGCCTGCGGCCGCATGGCGAGCCGCGGATGCCGCCGCGAGCGCGCTCGCGGCGGATCCGGACAATGCGGAGTTCCGCCGCTGTCTCGAAGTCGCGCGTCGGATCGCGGCGCACAGCCGCTACTACGAGATCGCGCGCGAGTTCGGGCGTATCGTGGGGACGGCGGGAAATGACGGACGCCGGCGGCGCATCGTCGTGATGACCGGCGGTGGTCCCGGCATCATGGAGGCCGCGAATCGCGGCGCCTACGACGCCGGCGCCGACAGCATCGGCCTCAACATCACGTTGCCGCACGAGCAATACCCGAACCCCTACGCCTCGCCCGATCTCTCCTTCCGCTTTCACTATTTCGCCAACCGCAAGCTTCACTTCCTGCTGCGCGCGCGGGCGCTCGTGGCATTCCCCGGCGGGTTCGGCACCTTGGACGAGATCTTCGAAGTGCTGACGCTGGTGCAGACCCGCAAGATGGTGCCCGTGCCGATTGTGTTGGTGGGCGAGGCCTATTGGCGAAAGGTGCTCGACCTCGACTTCCTGGTCGAGCAGGGCACGATCGACCCCGAGGATCGCGAGCTCTTCTGGTTCGCGGAGACCGCCGAGGAGATCTGGTGCGGCATCCTGCACTGGTACGAGGCTGCAGGGCGGCCGCTCCTCCCGAACATCGCCGGGTCGCGACCATGAAGATCTCATTTCATGGCGCCGCCGGCGACGTAACCGGCTCTTGTCATCTGGTGGAGGCCGCCGGTCGCCGCGTCCTCGTCGATTGCGGGCTTTTCCAGGGCAGCCGAGAGCTCCACGAGGAGAACGCAGAGGCCTTCGGGTTCGAGCCGCGATCGATCGATTTCCTGCTCTTGACCCACGCGCATCTCGACCACTGCGGCCGCATCCCGCTGCTGTCGAAGCGCGGGTTTCTCGGCGAGGTCATTACGACGGCGGCCTCGCGCGATCTTGCCCGCCTGGTCATGCTCGACTCCGCCCACCTGCAGGAAGAAGAGGCGCGTCGGCGCGAGCGCGCGGCCGCGCGGAGTGGAGCCGACGAGAGCGCGGAGCCGCTTTACGGCACGGTCGACGCGCTCGGCTCGCTCGATCACTTCGGGCGCACCGCGGAGTACCGAAAGACGCTGGAGCTGGCGCCGGGACTCCGCGCCACCTTCCACGACGCCGGTCACATCCTCGGCTCCGCCAGCATCCTGCTGGAGGCGGAGGAGAGCGGCCGACAGCGCAGCGTGGTGCTATCAGGCGATCTCGGAAACGCCGGGCGTCCCCTGCTGCGCGCACCGGACCCGCCAGCCACCGCAGACGCCATCGTGATGGAAACCACTTACGGCGATCGCCTGCACCGGCCGCTCGACAGCTCCGTGAACGAGCTTTACCAGGCGATCATGGGCGCCTTCGAGCGCGGCGGCAATGTGATCATCCCGACCTTCGCGCTCGAGCGCGCGCAAGAAATCCTTTTCTACCTGCGCGAGGGCGTCGACACCAAGCGCTTGCCCGCCTCCATGTCGGTGTTCCTGGATTCCCCAATGGCGATCTCCGCCACCGAGATCTTTCGCCGGCATCCCGAAGCCTGCATCGCGAGCCTGCTTCAAGAGGGGAAGGACCCGTTCGCCGTGCCGGGCTTGCATCTCACCCGGGAGCGTGCGGACTCCGTCGCGATCAATCAAACCCACGGCGGCGCGGTGATCATGGCCGGAAACGGCATGGCCACGGGCGGCCGCGTACTGCACCACCTCAAGCACAACCTCTGGCGCCCCGAGTCGGAGGTCATATTCGTGGGCTTCGCCGCCAAGGGCACGCTCGCTCGCCAGATCATCGACGGCGCCAAGCGAGTCCAGGTGCTCGGCGAGCAAATTCCTGTCCGCGCCGGGATCTGCACCATCGGGGGCTTCTCGGCGCATGCCGATCAGGCCGAGCTCCTGGCCTGGCACGCCGCGATCAAAGGCGTGCAAACCACCTTCCTAGTGCACGGCGAGGGCAAGGCGATGGCGACCTTTGCGCGCAAGCTTCCGCCCTCGCGGATCGAAATTCCGTTGCTCCACCAACAGTTTAACCTATAGGGCGTAGCCGGCACCCGGGGCTTGACCCATATCAACGCGTGGATGTCCTGAGCCGCGTCTACCTACGGCAATCGTCGGTGACGGAGAGCGCCATGAAACGCAATGAGAACCCCATCCCCAGGCCCCCGGAGGGCCGGCGGCGCATGGGCCGCGTCCAATACGACGGAATCCTCGACCCCTACAAGCGAGTCCAGAAATTGCCGGAACCGAGCTATTGCCGGCAATGCGGCGCTGTCTACCACGCGGGCCGCTGGCACTGGGGTCCGCAGCCCAGCGGGGCCCGTGCCGTGCTCTGCCAAGCCTGCCACCGCATCAACGACAAATATCCCGCGGGGGTATTGACGCTCACGGGATCGTCGGTTGCGGCCAACAGCGACGAGCTCAAGCGCGTCGCACTTCACCTGGAGGCCGCCGAGAAGCAGGACCATCCGCTCAACCGGATCATCGACATCGAGCAGAACCCTAACGGTCTCGTCATCAAGACGACGGACATCCACCTCCCCGTCCGGATCGGCAAGGCGATCAAGCGGGCGTTCCGCGGCGAGCTCGATGAGCATTTCGACGAGGCCGGGTATTTCGTCCGCGTGAAGTGGCACCGCGACGACTGAGACGCGGCGAGGAGGCTCCTTTGCCCTATCGCGACAACCGTGACCCGCCACGCCGAACAGTTGGTAAAGGACCCGGCGGCATGGCTGCGGTGCCGATCGCCGGACTTGATCTTATCAGGCACACGACTCCTTATTAGGTGCCGAGACCGCCCCGTGCGGGGTCGGCCGGACTGTCGAGGGATTCCCGAGAGATCGCTGCTGCCGATGCACCTTGCCTCCTTGTTTCACCCCGCCGTCGCCGCTTGGTTCGAGCGCAGCTTCAGGGCGCCTACGGCGGCCCAAGCAGAGGCATGGCCGGCAATCCTGGCGGGACGCCATGTCCTGATTTCGGCGCCCACGGGGTCTGGCAAGACGCTGGCTGCCTTCCTGGCGGCGATCGATGGGCTGGTGCGCCGAGGCCTCGCCGGGGAGCTCGAGGATGAGACGCAGATCGTTTACGTCTCGCCGCTGAAGGCCCTCTCGAACGACATCGAGCGCAATCTGCAGGTGCCGCTCGCGGGTATCGGCAAATGCCTGCGCGAGCAGGGCCTGCCCGAGGTGGAGATCCGCACCTGGGTGCGTACCGGCGACACGCCGCAGGCCGAGCGCGATCGTGCGCGCCGTCGTCCGCCGCACATCGTCGTCACCACCCCCGAGTCGCTCTACATCCTGCTGGGCTCCGAGTCGGGCCGCGCAATGCTGCGGACCACGCGGACCGTGATCGTCGACGAGATCCACGCAGTCGCACCGAATAAGCGCGGTTCGCACCTCGCGATATCGCTCGAGCGCCTAGCCGCGCTCTGCGAGAACCGCCTCCTGCGGATCGGCCTCTCGGCGACCCAGAAGCCGATCGAGACCGTGGCGAATTTCCTGGTCGGCGCCAACGCCGAGGGAAAGCCCGCCGCATCCTGCACCATCGTCGACAGCGGCCACCGGCGGGCCCGCGATCTCGCCCTCGAGGTGCCGCTGTCGCCCCTGGAATCGGTTATGTCGAGCGAGGTCTGGGAGCAGGTCTACGACCGCCTCGTCGAGCTGATCGAGGCGCACCGGACGACGCTGATATTCGTCAACACCCGCCGCATGTCGGAGCGGGTCACGCGACAGATCTCGGAGCGGCTCGCCGCGAGAGGCATCGCCGACCAGGTCACGGCCCATCACGGCAGCCTCGCCAAGGAGCGGCGGCTTGACGCGGAGCAGCGGCTAAAGCGCGGTGCGTTGCGGGCGTTGGTGGCGACCGCCTCGCTCGAGCTCGGCATTGACATCGGCGAGGTCGATCTGGTCTGCCAGCTCGGCTCGCCGCGCTCTATCGCGAGCTTCCTGCAGCGGGTCGGGCGCTCCGGCCACGCGGTCGACGGCACGCCCAAGGGCCACCTGTTCCCGCTCTCGCGCGACGAGCTCGTGGAATGTGCGGCCCTGCTGGACGGCGTCCGCCGCGGCGAGCTCGACCGGCTCGCGATCCCCGATCGGCCGCTCGACGTCCTCGCTCAGCAGATCGTCGCGGAGACCGCGGCACAGGAATGGAGCGAGGATGCGCTCCTCGCGCTGATGCGCCGTGCCTGGTCCTTCCGCTCGCTCGCGCGCGAGGATTTCGATGAAGTCCTCGCCATGCTGGCGGACGGGTTCAGCACCCGCGTGGGCCGGCGCGGCGCGCTCGTCCATCACGACGGTGTCAACCACAGGGTGCGCGGCCGGCGTGGCGCGCGCCTCACCGCCCTCACCTCCGGCGGCACCATCCCGGACACCGCAGACTACCAGGTGCTGTTGGAGCCCGAGAACCAGATCATCGGCAGCGTGAACGAGGATTGGGCGGTCGAGAGCATGGCGGGCGACATCTTCCAGCTCGGCAACGGCGCCTATCGGATCATCCGCGTCGAGCGCAGCACCGTGCGCGTGGCTGACGCCGCCGGCCTCTCGCCCACCATCCCGTTCTGGCTTGGCGAAGCGCCGGGCCGCAGCGACGAGCTCTCGGTCTCGGTGTCGCGCCTGCGCACGGAGGCCGCCACGCGTCTCGCTGCGGAGCCCGAGGGCGACACGCTGCGCTGGCTCACCGACGAGATCGGCATCGCCGAGCCTGCGGCGCGCCAGATCGTCGAGTATCTCGCCTCGGCTCGCGCCGCGCTCGGCGTGCTCCCGACCCACGACACGATCGTGCTCGAGCGGTTCTTCGACGAGGCCGGCGGCATGCAGCTGGTGATCCACTCGCCCTTCGGCAGCCGGATCAACCGAGCCTGGGGCCTGGCGCTCCGCAAGCGCTTCTGCCGCAAGTTCAATTTCGAGCTCCAGGCGGCGGCGACCGAGGACAACATCGTGCTGTCGCTGACCACCGCGCACAGCTTTGCGCTCGAGGAGGTGCCGCGCTACCTCAATTCCGCGAGCGCCCGCGACGTGCTGGTCAAGGCGCTGCTCGATGCGCCCATGTTCGCCACCCGCTGGCGCTGGGTCGCCGGCGTGTCGCTGGCGTTGCCGCGCTTCCGCGGCGGCAAGAAGGTGCCGGCGCAGCTCGCGCGCATGAATGCGGAGGACCTGATTGCATCGATTTTCCCCGACCAGATCGCCTGTGCCGAGAACCTGGTCGGCGAGCGCGAGATCCCCGACCATCCCCTGATCGACCAGACCATCACGGATTGCCTCACCGAGGCGATGGACGTCGAGGGGTTCCTAGGACTGCTGAGGGGCCTCGAGTCCGGGGCAATCCGCGTCCACAGCTGCGACTTGACCCAGCCTTCGCCGCTCGCGCTCGAGGTCCTGTCGGCGCGGCCCTATGCCTTCCTCGACGACGCGCCGCTGGAGGAGCGCCGGACCCAGGCGGTGCTCGGCCGCCGCTGGCTCGCGCCGGAGACCGCGAGCGACCTGGGCCGGCTCGACGCCGAGGCGATCGCCCGCGTGCGCGCCGAGGCCTGGCCCGAAGCCGCCAATGCCGACGAGCTGCACGACGCGCTGGTCTGGCTCGGGTTCCTGAGCGACGACGAGGCGGCGGCGGACTCCCGTTGGCCGGAGTGGCTCGCCGATCTCGCCCAGCAGAAGCGCGCGGCGCAGCTGGTCGCTCCGGGATCGACGCTCTGGATCACCGCCGAGCGCCTGCCGGAGTTCCGCGCCCTCTGGCCGGAGGCCAAGCTTCGTCCCGAGATCGCCGCTCCCGAAAACCAAGCTCAGCGGAGCTGGTCGCGAGAGGAGGCACTGACCGAGATCCTGCGTGGCCGCTTGGACGGCCAGGGTCCGGTGACGCCCGAGATGATCGCGACGCCGCTCGGGCTCGGGCCTGACGAGATCCGTGTGGCGCTGATGGGCTTCGAGACCGAGGGGTCGGTGCTGCGCGGCCGCTTCACGCCGGGCGCGCCCGCGGACGAATGGTGCGAGCGCCGGCTCTTGGCGCGCATCCATCGCTACACCGTGAAGCGCCTCCGCGCCGAGATAGAGCCGGTGGCAGCGCGCGATTTCCTGCGCTTCCTGTTCGCCTGGCAGCGGGTCGCCGCGGATGCGCAGATGGCGGGGCCCGACGCTCTCGAGGTGGTCGTGAGCCAGCTCGAGGGCTTCGAGGCGCCGGCCGGCGCCTGGGAGACCGAGATCCTGCCGGCCCGCCTCAAAGGCTACGACCCCGCCTCGCTCGACGAGCAATGCCTTGCCGGGCGCATCGCCTGGGCGCGGCTCAGGCCGCGTACGTCCAAACCGAATGGCGACCGCGCCGTCGCTCCGGTGCGCTCGACGCCGATCACGCTGTTGCCGCGCCGCCACGGCCCGCTCTGGGCCGCACTCTCCAACGCGAGCGATCCGCCGCGGCCAAGCGCGCCCGCCCAGGCCGTGGCCGACTTCATCCGAGAACACGGTGCCTCCTTCTTCGACGAGCTCGCGGACGGCACAAGCCTGCTGCGCCCCCAGGTCGAGGCAGCGCTGGCGGAGCTGGTGGCGCTCGGCATCGTCAACTCCGACAGTTTCGCGGGCCTGCGGGCGCTGCTGGTGCCTGCGGAGAAGCGCCGCCGGCGGCGCGTCTCGGTGTTCGGCATGGAGGATGCCGGCCGCTGGGCCCTCGCCCGCCGCGCGCGGCCCGCGAGCTCGTCATCGAACAGCCAGACAGATCCGGTTGAGCATCTCGCGCGCACGCTGCTGCGGCGCTACGGCGTCGTGTTCTGGCGGCTTATCGAGCGCGAGGCGGATTGGCTGCCGCCCTGGCGCGACCTGCTGCGCGTCTACCGCCGGCTCGAGGCGCGCGGCGAGATCCGCGGCGGCCGCTTCGTCGCGGGCTTCACAGGCGAGCAGTATGCGCTTCCCGATGCGGTTGGCGCGCTTCGCGATGCGCGCCGCAAGCCCTCGTCCGACGCGTGGGTCTCGCTCTCCGGCGCCGATCCACTAAACCTCGCGGGCATCCTGACGCCGGGACCGAAGCTCGCGGCACTCACCACCAACCGGCTGCTCTATCGCGACGGCATCCCGATCGCGCTGCTGGCGGGCGGCGACGTGCAGTTCCTGGAGGCGCTCGAGCCGAGCCTCGCGTGGAAGGCCCGCAAGGCCCTGATGCGTGGTGCGGTGCCGCCGTCGCTGATCGACGTTTCATAAGGTGACGACCATGGCAGGGCCCCGCGATACCGGCGCGGGGCCGCCCGGGTCCGCTCACCGCCGTCGAGGTCGGACGCTTCGCCGGCAACCCGCCGCCGGCCCAGCCCCACGATCCGCCGATTCCTGCAACCGCCGGCGCTACCGGCGCTCTGGTCATTCAACTTGCCGCAGCATATAGTAAGTCATTGTACTACCGAATAGTTGCAGCCCGAATGCCAGGTCACGCGATCAGTCATCGGTTGGAGCGCACTTTGACCATGTGGGGGATCGCCATCACCCTGGGCTCCACGGGGATGGCGCTCTTTTATTACGCCGCGCTGTTGCTCGAGCCCGACCAGTCGATCCAACGGGAAATAGAGCTCTGCGTTTTCATTCTCATCGTCGTCTCACTGCTCTATGGCAACCTCGTTCACCAATCGTGCCGGCTTGCCTTTTGGCGACGCCTAGGCGCGCATAGGCTGCTCACGCGCGACCAGCTGGAATCGATTTACGACCGTGACGCCCCCAAGATTTGCGTTCTCATTCCCTCCTACCGGGAAGAGCGCCACGTGCTTCATCAGACCATCCTGTCTGCGGCGCTGGCGGAGTACCCCGAGCGTCGGGTGATCGTGCTGATCGACGATCCACCGCGCGGCAGCGCCGCCGAGATCGACGCGCTCGAAGCGTCACGACGGCTCGTGACCACGATCAACGGGCTGCTGGCCGGCCAGGCTCACCGCATCAAGATTGCGCTCTCGGTGTTGGCCGAGGAGCGCCGCGCCGGTCGGATCGATGCGCGTGGAGAGCTCTATGGTGTCGCCGACCTCTACGAAGAGGCGGCGGCATGGCTGGATGCGCAAGCTCGTCAATTCGAGAGCGGCCCCTCGGCGTTTGCACACACGGATCGCGTGTTCGTCGACAGGATATTCGTCGCGCCTGCCCTGGCGCACCGTCAGCGAGCGGATCGTCTACGGGGGGGTGAGCCCGATGCGGTGGCGATTCGACGCCATCAGCGGCGGCTCGCAACTCTGTTCCAGGTGGAAGTCGGCAGCTTCGAGCGCAAGCGCTACGAGAATCTCTCGCACGCGTCTAACAAGGCGATGAACCTGAACAGCTACATCGGCCTCCTCGGCGGTAGCTGGCGCAGCACCGAGAGCCACGGTGGCGTGCTCCGTCTCGAGGCATGCGAGCCGTCGGCGGCCACTCTCGCGACCCCCGCCGCTGATTTCATCCTGACTCTCGACGCCGACAGCCTGATACTCACCGACTATATGTTGAAGCTCGCCAGCATCATGGCGGCGGATCCACGCCTGGCGATCGTGCAGACGCCCTACTCC
>Ga0126378_10000788_pt1 | contig 23247 bp, 18 predicted proteins | sample PanSoiMetPlot_23_FD_92587 | JGI IMG/M metagenome (GOLD analysis project Ga0126378, IMG submission 92587) | Tropical forest soil microbial communities from Panama - MetaG Plot_23 | ecosystem: Environmental > Terrestrial > Soil > Tropical forest > Bulk soil | place: Panama | collected 2016-02-17
GGTCAAACACCAACTCCATCATGGCTTCGCCGCGCATCCTGCCGTCAGGAGCTGGCGGAAAAGCGCCTGCGGCATGGAGTCGGGCGGGGCCGGTGGTCTTGGCGAACAAACGGTCCAAGACGGGCTGGGAGTTCGAATCTGCCTTCAATCACAAGCTGGCCCGCTGCAGGACGCGCGTTACCGGCGGGACGCTCTGTGTGGAGCCCCGCTGGGGAGTCGAACCTGCGCAAGGTCCCTCTCAAAAGGCTGTTCAGCACATCACGACTGTGCCGTCCGCACATGAGCTGGCAGCGTTTGGTGCTCATGCGATGGTTGGTCATGGCGAAGACAGCTGCCGGTGTTCCCTGCTGAGGCAGTTAGGTAGCCATGGCCAGGCCGCGCACGTCGCCTCCCAGCGCGGCGGTGCCGACGGCGGAGGCGGCCGGCAGGCTGGTTGCGCGGTTGTGGCCTTGGTCGATGATCCCGGTCAGCAGGTGCCCGCTGGCGATCTCCCGCTGCCGTAGGCTGACCGCCGGGCACAGCATCCGCACGGCCGGAGATTACCCGCTGTAACCACGATCGGTCGGCTGGCGTCGGCCGGGCCGGCCCGGGGGTCAGCACGGATCCAGCACCATGTTGGGAACCGGCGGGAACCAACGGGAAATAACGGGCAAACAACCGGCGGCCCAACTCTCCCGGTCAGCGCGCCCTGCCAACCCCGCATTAGCCCCATGACCAGCGGTTATTACCGCACGTCAAGCCCGGTGACGGCCCTACCGATGATCACGCGCTGAATCTCGCTAGTGCCCTCGAAGATCGTGAAGATCTTGGCGTCCCTGTGCCAGCGTTCGACCGGGAACTCGCGCGTGTAGCCGTTGCCGCCCAGGATCTGAATGGCCTGCTCGGTGACGCGCACCGCGGTCTCCCCCGCGACCAGCTTGGACATCGAGCCCTCCGCCATGTCCATGGGCAGGCCCTGCCGTGCCATCCATGCCGCCCGCCACACCAGCATCCGGGCCGCGTCGACGGACGCGTGCATGTCGGCGAGCATGAAGGCGATCGCCTGGTTCTGGCCGATCGGGCGGCCGAACTGGACCCGCTCACGGGCGTAGTCACGGGCGAACTCGCACGCCGCGCGCGCGACGCCAACCGCCATGGCCCCCACGCTCGGCCGGGACGCCTCGAAGGTCTTCATCGCCGCCTGCTCGCCGCCGCGGCCACCGCTGCGGACCCTGTCCAGCCGCCGGTCCAGCCGTTCCTTGCCGCCAACCAGGCACCGGCCGGGCACGCGCACGCCATCGAGCACGACCTCAGCGGTGTGCGACGCGCGGATCCCGTGCTTGCGGAACTTCTGCCCCTGGCTGAGCCCGGGCGTGCCGGGCGGCACGATGAAGCTCGCCTGCCCCCGGCTGCCGAGCGCGGGATCGACCGATGCCACCACAACGTGGACGTCGGCGATGCCGCCGTTGGTCGCCCAGGTCTTGGTCCCGTTCAGCTCCCAGTCGCCGGTCCCCTCCTGGCAGGTCGCGCGGGTCCGGATGGCCCCCACGTCGCTGCCGGCGTCGGGCTCGGAGGAGCAGAACGCGGCGAGCTTGACATCGCCGGGGCCGCCGAACATCTGCGGCAGCCACTCCCCTACCTGCTCGGGGGTCCCGTTGGCGGCCACCGCCACCGCGGCCAGCGAGCTGCCCACCAGGGAGAGCCCTATCCCCGCGTCTCCCCAGAAAAGCTCCTCAAAGGCGACCGGGATGCCGAGCCCGCTGGCCTCCAGCCATTGCTCGCTGAAGAAGTCAAGCGAGTAGAGCCCCACCTTGGCCGCCTCCTCGAGGACCGGCCAGGGGGTCTCCTCCCGCTCGTCCCACTCGGCCGCGGCGGGCCTGATGACGTTCACGGCAAACCCGTGCACCCAGTCCCGCATCTCGCGCAGGCCCGGGCCAGGGTCAAGGCAGAATGGTGTCGCGGCGGGCGAATCGCTGCTCATGCTGCTCCTCCGGGGATCTTGCCCCCTATGTTACCGGGGAGTAGCCTTCTGTCCAGAGCGCGTGCGCTCGTCATAGCGCCCGGGCCCGGGGCCGCGGCTAGCCCGCGCCGCGCCCGTCGAGGAACTCATACACTTCGGTCTCGTCCACGCCCGGGAAGCTGCCGGTCGGCAGGGCGGACAGGATGTGCGAGTGCGCGCGGGCCGAGGGCCAGGCCATGCCCTCCCAGCGCGCGGCCAGCGCGGCCGGCGGGCGCTGGCAGCAGTCGCCGTCCGGGCATCTCGATGACCTGCGCAGGGTCGTGTCGCGGCCGCGGAACCAGCGCGAATGCTCGTACGGGACACCCAGCGTGATCGCGAAGCCGCGCTCGCGCCCTGGGTCGACGTGAGCCACGCACCAGTACGTGCCCGACGGCGTGTCGGTGTACTGGCAGTAGGGCGAGAACGGGTCCGCCGACGAGAACACCTGCCGGCCCGACCACTGGCGGCACATCCGCTGCCCCTCGATCGCGCCGGAGGCGTCGGCGGGCAGCACCAGCCCGTCGTTCTCGTACGCCTTGTAGATGACCCCGCCCTCGTCGTTCTTGACGAAGTGACACCCCAGGCCGAGGTGATGGGTGGCGAGATTGGTGAAGCGGTGCGCCGCCATCTCATAGGAGACGGAGAACACGTCCCGCAGGTCCTCGACCGAAAGCTGGCGCGCCTGCTTGGCGTCGATGAGGAACCGCGCCGCGAACTGCTGCGGCACCAGCACGGCGGCCGCGAAGTAGTTCGCCTCCACCCGCTGGCGGAGGAAGTCGGCGAAGTCACGCGGGATGGCGTGGTCGAGCACGAAGTGCCCGAGCGTCTGGAGCAGGATGGTCCGCGGTGAGTGGGCGCCGACCGACTCCTGCTTGAGGTAGATGCGCCGGTGCCGCAGGTCGGTGACCGAGCGGGCCGACCGGGGCAGGTCGCGAGAGTAGGAGACCGTGAACCCGTGGTGGGCGACGATCGCCATCAGCGTGCCCTGTGACAGGGCCCCGCCGCGGTAGCCCACCGCGCCAAGCGCCTGCGACGCGAGCCGCTCGATCTCAGGGAAGTAGTTCCCCCGTTCGCGCATGGCGGCGCGCAGTTCGGCGTTGGCAATGCGCGCCTCCTCCGGGGTCGCGGTCGGCCTGGTCCGCTGCCTGCGCAGCTCCGCGTAGAGCGCCACCAGGTGCTCGAGCACGTCGCTGGGGACCCGGGCGCCCACCCGCAGGTGGGACAGCCCAAGGTCGCGGAAGACGGGATCACGCTGCGCCTCCTCCAGCGCGATCTCGAGCTGTGCCCGGCGGCTCGGCGGCTGCGGGCGCAGCAGCTCCTCGGCGGGCACCGAGAGCGCCCTGGCCAGGGACTCGATCAGGGAGAGCTTCGGTTCCCTGCGCCCGTTCTCAAGCAGCGACAGCGCGGACGGGGCGCGGCCCACCCTGGCGCCGAGTTCGGCGAGGGTGATGCCGCGAGCGCGCCGCAGGTGCCGGAGGCGCTGCCCGAACGTTGCGAGGTCTAGACCACTAGATGAAAACGATCCAATTTCTTCTGTTAGGAAGTCCGCCACATGTTGATCGTATGTGAAATTCTGAAAACCTTCACTACTGCCGTCCTGGCAATTCGGGCGCTGGCGGCGCAAAGCTGGTTGACATCACCCAGGGGACGGCATGTGCCGGGAGGACCTGATGAGCGAACGTCGCCTCGAGGGCGCTGGGTATGCCAGGGGAAGCACGAACGGCCACCAGGCCGGGATCCCTGCCAAGCAGGCGGAACGCCTGGCGCGCGAGTGGGCTGTCAACCCGCGCTGGCGGTCGGTGCGGCGGACCTACACCGCCGCGGACGTGATCCGGCTGCGCGGCTCGGTGCAGGAGGAGTACACCCTGGCCCGGCTGGGCGCCGAGCGGCTGTGGCGGCTGCTGCACACCGAGGACTTCGTGCCCTCCCTGGGCGCGCTCACCGGCAACCAGGCCGTCCAGCAGGTCAAGGCCGGGCTGCCCGCGATCTACCTGTCCGGGTGGCAGGTCGCCGCGGACGCGAACCTGGCCGGCCAGACATACCCCGACCAGAGCCTGTACCCGGCGAACTCGGTCCCGCAGGTGGTCCGGCGCATCAACAACGCCCTGCTGCGCGCCGACCAGATCAGCTGGGCCGAGTCGGCCGACAGCGGCAGGCCCGCGCCGCACTGGCTGGCGCCGATCGTCGCCGACGCCGAGGCGGGGTTCGGCGGCGTGCTGAACGCCTTCGAGCTGATGAAGGCGATGATCGCGGCCGGCGCCGCGGGGGTTCACTGGGAGGACCAGCTGGCGTCCGAGAAGAAGTGCGGCCACCTCGGCGGGAAGGTGCTCATCCCGACCCGCCAGCACATCAAGACGCTGAACGCCGCCAGGCTCGCGGCGGACGTTTGCGGCGTGCCGACCATCGTTGTGGCCAGGACGGACGCGCACACCGCCACGCTGATCACCAGCGACGTGGACGAATACGACCGGCCGTTCGTGACCGGGGAACGGACGGCTGAGGGGTTCTTCCGGGTGCACAACGGCATGACCGCCTCGATCGCCCGCGGGCTGGCCTACGCGCCCTATTCGGACCTGCTGTGGATGGAGACCTCCACCCCGGACCTGGCGGAGGCGCGGGAGTTCGCCGAGGCGATCAAGGCCGAGTACCCCGGCCAGATGCTCGCCTACAACTGCTCGCCCTCGTTCAACTGGCACCGGCACCTGGATGACGGCACCATCGAGAAGTTCCAGCGCGAGCTTGGCGAGATGGGCTACAAGTTCCAGTTCATCACGCTGGCCGGCTTCCACGCGCTCAACTACTCGATGTTCGACCTGGCACAGGGGTACGCCACCGAGGGCATGCCCGCCTACGTGCGCCTGCAGGACGCCGAGTTCGCCGCCGAGGCCAGCGGCTACACGGCCACCCGGCACCAGCGCGAGGTGGGCACCGGCTACTTCGATCTCGTCGCCTCGGCCATCGCCCCGGGCGCCTCCACGGCCGCGCTTGCCGGGTCGACCGAGGCGGAGCAGTTCTCCGCCGCCCACTAAGCCCGGTTCACCGGGTACACAGGGACTCCTGCACCCTCGGCGCCGCCCGCGAAGGAGATCGGCGATTTCCCGGGGCCGCTCAATAAACGCGGTGTGCCCGGGAAGACACGGGTTATATTTTCGGGTTGGGGGTGTATCAGGCACGTTCCTGCGCGCTCTGGGCTCATAGATGGATTCTGTGCCTGGCCGCGGCTGGGCGCGGTTCTTCGTGATGGGAGCGAGCCAATGGCGGCGCGGCCATGGATGATCCCACATGCGTGACGACCCGGACGTAGTCACGCTGGTCACCCGGGCGGCCGGGGGTGAGGCGGCCGCGTGGAACGAGCTCGTCGAGCGCTACGCCCCGATGGTGTGGTCCATCTGCACCCGTTACCGGCTCAGCAGCCACGACATCGAGGATGTGAGCCAGAACGTATGGCTGCGCCTGGTCGAGCAGCTCGGGAACCTGCGCGAGCCCGCGGCGCTGCCCGGCTGGCTGGCGACCACCACGCAGCGCGAATGCCTGCGCGTGCTCCGGGCAGCGCGCAGGTGTGACCCCTCCGGGGCCGAGCCCGGCGAGCAGCCGCCGGACCTGGACGCCGCGGTGATCGAGCAAGAGATCATCATGGCGGAGCGGAACGCGGCGCTGCGCGCGGCCTTCGCCGAGCTTCCGCCTCATTGCCGCAAGCTGCTGTCGATGCTGATCAGCGACCACTCCTACTCGGAGATCAGCACCATCCTCGAGATACCAATCGGGAGCATCGGCCCGCAGCGGGCGCGGTGCCTGGAGCGGATGCGGCGGTCGGGCTTCCTCGCCGGGTTCATCGATGATGAGATCACACGCACACAGCCCAAGGCCGTGGGAGGCGAGCCGGGTGAGTGACCGGTGGGACGATGGACGGCTCTTGGCGGCGCTGCGCGAAGCGATACGGGCGCGCCAGGCCGTCCCGGCCGAGTTCATTGAGACCGGCAGGAACGTCTACGCGTGGCACAACATCGATGCCGAGCTCGCCCAGCTCACCTACGATTCCAGCCACGACAGGGCCGAGGGCGCGAGCGTACGATCCGAGACCGCCTCTATCAGGGCGCTTACCTTCACCTCGGCGCACCTTTCGATAGAGCTCGAGGTCACCGAGGACGCCCTGCTCGGTCAGATCATCCCGCCGCAGGAAGGAACGATCGAGGCCCAGACCCGGGCCGGCCCGGCCACGGTGACCGAGGTCGACCAGGTCGGCTGCTTCTCCTTCGATCCCGTCCCGGCCAGCCCGTTCCGCCTGCACTGCCGCGCGGCGGAGGGCACGGACGCGGTGACCGGGTGGATCACGCTGTGAGCACGAGGCCAGCGCCCGCGCGGGGACACCCCAGGTTAGTCCTCGGCCGGGTCCGGCACGGTGATCCAGCCGGTCAGGACGTCCGCTCCGGCCTCGGTATGGCAGTGAAGCCGGAACGAGCCCCGCGGAACCGGGCGGATGGCGAACCCGCCGACCTGGTCGATGGCCGCGGTGACCGCGTCGCCGGTGGCGGTGCGTGCCTGGATCCACCCGGGCTGAGGCGGCACGAGCTGCCCAAGCAGGCAGTCCGTGGCCAACTCGAGCTCGATGGTGAGGTCGCCGGAGGTGAACGTGAGGTTGCGCAGGCTGGCCGGCTCCGCCCGCGAAGCAGCCAGGACTGCCCAGTCACCGGTTGATACCGAGTCATAGGTAAGCGTGGCCAGCTCGGCGTCGACGCCGTGCCACGCGTAGGCGGCCCTGCCCATCTCGGTGAATCTCGCGGGCACCCCCCGGGCGGACCCCAGCGCCTCGCCGAGCGCGGCGAGGAGCCGATCGTCGTCGTACCACCACTGCCGCGGCATCCGTGTCAGCTCCTCACGCCGAAGATACCCAGCGTCGCGCTGATGTCAAAGTACGGGACCGGGGTATCACTCAGCACCGGGAGCAGGTGCTGGCACGAGTGGGGCAGCATGGCGAAGTCCGCGACTGCGCTGCGTCGGGTGGTGCGGGCTCAGGATTTCTCGAACCGGCGGATGTCGCCCTGGGGGGCCTCGAGGACCTCCCGCAGCGCCCGCCGGGCGTCCTGTCGGCCGGGCTCGATCTCGGCAGCCACGGCACCAGTGACGCCTGCGGCCGCGAACGACGTCCCAGTCCAGGTCGCAAACCCGAAGGGGAACAACCTAGTCGGGCTGCACCCGGGGTCCGGGAATTCCAGCTCGACCTGCCCGGTCAGGTAGGTGCTTTCGACGCCCACGCCCGGCGCCGTCACATCAACCCAAGGCAGGTTCGGGCTGAACGCTGCCAGCTTGCCCCGGTCTGTGGCACCCACCGCGACGACATTCGCAAAGGCCGCTGGCCACACCGGGGTCTTCGGCGTAAGGTCCCAGGTCCAGGGCCGCGCCTGAGGACTGTGGCTCGCCTTGAGCGCGTCGATGTCTCCGTGATTTCCCGCGGCCGCCACCAGCAGGATCTGGGGGCTGACGAGGCTCACCGCTCTCTCCAGCACCATCGGCGGCTCACCATCATCGGTGTAGCAGCCGAATGACAGGTTCAGGATGTCAACGCCCGAACCGACAAAGTCCGCCATGATCTTCGCCACGTCCCAGACTTTCCCGAGCGCCCGGGTATCCAGTACCCGGCGGACATCGAGCTGAGCGGCCGGTGCCCGGTTCAGGATCAGCCCGGCGACAAATGTCGCGTGCCCTTCCGAAGCCGGGGGTGGCGAGGAGCTGGCGGCCGACGCGGGGAGCAGGTCACCGGCCGCCGCGACGTATCCGCCGTCGAGCCACTTGTTCGGGTACAGCTGCGTGTCGAGCAGGCCGATCCGCACCCCCCTACCCGGCCGGGTCGGCCGGGGCAGCAGCCAGGGCTGCGGCCCGCTACCCCGCAGCGGCCCGCTCATCCTCACGTTGCCGGCGCCATCGCTGGGCGCGGGATCGCCCTCGCCACCGCCGCCAACATAAGGGAGTCCTCTGACCGGCGCGATCACGCGGTTCTTTCCCATTGTGGGAACCCAGCCGCGGTATTCCGAGCTGAACCCTTCGCGCAACTTGTAGATCAGCAGATCAAGATCGGAAATCTCGGCCCCCGGCGGGGGGGTACCGTGCCACTTTGCCTGGTACACCCGCCCCACCAGCGTGTCATCGCTCCGCAGCACGGGGCTTCCTGCGACGTTCTGCAGCGTAAGCAGCGCCAGGCCAAGCCCGTCGTCCGGGTCCTCCTGCACGCAGTAGACACCGAGGCGTCCGAGCTCGCCCTGGACGAGCGCGAGGTCGGGTATGGCCACTACGAGCTGGTCCGGCTCGTAGCGCTCGATCGCGCCCTGGACGGTTGTGGGTTCCATCAGCCTCGCCCCTCGTCATCGTCGTAAAAGCATGCGCTCAACCTCCCGGAGGCCGCAGCGTGGCGTTTGATACACCAGGCGCGGAATTTGGTGCGCAAATTCCCTCGACAACCCGCGTCAACTCTGCGTTACTCGCCTTTATATGGCCGTGACCCTGGCCGACAAGGCACGCGAGGCACTCCGGCTGGCGGAGGCAGATCCAGGCCAGTCGGCCACGTTCGCTGCCGCCGTGGCCGAGCAGGCACGGGCCGCCCACGACACCGCCGCCGCCGCGGTCGCCGAACGCGCCCTCGGCCTCGCCGCCCTGCACATCGATGACGCCGGCACCGCCATGCGTCACCTGCGGGCGGCGATCGCGCTCGGCCGGCGGGCCGGCTCGCCCGGCCTGGCCGCAGAGGCCCGGATGACCCTCGCCTACGTGCTGAACGGGCAGGGACGGTCGAGGCAGGCGCTGCGTGAGATTGACGCCGCGCTGCTTGACCTCGACGGCATCCAGCATGCGCGCGCGGAGGCGCAGCGCGGCGCTATTTTGCAGTTGCTCGGCCGGCTCGATGAGGCGCTCGCCAGCTTCCGCCGGGCGCTCCCCGCGCTGCGCCGCGCGGGCGATCAGGTGTGGGTTCAGCGGGTCCTGTCCAACCGCGGCGTCGTATACGGCTACCGGAGCGAATTCGCGGCCGCGGTCAGGGACCTGCGGGAAGCTGAGGCCCTCTGCGACCAGCTGGGCCTCGGCCTTTCCGCCGGGTTCGTGCAAGAGAACCTCGGCTGGATAAGCACCCTCCGCGGCGACGTGCCCGCCGCGCTCAGCCACCTCGACGTGGCCGAGCAGCGGTTCAGGGAACTCGGCTCCCGGCTGGGCTTTATCCTCGCCGACCGCAGCGAGCTCCTGTTGTCTGTGCGCCTGCTTTCGGAGGCCAGGCAAACGGCCGAGCAAGCCGTGCGCCAGATCGAGCGCGAGGGCCAGCAGGTCGTGCTCCCTGAGACCCGGCTGACCCTCGCCCGCGCCGCCGCGCTCGACGGGGACAGCGGCTACGCGGTGGAGCAGGCGCGGCGCGCCGTCGCCGAGTTCAGCAGCCAGCAGCGCCCGCACTGGGTCGCGCGGGCCCGGTTCGTGCTGCTGTCGTCGCGGCTCAGCGAAAACCGCCGGCCGCAGGTCACCGTGCGGCAGCTGGAACGCGCGGCGGATGCCTTGACGGCGACCGGCTGGACCGGAACGGCCCTTGAGGCACGGCTGCTCGCCGGGCAGCTGGCGCTCGACCGCGGCTGGAAAAGCGAGGGCCGCCGGATCCTGGCGCAGGTCACCCCGGCCCGCAGGCGGGGCCCTGCGCTGCTGCGAAGCCGGGCCTGGTACGCCGAGGCCCTGGTACGCCTGGCGAACGGGGATCCCCGCGGTGCCACCGGCGCGGCCCGCCGGGGGCTGCGGGTCCTGGACGAGTACCGGGCCACCCTGGCAGCGACCGACCTGCGAGCCTACGCCTCCGGTCACCGCGGCGAGCTGGCGGCGCTTGGCCTGCGGATCGCGATCACTAGCGGGCGCGCCGGCCGCGTGCTGGCGTGGGCGGAACAGGGCCGCGCCCGCCACCTGCTGTCACGGCCCGCCCGCCCTTCCGACGACCCGGAGCTCACGGCCGCGCTGGCCCGGCTGCGGATGACCATCGCCGAGATCGAGGAACTTCGGCACGCGGGCCGGCCGAGCCCGGGCCTCGTCAGCCGTCAGGCCGCGCTCGAGCGCCAGATCCGTGACCATTGCCGCCGCCAGCCCCGCAGCCCGGCCACGGACCCCGTGCCGGCCGTCTCGGTGACCGAGCTCTCCGCCGCGCTGGGAGAGGCCGCGCTGGTTGAGTTCGTGCAGCTCGACGACGTGCTGCACGCGGTGACCGTGGTGGGGGGCAGGGCGCGGCAGCTGCGGATCGGCCGGCTTGGCCCGGTACGCGACCTTGTCGAGCGGGTTGCGTTCGCGTTGCACAGGCTCGCGCGCTACCGGGTCAGCGAGGCCAGCAGGAACGCGGCCGCCGTCATGCTCGGTCACGCGGCCGGGACGCTTGACGCCATGCTCCTCGATCCGCTCGCGCGCCACATCGGCGACCGGGCGCTGGTGGTGATCCCGACCGGCCCGCTTCAGTCGCTGCCCTGGTCGGTCCTGCGATCGTGCGCGGGCCGCCCGGTCACCGTGGCGCCATCGGCGGCGTTGTGGTACGCCGCCCATCGCAGGGAGCCACGTGACCAGGGGCGGGTCACGATCGCGGCCGGCCCGGGCCTGCCCGGCGCGCGCGCCGAGGCCGAGGCCGTCGCGGCCACCTACCACGCGCCGGCGCTCGTCGGCTCATCCGCGACGGTGCGGGCGGTGACCGCCGGCCTGAACCGGGCGGACATGGTGCACCTGGCGGCGCACGGGCGGGTCCGCGCCGACAACCCCCTGTTCTCCTCGCTACGGCTGGCCGACGGCCCACTCACCGTCTTTGACCTGGAACGGCTCGACCGGGTGGCCCCGATGGTGGTCCTCGCCGCGTGCGACAGCGGAAAGCCGGTGGTCGCCACCGGTGATGAGCTGCTCGGGTTCAGCGCCACCCTGCTGTCGCTCGGCGCCGAGCGGCTCGTCGCGTCGGTCGTGCCGATCCCCGACGCGGAAACCACGCCGCTGATGATCGCCTTTCACAGGCTGCTGAGATCCGGCCAGCGGGCCGCCGAGGCGCTGAGCCACGCCCAGCGGGAGATCGCCGGTGGTGAGGGCAAGGCGATGGCAGCGGCCGCCGGGTTCGTCTGCATCGGCGCCGGGATGAAGCCGGCCGCCGCGCCACCGGCGGCGGGGACCGGCCGGAGCGCCGCGGCTGCCAGCGGGTAGCCGCGGCGGGAGTCAGGACAGCAGGCCGGTGGCGGCGGGCAGCTCGGACTCGTCGTCGCCCATCTCGGCCGGGCCGTGATGCCAGCGCGAGGGCAGGAACAGCGGGACGACCATCGCCATCCCCGCCAGGGCCAGCAGGCCGCTCACCAGCAAGGCCCGGAATCCCACCCCGAAGGAGGAGCTTTGCAGCGGGACCCAGGAAACCGCCCGGTGGTAGCTGAAGGCCAGCAGCGCGGTCCACGCCAGCAGCACGATCCCGAGCAGGCCCGTCGCCAGCGGTGAGACTGGCCTGGCCACAAGCAGGATGCCGAGGAACAGGCCGGTCCCGAGCACGGCGGCCAGCGCGATCAGGCCCGTCCGGCTGGGCAGGCCAACACTGTGGGCGGCAAACGCCGACATATGCGTCGCTCCCCAGCCGCCGCCGAAGAACAAGGCGGCGGCGAGGGCAACAGCCAAGATCAGCCCGATGAAATGTCGCATATCGCCATGAACCTTTCATCCCGCTCTCACCGGCAACGGCAGGAACGACTTTACGAGACCTGCCCGTGATCCGGGGGCGAGATCGCGGCAGGCGGCCGGTCTGAGCAGGTCAGCGGCCCGCCGGCAGGCGGCGCCCGGCGGCGTGCAGCAGCCGGCGGGCCGCCACGCGGGCGTCGTTGAGCGGCCCGAGGACCGCGTATGCCCAGTAGGCGTCCCGCTCGATCAGCGCCACCTTCAGGCCCCGCAGACCGGGCGGGCGGTGGTATCCCCGGGGCCGGTATTTCCGGTAGTCGGCCACCATGCGTGCGAAGAACTCCCGCCGGGCGCGGCGCGGCACAAGCCGGCTCGCCAGGACCGAGCTGTAGTGCTCGATCGCCCGCCCGAACACGGCGGACCTGACCGGCGCCGGGCACCGGCCGTTCCCCCCCTGGCCGGCCCGGGCCAGGGCGAACACCTGCTCGTAGGACGAGAAGATGCTGAAATGGTCCATGCTCTGGGTGCCAAGGAAGGACCCGCTCCGGCGCCGGTACAGATAGCAGACCTGATCGAGCAGGCTGATCCGGCTGGCCAGCAGCAGCGCGGCCGACGAGACCGGCACATCCTCATGGATCCCCGGCGAGAATGACACACCCAGGCCGGCGAGGAAAGACCGCCGGATCACCTTGCTCCAGGACGTCATGGTCCGGTTGATCAGGGCCGGGTAGTCCGCCAGCGTGACCGTTGCCCCGGCCGCGGGGCCGCTCCGCAGTAGGTCTCCCCCCGGGCTTGGCTGGGTGCGCCCGGACGGAAGCAGGATCAGGTAATCCACCAGCATCACATCCGGGCGGTCCCGGCGCAGGCGGCTCGCGATGGCGGCCAGGCTGCCGGGGGCAAGCAGGTCGTCGGGGTCGGCGAACCACACGTATTCACCGCTGGCCTCGGCCAGCCCGCGCATCCTGGCCGGCCCGGGCCCGGCGCTTTCCGGCAGGTGGATCACCCGCAGCCTCGGGTCCTTTCCCGCGGCCCCGTCCAGGATCGCCCCGGAGGCGTCGGGCGAGGCGTCGTCGACCGCGATCACTTCGACCCCGGCGGGAAGATCCGGCTGCCCGAGGATCGAATCGAGGCACGCGGGCAGGTACTCAGCGACCCCCCTCACCGGCAGCACGAGGCTGACCAGCGGCCCCTCCCCGCCGGCCGCACCGTGCGCGGTCATCGCCCGCGTCCGTGGGTGGTCATGGCCCCCAGATCATAGATCGGCCGTCACAGCGTGCGTTCAGCTTGGCCGCGTATAGTCTGCGGGTGCATATTGACTCTGTCTTCGGGGCTATTGGATCCTTCGCCATCCGATTGCGGTGGCTTGTGACCGCGATCTGGGTGGTCGGCGCGATCGCCGCCGTGACACAACTCCCCTCGCTGTCGAGCGTCACCCAGAGCAACAACTCCAAGTTCCTTCCGGCCAGCGCACCCAGCCAGCACGCCGTTGACCTGGCCGCGCCGTTCGGCACCGCCAACCTGATGCCGCTGCCCCTGGTGGCGGCCCGCACGGGGTCGCCGCTGACCCCCGCCGACGTCACTGCGCTCACCTCGCTGCAGGGCCGGTTGCGGACGGTGCCCGGTGTCGTCAAGGTGCTGGACGCCGGGCGCTCACCCAACGGGGAGGCCGAGCAGCTTGTGATCCTCGCCCGCCAGCCCGGCGGCAACCAGAGCTACACCACCGATCTGGTGGACCGCCTGCGCGCGAAGATGACCCAGGCCAGGCTGCCTGCCGGGCTCCAGGCCCACCTGGCCGGTGATATCGCGGCGCAGGTCGACCAGCAGAAGGCGTCCGGCAACACCGACGCCAGGCTGCAGGCGCTGTCGCTGGCGTTCATCATCGGGCTCCTGGTGCTGATCTTCCGGTCGCTGACGCTCGCGCTGGCGACGGTCGTGCCCCCGCTGCTTTCGATCACCATTGCCGGTCCCCTGGTCGCCGAGGCCGCGAAGCACGGGCTCCAGGTATCCCCCATAGCCGAGTTCCTGATGATCGTCCTGGTGCTGGGGGCCGGCACCGACTACGGGCTGTTCCTGGTGTTCAGGGTCCGCGAACAGCTGCGAGCCGTGCAGCACGGGAAGGCGGGCGACTACTACCCAGGCTCGGCCGGCCTGGGCCGGAGCCTGATCGGCGACCTTGTCCACGCCAGACGCCCGGCCAGGGACGCCATCGTCGAGTCGGTCACCAGGGTGGGCGAGTCGATCACCTTCTCCGGCGCCACGGTGATCGCCGCGATGCTCACGCTGCTGCTCGCCACCTTCTCGTTCTACGCCGACCTCGCCGTCCCGTTCGCGATCGCGATCGCGGTGGTCCTGCTCGCCGCGCTGACCCTGCTGCCCGCGCTGCTGTCGATCCGGCTGTCGCTGCTGGCCGTGAAGCGGTCGCTGTTCCGCCGGATATTCGGCCGCCCCAAGCTGCTGCCGTGGGACATCCAGGGCAGCGGCAGGTCCGGCACGTGGGGACGGGTGGCCGGGCGGATCGTCCGGCACCCCGCGCCCACCCTGCTGGCGGGAGTCATCTTCTTCGGCGGGCTGTCGTTCGCGGTGTTCGGCTACACGGCAGCCGGTTTCGGCGGCAACACGGCCCCGCCGGCCGGAAGCGACTCGGCCGCCGGGCAGACGCTCTTGACCAGGTACTTCCCGCAGTCGGCGGCCAACCCGACCAGCCTGATATTCCGGTTCAGCACGCCGGTCTGGCAGCACCCGCAGCCGCTGGCCACCACCACCGCGCAGCTGCGGGCGAGCGGGCTGTTCACCCAGGTGACCGGGCCGCTGAACCCGGCTGGCACACCGCTGACCCCGGCGCAGTACACCTCGCTGCAGGCACAGCTCGGGCCGGCCAGGGCGCTGCCCGCGTCGCCGCCCGCCGGTGTCACCGTGTCCGCCGGCGCATACCAGGCCTACCGCGCGACCTCGAACTTCGTCAGCCCGGACGGCCGGACCGTGCAGTACGAAACCGGCCTGCGGGCCGGCGACCCAGGCGCCACGTCCGCGATGAACGCCGTGCCGTCGCTGCGCACCGAGACCACGAGGGTTGCCAGGGCGGTCGGCGCGTCCGACTCGGCCGTCGGCGGCGAGGCGCCCGCCATCTACGACATCAGCAGCATCTCCAACAACGACCTCAAACGCATCATCCCGGTCGCGATCCTCGCGATCGGCCTGCTGCTGGCGATCGTGCTGCGCAGCCTGGTCGCACCGCTGTACCTGATCGCCTCGGTCACCCTCTCCTACCTGGCGGCGCTGGGGCTGTCGGTGCTGCTGTTCATCGAGATCGGTGGCAGCGGCGGGCTCGTGTTCTTCATGCCGTTCCTGATGTTCATCTTCCTGCTCGCGCTCGGCGAGGATTACAACATCCTGATGATGACGCGGATCAGGGAGGAGGCGCGCAAACTCCCGCTACGGGACGCGGTCACCCGGGCACTGACCGCGACTGGGACCACCATCACCTCCGCCGGGCTCGTGCTCGCCGGCACTTTCCTGGTGCTGACGGTCGTGGCCGGCGGCGGCTCAGAAGGCGAGCAGGTCCGCGACATCGGGCTTGGCCTGGCCCTTGGCATCTTGATGGACACCTTCCTTGTCCGCACGCTGCTCGTGCCGTCCACCGTGGTTCTGCTGGGCCGCTGGAACTGGTGGCCGTCCCGCATGGGCCGCGCCGGCGCGGTGAGCCCGGTCCCGGAGGTGGCGGCGGCCGGGCGCGGTGAGCCCGCCCGGGGGAACGGCCAGGCCGCCCCCGCGGCACCCTACGCCGAAAGAACTCCTCCCACCGATCACTAGCGGCCGGCCCGGGTGAATGCCGGCGTTCGGCCCACCCGGGCTGTCCTGGCGGGAAATACTCTGCGGGGACATGCCGCGCACGGTGCTGGTCTGGAGGCCAGCGAGCCGTCAGACTCGCTGTGGGGAAGTCTGGGCGCGGCATCATGCACGCCGGCACCGCCCGGCGGCGCAGAAGGGACGCCGATGCAGCAACTGCGCCTCGTCGCGGTGAGCGAGGACGGCAGCTACGCCGTCCTCGCGGCGCCGGGGAGCGGCGGCCGCTTCTCGCTGCCGGTCGACGACCGGCTGCGGATCGTCGCGCGCGGGCAATTCTCCCGGCTCGCTCAGTATGAGATCGAAGTGGAGAGTCCCTTGCGACCCAAGGAGATCCAGGACCGCATCCGTGCCGGAGAGACGGCGGAAGAGATCGCCGACGCGGCGGGCGTCCCGATCGAGCGCGTACGCCGGTTCGAGGGGCCTGTGCTGGCCGAGCGCGCCTACCGGGCACAGGAAGCGCAGCGGGCCACGCTGCGGCAGCCGGGGGACTCGGGCCCTGGGCGCGCGCTCATTGACGTGGTCTCCGAGCGCCTGGGCGCCTTCGGCGCCGGCCCCGAGGACGCCGAGTGGGACTCGCGCAAACGCAGCGACGGGGACTGGCAGGTGCAGCTCACGTTCCACTCCGCAAGCGATCTTTGCCTGGCCGAATGGGTCTTCGACCCGCGCCGCAAGCACGTCACGCCCGCCGACGACACCGCCGCCCGGCTTTGCCTTGACGGCGCGGGCCTGCCGGCCTCTCCGCCCGGCCGCGGCAGCGTGGCCACGGCGACGGTGACGCCCATCGGCAGCAGGATCAGCGCACCCGGCGCGCCAGATCACGATCCGCGGCGCCCGCAGGAGCGTGGTCACCCCGCCGCCACCGGGCGTGCTCTCGCCGCCGAAACCGAGCGCGAAGAGCGGCCGGGCACTCCGGCGCCGCAGGCGCCCCCCCCGGAACGCAAGGCGCGGAAGGCGGCCGGGGGCCGCTCGCGGCGGGCGTCGGTGCCATCCTGGGATGAGATCATGCTCGGCACGTCACGGCATCCGGACTGAGGGGCTAACACCGCATCCGGACCACTAGGCTGGCCATGGCAAGGACGGGATCCGAGGGAGGCAGCCTGCGGTGGCTGGCGACTTCTGGCGTGCCGCTGTGGCCGGGGCGGCCGTGCTCCTGCTGGCCGGCTGCGGGCTCATCGGGGGCCCGAGCACGGTCCGGATGGACGTGCCGCAGACCCTGACCGTGACCAGCCCAGATCTCGGCCGGGGAGGGATGGCGCCGGCCTTCACCTGTCACGGGGCGGGGAAGCACCCGAGGATTCACTGGTCCGGCGCGCCGCAGGGGACGAAATCGGTCGCGGTGGTTATGGACGACTCGGCGGCACCGATCACGCCGTTTATCTACTGGATCGTCTTCGACATTGGCCCGCAAACGACAGATATTCAAGCCGGACAGCTTCCACCAGGGTCCCGGCAGGCCGACAACAGCAAAGGCATGGTAGGGTACGACCCCCCTTGCCCGGGGAATCCTGGCCACGCTTACAGGTTCACGGTTTACGCGCTGTCCAGGAAGCTTCAGCTTCCCACCGGCGCGAGCGTGAAATCGGCGTGGTCTGCAATTGCACAGGCCGCTATTGCCCGTGGCAGAGTCACCGTTGTTGCCAGTCAGTAACCGTTTGAATGCGGAGAGTAAACGACACGGTTAAAACTTCTCTAAACACGTGACAGGGGCCATAGTGTTCCGTCACAATCACTGGTCAAGAGTTCGGCCTTGGACTGATCCAAGGCGCTAGCCATACAGGGGAAGGCCCGCGCCGTGGCCGCGTGCGCCTCGCTAGCGTCACCCAGATGGCCATGGCGTTGTTGGGTGGTGCCATGATCCTGCTCGTGGTCGGCCTCGTCGCCGTTATCGTCGTGATCCTCATCGCCGTCTTTCTGAGCATCCGCTTGGGGGGCAGTGACGACCACGACGAGCCGGAGACCAGGCCGGGCGGCCGTGATCGCCGGCCCGGCGAAGACGACCAGTGGCGGGAGCGGGGCATGCGCGACGAGCGCCGCGCCGCGCCGGCGCGGTCCGCGGGCCGCGATGGCCGGGACCACCACCGCTCCGCTCGCGAGCCAGCCCGGGAGTACGCCGACCGCGGCGGCCGCGGCCGGGATCACCCCGGCCGGCCGCGTGGCTACGACGAGCCCGGGCCCAGACCTGGTCAGCACGGTCAGCACAACGCGGCGCCGCGCGGCGAGGGCTACGACGCCGCACCGGCCCGGCGAAGCTCACCGGGCCGCAGGCCCGCCGAGCGCCCCGCGCGCTACGACCGGCATCGCTCACCGCGCGCTGCCGCCGATGACTACCCGTCGGGCGACTACCCGCCGGTGGACGTCGCTGGCGGCCACGACTACCCATCCGGGGATCTGCCCGCGGCGGACTACCCGGCCATCGGCCCTTCCCCGGATGACCTGCCGCAGGAGGACTTCCCCGCCGGGGAAGGGCCGAAGCCGCGCCGCAAGCCCGGCAAGCAAGCCGCCCCGCCCGCGGCGCCAAGCGCCAAGGGACGGCCGCGCCAGCAGCGGGGCAAGCGCGACGACGAGTGGGCCGCCGCCTCGAGCACGGAGTGGGAGAGCCTCTCCGACGAGCAGTACTGGGCTGAGCTCTCCGCCGACAAACCGCTGGCCAGCATGTCACGGCCGCGGCAGTCAGCGGGCGGGGCCAAGGCCACCTCCTCGAAGGCAACGCCCCTGGCGCGGGCGGTTCTGGACACGCCGGCACCCGGGTCACGATCCGGCGGCCGCTCCAAGCCGGCCCAGGCCGCCCGCCCCACACCCCCGGCGGCGCGGCCCGCCCCGGCCCCGGCCGCCCGTCCCACACCCGCCGCGGCCAGCCGCGGGAAGCCCGGTCCCGCCGGCGCCGCGCCGGGCCGCGGGCCGTCCGGCCGCAGCCAGCGTGCGCCGCAGCGGGAGGCGATGACCGAGCAGCTGCCGGTCCGCCCACGCGCGCACGAGCTTCCGGCCGCGCGTGCGGCGATGGACCCCGCCGCCAGGCGTTCCGCACCCGCCGGCCATCCGCGTCCGGCCGGGGCCATCCCCGCAATGCTGGGCGGCCCCTCGATCCCCCTTTCCTCTCCCCCGCCGGGCGCCCTCGACGACGACCCGCTGACCAGCCCGTCCTTCTCGGCGATCCCGGCAAGCGACAGCCGTTCCTACAACAACGCGCGAAAGCACGCCAGGACGGGAGCCGGCAATGGCATGGGGCGGGGAACCGGCCGGGGCCCGGGCGGGGAGGGCGCGCACGCCGGCGCCAGCTATGCCGGCCCGGCCCACGGTTACCACTCCAGCCCACCCCCCGCGCCGGCGCCCGCGACGCCGCCGGGTGGCTGGCGGGCGGCGCCGGTGGAGCAGCTTCACCCGCCTTCCGCCTATGGCGACCCCTACGGCAGCCGCCCTGCCGCCGGGCACGCCAACGGGCACGCCGCCTATGGCGCGGGCCAGACCGCGCCGCAGTACGAGGATTACGCCACCGGGCCGGCCCACGGTTACCGGCAGCCCGGCTACCAGGCTCCGGCCGCGGTTCCCTACCCGCAGCCGGCCGCGGTTCCCTACCAGGGGCAGGCCGTCATGGGCGGGCCGGCCCAGCAGTTCGACGGCGCGGGGCAGGCTCATTACCCCGGTGCTTACCCGGGGCAGATGCCCCACGCCGGCGGCCACCAGGGCGCGGCGCCGTACGAGGACGGCTACGGCGCCGCCGGTTACCGTCCCAGCTACGACGGCGGCTACGGCGCTGACCCCTACGGCGGCGGATATGACGGGTACCAGGCTCAGGGTTGACAGCCCGCCGGGGCGCACAAGGAGAATATGCCGACCACCCCCGCACCGATGCACAACAGAGGAGACGGTGGACCACGCACGGGATCACGCCCGCACGTACCATTTGCACCGGCTGGCGACTGCCCTCGATACCCGGGGCCTGCACGCGACCGTGAAGACCACCTACCCGGCGGCGCTTCACATTTTCACGCCGGGGGCCGCCATGCTGGCCGAGAGCATCGGCTGCACCCCCGGCACCGATGATCTGGGCCGGCTGCGCTGGTACTACCGCTGGTCATGGGGAGAGGTGCTGCATGACACCGAGGACCCCTCGGCTGCCGCAGCGAAGATCGCGGAGGTGCTGTCGGCGCGCTAGCCGCGATCGGTAGAGCCCGGCCGCCGGCTCGTGACCGCCCTGAGGCAGACTAAACGTAGGACTCAGGGAGGAACCGTGAGCAAGCAGGTATCACCTCAGCCTCCGGGAGACCGCCCGGCCCCCTCCGCCCCGCCGCCCCCTCCGGCCTGGCGGCACTGGCTCTGGCCGATTGCCCTGGGGATCACGCTGGTGCTGTGGCTGCTGCTGCCGACCCTGCACACCAACTCGGTCAGCCTCACCTATTCACAGTTCCTCTCCGACGTCAGCGCGCACAAGGTCAAGACCGTGACGCTCACCCCGGGCGGCGCGGCCAGCGGCACGCTGAGCAACGGCAAGAGCTACACCACGGTCGTCCCGCCGCAGGCGGGCTCGTCGTTCCTCGACCAGCTGCGGTCGGCGAACGTCGCGATCACGGCGGTGCCTTCGGGCCCCTCGTTCGGCTCTCAGGTGCTGTCCTGGCTGATCCTGCTGCTGCCGTTCCTGCTGCTGGGCTGGCTGTGGATGCGGCTCTCGCGCGGCGCGGGCGGCCAGTTGCAGGGCGTGCTCGGGGTCGGCCGGTCGCGGGCTAGGGTGTTCGACGCCGAGCGTCCCCAGACGAGATTTAGCGACGTGGCCGGCTACGAGGGTGCCAAGGCGGAGATCGCCGAGGTGGTCGACTTCCTGCGTAACCCCGCGCGGTACCAGCGCGCGGGCGCGACGCCGCCGCGCGGCGTGCTGATGGTCGGCCCGCCGGGCACCGGCAAGACCCTGCTGGCCCGGGCGGTGGCCGGGGAGGCCGACGTGCCGTTCTTCTCGGTGGCCGGGTCCAGCTTCGTGGAGTTGTTCGTGGGAGTCGGCGCCGCCCGGGTGCGTGACCTTTTCACCGAGGCACGCAAGCGCGCCCCGGTGATCATCTTCGTGGACGAGCTTGACGCGATCGGCCAGCGCCGGTCCGGCTCGGGCGCGGTGGTATCCAACGACGAGCGGGAGCAGACGCTCAACCAGCTGCTGACCGAGATGGACGGCTTCGACCCGGCCGAGGGGATCGTCGTGCTCGCCGCCACCAACCGGCCCGAGGTGCTTGACCCCGCGCTGCTGCGCCCGGGCAGGTTCGACCGGCAGATCACCATCCCGCTGCCCAACCTCGCCGAGCGAAAAGCCATCCTCGGGGTCCACTCCCGCGGCAAGAAGCTGGATCCCTCGGTGGACCTGGAGGTCGTGGCGCGCGGCACCCCCGGGTTCTCCGGTGCCGACCTGGCCAACCTGGCCAACGAGGCGGCCATCTTCGCGGTCCGCGAGGGACGCGACGTGATCACCCCGGACGACTTCGCGGCCGCCAGGGACCGGATCCTGCTCGGCCGCAGGGAAAGCTCCAACGTGCTCTTGCCGGAGGAAAAACACGCCGTCGCCGTGCACGAGTCCGGGCATGCCATCGTCGCGGCGCTGTCCCCGCGGGCCGACCCGGTCGCCAAGGTCACCATCTTGCCCGCTGGGCAGGCGCTCGGCGTCACCGAGCAGCTCCCGCTGTATGAGCGGCACCTGTACGGCGAGGACTACCTCACCCAGACGCTGGCCGTGCGGCTGGCCGGCCGCGCCGCCGAGCTGGTCGAACTCGGGCAGGGCTCCACCGGCGCCGCCAACGACCTCGCCCAGGCCACCGACCTGGCCACCAGGATGGTCCGGGAGTTCGGGCTGTCGTCCAAGGTGGGCCCGGTCGGCTACCCACAGGGCGGCTCGGTGTTCCTCGGCGACGGGGTCGCCAGCATGTCCAGCCGCCCGTTCGCCGAGGCCACCCAGGCGGCCATCGACGCCGAGGTGTCCCGCCTGCTGCGCGAGGCCGAGGAAAACGCCACCGAGCTGCTCCGCACCCACCGGCCCGAGCTGCACCGGCTCGTCGAGCTGCTGCTCGAATCCGAGACCGTGGACGGCGATATGGTCTACGGCCTCCTCGGCCTGCCCGTGCCGGAGCACACGACGGAGGCCACCGTGGCGCCGCGGCGCGCCGCGGCGCAGCCGGTCCAGCCGGCCCACCAGGCCCAGCGGTCCGTGCCGCCCCCGGCCAGCTCCTAGCGGTGCGCGGTAACTAACACCGGGCCCGCCCCGGCCCCGCCCCGCTTCCGCCGCCATGCCGCGGCTACCGCACCGCGTGGCCGACGCTGGACGGTATGATCCCGCAGAATGAATCGGGCCGGCCACGGGCAGGCGCGCAGCGAACCAGCCAGGCGATCGCGCCGTGATGCCGGCCCGCTGGCCGCACGGCACCGGTCATGGCGACATCAACGAGTCGAGGACTGTGAATGCGGATCACCTGCATAGGCCACGCGGGGTTGCACATCGAGACGCGGTACGGAGACATCCTGTGTGACCCCTGGACGAATCCCGCCTACTTCGACTCGTGGTTCGTCTTCCCCGACAACAGTTACCTGGACTGGGACCGCCTCGGGAAGGCCGACTACCTGTACGTGTCGCACATGCACAGGGACCACTTCGATCCCGCTCTGCTCACCGAGCATGTGTCAAGGGACACGACGGTGCTCCTGCCCGACTTCCCGGTCGAGGACCTGCGCGAGCACCTGGAGCGGCTGGGCTTCACCCGCTTCCGGGTCATGCCCAGCTGCCAGGCCGTTGACCTCGGCGGGCTGCGCGTCCTCGTCCAGGCGCTGCGGTCGCCGACGGATGGGCCGCTTGGCGACTCGGCGCTCGCGGTGAGCGACGGCACCGCGGCCATCCTCAACCAGAACGACGCGCGGCCGGGTGACCTGGACGCGATACAGGCGTTCGGCCCCTACGACGTGCACTTCCTTCAGTTCTCCGGTGCCATCTGGTGGCCATGGACCTACGAGCTGCCCGAGAATGCCCAGCGCGCGTTCGGGGCGGCGAAGCGGGCCAACGGGCTGGACCGGGCGGCACGCTACGTAAGGGCGATCGGGGCGCGCCACGTCGTGCCCTCCGCCGGGCCGGCCTGCTTCCTGGATGACGAGCTTTTCGGGCTGAACGACTTGCATCGCGACCACGCGAGCACCTTCCCCGACGCCACGGTGTTCCTCGACTACCTCAAGGCCGAAGGGGTCGACGGAGGCCAGCTGATGGTGCCGGGCGCCACCCTGGAAATCGACCGGGGCCGCTGCCAGATGCACTGGCCAGCCGGGCCCGATGAGGTGATGCGGCCGTTCACCGACAAGGAGCGCTACCTGCGCGAGTACGCCGAGCGCATGCGGGCGCGGATCGAGGCGGACAAGCGGCGGTGGCCGGTGCCCGGGGTGGACATCCTGGCCGGTCTCAAGTCCTGGTTCGAGCCGCTCCTTGAGCTCGCCGACCACATCAAGGCCGGGGTGGGCGGCCCCGTCCTGCTCCGGATCCGCGACGACGAGGGTGAGGAGCGGATCGTCATCGACTTCCCGGCCGGTGAGGTCCGCCGCCACCAGCGCGAATCGTGCCGCTACGAGTTCACCTTCGCCCGCCCGCTGGTCGAGCGGCTGATCAGCGAGCACCAGGTTGACTGGGTCAACAGCCTGTTCCTCAGCCTGCGGTTCACCGCGCGCCGGGTTGGCCAGTACAACGAGTACATCTACACGTTCTTCAAGTGCCTGGCGCCCGACCGCATCATGTACGCAGAGGGCTGGTACGCCGATCAGAAGCACGACGAGGACGACATCCA
>Ga0126378_10000789_pt1 | contig 23241 bp, 17 predicted proteins | sample PanSoiMetPlot_23_FD_92587 | JGI IMG/M metagenome (GOLD analysis project Ga0126378, IMG submission 92587) | Tropical forest soil microbial communities from Panama - MetaG Plot_23 | ecosystem: Environmental > Terrestrial > Soil > Tropical forest > Bulk soil | place: Panama | collected 2016-02-17
GAGCAGAGGAAGCGTCACTTTGATGAACTCAGTCCGAAGTTGCTGTCGCTCAAGAAGAGTGTTCGGGAACTCCCGAACGGATACGAATTTGAATTCTCGGCTGACCCCCAGACGGTTCAACTCATGGCGGAATGGGCAGTCGGCGAGCGTGCCTGCTGTCCATTTTTCGACATCGACATGCGGCGGGAACGAGAAGGCGGGTCGCTCTGGCTGGGTGTGACAGGTAGAGAAGGAGTAAAGCAGTTCATCCAAGCGGACGGGGCGGCTTGGATCAGGAAGTGAGTCTTCAATTAGTCCTCCCCGTCACTCATAAAGCAGCGTCCGCCGCGCTGGCTTGCTCAACCATCTTGCCTGCTAGGGCGGGAGCCGCAACATCCGGGCTGGCGGTCGCCTCCTTCATGAGCCTGCACACCGAAGCACGGGATATTCCGTGCTTCTTTGCGACCTGAGTCAGGGACATGCCGGAGCGGCGGTCTTGAATGACCTGCTCACGATTCACATCGAGCCGCGCACGCCCGATCTGCCGACCCTCTGCCCGAGCGCGGGCCATGCCACTGCGGACACGCTCTATTAGGAGTGCGCGTTCCATCTCGCCCAGTACCGCCACAATGCCAAGGAACGCTCTCCCCAATGCTCCCGATGTGTCAAACGCCTCGCGCAAGGACACGAACTGGACGTCGCACGAGTCGAGTTCGTCAAGGACCTGAAGGAAATGCTTTGTTGAGCGGGCAAGGCGGTCACATGACCACACGATCAAAGTATCGAACCGACGCCTGCGGGCATCTTCTAGCATACGGTCGAGCGCAGGGCGACGTGCCTTCGCCCCGCCGAAACCGTGGTCTACATATTCGCCAGCGATGTTCAGCCCACGACGTTCAGCGTACTCGCGAAGTTCCCTTAGCTGGGTCTCCGGGTGCTGGTCTACGGTAGAAACGCGGACATAAAAAGCGGCTCTTTTCATTGGCTCATCTCTCCCTCGATGGGACTTAACTGCGTTCCACAATTCGGATCGGGCGTCGTGTTTCTCGGTCGATCAGCACTGTGGGGGAGCCGAGAGCTTGGCGAAATCCCGCTTGGCGCAAACAATCGTTTGCTGCGGCAATTGATGGCACCATGAATGTGTTGCTCGCGAACTTGTCGCGTTGGAATGGCAAAAGCACATGGGGGATGCGTGCCCAGTAGAGCGCAGATTCCGCGTGCAGAATGTGCTCGCCTTCTCCATGCCGGACTGCAATGGAGCACCTGCTTGGCAGCTTGATGTCGCGACGTAGCTGAAGGCGCTCGACTACCTCCATGCAGACCGTCAGTTCAGGAGCAAGCACACTTAAGTTGGAGCACACCTCCTGCTCCAAGACATGACCGAGATGATGGTCTCGCAATTCCTTACGGTGTTCTCGAAGCAGCTTGGAGATCAGCAATGCTGCCGCGAGTCGCTCCGCTGGATTTTCCGATCGTGAGCGACGTCGCTGCTCGGCGATGATTTCTCGGATCGTCAACGCCTCTCCACGCGGAGTATACAAACACGAAAGAGAAATCGTCTGGAAGTTGGAGGTAACATCGAAAAAATCTTTGGTTAGATTACCCTCCCAAAGTAGCCGTTTTTCGCGGCTGCTCCGTATACTCCGACTGGAGGGCACACTGCATGCTGAAAAAGCATTTCGTCCGTGATGGAAGCCGCAAGATCATCGGATCGGTCACCACCGGTTACAGCGGCGGCACATCTAATGTCGTCCGAGACGAGCAGAGCGAAATCTGCGGACGCACCAGCGAGCATTTCAATACCGTGCGTGACGCACACGGAAACTTGATCTCAATCAATTCTTCTGACCCCGGTCTGCTGATCCGACGCAAGAAGTAGCCCGACCCACCACTCCCCCCGGTCTTCATTTCCTCCCCCGATCTGACAGCTAGGAGGCAACATGCCTACGCGATCCCTATCGTCCGAGAAAATCGAATGCCCGCTGTGCTCCGGCGCGGGCGAACTGACCCGTGCAGAGATTCTCGACCGTCTCGGAGGTCGGGACTTCGCCCGCGTGGCGCAGTTGAGTGCCGAAGAAGCCTTCCGATTGCTCCAGAGCAAGCATGACAGGGAGCATCAGTTGTCATGGTCGCGGTTCGAAGCAGAACTCAGCAAGCGCACTGTGGAGTTGAGGGAACAGCACAAGGACGCCCTGCGGTCGGCACAATCCGAACGGGATGACCTCACTCGCCGCGTCGAAGCCTGTCTGCGCGAACTCGCGCAGGTTCGCGAACGGAATCAAGAACTCGAAGGAGAAATGTCGAAGGCGGCGCGAATCGGAAAGCGTGAGGAAGTGACTTTCGAAGAGGAAGTGCGGACGTGGGCAGGCGTCTGGATCAGCGACACGCTCTCGCGCAATGGGGATTTCATTCTGGCGTACCGCGCACCGAACGGCGAGCCTGTAGACCCCCGAATTCTCATCGACAACAAAGACAAATGCACAATCGCGGAGAGTGACATCGACAAACTAGTGCGTGACTCCAACGAGCGCTCGATTCCTGTAGCTGCGCTGGTACGCGCTCAGGAATGTGAGTTCGAAGACTAGTCCGAAGTTCCGCTTGGCTTCCGGGTGTGCGATTTGCGATCGGATATTGGAGCGCAGGATTGAATCGTCTACTTTTCCAGCAGGACATCAAGTTCGCTACGGATTTATGTTCACTTCTCGGGAAACGGTGCGGTTGGTCGGACATCCGAAAACGAGCCTCTGGGAAGTTGAAAGAGCGGGGGTTCCAGAGTTATGCGCACGGCGGAGAATGCTGCATTCTCCGCTTCACACTATCGATGAAGCCGGTCACCTTCGAAATGCCGGCCATACACCCAGAGTTGTCGTATCCACTCCAACAGGCTACGGCGCAACGACTGGACCGTAATAAGGGATCGCCTCGCCGACGTCTAACGGCTCGGGACCTGCGGCTTGATTAGCTCATCAATATAGTCCGCTCGCTCAGCAACACGCTCCAGGTGTGGGTAGCGTATGCCATCATGGTATGTAATGTTGCATGTCCGGAAATAATCGTCCACGACTACGAGCAGTATGATCGGTTGTGAAGTGTCCTTTGCAGACTTGATCGCGTCCGAGAGCAATTCCTCTGTGTAAACGCGGCCGTTGACGCCAACGATTTTCATCTGCGGAGTGACGCCAGCTTGAAACGCGGGACTCCCGACGATTGTGTCAGTAACTACGCCATCATTGCCAACATGGAGCCCGATGGAATAAATCTCTCCAGGATTGGCCCGGCGTCCTTCCAACTTCGAGGGTTTGTCGTTGAACATGACTTTCCAGCCCCCGTTTTCGATTCCCCCCACTGGTGCTTCCGCCACGGTGGAAGTCAACCTGGTATGAAAAAAACCGGCCCAATCAAACGGCGCCAATGCATTGAGTGTCTTCACCACGTCATCGAAGGTATAGGTCTTCACCTCCGGGCCGTGGTTGGGGCCGCCGTGGAATTCCTGACAGAAATCATCAATCGACTTCTTCCCTCCAGAGTCTCGATGAATGATTGTGGCCACTTCAAGCCAGAGAAGATCGCCCTCGTCGTAGTAATCGGTACCGCGGCGCCAGCTCATCCATCCACCTCTCGCGAAGCCAAGTCCAGGTTCTCCCACCGCAGTGTCAAGCAATGGGCGCCAGGTTCGGCCGGGGCGTCCAGGACCCAGCATGGCCGCGATACTGGCGAGATACTCGCGGTATTGCTCCGGCGTCCACAAGCCGCTGCGCGCCGCTAACATTGGCCCAAGATAGTCTGTAAGCCCTTCATAGCCCCAGAGGAGGTCGGTCTTCATGGGCTGTTCGTAGTAAGGAACAGTCAGATCCGCGGGACGCCGAAACTTGCCGTTCCAAGAGTGGGCAAATTCGTGTGCCAGCAGTCCGCCCAGCGTCATGCCTGAACTGGGCAAAAGAAGAGTCCGCTCCGGTAGCCGGCTGTTATTTGATTCGTGGTGTTCGAGCCCGAAATGCGCCACGTGGTCGCTAAGCGCGAGCAGAAAATGGTAATCGCGATAGTGGCGAGCGCCAAAGAGTTTTCCCGATTCGGCCACCAGATTGATCATCTGCTTCTGGTTTTCAGGGCTCATGTTGAGAGCATCTGCGCTGTCAGCAGCAATGTCGATTTCGTGATGGATAGGTTCGCCAGGCGGGGTAAGGTCGATTTTCCGGTAAAACTCGCCGGTAATGACAGGCGAATCCACAAGCAAGTCTAGAGAAATTGGATTGAATGAAACTCGGTTCCCGGCTTCATTTTTGACAGGAAGCGCGGTGCCGAATTGCCACCCGTCCGGCATTGCAAGTTCCGCTTCATATCTAAGCTTCTCCGCGGGGACATCTGCCGGATAAAGGAGAACTTCATTCCACTCAAGAACCAGCAATTTGTCAGTGGCTGAGCCGCCATCGGGCTCAATGTAGTCGAAGTTGACATCCAGACGACTGACGCCGTTTGGGATTTCCAGATGGAAGGTAAAAACATCTAACAAATCACGCTGCCATGGAACGGTATGCCCGTTTGCCTCGAATTTAAGGCCAGTCAAGTTTGCGATGGGTCCGTCGGGCCCGTGCTCGCCGGGAATCCATTTCGGGTAATAGAGCGTTTGAGGCCCAGGCTTGACGGGCATCACCAAATGGGTGTGCAGCAACTTCTGCCGAGTTCGAGTCGCATCGACGGTGATCAGGATTGCTTCTTCGGCGAGTGCGGCGGACGCGGCGAGGGACAGGATTGAGGCGAGAAACACCAACCGCCAAACGGGGTATAGTTGCATGCAAATGCTCCTCAGAAAACGGGATAAACCAATCTGTGGATCATAACCTGCTTCGCTCGGCGAATTTCTTCCTCGCGATTTGCTCTCGGTTGATGGGCAATCCACGGCGCTGAAGTGCAGAGCTGCGTGCGTGCCAGTTTGTTATGCGCTCTCGAAAATAGCACTTTACACAATGGCTTCCAGACAAGGGCACGTGCGAGGGATTGGAATGCTGATGTGCCGATGCGATGCTTGAGCTGCTCTTTAGACTACTGCCGACAAGCACGGGCGGAAAACGCCTGAAACGAATGTTTCTTAAGCCTCTGGTGGAATCTTAGCTTTGGCCCGTAATTAGCTAGAATATCCAGGCCGCAACATGAAGCCTAACCAAGTCCGCAAACTCAAATCACTCTTTCTGATTCTTCTTTGCTTCCGTCTCGTGCCGCTGAGCGCACAATCAGTCTCTCCCGATCTTTTCAGCGGCCTCAGGTGGCGGCTAATCGGGCCGTTCCGGGGCGGCCGCGCTATCGCGGCCGCCGGAGTTCCCGGCGATTCCAGCACGTTTTACTTCGGCGCGGTTGGTGGCGGCGTCTGGAAGACCACGAACGCGGGAGTAACCTGGACGCCCGTCTTCGACCGTCAACCCGTTGCTTCGATCGGCGCTATTGCCGTCGCTCCCTCGAATCCCAAAGTCATTTACGTCGGTACTGGAGAATCCGACATTCGCTCCGACCTCGCCTCCGGCGACGGAGTGTACCGCTCCGCCGATGGCGGCGTGAGCTGGCAAAATGTCGGCCTGCGCGACACGCGTCAGATCAGCCGTATTGTCATCGATCCGGAGAATGCAAACATCGTTTACGTCGGCGCGCTTGGACATGCGTACGGTCCCAATGACCAGCGCGGCGTCTATAAGTCCACCGATGGCGGCGACCATTGGACGAAAGTCCTCGACCAAGGCCCGGAAATCGGCATCGCCGATCTCGCCATTGCAACCGATCGTCGCAACACTTTGTTGGCCGCGACTTGGCACACGCATCGTCCGCCTTGGAGCACCTATGCGCCCATTGACGCTGCAGGTAGCGGAATCTTCCGCTCCGAAGATGGCGGCAATTCCTGGAAGCGCCTCGTCGGTTCTGGTCTTCCTGACGGCGATTGGGGACGCACCGGCATCGCTATGTCGCCAGATGGTAAGCGCGTTTACGCAGTTATCGATGACGCAAAGAAATCGGGCCTCTACCGTTCCGACGATGGTGGTGACACATGGACTCTCAAGAGCTCCGACGCCCGGCTCACCAGCCGCGCCTGGTACTTCGGCAACATCACCGTCGATCCGCAAAATCCAGATGTTTTCTACGTCCCGAACGTCGCGCTCTACCGCTCGGATGATGCCGGCCAAACGATTTCGATCGTTCGCGGCGCCCCCGGCGGCGACGATTATCACCAGCTCTGGATTGATCCGAGAAATTCCACGCACATGATCCTGGCGACGGATCAAGGCACCACCATCAGCGTCGATCGCGGCCAGACGTGGAGCACATGGTATAACCAGCCCACGGCGCAGCTGTATCACGTCATCACCGACAATCGCTTTCCGTATACGGTGTACGGCGCGCAGCAGGATAGCGGTAGCGTCGCCGTCCTCAGCCGTACCGATCATGGACAAATCACTCCGCGTGACTGGGCCCCGGTTGACGGCAGCGAGAGTGGATACATCGCGCCCGACCCGAAAGACTCAAACATTCTCTACTTCAGTGGAACCTACGGCAGCGTTTCGCGCTTCGATCTCCGAACATCGCTCAGCCAGGACATCACGCCGTGGCCGCTGCCCAGATTCAGCGTTGATATTGGGCGACGCAAATATCGCGATCCCTGGACGCCCGTCCTGGTCTTTTCTCCCGCCGACAAGACCAGCCTCTATCTCGGCTCTCAATTCGTGATGAAGTCGGCGGACGGTGGCCTGCACTGGCAGACGATCAGTCCCGATCTCACGGGCGCGCAAAGCAGCGCCGCGAAAACTCAAGGGCCGCCGACAATTCAAGATGCCAAGGAGCGTGGATATGGTGTCGTCTACACCATCGCGCCCTCGCCACTAGACGCGAGTCTCATCTGGGCCGGTAGCGACACCGGTCTGATTCACGTCACGCACGACGGCGGTAAGACCTGGAAAAACGTCACGCCCAAAGCCCTCAGCGATTGGTCGAGGGTTTCCATGATCGAAGCCTCGCACTTCGATCCCGCCGAAGCCTATGCTGCGATTGACCGCCATCGCCTCGACGATCAAGATCCCTACCTGTATCGCACACGCGACTACGGGCAAACCTGGGAACCGATTACTGAAGGAATTCACGCCCCTGCCTTTCTGTGCGCAGTTCGTGAAGATCTGACTCGCAAAGGCTTGCTCTTCGCCGGCACAGAGTTCGGCGTTTATATCTCTTTCAATGACGGGGACCGTTGGCAATCGCTGCAACTCAATTTACCGGTCACCTCTGTGCGCGATCTCGTCATCCACGGTGACGATCTCGCCATTGCCACGCACGGCCGCTCCTTCTGGATTCTCGACAACATCACGCCTTTGCGCCAAGCGACGGAAGTCCGTGAGGCCTCCGCATGGCTTTATCGCCCCGCGGCAACTGTGCGAATTGATAATGCCGGTTTTATGGGAACTCCACTGCCGCCCGAAGAACCAATCGCAGAAAATCCCCCGAAAGGCGCCATGATCGATTATGTTCTCGCTAATCCAGCGGAACATGTGAAGCTCGAAATCTTCAATGCGCAACACGAACTCGTACGCAGCTTTTCGTCCGATACCACTCGCCCAGTACAGCGCCTGCCAGCTGCGATTGCTGACCGCTGGTTCGCCAAGCCGCAAAGTCTCGAGAAGTCCGCCGGGATGCATCGTTTCATCTGGAATCTCGCCTGGGGTACCGAGCTTCCCGACTTGGGTGATGAAGAGGAATATTCCGCACCTCTGGGTCCGCGCGCAGCACCTGGAGCCTACGAAGTTCGGCTCACAGCTGACGGCAAGACTCTCAGCCAGGCACTGCACATAACCATGGATCCACGCTCGATGGCCTCGCCGCAAGATCTCGCCCAGCAAGTTAAACTCGGTCGCGAGATTTTCAGTCAGGTGCTCAGTGCCCGGAGAGCAGTATCGGCGATCCGAAAAGTGCAGACGCAACTTTCTGGCTTACAGCCGAAGCTGCAGCAGAACTCTGATCTGAAAGCGAGCGTCGACGTTGCTTCCAACGAACTGAAAAGCATCATTGGCGACGCTTCATCCCCGGATATGGGGTTGGACGAAGCCAATACTGGCCTCGCTGCTGCGCTCAGAGTTGTCGAGAGCAGTGACCGCACCGTACCCGCGCAAGCGCTTGAGGTCTATGGCCAGGCGAGTGCGGCAGCAAAGCTCGCCCTCGTCAAATGGAGCGACTTCAAATCGAAGCGCCTGCCCGAACTGAATCATCAACTCGAAGGCGCAGGACTGCCGGGGTTCGTGGTAGCACAAATCGAGAAGGAAGTCGAAGAAAGCGAATCGCAGTAGACTCAAAGAGAACGTTTTGCGCAGATGGTGTCGAGACGTTCAATTTCTGATTTTAATCGTCTCAAAGGGCCGGCGGGCGGTCCCAGGGGAAATCCCGACCCATACTACGTGTCGCTCGATCTATCGACTGCTCGTCATCAGCAGACTCTGCTCGCGACTCACCTGAACGGAAAACCTCTCACTGTGGAGCACGGAGCTCCGTTGCGACTGCTTGTACCTGTGAAACTGGGTCTGAAGAACATCAAGGCGATTACGCGGATCAGTTATACCGAAAACGAACCAGCGGACTATTGGGCAAAGCGCGGATATTCACGCTATGACGGAATCTGAATCCCTCAGTTTATCTTGTAACAGGGTCGAAAATTAGATTCCTCATGTTGGGTTACCCAAAGGTTCGACTCGATAACCGAGAGTTCGAAGTGTTCGGATCATGCGCAGATGACATCCTCTTTAACCGGAATTCAAGAAATCTCTTGGTCCTCACATCTCAAGGCAGAGGGGCTTCCACTTCCTCAAGCATCCATTTGCTACTCGCGGTGTCGAGATGACAGTCGTATCCGTAAAAACGGTTATGGAAAATGTGCTGGAACAGACAGGCTCGCTGTCCGCGCATGACTGGATCGCCCGCAACCGGCTCGAAGTTCCCGTCCGGGGCATCAGCCGCAAACACCTTGACTTGCCACTCCCCTTGCGGATTGTCGGTGTAACGGTGCGGATAAATTTCCGTCGCCAGGTAGTAAAGCCCACGCTTTTCGCCTGCGCCCTTTGCATTCTTCACCCAGAGCAGCGTCGGCGCTGCAATCGTCTCGGTTGCCTTCAGCAACAGTTTTTCTGGCGCTGCATCCAGTTCATGAATATTGTTGGCGCTCTTGCTGATGATCTCGAAATGATCTTTGTCATTTCCGCGATAGAACGTGAGGTAAAAGCGCCCGGAGTTCGGATCGCGAAACAAGTTCGGGTTCTGATTTCGCTGATCCGCAACTTTCGCGACCAGCACCTTTTCTTCTGCCAGATGGACTCCGTCCTTCGACGAGGCAAGAACGATGTAACTACCTGGAGTGTCGTAGTCGCGTGTAATTGCGAAATAGAGAAGATCCTTACGCGCCGGATCTGCTTTGGCCAGCACCGTTGGCCAACGCGCATTCGTCCACAACGGATTCTGTTCGTACTTGGTCCAGTACACCAGGTCGTTACTTCTCGCGAGACCGATACCCCGGCCTTCATTGAGCCCATACCATCCCCAATAACGGAACCCGGCGCGACGCAATTCCAGCACGCTCATCGTGTGCGGGAACTCATCGCCTTCCCACTTCTGCGCTTCTGGCAATACGTGCCTTGGCTCGGTGAGATTGAGATACGGAATCCCAGCAGTTACCGGCTGTTCTTTGGTTTGCGCCAGCGCAGCTAGTGAAATCCTTACGAGGACTGCGATGATGAGGATGTAGTTACCAAACGAAGGGGACATGAGGACTTCTCCTGCTTTTCTATGAAACCGACTCAGCGGCAGTTTTTTTCAAGCTGATCACGGCGTTGCTTATGATGGGCTTCGCCCAGAAGCCGACGCTGAGCACGCAGCCGAAGGTGAGATAGAGAAATGCCACGCCTGCGCGCAGACCAAAGTGATCGCCGATCCGCCCAATGATCAGCGGCACAACAGCTCCGCCCATAATTGCGCTGCTCAGGATGCCACCCAGCGACCCGTGATGTTCGGCAACCGAATTCAATCCGAGCGACACAAGAATCGGCCACATGACGGAAGCGAACAGTCCAATGGCCGGGAACGCCATCAGCGAAATACGAGCGGGCCCGAAAATAGCTGCTGTCAGGCAAAGCAGAGCGCCGATGCAGGTCCACCTCAGCACATAGCGGCTATCGAAAACCTTGAGCAGCAGCATTCCTATGAAACAGCCAGCCGTAAGCAGACCCCAGAACCAGGATACGGCCTCGGCCCCGGCTGTGTGCGGATCGAAGCCGTGATATTGTGAAAGAAATTTCGACATCCAATCGGCTGTGCCTTGTTCGGAGCCGACATACGCGAAGACGCTAAAGAAAAAGCCCCAGACCAGGGGCTTTCGAAAAAGACTGCCGTACATGTACCAGGAACCTGCCTGCTCATCAGCCGCGCGCTCCACACGCGGGAAACGGCTGAAGTAGAGAACGATGATCATCGCCACCGTGAAAACGGCGAAGATCCAGTACATCGAGGCCCAGGGGAGGGAAGATGGCGTCAAGCGGCTCAGAGTACTGAGTAGAATGTCGCCATGCGACGTGGCAGTCCCCAAGTTCAGCACAAGGTACGAGTACATGTACGGACTGAGAAACGACGCCGAGCCGAAGATGAACTGAGCGAGCACCGAGTTGAACGCGAAGTTTTCTTCTCCTCCCGCCACGCGCAGCAAAGGATTGATAGCCGTCTGCAGCGCCGCCATGCCCGACCCCATAATGAATAGCGACGCCACTGCAACCGTATAGCTCGGGTGCAACGCAAAACTCAGCGATCCCACTGTTCCGGCGACGAACGCGGCGATCATCACCCGCTTCTCGCCGAACCGCTCGACCATGAAACCGGCCGGGATCGACATCACTCCATAGGCGATGAAAAACGAGAAAGGCAGAAACGCCGCGGCGGCAAGTCCCACCAGAAAACTAGTGATGATGTCAGGGACGATCGGGCCAAGAATATTGGTGAGCAGCGACATCACGAAGAAAGTCAGGAAGACGATGACCACCATGTATCGATTTCGCGGTATCGGGCCTGGCATGTTTATTCCTTTGTGGTCACCTTCGAACAAAACGTGAAGCGTCCGGCCTCTCGTCCGAATAAAGCAGCAAGGGCAAGCGTGATCATCTGCACGGGAAGAATCTCGAGGATGGGAATGACAGATCGAGGAGAATTGGGGAGAATGCACGGTGCAAAGTCAGAATCCTCGCCAATCCATTCCGACGCGCCTTCCCGTTCGCGAGTGTCGTGAAAGAGCCCACGGTTTAGCTCCCGAGTTTTGGTCTCGCCGGCAAATACTCCAACAAACGTGTCGTTCCCCACCATCTCGAACGGACCATGCCGGAATGCCGCGCTGCTCATCCCTTCAGCAGGAAAGTGATCCGCCTCTTTTACGATGAGAGCGCCGGTTCCTACAGCCGCCAATGATGATCCCCGCCCGACCAGAAACAACCGCCGGACCTGACTCAGACGCTCGCCAAGTTGTTGTACGTTAGTTTTCCAACTGGCAAGATATTCTGCGGCACAGGCCGATGCGCTCTTGAGATCACGCCGTATGCGCGCCAGGTCACGTCCGCAGATCGCTTCGGCAAGCCAACGCAATGCCAACAGTGAAGCGAGATAGGTTTTGCATGAGACAGAGAATTCTTCCCCTGCATCGGTCACGACACTCGCTGCAGCATTCTTCGCCAGCGGACTCCCTGGCGTATTCGTAACTCCAATGATTGCCGACCGTCCCCGATTGCTCTTCAGAAGGCGGACAACCTCGGCACTGCGCCCAGACTGCGAGACTGCCACGATCAGATTCTTGCGATCGAAAAGCCCGGCCTGATAATGAATCAGTTCCGATGATTCCACCATCACCGAATGGAAACCGGCTTGAATCAATTCGAGATGAAGAGGATGAAGCGCATGGAACGACGAGCCCATCCCCGTGAGAACGATCGACTTGAAGCTGCCTTCTTGAAGGCGGCTCGCCAATTGCCGCAACTCCTTCGACGCTTCGAGCCTGCTGAGCGTGCTGTCGAGAGCGCGTGGTTGATCGAGAATGTCTCGCAGATACTCGCCTTCAACAATGGAGAAATTACCGGACACTTGTTTCCTCCGGCGCGAATCGGTAGTACCAGACCCGCGCTGCTCCAATCAGATTGGTGTCTTCGCCCAGCGAGGCCAGAGCCAGTTGCGTTTTCTCAAACGGAACAAGCCGGCAACTTGACGCAACCACGCGATGCATCTCATCCAGAAACAGCACAGCGCTCCTCATTACGCTGCCGCCGAGGATGATGATCTCTGGAACAAACATCGTGACCAGATTGGCCAATCCCAAGCCGAGATAGCGCGCCTCGCGCGCTACCGCGCGTTGCGCCCACACGTCCCCCTGCTGGGCAAGTTCGCAAATTGTCTTGGCGTTCAACGGAGTGGGGCGAGGATATTCCGCCGGCACACTGCTTTCGAACCATTTAGCCAATGCTGGCCCCGCGCACATCGACTCCCAACAGCCGCGGAACCCGCAGTCACAAAGCGGGCCCGAAGGATCGATCAGGTGATGGCCAATCTCAGGATGAAAGTCATCCACACCGCGATAGACTTTGCCGTCGAGCACGATGCCGACGCCGATTCCGGTGCCCACCGTGATGTAAATCAGAGTTTTCTTGCCGCGTCCAGCACCCCAACCGGCTTCGCCAAGAGCAGCAGCGTCTCCGTCATTTTCCATCGCCACTGGAACCTGGAAAATCTGCTTCAAGTGCAGAACAGGGTTCTGACCTTTCCACTTCGGAAAGAAATTTACGTCGCCGAATTCGCCGGTAAACGGATATACGGGGCCCGTCGAACCAATTCCAATTCCTGTGATTTGTTCGTCAGCATGCGCCGAGACTTTGCCCAGCATGGTCACGATGCGATCCAGAAACTGTGCGTATCCGCCCTCGGGATCCGTGGGCAGCTCTTGTTTCGCCAGAACTCGCCCATATTCATTCACCATGCCTACGGCGATTTTGGTTCCGCCAATGTCGACGCCAGCAATCATGATGTGCTCGCAATGTTCTTCGGATTTATTGCTTCCATTCGACGATCGCACCTTCGTAAGGCGCAAGGTCAATCTTCCACTTCGAGCCGCTCGCGGTCAGGGCCGCGCTGCCCTCGGGCAAAACCCTTGTCATGCTGCGCAGCGTCAGTTTCGAAGCAACGCTTACGTGCTGCCAACTGTCGCTGTGATTCACTAGCACGAGATATCCGTGCTGATCGCCGGCGAGTGTTGACGCTACCACCGCCGGCTGATCCGTACGAAATTCGGGCGTGATGCCCGCCCAATCGCGAAATGCGGCGTAAATGCGATGCGTCTGCTCGGGTTTATCGAAAACCGCTTGTACACTCGAAACATAAAATGTTCGAGCGGATAAGCGCTCAGCAACGTTTTCCCGGAACCGACAGTGTTCGAGACCAGCGCTGGATGACCCTCCTGGTCGACCGCAATTACTTTCCCTGAGCTAACTTCAATCAGCGCTCCGGTCCGTCGTCTGATTCGCGACGATCCAGAAACGGAGGCTCATCCGTCAGATCCCATGCAATAATGCCGCTCTCATACGCGTATCGTCGTCCAAATTCCGCAGCAAGATTCGACTCGAGTCGCAGCATCTCCGAGTCCGAATGAGGATGCCGGCCATGCCGCCAGGTCACGTCCCAATATGCCTCTTCTACTTCGCCTCCAATGAATAAAGAAGGATGCAGATAGATCTGATATTTGTGCGCCAGCGAGACCAGGTAGTCGAGTTGCTGAAACGCAACTGGGTTGTAATCCCCCGAGCGGGGCTCAAACCACGCCCACATCACGTCGAACCGCACAATGCTGTAACCCAGTTCGTGCATCTTGGCGAAATCAGCCTCAATGTCCTTCGGGTCCCACTCGACCGGCCATGGCATCGCGGCCTTGGCAGGAACCCAATGCGCTCCCACTGGCACGAATCGTTTTCCATTGTGCGAGAAATAGTCTCCGTCGAGCCTCACTTCCGACAGCTTGGCCAATCCTGTTTTTAGGTCGGTGGAATTCTGTGCGTGTACGGCCTGGACATGAGCAAAATGGCGACACAGACAAGGCCCGCCTTCATTAAGGCGAGCGCTGTTCTTTTGAACATGAAATTTCCTCTGGCGACACGCTTCGCCGACCCCTGCTTCTACATCCTTATATGGATATGTTGTCAAGTTATTATTTTCTTCCATGCGGGGTGAAGGCGTCGACATCCACTCAAATCATTGAAACTAATACACAATTACAGATGTCCCGAGCTGTTCACTGAAAGGGGCAAGGCAACATTTATACATTACATAATATGTGATAAGATGCCGGCCTATGGATGCCTCAGCTCTAAATCTCCGACTGGAAAACGATACCTTCGTTCCTTATTACCAGCAGATTGTGGATCAAGTAAGAACCCTTATAAAGAAGAATAACCTGAAGTCCGGTCAGTCCTTCTGTTCGGAAGGCGATCTGGCTCGAACGCTCGGAATCAGCAAAATGCCGGTGCGGCAGGCTTTCCAGAAACTTCGTTCGGAAGGTTTGCTTGTCATCGCCAAAGGCAAACTTCCCGTGGTGGGTTCGGGACGCGTGCCCTGGAATTTTCAGCAGCTCCGCGGTTTTAGTGAAGAGATGAAGCGTCGAGGCCTGGCTCCGTCAGCCCGGCTGTTGCGTCTTGAAATCGAAGAGCCGGAACTCGAGGTCGCTCAGGCCCTGAAACTCACTCCTGGAGAACGCATTTATAAGATTACCAGACTGAGATTCGTGAATGGTGAGCCCGTAGCTCTGGTGACCAGTCATCTTCCCGCACGCATCTTTGCCGGAATCGATCGGCTCGACGTTGAAAAGCAATCGCTGTACTACATTTTCGAGAATACCTATCGGCGAAAGCTGCAGTGGGCAGAAGAAGTGATTGGTGCAGTTAACGCCGGTGACGAAGAGGCTCGAGTCCTTGGAGCGAAAGCCGGCAGTCCGCTGTTGATTATCAAAGAAACTACCTATGACGATCTCGACGTGGCGATCGAGTATAGTCTATCGCTGTTGCGCGGAGACCGTTACACCGCGACCGTTATCTCGTTGCGGCATCGCGCAGCCTGAGCCTGACTCTGCGTCTTGGTCCAATGGACTGCACGGCGCCACAACGAGAAAGCGGCCAACAGTTACAAATCCGAGAGAAAAAGGAATTGTGAACAACGAACGCTGGCATCGTTAGTCTTCAACTCAGCTCCAACAAGAATCCAATTTCCCCTGGTGCTATTCTCAAGCCGTGCAGCAGCTTGTCAGTTCCGTGACCCCCGGCTTTTACGCAGCGGAGTTTTTTAGACACGCCACTGGCGGAATGACGAGGCAAAACATTGGTTGTGCCTGGTTACTGCTGCTCCTCTTGCCGCCCTGGGTATCGAGTGCAAACGCGCAAGACAAGAAACCGGACTGTGAAAAGGTCCACTCCCTCCTGACCAGCGCTCAGAAGTCTATCGATGCCAAGGATTCAGGAACCGCCATCCAAGATCTCAATCAAGCCATCCAGATCGCGCCGCGCTGCGCAGATGCGTATCTGCTGCTGGGCCTCACGGAATTCCATAACAATGCAACCGCCGAAGCGATCCAGAACTATCAAAAGACACTCGCGCTTCAGCCCCGGTCGTACTCCGCACATTACGATCTCGCATTGGCTTATTTGAAAGAACAAAAGCTCGAGGAGGCACGCTCACAACTTGAAGAAGCAGTGAAGCTTGATCCCAACCAAGCCGATGCGATCTACAACCTCGGCATCGTGCTTCAGGAAACGGATCATCCCGCTCAGGCACTCCTCAAATTCCGGCGAGCAAGAGTGCTCGATCCGAAGCGCGCGGATGTAGCATTCAACATCATTCGAACAGAACTTGATCTCGGGCAGCTCGCAGCGGCGCGAACAGATGCCAGGGACGCCGGAACTCACTTCGGGACTGATGCTCAATGGTGCGCGGCGATCGGGCAGCTTTTCCTGAAGGCAGACCACCCGAAAGATGCCATTTCATACCTGCAGCGGGCTGTCCATAGTCGCCGGGATGATATCGCGCTGCGTCACCAATTGGCGGTCGCTCATCTGCAAGCCGGACAAGCGGACGAGGTCCTTCTGACGATTTCCGATCCGAAAACGTCGGACGATTATTATCTGCGCGCCAGTGCTTACTATCTCTCGCACAGGTTTCCCCAGGCCGACAGCGAATCTCAACAGGCCCTGGATCTCGCCCCTGAGAGTCCACAAGTTCTCGTGTTGCGCACTCGTCTATTGCAGCGCGCTGGCAACCAGAATGAAGCGCTAGAAACGGCGAAGAAAGCGATCACGCTCGCTCCCGATTGGGACCAACCCTATTACCTGGCGGGTGTGAGCTCATATCTCTTACGCCTCTACGAGGAAGCAGTGAAGAATCTCGCGCGGGCCCTGGAGCTTAATCCCAAGTCGGCGAGGGCGCTGTTTGTACAGTACATCGCCTTTGCGAACCTAGCCCGACTAGATGATGCTGAGAGTTCTCTCCATCGCGCGATTGCTCTCCAACCAACGAATGCTCGTTTGTATTGTCATCTGGGAATTCTGCTTGAACGCGAAAACAAACACGAAGAGGCCGAACAGCTTTTTAGAAAAGCGATCCAACTCAAACCTGAGTACGCATTGTCCCACTACGAACTCGGAAAACTACTGGCAAGCTCCGACCGTTTGCGGCCGGCCACATTTCAATTGGAACGGGCCATTACATACGACAAGGGTCTGAGCGCTGCGTACTATCAACTGGGCCGGATCTACAAAAGGCTCGGAGAAAGCCAAAAATCCGAGCGCATGCTTCGAGAATTCAAACGGCTGCACAAGGAGGACCTGCAGGATCCCCGCGACGAGCAAAGCCGCGAAGATGATGCGAAGCAAGAAGCTGAAGCTCAGTGAAATTCATTTTTTTGCGCCCGAGATTCCTTTCCGGACCCGACACTGTGCTGCTTCGAAAAACACCATACTTATCCGGACCGCTTTATCCTACACATATACACATAGCATGCACATACGCTATGTACTCCATCCCTGAAATATTTCGCGTCTTAGAAAAGTCTGAGCATTCTCGGATCTATCGACATATCACTATGAAAATAGGCTATATAGCTATGCGGGGTGCTCATCACCGAAATGCTATCAGCCGCGAGTTCTGAAAGTTTTCATTGACAACCCATCCACATATCGTGTTTTGTGTGCCCGCCGGAACATCTGGAGGCGTCGTAAGCAATCCTAGACAGCGCCTCGAACTGTTGCCTTTCCTGAACTCGGCATTGGAGGTGTTGCATGAACCGTCGCTTTCTATCGAAAGTTATCTGTGGTTGCCTCGCCGGCGCAATCATACTAGCTGCACTGCCAGTTTTTGCCGAAGTCACAGGCACGGTACAGGGAACCGTGCTGGATTCCAGTGCTGCGGCTGTCCCCAATGCGACAGTTACGCTGCGGAATTTAGACACCGGACTGGTTCGCGATGTGAAGACCAACGCAAGCGGAGCCTACGAGTTCCTGAGTGTTCCGGTTGGTGAGAATTATGCGGTGCAGGTGGAAGCCGCCGGTTTTAAGAAAACTGCACAAACCGGCATCAAACTCGATGTCAACCAGAAATACCGCGCGGACTTCACCCTCAAAGTTGGTTCCATCCAAGAAACTGTCTCGGTCAGTGCCAACGCAGCCCAAGTTGATACCAGCAGCACACAACTGGGCGACGTCATCAGCGACAAGAAGATGACCAGCATGCCATTGAATGGCCGCAGCTATATCGACCTCATGGGTCTGCAGGCAGGGGTTGTGCCGGTTTCGTCGGATGCAGCCGTCAACGACCGTCCGGTCTCCGGTAACGGAAATTCCGGACAGATGTCGGTGAACGGCCAACGCGAATCGGCCAATTCGTTCCTGGTGAACGGCGGCGATGTGGAGGAAAGCGTCAACAATGGTGCCTCAATCGTTCCCACTCTCGATTCCATCCAGGAATTTCGTTTGCTGACTAGCTCGTTCAATGCCGAATATGGGCGGTTTTCAGGAGCAATCGTAAACGTTGTGACGAAGAGCGGGACCAATGATTATCACGGCTCCGCCTATGAGTTTCTGCGCAACGAGGATTTCGATTCCCGCGGTTACTTCGACCCAACGCGCGGAGAGTTAAAGCGAAACCAATTCGGCGGCACGATGGGTATGCCGGTCATCAAGAACAAGCTCTTCTTTTTTGGTGACTATCAGGGAACGAGAGAAGTGGCGGGAGTTTCTTCCGGCCTGATCCCTGTACCCTCAACGGCCGAACGTGGCGGGGACTTTTCCGATTTGGGAACAACCGGATTCGGCGCGGTTGGCGGATCGGTTCGCAGCGGTACCAGTCCCACGAACTTCGCCGCTGTGCTTTCAAATCGCTTGGGATATCAAGTGAATCCGGACGAGTCCTATTGGTTCGACGGCTGCACCAGCACAGATCCTACGACCGGATGCGTTTTTCCCGGAGCGAACGGGCCAACTATTCCTCAATCAGCGTGGTCGCCGGTGGCCGTGAAGACGCTGCAGTTCATTCCTACGCCAACTGGAACGAGCGGAGGTCAGCCTTTCTTTACCAGTGCCGCGGAGAAATCCCATCTGCGAGACGACAAATATGGAATTAAGATTGACATTACGACCAGCCATGGCGGCACACTGTCAGGCTATTACCACTTCGATGATGCTACTTTTCTGAGTCCCTATAATCCGCTGTCCAATGTTCCGGGATTCCCCGTGGTGACACCTTCGCGTGCTCAGCAGATCAGCATCAATTACACATCGATCATCAATCCAGTCACGGTCAATGAATTTCACCTTAGCTACACTCGCTTCGCTTTTGTGAAGAATCAACCGCAGGGAGGCCTCGGAAAAAATACCGATTTCGGGTTCGTAGAAGGTGGATTGGGAGTGATACCTTCCAACCCGAAATATAACGGCATGGCTTCGATCGGTCTCAACAACACCGGTGTGCAGTTCGGCCTTCCGGACGGTATTACCGGACAGTACAACAATACGTACCAAGTGTCGGACAATTTTACGAAAGTAAAGGCACGGCACACCATAAAATTTGGCGGAGATGTACGCTATATCCAGGTCAACGAACGGAATACCTATACTCCAAACGGCTGGTTCATGTTCTCGGGCGGCGAAACCGGCAACGACTTTGCGGATTATCTGCTCGGTGCACCGGACTTCTTCAATCAAACCAGTCTTCAATTCTTGGACTCGCGTTCCAAGTACTTCGGCCTTTATGCGCAGGACACGTACAAAGCAACCCCCGATCTGACCATCAACTACGGATTGCGCTGGGACGTCAGCCAGCCCTTCTATGACACGAAGGATCGACTTCAGACTTTCGTGCCCGGGAAGCAGTCCAAAGTATATCCCGATGCGCCTGAGGGATTTGAGTTCCCGGGAGACCCGGGAATTCCGCGTACTCTGGCTCCAACGCAATACGATCGATTTGCGCCCCGTCTCGGGATTGCCTACTCGCCAAGTGCTCAAGAGGGCGCACTGGGGAAAATCTTCGGGGGCCCAGGCAAAACCAGCATTCGTGCGGGCGGCGGAATCTACTACACCGCGATCGAGGATTTGACCCTATTTAATGAGGTGGGCGATCCTCCTTTCGGGCTGTTCTACGTCAGCCCGGTACCGGTAAATCTGGATCAACCCTATATGTCTCGCACTGGGGCCGATCCCGGGCAGCGGTTCCCCTTTACGATTCCGCCGTCTGGTGCTACCGGAATCTGGGGGCAGTATCTTCCGATTGCAACCGCTCCCACGTACCGCGTCGATAACAAGCTTCCGTATTCTATGCAATTCAATCTCACGATCCAACGCGAACTTGCGCGTACAGCAGTGCTGACGATCGGTTACGTGGGATCGCGCGGGCGACACCTGCTCAACGAGGTCGAACTGAATCCCGGGAACGCCGCCAAGTGCTTGTCGCTTGTGGCTCCGCTGGTTCCGGCGGGTCAGCAGTGCGGTCAGTATGGCGAAGACACGATCTACTACAGTGCCAGCGATCCCAGCCAAATTGTCTCCCTCGGAACCCGGCCCTATTCAGTGACATCGGGTCGTGGGCTTGCGATGAATCCTCCACAAATGGACTTTCAGAGCAACCCTTGGGAGGCCACAGAGGCTAATTCAAGCTACGATGCCTTGCAGGCCAGCGTGCAAAAGGATGTCGGCAGGCTCCGCTTTCTGGGCGCTTATACCTGGTCCAAATCCATCGACAATTCTTCCGGCTTCTATGATGAGCCTAATCCCTACAATCCACTCGCCAGCCGGGCACTTTCCACCTTCGATCTAACTCATAATTTTGTGCTGAGCTATAGCTATGACCTCCCTTTCTCCAAGACAGCCCATGGCTTCCAAGGGAAATTGCTCTCGGGTTGGACGGTTGCGGGTATCACTCGATTCGCTACGGGTTTCCCGGTGACGCTCAGTGAGAGTGACGATGCTTCTTTGTGTGGCTGCGGAGGAGCGGATGTTCCCAATTACAACGGCCAGCCGATTCACTTCATGAACATCCGGAAAACTGGGCAATGGTTCGATACATCTCCCTTCTCCCCCGAAGTCACAGGCGTGTTTGGCAATTCCAACCGTCGTTTTTTCCATGGTCCCGGCATAAACAACTGGGACTTCTCTCTGCACAAGAACACACCTATTACAGAAACAACGAATCTGGAATTCCGGGCGGAATTTTTCAACGTTTTCAACCACGCGCAGTTCAGCAGCGTTACCGGCGATGTTCTTGGCAGCTTCGGCGTAGTGACTGGCGTACGAGCTCCGCGGATCGGCCAATTGGCGCTGAAATTGTCTTTTTAAACCCGGCGAGCTTCCAGTCGGTTTACAACATCTATTGTTCGCGAAAGGACCTATGAACCGTGGGTTGAGGAAGACGTTTGTCTTGGCTCTATTGCTCCTTTGTTGCTGGTGCCCAGGTGCGTTGGCCCAAATGAATGGTGAGGCCGCACAGGACTGGGCTGCTGTCTTCCGCGACACATTGCGGCATGACGTGCTTCAATTCTGGATTGATCATGCTGTCGATCAAGAATATGGTGGCATTCTTGGCCGCCTTGATCGCCAGGGAAAACCGACAAACTACGGAAATAAATCTGTCGTACTGATCTCGCGGTCGTTGTGGTCGTTCTCTGAAGCCTACCGACGTTATCCGGATCCCGCGTATCAAAAGATGGCGGCTGAATGTTTGAAGTTTCTCCGCGACAAGATGTGGGACAGAGAGCATGGCGGCTATTACTTCATGGTGACCCGCGAAGGAAAAATCGTGGACTCGAGCAAGCAATTGAATCCCATGTCGTACGTTATGGAGGGATTGGCCGAGTATGCACTTGCCTTTCACGATACTCACGTCGCGCAGGAGGCGCTGGACCTGTTCCATGTCATCGACCAACACGCCCATGACAATCAACATGGTGGTTATCGAATCGCCTTCACTGCCGATTGGCAATTTATTCCCAACTACAAGGACGGCCCGAACGGCACCGGATCGTTTGGACGGAAATCCTACGACTGGCACTTAGGCCTGCTGGAAGCGCTGGCGACCGTATACGACGTGACCGGAGACCCGCAAGTGAAGGCTCGGGTGAACGAACTCCTCGACATCTTTGCCAACAAGATCGTCGACACAGAGATCGGTTACGGGCGTTATTACTTCAACGATGACTGGAGCGTCGCCGATCGTGATGGCGACTCAAAGCAATGCGAGTATGGCCTCGATCTGGAGGCAAGTTGGCTCATGACTGAGGCAGCTGAGCGCGTGGGGCGCCAAAAAGATGCAAACATTCGCCGCGCCAGCCTGGCCTTAGTCGATCACGCTCTCCGATTCGGTTTTGACACCGCACACGGAGGCATCTACCGTACCGGTGCAGCCTCCGAACCCGCGAGCAACCGCAACATGGAATGGTGGCAGCAGTGCGAAGCGATGGTCGCCTTTGAAAACGCCTACCAGTTCACCGGAGATCCCAGATATTGGCAGGCTTTCAATCTGGAATCCCGTTTCTTCATGGAGCATTTTGTCGACCATCAGTATGGCGAGGTTTATACCGCCCGATTTCAAGATGGACGGATCGATGACACCAAAGTAGATCCGTGGAAGGCTCCTTATCATGTAACTCGCGCTTGTCTGGAAATCATCTCCCGCCTCGGAGGGACGCTGTAAGGCTGGCGTTGTCACTGGCTCTGGCAAGCGCGAAGAACGAGTACATAGGCGCGGAATTTATGACGAAAGAATGTCATCTCATTCATTTCCTAGTTTTATTTTCGTCTTTGGCGATATGCGCTCAGACGGCCGACAAGCAAGACAAACACATCGTTGACCGCTCGTCGGCCACCATTACAACAACGCCAAACTTGGAATGGGCGAATGGGGCTACAGTTTGCGCAAGCCAGACAATCGGAAGCTGACCGAACTGCTTAACGAGGGCTATAGCTTTCCGCTCCGGAAGAACCTATGTAGGGTTGACTCCGCCTTCTGCAGGCGCATGCTCCACGCAGTGTGCAATGAGCATGAGTAATGTGCTCATTCAAGGTTTGCTCACAGCTCGCTGCTCGTTACTGACAGCTAGCAGCCGTTAATATTCATCCGGAATCCGGCGCTCGGCGGCGGGTATCGCCCCGGTGTATATGAGCCGCAGCCCCCAGTCAGTATCCGCCGGGAACTGGGGCAACTCGATGATTCCGATCTCGTTTGACTTGAGCGATCCCCTCCCTACCGGTTGCCAAGTTCCGTTACGCGGATCGAACCAGTCTGCGCGGTACTTACTCCATAGCTTGGCACCGCGAACTTGGCTCGTCGGGCAGCCTTTCTCGAAATACAACAGAAATATTTCCTTGTCCGGAGTGCGAGCGGAGTATGCCCACCCTTCGTACGCTTCCAGATTGTGGTCCTTGTCAGGGGAGACGAGGTTAGCGTCCGGCACCAATTCTTGGTAACGTTTGCCGATCGACATGGCAAATGTGGGGAGATATTGCATTTGGCTGGCCGAGTTCCATTGAAAGGCATCCCACATTTTGATTGGTGCTGTGGGTTCAATGTCGGCCCCCCAGATGCCTTCGGCCCCGTATACATGACCACCGAATCCGCCGGAGAGAAAACTACCGTACATGGAGGAGCGCACGAACTGGTCGTCTTTCGGAGTTCCGCCGGGGGCGCCGAACTGGTAGCCTTGCCCGC
>Ga0126378_10000790_pt1 | contig 23223 bp, 24 predicted proteins | sample PanSoiMetPlot_23_FD_92587 | JGI IMG/M metagenome (GOLD analysis project Ga0126378, IMG submission 92587) | Tropical forest soil microbial communities from Panama - MetaG Plot_23 | ecosystem: Environmental > Terrestrial > Soil > Tropical forest > Bulk soil | place: Panama | collected 2016-02-17
CGATCAGATGCCCGGCGCAGAGGAAGCCGGTGACCTGCCGGCGGCCATCCGGCAGCAGCTTGTGCAGCCGAAGCGTGCCCTTGACCACCTCGTAGACGCTGTCGGCGGGGTCGCCTTCCCAGAAAATGGTCTCGCCGGCGGCGCGCTTCTGCAGCGAGGTGATCGCCATGATGTTGCTGGCGGCTTCGCGCCCGAGCCCGCGGCAGACCGCGAGAGCCGAAAAATCCACCTTCGGAACCGCATTTGAAACAACGTGTGCGAGCATGGCCCGGTCTCCCCGTGTTTGACCTGGTACTGGGTTTAAGGGGGCCGTGTCACCGCCTGATGCCGGTCAATGCCGCTTTTGCTATTCTTCCGATACGAAGTGTAACGGACTGTAACAGCCTCCTGCTGCCATTCCGCATGAGCGACCCTTTGCACATTCTCGTCGTCGACGACGATCCGCGCATTCGCACCATGCTGCGGCGCTACTTGACCGACGAGGGCTTCAGGGTGACCGAGGCCGCGGATGGCGGCGCGATGCGGGAGGCTCTCGACGGCGATCGGATCGACTTGGTGCTCCTCGACCTGATGATGCCCGGAGAGGACGGTTTGTCGCTCGCCCGCCATGTGCGGCAGCGCTCCGATATCCCGATCATCATGCTGACCGGCAAGGGCGATCTCATCGACCGAGTCGCCGGTCTCGAGGCCGGCGCCGACGACTACATCGCCAAGCCCTTTCATCTCCGCGAGGTGCTGGCCCGGATCCGCACGGTGCTGCGGCGAGGCCGGACCACGACGGCTCCGGCTGCTGCGGTGGCTGCTGGCGGGGAGGGCGAGACGCTGGTGTTCCAGGGCTGGCGGCTCGACTTGGCGCGACGCGAGCTTCGGCGACCCGGCGGTGAGGTGGTACCACTCACCGCGGGCGAGTTCGACCTGCTGCGCGCGTTCGCAGGCAATCCCAACCGCGTCCTCGGTCGCGATCGGCTGATGAACCTGATCAAGGGCCAGGAGTGGGCGGCCTACGACCGCGCAGTCGATGCGCAGGTGGTGCGGCTGCGCAAAAAAATCGAGGCGGATCCCTCGAATCCCGCGCTCATCAAGACCGTGCGGGGCGCTGGGTATGTGTTCGCGACCGCGGTGACGAAGGGCTAGGTCAGGGTGCGCGGTCCAGCAGCTCGCGAATCTTCGTCCGCAGCTCCAGTGCGCTGTGCGGTTTGCCGAGCCAGGCAGACTCGGTGGAGGGCATGCCCCGCTCAAGCACCGCCGGCTCTGCATAGCCCGACGTGAAGAGGGTCTTGAGCCCGGGACGGCGCCTGCGCGCCTCGCGCGCGAGGTCGATGCCGTTCATGCCGCCTGCCATGATCACGTCGGTGAAAAGCAGGTCGATGGATACACCGCGATCCAGCGCAGCAAGCGCGGCGGCGCCGCTGTCGGCTTCGATGACATCGTAGCCAAGCTCTTTCAGCCGACGCACCGAGACACGCCGGACCCGTGGATCGTCCTCGACGACGAGGATGGTCTCGCCGGTTCTCGCTGTTGCCGCCGGCGCCGCATCGCGCCGCCCGGCCACGGCCGCCGCGGCCGCCCGGGCCGGCAGATACATCCGAACAGTCGTGCCGAGCCCGACCTCGCTGTAGAGCTGCATGTGGCCGCCGGACTGCTTGGCGAACCCATAGACCATGCTGAGGCCGAGCCCGGTGCCGGCTCCGGGCCCCTTGGTCGTAAAGAACGGATCGAAGGCGCGCCGGCGTACCTCCGGTGTCATGCCAACCCCTGTATCGGTCACTGCCAGCGTCACATAGCGGCCGTGCGATGCCTCCGCATGCGTCTCGACATAGTCCGCGTCGATATCGGCCTGGCTAGTCTCGATGATGACCTGACCGCCCTCTGGCATGGCGTCGCGCGCGTTGATCGCCAGGTTGAGCAGCGCATTCTCGACTTGGCCGGGGTCGACGACGGTGGTCGGCAGATCCGCAGCGAGCCGCGTCTCGATCTGGACCTGCTCGCCGAGGCTCCGGCGCAGGAGGTCGATCATGCCCCGGACGAGCTTGTTGAGGTCGGTTGGCCTCGGGCTGAGCGGCTGGCGCCGACCAAAAGCGAGCAAACGGCTGGAGAGCTGCGCGCCAAGCTCTGCGGCGCCTTGCGCCTCCTTGATGAGCTCGCGGTATCTCGGCTCGTCGACGCGCGCCTCGAGCATCTCGAGATTGCCGGTGATCACTGTCAGGAGGTTGTTGAAGTCGTGGGCGAGGCCGCCAGTGAGCTGCCCGATCGCCTCCATCTTCTGCGCCTGGCGGAGGTCCTCCTCCATTCGGGCACGCGCGGTGAGATCGCGGATGAACCCCGTGAAGATGTGCGTGCCGTCGAGCTTGACCTCGCCGACCGCGAGCTCGATCGGAAAGATCGTACCGTCTTTCCTACGCGCCTCGACCTCGCGCCCGATGCCGATGATGTGCCTCTCACCGGTGCGGAGATAGCGCTCGATATAGCCGTCATGCCTCTCCCGGTAGGGCGACGGCATGAGCATGCTGATGTTGCGACCGATCACCTCGCCGGCGGAATAGCCGAAGAGCTTCTCGGCGGCGATGCTGAATGACTGCACGCTGCCGCGCGCGTCGATGGTGATGATGGCATCGGGTGCCGTCTCCAACACGGAGCGCAGCCGCGCCTCGCGCTCCTCGAGCATGGATTGCGCGCGCTTCGCCTCGGTCACGTCCCAGTTGACCATGAGCACCGAGACCGGCGTGCCGCCAGCATCGCGATGGAGCGCCCAGTGGGTCGCGACCACGAGGCGATGGCCGGCGCGGTGCCGGTGCACGAGCTCGCCGTGCCACTCGCCGGTGCGCAGCAGCTCCGCTTCGATCTCCCCGGGCGGAGCCGGGAACTCGGTTGCGAGCAGCTCGTGCGCGATCCGCCCGATCGCCTCCTCGGTGGACCAGCCGCAGAGCGCCCGCAGGCCCTGGCCCCAGAACAGTACCTTGCCGTCCAGCGCGCGCACGATGACGGGCGCGAGGTTGAGCGCATGCGACAGCTCCTCGGCGCGCGCGGTCTCGGTCCGCAGCCGCGCGGCGAGCATCCGACTGTCCGGATCGGAGGTCCCTGTTGCGCCGGCTCCCGGTTGGTGCCTCGCGGGCTTGCGAGGCGCCTTCTTGCGCTGAGGCTTTTTCGGATGCGGCGGTGCGCCGCCTCGAGGAGCTCTTTTCCCGGCGCGCCGCCGCGACCGACGGCGCACCGTGCCGCCGTTGCGCTTTACGGGCATCGTTTGTCTGCTTCCAAAGGCGCGGCCGTTGGTCTCCTGAGGATCCGCGGCACTATAGCATTCAGCGGCGTGCCAGAGAGGACGGTCGCGCGCTATTGAGCGACGGGCGCTTCAACGGCTTTCGAGACGATCGCCCCGGTATCCACGAGGCCGAGCGCTCGCAGTTGAAACGCCAGCTTGGCTTGCGCCCGATAGAGACGGATCTCGACGCTGGAACAGCCGAGATCGCGCGCCTTGGCCTCCGCCGCCGCCAGCAATCTCTGAGCGAAGGCCGTCGAGTTCGAGAGATCGACCGCCGTGAAGAGCTGCACCGTCAAGACATGCCCGCGCTGAAGGTCGAGCTCGACTCGATAGGCGAACATCGCGCTGAAATAGTCGCCGGCGTCCCTGAGCGCCAGAATACCGGAGGACACGCGTGGCTCATGCACCGCATAGGATCGGATGTACTTCCGCCAATGCTCGAGGTCGACCTCCGGCCAGGTGACTTGTGTCAACGGCAGGGTTTGGGCGGCTTCGTCTTCCGATAGAGCGACCGTTCGGAAGGATTTAGCTGCCTCGCTCATATTCCGGGCGGGCCGATCCTCAGGATTTCGGACCCTGAGGGAAGTTCGCGCGGGCCTCGCTCGCGCAGGCGGCGAGCTGTCGGCCGACGTCGCCCTCGGAAATGGGATAGCCACGGGCACTCATGTCCCGGCAGACCTGCTTGACGAGCGCCGCGTCGTTGCGCGTCTTGCTCGCCTCGATCGCGGCCAACTCGAGCGCATAGTCCACCGCGGCCTCGCCCAGCATTCCCATGCGCTCGGCCGCCCACAAGCCGAGGAGCTTGTTGCGGTGCGCGATGAGCTTGCTCTCACGCTCCGGTTTCAGGTCGGTCTTGCCGCCGCAAAAGATCGACATGGGACGCCTCGAAACGACAGAAGCGTGGCGGCGAGTGGAGCCCGCCGCCACGCAGGACATGCTTCAAGCGGCTTTGACCTCGACCTTCTTATGGAGGGCCCTGGCCGCCACCGTCTTCGGCAGCATCACGGTCAGAACGCCGTTGCTGAACTCGGCAGTGACCTTATCGCGCGCTACGCTGTCTGGAAGGTAGAAGCTTCTCTGGAACGAGCCGTAGCTGCGCTCGGCGAGATAGCGGTTCTTGTCCTTCTCCTCGTGCTCTTGACGCTTCTCGCCCTTCAGGACCAGGAGGTCGCCGGTGACGGTGACGTCGATGTCCTTCTCGGTCATCCCGGGAAACTCCGCGGTGACCTTGAAGGCGTTCTCGCCCTCGGATATGTCGACCGCCGGCACGGTCATGCCTGTCATGGCGTCGCCCTGCCACAGCGGGTCGAAGTCGAACAGCTTCCGCATCGACGGGAATCCGAAGAAGCCGCCGGCGAACCGATCGAACAACCGATCCATCTCGCCCCGGAATGCCTGCCACGGATCCGAGCCAACGGTCCGCAGCGTCGGGGCCTGTTTCACCGATACAGGAGTGGTTGCCATGGTCGTTCTCCTTCCTGCTGGCGCGATGGAATGACAGATCACCCCATCGCGAAACGAATTATCCATCGCTGCTGGCGAAGCACCGTTGATCTAACTCAATCGCGGGCCCGCTTCCGCGAATTTGATCCAGGTCAAAGCGCCGCAGGGACTGCAGCGCTATCGAAGGTCCTCAACCTTCTCGAGACATCGGCCCGAGATGGACCATTCCGCGCATCTGCTTAGCCAATCGGTGTCCGAGATCGGCCTCATCCTGTCGCTCTTCACGGTCGGCCTCGCCGGCAGCATCGCGCACTGCGCGGCGATGTGCGGACCGTTCGTCCTGGCCCAGGTGCCGGCCGCAGGTAGCGCAGTCGGCGGGCCGGTGCTGATGCGCGGCGCCCTCGTTCCCTACCACCTCGGGCGCGCCACCACCTACATACTGCTGGGCGTGGTCGCTGGCGGCTTGGGCGCCGGCTTGGTCGGCACCTTCCCGGGCGCTCATGTGCCGCTCAGGGCCTTTCTGATGGTCGGCGCCGTGCTGTTCCTCGTTCAAGCGCTCAAGGGGTTGGGTTTGCTTCCGGCGGCTTCGGACAAACGCGGCCTTGCTTCGTCCGCGGGCGCATTCCTGGCGCGGGTCTCGCGCCCCTTACTCCTGCGGCACGACGGGATCGCGAGCTATGCGCTGGGCGTCGCACTCGGGTTTCTGCCGTGCGGCCTGCTCTACGGAGCCCTGGCCGCGGCCGCCGGAACCGGGAGCGCGCTCATGGGCGCGCTCGCGATGGCGGCCTTCACCGCCTCGACGGTGCCAGCTCTGATCGCGGTCGGATGTGTAGGCGCCGGGATCGCCCAGCGCTGGCGTGCGCTCGCCCGCACCCTCGCTGCGCCGCTGCAGGCGATCAACGCGGTGGTCCTGATGGTTTTTGCCATTGGCGGAGCGGCTTAGGCGAGGACGCGTTGATCCAGATCAACGCATCGTCACGAGTTGTTGGGTTAACTCCGCCGCCTCCGGCGATCACACCGGAGTCCAGGGAGCTCCAGCAGAAGCCCATGAGCCCGAGCCGAGCAACCTCCGTTCCGGGATCGACCGCTGCCATCGAGCCCTACAACGAGGAGATCGTGCGCGCCTGCGTGATCGCGAGCCTGTTCTGGCTCGTGGCCGCGCTCGCCGCCGGCCTCTTCATCGCGCTGCAGCTTGCTTATCCTGCGCTCAATCTCGGCCTCGAATGGACCTCGTTCGGGCGGCTCCGGCCGTTGCATACCTCGGCCGCGATCTTCGCCTTCGGCGGCAACGCGCTTATCGGCACCTCGTTCCATGTGGTCCAGCGTACCTGCCGCGCGCGGCTCTACGGCGGCGACTCGCTCGCCTGGTTCGTGTTCTGGGGCTACCAGTTCTTCATTGCGACAGCCGCGATCGGCTACCTCGAGGGCGTAACGCAGGCTCGCGAGTACGCCGAGCCCGAGTGGTACGCCGATCTCTGGCTCACCATCGTCTGGGTCGCCTACCTCATCGTCTATCTCGGCACCATCCTGAAGCGCCGCGAGCCGCACATTTACGTGGCAAACTGGTTCTATCTCGCCTTCATCATCACGATTGCGGTGCTGCACATCGTGAACAATCTGGCGGTGCCGATCTCGTTCTTCAGCAGCAAGAGCTACTCGGCCTCGGCGGGCGTACAGGACGCGCTGATCCAGTGGTGGTACGGCCACAACGCCGTGGGCTTCTTCCTCACTGCCGGCTTCCTCGGCATGATGTATTACTTCCTGCCCAAGCAGGCGGATCGGCCGATTTATTCCTACCGGCTCTCGGTGGTGCATTTCTGGACGCTGATCTTCCTCTACATCTGGGCCGGCCCGCACCACCTCCACTACACCGCGCTGCCGGATTGGGCGCAGACCCTCGGCATGGTGTTCTCGGTCATGCTGTGGATGCCGTCCTGGGGCGGCATGATCAACGGGCTCATGACGCTCTCAGGCGCCTGGGACAAGCTGCGCACCGATCCGACCCTGCGCTTCTCCGTCACCTCCGTCGGCTTCTATGGCATGGCGACCTTCGAGGGTCCGGTGATGTCGATCCGGCAAGTGAACGGCCTCAGCCATTACACCGACTGGACCATCGGCCACGTGCACTCCGGCGCGCTCGGCTGGGTCGCCTTCATCACCTTTGGCGCGTTCTATTACCTCGTGCCGGTGCTCTGGAAGCGACGGCTCTATTCGACGCGCCTAGTCGAGTACCACTACTGGATCGCGACGCTTGGCATCGTCTTCTACATCACCTCGATGTGGGTCGCAGGCATCCTCCAGGGCCTGATGTGGCGCGCCTATGACGAGCTGGGCTTCCTTCAGTACTCCTTCGTCGAGACCGTCGCAGCCATGCATCCCTTCTACATCGTGCGCGCGCTCGGCGGCGGGCTGTTCCTGATCGGGGCGGTGCTGATGATCTACAACCTCCTGCGCACCATGCGCGGAGAGACCGCGGTGGCGCCGCGCCCCGCGCTCGTCCAGGCTGCAGAATAAGGAGCGCGCGCCCCATGCTTCTTAGCCAAGCGAGACTGGAGAAGAACGCGATCCTGCTCCTCGTGGTCACGCTCCTTACGGTCTCGATCGGCGGCATTGTCGAGATCGTGCCGCTCTTCACCATCGAGACCACGATCGAGCGCGTGAAGGGCGTCCGACCCTATTCGCCCCTGGAGCTCGCGGGCCGTGACATCTACACGCGCGAGGGCTGCTATCTCTGCCACAGTCAGCAAATCCGCCCGTTCCGCGACGAAGTCGAGCGCTACGGCCACTACAGCCTGGCCGCCGAGAGCATGTACGATCATCCCTTCCAGTGGGGGTCGAAGCGCATCGGCCCCGATCTCGCGCGGATCGGCGGCAAATACTCCAACGATTGGCACGTCGCGCATCTCAAGGACCCGCGCGACGTTGTGCCGGAGTCGATCATGCCGAGCTACGCGTTCCTGGCCGAGCACGGCCTCGACACTCAGCGCATCGCCGAGCATCTCACGGCCAATCGCGCGGTCGGCGTGCCCTACACCGACGAGATGATCGCCAAGGCCAAGGCGGACGAGCTGGCGCAGCTGGACCCCGACGGCGATTCCAGCGGCGTGCTCGCGCGCTATCCGGGTGCAGCGATCTTCAAGCCTGTCAAGGGGACGCCCGCCCGCGCGACCGAGATGGACGCGCTTCTTGCCTATCTCCAGGTGCTCGGCACCGAGGTGAAGTTCCGGGAAGTCGACCCCGCCGACCTCGCGCAGTGAGGAGGTTGTGATGCATTGGTTCGATTTCGCGATGAGCTTGCGACCGATCTTCATGGTCTGGGTCGTGCTGCTCGTGGTCGGCCTGCTCGCTTGGTACTGCCGGCCGCGCCGCCGCGCGCTGCTCGACGAGTACGCTCGCATCCCGCTCAACGACGATCAGCGCCCGTAGGACAGACAGCCATGCCGACCAAAGGCGAAAAGGACGCCCTGACGGGCCGCGAGACAACCGGGCATGAATGGGACGGCGTGCGCGAGCTAAACACGCCACTGCCGAATTGGTGGCTCTACACGTTCATCGCGACCATCGTGTTCGCGGTCGGCTACAGCGTTCTCTACCCGGCAGTGCCCTGGTTCACCGGCCACACGAAAGGCGTTCTCGGCTATACGAACCGGGGCGCGGTTGCGAGCGAAATCGCGGCAGCCGCCGCGCGGCAGGCGCCGATCCTCGAACGCATCCGCAGCATGGAGCTTTTGGCGATTCCCAAGGACACCGAGCTCTTCGTCTATGCGGTCGCCGGAGGCAAGGCCGCTTTCGCCGACAACTGCGTGCCCTGTCATCGCGCGGGTGGTGCCGGGGCACCCGGTTATCCCATGCTCGCAGGCGACCGCTGGCTCTGGGGCGGCACCTTAGAGGCGATCCACCAGACTATCAGCCACGGGGTCCGCAACGACGATCCGGACTGCCGGCAATCGGCCATGCCGCGGTTCGGGCTCGACGGCATGCTGACGGCTGCCCAGATCGGCGACGTCGCAGACTACGTGCGCTCGCTCTCGGGCAATCAGGTTTCGGTCGAAGCGATCGAGCGCGGCGGCAAGATCTTCGCCGACAATTGCGTCGTCTGCCACGGCGAGAAGGGCATCGGGAATCCCGATGTGGGCGCGCCCGATCTCACCGCGAAGGTCTCGCTATATGGCAACGATCGCGCCACCTTGGTCGACGTGATCACGCGCGCCCGGAACGGCAGCATGCCCTCCTGGGGCCAGCGGCTCGATCCCGTCACCATCAAGATGCTTGCGATCTACGTGCACTCGCTCGGCGGCGGCAAGTGAGGCGCGCGCCCGATGTCGGTGCCCGCGGCTGAGTCATCGCACGGCGAATCAAGCCAGGACATTCCGTTCTTCGCCGATCGCCGGAAAGTCTATCCGCGCCACGTCAGGGGCGCCGTCCGCTCGATCAAATGGGCGGTGCTGATCGCCTGCCTCGCGGTCTATTACATCGCGCCTTGGATCCGTTGGGATCGCGGGCCCGGGCATCCCGATCAGGCCCTCCTGATCGACATGCCGGGCCGGCGCGCCTATTTCCTCAACCTCGAGATCTGGCCGCAAGAGGTCTATTACATCGCCGGGCTGCTAATCCTCGGTGCCATCGGCCTGTTCTTCGTGACCAGTTTGTTCGGCCGCATGTGGTGCGGCTTCACCTGCCCGCAGACAGTCTGGACCGATCTATTCATGTGGGCGGAGCGGCTGATCGAGGGCGACCGCATGGCTCGCGTGCGCCTCGACCAGCAGCCCTTGACTCTGGCGAAGCTCGGCAAGAAGCTCGCAAAGCACGGCGTCTGGCTCGTCATCGCCGCCGCCACCGGCGGCGCCTGGATCATGTACTTCAACGACGCGCCGACGGTGACCCGCGACCTCCTGACGGCGCAGGCCTCGACAACGGTCTATTTTTTCGTGGGGCTTTTCACGGCGACGACCTATCTGCTGGCGGGCTGGGCGCGCGAGCAGGTCTGCACCTATATGTGCCCCTGGCCGCGCTTCCAGTCGGCGATGGTCGACGACCAGACCTTGACCGTGACCTATCGCGGCTGGCGCGGCGAGCCCCGTGGCAAGCATCACAAGGGCAACACCTGGCAGGGCCGCGGCGACTGTGTCGACTGCCACGCCTGCGTCGCCGTGTGCCCGACCGGTATCGACATCCGCGATGGCCTGCAGCTCGAGTGCATCGGCTGCGGCCTCTGCATCGACGCCTGCAACGAGATCATGGATCGGGTCGAGCGGCCGCGTGGCCTCATCGGTTTCGACACTTATACCAACCGCGCGGCGCACGAGCGCGGCTCCACCGCGCATCCGCGCTTCATTCGGCCGCGCACCGTGGTCTATCTGCTGATCCTGCTGGCGGCGATCGGCGGCATGCTCGCCATAGTTTTGGAGCGCACCACGGCGAGCCTTACCGTGCTGGCGGACCGGAGTCCGCTCTTCGTGCGGCTCTCTGACGGCTCGATCCGCAACAGCTTCGTCGTCAAGATCCAGAACAAGGCCGGGATCGCGCGCACCTTCGACCTGCGCGCCGTCGGGCTCAACACCGCGACGCTGCAGGTGGCGGAGGGCGAGGTGCCGGCGGTCGATGCCGCCGTTGGCGTGCCACTGCTCGTGAGGCCGGATAGCGTCGCTACCTTCCATGCCTATGTGCACGCGCCGAAGACCGGCCAGGCACAGATCGGTTTCATGCTGATTGCGCGGGCGCGCGAGGACGGCGAGAGCGTGGACTATCACGCGACCTTCCGCGGCCCCCCGAACTGAGCAGAGATCCCAATGCGGCGCGCACTCTTCTCGTTCTCGAATTGCCGGTGGGTTCCCTGGGCGATCGTGACCGCGTTGCTCGTCGTCGCCATGGTGAATGGCGCGCTCGCCTATTTCGCCGTGCACTCCGACACCGGGCTGGTATCCCGGCATCCCTTCGAACTCGGCAACGGCTATAACCGCGTGCTCGACGCCGGCGCGGCGCAGGACGCATTAGGATGGCGCGGCAGCGTGCGGTTCGTGGAAGAGGCGGGATTGAGCGGCCGGATCGTGGTGGAGCTGCGCGATCCCCGAGGCGCACCGCTGGTCGGCCTGGCCGTCAGAGCCGCGGTCGTACGCCCGGTCGAGCCGTTGCCAGAGCAGGCGCTCACCCTGGATGCGAGCGGGCAAGGCAGTTATGCAGCGCTCGTCACCTTGGTGCGAGGCGGCCAATGGGACGTCCGTATCACGGCCGAGCGCGGCGCCGACGTCTTCCAGTTCGTGCAGCGCATCGTGGTCCGGTGAGCGTGGCCGTCACAACCTTCGATGCGGCCCCGGCAAGCAGCCGGACTACAGCGCTCTGCGCCCATTGCGGAGCGCCGATGCCGGCCGGCGCCGCCAGCGGGTTCTGCTGTGGCGGTTGCGCGTCGGCTTTCGGTTTCGTCCGCGAGCTCGGGCTTGAGCGCTACTATGATGCGCGCAGCCTCGATCCCCGCGAGCGCCTGCCGCAGCCTCCTGAGGAGGCTCTGGAGGACGTGAGCGCTTATGCCGCGTCCGCGGCGGACGGCACGACGTCGCTGTGGGCGCTGGTCGACGGATTGCACTGTGCCGCCTGCGTGTGGCTCATCGAGCAGGTACTCGCGCGCGATCCCGCCGTGATCTCGGCCCGGGTTAACCTGACCAGCCGTCGGTTGAGTTTGCGCTGGACCGGCGGTCCCGAGATCGCGCCGCGGCTGATCGAAGTGGTTCAGCGCGTGGGCTATCGCGCCGTTCCGTTCGATGCCGCGCGACAGACCGGTGCCTCCGACGAGGAGCGGGCGCTCCTGCGCGCGGTCGCGGTCGCGGGCTTCGCCACCGCCAACGTGATGCTGCTCTCGGTCTCCGTCTGGGCCGGATTCCCGGGCGAAATGGGACCGGCGACGCGGGATCTCATGCATTGGGTCTCGGCGTTGATTGCACTGCCCGCGATCGCCTACGCGGGCCAGCCTTTCTTCCGCTCGGCGATCGTTGCTCTGCGAGCCTGGCGCACCAACATGGACGTGCCGATCTCGATTGGGGTCACGCTTGCCTCCGCCATGAGCCTTTGGGAGACCGCTCGCTCGGGCACCCACGCCTATTTCGAGTCCGTGGTGATGCTGTTGTTCTTCCTGCTGTTGGGCCGTTATCTCGACCGGCGTGCCCGCGGACGTGTCCGCTCGGCCGCCGAGCACCTGGTGCGTTGCGCCACGGCGCCCGCCACGGTCGTGTCGGACGACGGCAGTACGCGCCGAGTGGCCAGTGCATCGCTCAAGCTGGGCGATACCGTGCTGATTGCGACGGGGGAGCGGATTCCAGCTGACGGCTGCGTGACCATGGGAAATTCGTCACTCGACCGGAGCCTAGTCGACGGCGAGACCATCCCGGCGCCGGTCTCGCCGGGCGGCGACGTCCTTGCGGGCATGCTGAATCTCTCAGCGCCGCTGCGCGTTCTGGTCACCGCCGTGGGCGAGCGCACCTACCTCGCGGAAGTGGTCCGGCTGATGGAATCCGCGGAGCGCGGCCGGGCACGCTTGGTGGCGCTTTCCGATCGCGTGGCGCGCCGCTACGCGCCCGCAGTGCACCTGCTGGCACTCGCGACCTTTGTCGGCTGGGCGCTCGCTGGGCCATGGCAGGTTGCGGTCCTCAACGCGATCGCGGTGCTAATCATCACGTGTCCCTGCGCGCTCGGACTCGCGGTGCCCGTGGTTCAGGTGATTGCCAGCAACCGCCTGTTCCGGCGGAGCATCCTGCTCAAATCGGCAACGGCGCTGGAGCGGCTCGCCGATGTGGATACCGTTGTCTTCGACAAGACCGGGACGCTCACGGTGGGGCAGCCGGAGCTGCGCCCGGATTGCATCGTCGACGAAACGAATCTGCATCTCGCCTCCGGCCTCGCGGCGCAGAGCCGCCATCCCCTGAGCCGGGCGCTTCGGCGCGCCGCGCCGAACGCACCGGCGCTCGACGGCGTTACGGAGCACCCGGGGCGCGGCCTGAGCCGCGGGGGCGCGGACGGCGAGGTGCGCCTTGGTAGCCGGCAGTGGTGCGGCATTCCCGAGCGCGAGAGCGACGATGAGATAGACACCGAGTTCTGGTTGGTCGCGCCCGGCCGTATGCCCGTGCAATTTCGGTTTCACGACGCCTTGCGTCGAGATGCTGCCGACGTCGTGGCGCGGCTTCAGGAGTCTCGGAAGTCGGTCATGGTGATATCCGGCGATCGCGCGCCGGCCGTGAGTGCCGTCGCCGCGGCAGTGGGAGTCTGCGATTGGCGCGCCGGCGTGTCGCCCGCGCAGAAATTCCATGCCCTCGAGAGTTTCGCGGCTTGCGGTCGCCACGTGCTGATGGTGGGCGACGGCCTCAATGACGGGCCGGCACTCGCGGCGGCGTGGGTCTCGATGTCGCCTGCGACCGCGGCAGATGTCTGCCAGACCGCTGCCGACGTCGTCTTCCAGGGCACGTCTCTCCGCGCGGTGCTCGAGGCGCTTGATGTGGCGCGACGGAGCATCTGGCTCATCCGCGAGAACATCGGCTTTGCCATCCTCTACAACCTCGCGGCGGTGCCGTTTGCCATGGCGGGTTCGGTGACGCCTCTGCTGGCGGCGGCGGCCATGTCGGGCTCATCGATCCTGGTGGTGCTGAACGCGCTTCGGCTGGGACGCGCGGCATGACCGGTCTGCTCTTCCTGATCCCGATCGCGCTCGCCATGGGCCTGGCCGGCCTGCTGGCGTTTCTCTGGGCGCTGAAATCGGGCCAATACGACGACCTCGACGGCGCCGCTGGCCGCGCGCTCTTCGACGATCCACCCGCAGGACCCACGAGTCCGATCAATCGCTCGCAACAACCCCGGAGTAAACCCTCATGATCGACTGGATCCTTGGCCTCGTCATGGCCGTCTTCGCCATCCTTGGCCTCGTGCTGGCGTCGGGCGCCTACGACACTGGCATGTACACCTTCGGCCTGGGCCTCTTCGCCTTCGGCATCTTCTTCGACTTCTGGCTGTTGAAGAAGTTCTTCGACGCCAAGGAGCAGCAGGCGCCGGAGTCGCGGGCCGCCGCGCCGGAGACGAAAGCGGCGGCGAACTAGGTGGCGATTGATCTACAACAGGGACGGCGTTGCCCTGCGCGGCGATAAGGGTCAGGCCATGCATGGATCGATCCTGAAATACCTGGGTGAGCGGATTCCCCGCTACACCAGCTATCCCGCGGCGCCGCATTTCTCGCCTGCAGTGGGCGCCACGTTGTATCGCAGCTGGCTCGAGGCGCTGCCCGACCAAGCGCGCCTCTCGCTTTATTTCCATGTGCCGTTCTGCCGGTCGCTCTGCTGGTATTGCGGCTGCCACACTAGGGTTCTAGGACATCGGGATCCCATCGATCGGTACGTCGCGACCCTCGAGCGCGAGATCGCCCTGGTCGCGAAGCTCGCCGGTGGGCGCCGGGTGGCGCATGTGCATTGGGGCGGCGGGACGCCGACGATCGTGGGTCCTGCCGCTTTTCTCGCGCTAATGTCCAAGCTCCGCGAGTGCTTCACGATCGAGCCGGATGCCGAAATCGCCGTAGAGATCGATCCTCGCCGGCTCGATGCCGACATGGCCGTCGCGCTGGCAGCCGGCGGCGTCACGCGCGCCAGCATCGGGATCCAGACTTTCGATGAGCGGGTGCAGCGAGCGGTGAACCGCGTTCAGACCTTGGGGGCGACGCGGGCGTGCGTCGACCGGCTCCGCGGCGCCGGCATTGCGGCCCTCAATGTCGATCTGCTCTATGGTCTGCCGCACCAGACCATTGCGTCTTGCGAGGGCACCGTCGCCGCGGCGCTGACGCTCGCGCCCGCTCGGTTCTCGGTGTTCGGCTACGCTCATGTGCCCGCGATGAGGCGGCATCAACGGATGATCGATGAGCCGGCACTCCCCGATGGCGAGGAGCGCCTCCGGCAGGAGCAGTCGATCGGCGAGGCCTTGGTGCGGGCGGGCTATACCCGGATCGGTCTCGACCACTATGCGCGGCCCGAGGAGAGGCGGCACGCCGTCGCCGTTTAAGCAGCGGTTACAATTCTTGATGTGGATCAATGCGCGCATTTCCTTGCCTCCTAGGTTGGGGATGGCGGCAAGGGCTGGCGAGCGGCTCTCTTGCCCTGAGGCTAACAAGGAGCGAGCAATGGCCCAGTCCTGCGAGGAAACGCGGAGTGCGGCACCGTATGGGCTTCGCACGTTGTTCGGGCGCGTGGGCCGCACGATCGGCGAGATGCGCGACCGCGCGGCGCTCCGAGCAGAGTTTGCTCACCTCAGGGAAAACGGCCAATTGGACCGCGTCCTCAGCGACCTCGGGATCGATCCCGCCGAGCTCCCGACATTGATCCGGAATCATCCGGGCGCGCCGCGGCGGCTCGCGGCAATGCTCCGCTACCTGCGCATCGAGGCCACGAAGGAGGGAAAGAGCAGCAGCTCGGAGATGCGAGCAATCGAGCGCACCTGCTCGCTCTGTGAGGCCGGCGGGAAATGCGACCACTGGCTCCGCTCCGACCGGTCCGAGGACCCCGGCCACTTCTGCCCCAATACTCAGGCGTTCGACGACCTCGTTGCGTCGGGCAAAGCGAAACAGCGGCACGACGCATAACCGACGCGGGCGATGCCCGCTCGCTCGCACAATTGATCCAGATCAACGCGTTTTATTCGCGTGCGCCACGACAATGCCCGTGGGCTAAACGGGAGAACTATCATGTCGCAAGGAGAAGCCCTCTACCTCGGCATGGTTCTCGTCGCCGCGGTGGCGTTCGCTTTGACGCTGGCGTGGGCGTCGTGGAGAAACGGTTGAGGGCATCCTCACTTTGAAAGAGAAATAGCGCGTCCGCTGCCCGCCGGCGGTTCGAGTGTGTGGTGGGCATCGGCGATGCGCTGGACGCGCGCGATCACCTCGGGCGCCGCGGGCGCGGCGCGGCTCGCGCCCGTGTCGACGTGCAACTGCATCTGCTCGGCGGTGGCGAGCAGCGTGTCGTCGTCCGAGCGATAGAGCGAATGGAAGAGGTGGATGCGCTTGTCGTCCGCGCCGAGGATCTGCGTCGTGACGTGGAGCGGCGTGCCGCCCTCGACCTCGCGGAGATGCCGGAGGTGGGTCTCGACCGTGTAATAGTTGTGGCCACCGCGGTGATAGGCCTGGTCGACGCCGACCACCCGGAAGAGCGCCTCGGTGGCATCGCCGAACACCTGGAGGTAGCGGCTCTCGGTCATGTGGTCGTTGAAGTCGACCCAGCCGGGCTCGACCCGGGTCTCGTGGAGGCGCAGCGGCTTCGAGAGGTCGCCAGTCTCGATTTCGAAGGCCGAGCGATGGCCGCGCGCCCAAAGTGCCTTCTCGAACCGGTCGAGCGTGGCGCCCCCGGCGTAATCGCGCGTGCGCAGTCCCTGCAGGATCGCGACGAGGCAATCGTCTCGGAGCCGCTCGAGCTCGCGGATGGAGGCCTTGCCCGCCTGCGCGTCCGACTGCGCCACGATCTTGTCGAGGAGCGAGTCGTCGAGCTCCGGCACGTCCATGAGCTTGGTCCAGGGCCATTTGAGCGCGGGCCCGAATTGCGCCATGAAATGCCGCATCCCCGGCTCGCCGCCGGCGATGCGATTGATCAGCAGGGTACCCATGAACGACCAGCGCAGACCCGGGCCGAATCGCACGGCATCGTCGATCTCGGCGGCGGTCGCGACGTCGTCATGGATGAGCCACAGCGCCTCCCGCCAGAGCGCTTCCATGAGCCGGTCTGCCACGAAGCCGTCGACCTCCTTTCGGAGCAGAAGTGGGTGCATGCCCAGCGACCGGTAGAAGGCCGCGGCGCTCTCCTTCGTCGCCTCGCTGGTGCGCGCGCCGCCGCAGACTTCGACCAAGGGCATGAGGTAGACGGGATTGAAGGGGTGCCCGACCACGAACCGCTCGGGGTGCGTGAGACCCGCTTGCAGGCGCGAGGGCAGCAGACCCGAGGTCGAGGATCCGATGACGACATCGGGCGCGGCGACCTCGTCCGCTTTCGCCAGCAGCGAGATCTTCAGCGTCTCCCGCTCGGGCAGGCTCTCCTGGATGAAATCGGCGCCCTCGGCCGCTTCCTCGATGGTCTTCACCACGCGGATGCCGCCGGCCGTCGGCAACGGCGCAAGGGTGAGCCGACTCCAGGCGCGCCGCGCGTTGGTCATGACCTCGCCGAGCTTGCGCTCGGCCTCGGGGTCGAGATCGCAGACCTTCACGTCGTATCCGTTGAGGGCGCAGCGCGCAGCCCAGCCCGCCCCGATGACTCCGCCGCCGAGCAGGCCGACGGTCTTGATCGCGGCGCGCATCAGTGCCGCTTCTGGAGTTTCAGCAGGCTGCGCACCTCGGCGGGCCGCAGGACGCGCGCATTCATCGCTTGGAGGATTGTCACTGCGCGCTCCACCAGTGATCCGTTACTCGCGAGCACGCCCTTGGAGAGATAGATGTTGTCCTCAAGGCCCACTCGTATATTGCCGCCGGCGACCGCGGCCATGCCGACATACGGCAGTTGCATGCGGCTGATGGAGAACGCCGAGAAAATCGTGCCGGGCGGCAACTGGTTCACCATCGCCATCAAGGTCGAGGGATCGTCGGGCGCGCCATAGGGAATGCCCATGCAGAGCTGTACCATCAGGGGATCGTCGAACAGGCCCTCGCGATGCATCTCTTTCACGAGCACCAGGTGCCCGGTGTCGAACACCTCGAGCTCCGGCCGGATGCCCAGCGCTTTCACGCGCCGTGCCATCGCGCGCAGCATATCGGGCGTGTTGACCATCACGTAGTCGCCGCCGGCGGCGAAATTCATGGAGCCGCAATCGAGCGTGCAGATCTCCGGCAGGATCTGCTCGACGTGCGCAAGCCGTACCTGCGCGCCCGCCATATCGGTGCCGTTCGGATCGAACGGCAGCGGCGTCTCGGCGCCGCCCAAAACCAGGTCGCCGCCCATGCCTGCGGTCAGGTTCAGGATCACGTCGGTGCCGGAGGAGCGGATGCGGTCGGCCACCTCGGCGTAGAGCTTGGGATCGCGCGCACCCTTGCCTGTGGCGGGGTCGCGGACATGGATATGAGCGATTGCGGCGCCGGCCTTGGCGGCCTCGATCGCGGACTCCGCGATCTGCTTGGGCGTGATCGGCACCTTGTCCGATTTGCCGGTCGTGTCCCCCGCGCCGGTGATGGCGCAGGTGATGAAGACGTCCCACCTCATGGCGATTCCCCACTGCTGCGGCTCGGCGCCTCGTTCAGTCCCGGCTGGCGCCGATATCCGGGAAAGTCTCGAACGCTCTCAGGCAGGCGGTCCTGCCGCGGCGGCCGCCCGAAGGCGCGCCGGTAGCAGGTGCTGAAATGGGCGGCGCTCCGGAAGCCGCAGGCGACCGCGACCTCCGTCACCGACATGGTCGTGAGATGCAAGAGCTCGCGCGCACGGTTGATGCGCAGCGACAGGTAGAAGGCCGCCGGCCCCGCGTGGAGATAGCGATCGAAGAGCCGCTCGAGCTGGCGTGCGGAGACGCCGACCTGGCGCGCGACCTTAGTTACCGCAATCGGATTCTCGATGGTGCGCTCCATGATCTGCGCCGCCTCCGAGAGCACGGGGTTGCCGGACCGTGCGGCCGTGCGCATGGGTCCCGATTGCGGCTGGCCCGCGGGCCGCACGCGCTCGACGATGAACTCGTCTGAGACCTTGCTCGCAACCTCGTGGCCGAGTCGCGCGTCGATCAGGGTCAGCATCATGTCGAGCGGCGCCACGCCGCCGGTGCAGGTGAAGCGGTCGCGGTCGATCACGAAGAGATCCTCGGCGAACTCCACGCGCGGAAACTCTTCGCGGATCGCGGCCAGGTTCTCCCAGTGGATGGCGCAGCGATAGCCGTCGAGGAGATCGGATTCGGCGAGCGCAAATGTTCCGGTGCAGAGTGCGCCCAGCGGCACGCCTCGCCGCGCCAAGCGCCGCAGCGCGTTCTTGATACCAGCATCGACCACGTGGCGGACGTCCACGCCGCCACAGACGAAGACGATGTCCATCGGCCCGGCGTCGGCGATCGCCTGCGTCGGCGTCAGGCTGAGGCCGTTGCTCGCCGGCGTCGATGTGCCGTCGAGCGTCAGAACCCGCCACGTATAGACCTCGCGGCCCGTGACGTAGTTCGCCATGCGGCAACCCTCGAGCGCGTTCGAGAGCGCAATCATGGAGTAGTTGGGCAGCGTCCAGAATCCGATCCGCTGCAGCGATGCGAGTTTGAGGGACGCGGCATTCACGGACGAGACTCCCGCCTGATGCTGTGCGAAACTAGCGCTTCCCGACACGCGCGTGGCTCATGGCTCAACTGATCATCGTCTCCTGGCACGACATTCCCGCCCAGGTCATCGCCAAATCCGGGCGCACCTCCGCCAAGCGGGAGCTGTCGCCGCGTTTTCAAGACGCGATCGACCGTGCCGCCATGGTATCCGGCGAGCACGGCACCGACGCGTATCTGGCGGCCTGGCGCCGGGACGTGACGACTTGTGGTGACGATCTCGAGGCCGAGGCAACGGCTGCCGCGGCGCGAATCGAAGCGGAGTTTATCGATACGCGCCTGGCGCAGCTCGTGAAAGCCGGCGGCCGGGCCGGCTGAGCGTCCGCAGTGCCGGTCGCGCTGGAGCAGATCGCGAAGCAGGCCACGGCCGCCGGCATGGCGCTGCGCAGCGTCTTTCATTCGACAGATGAGGACGGCGTGCCGTCGCGTCCCGGCACGCTCGTCGTGCTGGGTTTGGTCGGTCGCACGCAGTGGCCGGCATTCGCCGCATCGCCCGAGGCGTCCGACGGTCGCGCGAACCCGCTCGACCGGTGGTCTCGCCGCGTCATCGACAGGCTCGCGGCCGATTTGAGTGCCGCCGCGCTCTATCCGTTCGTCGGCCCGCCCTGGCTGCCGTTCCAGCGCTGGGCGATGAAGGCCGAGCCGGTGCATCGCTCGGCGCTTGGCATGTTGATTCATCCGGATTGGGGGCTGTGGCATAGCTACCGGGGCGCGCTCGCCTTTGCTGAGCGGCTGGCTCTGCCGGCTCGCGATGAACGCCCCAATCCCTGCGATACTTGCGCCACAAAGCCGTGCCTCGCGGCTTGCCCTGTCGGCGCTTTCACCCGCGAGCGCTACGACGTCGACGCCTGCGCCGATCATCTCCGAAGCTCTGCTGGTACCGATTGCCTCGAGATCAGCTGCCGCGCGCGCGAGGCCTGTCCGGTCGGTGCGGATCATCGGTATGGGTGGGAGCAAGCGGGCTTCCACATGCGTGCGTTTCTCGCCTCCCAGAACGTGGCCTCAGACATTTGAGTCCGGGAAGGACGCCTTCCGTCGCGCCGTGAAGTCGAGCAGCGCCTCGTCGACCGCGGGGTCGATCGGCGGCGGCTCGTAGTCGCGGAGCATCTTCTTCCAGAGCGCGTTGGCGCGCTGCGCCATATCCTGGCTGCCCTCGGCCTCCCACTGCTCCACGCTGTTGTTGTCGGCAAGCGGCGAGCGGTAGAAAGCAGTCTCGAAATTCGCCTGGGTGTGGGCGCAACCGAGGAAATGCTTGCCGGGTCCGACCTCGCGGATGGCGTCGAGCGCCTGGCCGTTCTCGCTGAGATCGATGCCGGCGAGGAAGGCGTGCGCCATGCCGGCCTGGTCGAGGTCCATCACGAATTTCTCGTAGCCGATGGTGAGGCCACCCTCGAGCCAGCCCGCGACGTGCAGCACGAAATTGGTGCCCGCGAGCAATGTCGGCGCCATGGTGTTGGCGGACTCATAGGCCGCCTGGGCGTCCGCGATTTTCGAGGCGCAGAGCCCGCCGCCCGAGCGGAACGGCACACCGAGCCGTCGCGCGAGCGCTGCCATCGTATAAAGCACGTGAGAAGGCTCGGGCGTGCCAAAGGTAGGTGCGCCCGATTGCATCGACATGGAGGAGGCAAAGCTGCCGAAGATCACGGGTGCGCCCGGATTGATCAGCTGCACCAGCGCCATGCCGGACATCGCCTCGGCGAGCGTCACGGTGCAAGCACCCACAATCGTAGTCGGCGCCATCGCGCCAGCCAGAATGAACGGCGTCGTGAGATTGGCTTGGTTGTTGCGCGCATAGACCTTGAGCGCGCCCAGCATGGTGGCGTCCCAGGTGAGCGGCGAGTTCGCATTGATCAGGCTAGTGATGACGGTCTTTGGCTTGCCGGTGGCAGGATCGATGTACTCGTCGCCGAACAGGATCTTCGCCATCGCGACGGTGTCCTCGGCGCGCAAGGGATGCGTCACCGAGCCCATGAAGGGCTTGTCGGTGTAGCGCATATGCGCATAGACCATGTCGAAGTGCCGCTTGTTGACGGGCAGATCGACGGGCTCGCACACCGTGCCGCCCGAATGGTGCAGATAGGGCGACATGTATGTGAGCTTCACGAAATTCCGGAAGTCCTCGATGGTGCCGTAGCGCCTGCCCTTGTCGAGGTCGCGCACGAAGGGCGAGCCGTAATTCGGCGCGAACACAGTGTTCTTGCCGCCGATGGTGACGCTGCGCGCGGGGTTGCGCGCGTGCTGCACGTATTCCCTGGGCGCCGTCTTCTGGATCAGGCTTCGGCACATGCCGCGCGGGAAGTGCACGCGGTCGCCCTGCACGTCGGCACCGGCATCGCGGAAGATCTTGAGTACCTCCTCATCGCCTTTGATATCGATGCCGATCTCCTCGAGCACGGTGTCGGCGTTGTGCTCGATGAGGGCCAGGCCCTCCTCGTTCAGCACCTCGTAATAGGGGATCTTGCGCGTGATGAATGGGATGATCTCCACGGCGTGCGCAAGCCTGGCCGCCCGCTTCGCCTCGCGTCCCGCGCCGCGCCGCGATCGATGGGTGGTCGCTTGGTCGGTCATTGGGTTTCTCCCTTCAATACCTAGGCGCGTCCGCGCGCGCGTGCGGTGCGCCGCTCTTCCGGCTGCGTGCCTGCGCTCGTGGCTCCGGTGCCGGCAGCGTCACGACGCGGGCGAGGTTCGGGTAGGGCGCGCTTTTGTGCGGGATCGCCATCGCCTCCACGAACTCGGCTTGAAATTTCGGCTCGACCGCGGTCTCGATTTTCTCGATCCGCCGTACCAGCGTTTCGATGAGTCCGCGCATCCGCCGGTCGAGCAGCGCGATCCGTGCGCCAGTGCCGGCGGCATTGCCGGCCGAGCTCACCTGATCGAGGTCGCAGTCCGGCAGCATGCCGAGCACTGTTGCATACTTGACGTCGATATGGCTGCCGAAGGCGCCCGCGAGACGGATGCGGTCGATCGCCGCCACGCCCATGTGGTTCATCAGCAGCCGCGCGCCCGCGTGGAGCGCCGCCTTCGCGAGCTGGATCGCGCGCACGTCGTTCTGCGTGACGCGGAGCGCGGGCGTGCCGTCGTGGAGCAGGTAGCTAAAGGTGGCGCCGTCGGGCTGGACGCGCGGCGTGCGCGCGGCAAGCGCGCCGCTGATGCTGCCGTCGTGGCGCAGGATGCCGGCCAGGAACATCGCCGCCAGCGCCTCAATGATACCGGAGCCGCAGATGCCGGTGACGCCCGTGCGCTTCGTTGCAGCGGTGAAGCCGGGGTCATCGGACCAGAGGTCCGAGCCGATGACCTTGAAGCGCGGCTCCAGCGTCGCGGGATCGATCCGCACGCGCTCGATGGCGCCCGGCGAGGCCCGCTGCCCGCAGCTGATCTGCGCGCCCTCGAAGGCGGGCCCGGTCGGGCTCGAGCAGGCGAGCATGCGCGCGCGGTTACCGAGTACGATCTCGGCATTGGTGCCGACATCGACCAGCAGGGTCAGCTTGTCGGAGAGATCCGGCCGCTCGGCCAGCACGACGCCCGCGGTGTCAGCGCCGACATGGCCCGCGATGCAGGGCAGGAGGAAGGCGCGCGCGCCGGGATGGAGTTTGAGATCGAGCTCCGTCGCCTTAAGCGTGGTCGCGCGGTCGGTCGCGAGCGCAAAGGGCGCGCCGCCGAGCTCGATCGGGTTAATGCCCAGCAGCAGGTGGTGCATCACGGGGTTGCCGACGAGGGTCACCTCGAGGATGTCCCCGCGCTCGATGCCGGCGACCTTCGCGGCCTCACCCGCGAGATCGTTGATCGCGCCGCGCACGGCCTGCACCAGCGCGGTCTCGCCGCCTGGGTTCATCATGATGTAGGAGACCCGACTCATCAGATCCTCGCCGAAACGGATCTGCGGGTTCATTGCGCCGACGGACGCCGCCACCTCGCCACTCGAGAGGTCGCAGAGATGCGCCGAGATCGTGGTCGAGCCCACGTCGATCGCGACGCCGTAGGCCTTGTCGCGGAAACCGGGCCAGATCGCGATGATGGTTTTCTCGTCGTGCACGGCGACGGTGACCTTCCACTCGCCCTTGCGGAGCGCTATCTGGAGGCCCTGGACGACCGTGAGATCGCAGTCGAGCGCGACGAGCTTCCATTCGCGCTCCAGCGCGTCCAGCAGACGGCGCAGGTCGCTCGCAGGCGAATGCATATCCGGCTCGGCGACCTCGACGTAGTGCAGCCGGATCGCGGGATCGAGCTCGATCGCGACGGCCTCGACC
>Ga0126378_10000791_pt1 | contig 23206 bp, 25 predicted proteins | sample PanSoiMetPlot_23_FD_92587 | JGI IMG/M metagenome (GOLD analysis project Ga0126378, IMG submission 92587) | Tropical forest soil microbial communities from Panama - MetaG Plot_23 | ecosystem: Environmental > Terrestrial > Soil > Tropical forest > Bulk soil | place: Panama | collected 2016-02-17
GCGCCTGCGGGTCGGTGCGCACCAGCGCAAACATCCAGTCCGAATGATGTCCCCAGGTGGTCCAGATCTTCTGCCCCCGCACGATAAAATGATCGCCTTCGAGTGTTGCGCGGGTTGAAAGACTTGCTAGGTCGGAGCCTGCGCCAGGCTCGGAATAGCCCTGTGCCCAGATCACGGTGCCCGCGATAATGGGCGGCAGATGCTGCGCCTTCTGCACCTCCGTCCCGAACTGCATGAGGATGGGGCCAATGTGATTGAGACCTTGCGCCGGCAGTTGCGGTGCGAAAATGCGCGCCAGTTCCTCCGTAATGATGATCTGCTCGTTGAGCGTAGCGCCCATTCCGCCGTAATGCTTGGGCCAATGCGGCGCGATCCAACCTTTGCGCGAGAGGGTCTGATACCAGGGCATCAGTTCTGCCGGCGGCGGCCGCGCGGTGCGCCCGCGCAACGCAAGGGGAAGATTGGCTTCTAGCCAAGTTCGCACTTCCATTCGGAAATGGGATTCGGCGGCCGTGTCACGAAGGAACATCAGTGCGATTCCTGAAGACGTCAGTCCACTTTGATATTGGCGCCCTTGACGACGGCGGTCCACTTTGCGAGCTCGTCAGCGAGCATCTTTTTGAATTCGGCCGGCGTGCCGATCTTGATCTCGGCGCCAAGCTTGTCGAGCAGCGCGCGCGTTTCTGCGTCGGCGAGGCTCTCGCGGAACGCGGCGTTGAGCTTGTCGATGATGGCGGGCGCCGTGCCGGCCGGCGCCACCACGCCGAGCCAGAATGGGGTCAGCAGGTTGGGGAAGCCCGACTCCCGCGCGGTCGGCACATCCGGCAATTTCGGGCTGCGCTGCGCACCCGCGATTGCCAGCGCACGCAACGCTCCGGAGCGGATGTGCGGCAGGATGGTGGTCATCGGGTCGATGACGACCTGGACTTCGCCCGCCACCACGGCGGCGAGCATGGGCGCAGTCCCGCGATACGGGACGTGCACGATATTGACGCCGGTTTCGAGTTTGAACAATTCGGCGAGCAAATGTGGGGCCGTACCGAATCCTTGCGAGCCCCAGCTGACCTTGCCGGGATTGGCTTTTGCATATTTCACTAAGTCGCCAATCGTGTTCACCGGCAGGTCGTGGTGAACGGCCAAAATTTGTGGTGTTTCGATCACCTCGCAGACCGGGACGAACACCTTGACCGGATCGTAGCCGATGTTGGCGTGCACGGCCGGGCCGCTCGTCAGCGACCCGCCAGGGGTGATCAGGATCGTGTAGCCGTCGGGATCGGCGGTCGCGACCGCCTTGGCGCCAATGCTGCCCCCGGCGCCGCCGCCGCGATTCTCCACCACGACGGTCTGCCCGAGCACGACGCTTAGCCGGTCGGAGATGATACGCGCCATGCCATCGGTCGGTCCGCCGGCCGGGAACGGCACGACCATCCTGATCGGCCGGTCGGGATAGGACTGAGCCGGGGCGAGGTCGGTGCCGCCCATGATCCAACTGGCGCCCAGCCATGCCGCAAGCAGTGCTCTCAGCATTTTGGCCGTCTCCTCCGTTTTGGTCCGATGCCGCGGGCCGTCACTCTATTCCGGGTCCAACGATCGCCAAAGTCCCAGATGCGAAGGATGCAGCAAGCCGCAGTTAGGCGAGAACTCGCGTTATCAGGACGAGTGGCACGGTCGGCTGGCCGGCCCCTCTAGAAATGGCAAACGATATCGGCAATCATTGCAAATACCAATTTTACCGTATTTTCCCATGTCGCCCGCGCGTGAGGTCGAGCTCAAGCTCGAAGTCGCAAAAGGGTGCCTAGCCGGCGGCCCGAATTGTCGCCTCATGCGGCAATAATTCGCTGGGCGATGCGACAGCAAAAAGTGACACTGTGGCCAGCGAGGCGGGGTCAAGCTGGATGCCAGCGTGTATCGAAGGCCGCAACGTCAATCTTACCTTCCGGCCGCCGAACCGCCGACCGGTGCGTGCGCTTCACGGTTTCGATATCGATGTCCAGGAGTGCGAGTTCCTGTCGATCGTCGGCCCCTCCGGCTGCGGCAAGACCACTTTCCTCAACGTGGTGCTCGGGCTCATCAAACCGGATTCCGGCGAACTGCGCATTCGTGGCAAGCCGATCTCTGGACCGGGCACCGACCGAGCGATGGTCTTCCAGGAGTTCGGACTCTTGCCGTGGCGCACGGTTCTCAACAACATCGAACTCGGGCTCGAACTCAAGGGCGTCCCGGGCGAGACGCGCCGGCACATCTCCCGCCGCTTCATCCACATGGTCGGCCTTGCCGGATTCGAAGGGCACTATCCGCATGAACTGTCGGGTGGCATGAAGCAGCGTGTCGGTCTTGCGCGCGCGCTTGCGACCGACCCCGACGTGCTGCTGATGGACGAGCCGTTTGCTGCGCTGGATGCGCAGACGCGCGACGTCATGCAGGTCGAGTTGCTGCGAATCTGGCAGGAGGCGCGCAAGACGGTCCTGTTTGTCACCCATCAAATTGACGAGGCGATCTATCTCTCCGACCGCGTCATGGTGATGACCAAGCGGCCCGGCCACGCCAAGAAGATGTTCACGATCAAGCTACCACGCCCGCGCGACTACGAGATGCGGGTGACACGAGAATTTAACGATCTCAAGCTTGAGATTTGGCAAGAGCTCAAGGACGAGATTACAGTCTAGCCGATGATGGACGACGCCGCGCCACGAGTGAGTTTTCCCACGCGCTATCGAAAGGTGCTGCTCGGCAGCCTCTCGGTCGTGCTGTTCTTTGCCGCTTGGCAGGCGATATTTCTCCTCGTCCCGTTCAATCCGCTGTTCATCAGCAAGCCAAGCCTCATCGCAAGCGGTCTCGTCGACCTGATAACGAGCGGGGATCTGTTGCGCGATCTCGCCGTTAGCGCAGTGCCCTTCCTCTATGGCTTCTCGGCGGCTGTCGTCATCGGCGTTCCGCTCGGCATCGTCATGGGCTGGCGCGTGCGTGTCGGTTACGCGCTCGATCCGCTGATGACCGTGTTCTATGCGAGCCCGCTCGTGGCACTTGCGCCGCTGGTGGTGATCTTTTTCGGCGTCGGCGTCGCTGGCAAGGCACTCATCATCTTCTTCCTCTCGGTCTTCCCCTTCATCTTCAATGCTTATGCCGGGGTGCGCGCCGTCGATCGCCTGCTGATCAACGTGGTTCGGTCGCTGGGCGGGAGCGAGAGGGATCTCTATTTCAAGGTCATCTTTCCAAGCGTATTGCCGTACATTGTTGCCGGCGCACGCATTGCCGTCGGTCGCGCGCTGATCGGCGTGCTGGTTGGTGAGTTCTTCGCGGCTTCGGAAGGAATCGGCTACGCCATTTCCCGGTTCGGCGATATTTTCGCACTCGACCGAATGTTCGCCTGCATCATCACCATCATGGTCATCGCCATGGTGCTGACGGAAGGTATTCGCTGGACCGAACGCACGGCATTCCCATGGCGAAGCGGGCATTAGGACCATGAGCGAAATCCAAGTCATCGATGCGAACATTGCCGCTGTCGCGCCGGCCGACGACCTTGCCGAGCCGCCGAAGGGCGTATGGCAACGCTTCGAGCCGACCATTCTCGGCTTTGGTAGCATCGTGGTCCTGCTGCTGGTCTGGGAGTTTCTGCCGCGCCTTATTACGATGCAGGAGGGAACCAAGCTGTTCTTCACGGTGCCGAGTGAGATCGGCGGCACGCTGTGGAGGATGTTTGCCACTGGAGCGATCTGGGCGCCGCTCGGCGTCAGCGCCTCCGCCTTTGCGGTTGGACTGTCGATCGCGATCGTGGTCGGGCTGCCGCTTGGCGTCCTGCTCGGGCGGTCGGCTACTCTCAATGCGATGTTCGATCCCTTCATCACCGCCTTCAATGCGACGCCGCGGCTGGTGTTCCTGCCGCTCCTCCTACTGTGGTTCGGGCTCGGCCTGTGGTCGAAGGTCGCGGTCGTGTTCATCGGCGCCTTGTTTCCGATCCTGATCAATACCTATGAAGGGGTACGCAACGCCGACCGCGTCCTGATCAACGTCGTGCGCTCGTTCGGCGCTACGGAATGGGGCATCGCCCGCCTGGTGGTCGTTCCGAATGCGCTGCCCTATATCGTCGTCGGCTTGCGGCTGGCGATCGGCCGCGCCGTCCTCGGCGTTGTGGTGGCCGAGTTCTTCGGCTCCCAGGACGGTCTTGGCGTGGTCATGGTGCGGGCGGCGAGCCGCTTTCAGGTGGACGTCGTTTTTGCTGGCCTGATTGTGTTCGCCGCGCTGTCCTTGCTGATGACCGGACTGGTGAAGCTGCTCGAGGATCGGTTGAGCCGCTGGCGGCCGCAACATATCAGCGCGATTTGACGATGCTCGCAGAGATGGAAGTCCCGGGCCATTGGGCCCGGGACTTCGTTCCGCTGCGATGGTTAAGCTAGGCTCGGGCTAGATCAGCTAGTTCGTCTTGGTCGGGGCTTCGAGCTTGGTCGGAACGTAGCCCATTTCCTTCAGCGTGGAATCGAGGAGATTGCGGGCCAGGAACTGCTCCGGGTCCGGCAGCGGTTGGTCTTGCGGCCATTGCCGCGCCGCGATCATTGTCTGCCGACGCGATTCGAAAATCGCATGGAACAGATCCTTTGGAACTTCGGCGCCGAATACGTCGTGCAATTGATCCCAGATGACGCCGGCCTCTGCATCGGTCTTGATACCGAGATGGTGTTTGAGGACGGCGATCGAGCCTTGCTTGTTGTCGCGGAAGTACATCACGCCCTTGGCAATGGCGCGGATGACCTTCTTCACCGTCTCGGGGTTATTGTCGACGTTGGCTTGCATGCCCCAGATCGTGCCTCCGGCCCTTGGGATGTAGTCTCCGGTCCGTAAGAGCACCTTGAGCCCGGCATTGATGGCTGTGGCGGCATGCGGGATCGAGAGTGACGCTCCCTGAATATCGCCGTTGATCAGGGCGGCAATCCGCTCTGGCTCACCCTGGAACGAGATCACCTTGTAGTCCTTGCCGACGTCCATTTGAAAGAAACGGTGCAACACCGCTTCGGCTTCGTCGTAGTCGGCGCCGCCGGCACGGCCGTAGCCGACCGTTTTGCCCTTCAGGTCCTCCGGCCTGTTGATCTCCTTGCGGACCGTGATCGTCCATTGCGACTTGAGCGACTCGCCGACGATGTATTTGATCTTCGCTCCGCTTAGCGCCGCCTGAGCTCCGCCCGACGGAATGGGAGCGAAGTCGAGATTGCCGGACAAGACCGCGGTGACCTGAGCCTTGCCCTGCAATTCGATGAAGTGAGCATCGAGGCCTTCAGCCTTGAAGAAACCCTGATCCATCGCGACGTAGCTCGGAATGTGAAAGCCGTCACCGCCGATCACCTTGCCAATGGAGATCTTGGTCTGAGCGCGGGCGGCGTCGATCGCAACGGAGAGCGCCAGCGCTACTGCTACGGCAGGCACGAGCAGGTATCGGAGCATTCGCATGGGGCTCTCCTGTTATGGGAAGCCCCTGGGCCGCCCAATCATATTACGGAACTTCCGGCGGGACTCGATTAGCTTACGCCCCCTTGGATCTGGAGGGGGCCTACTTCGCCGAATCTACTCCGCCTTGATGTTGGCCGCCCGGATCACCTTACCCCATTTCTCGGTTTCCTCAGCCACCAGCTTTCCGAATTCGGCCGGCGTCATCGGCATCGGCTCGCCCGCAAGCTCGGCCAGACGGGCTTGCAACTTCGGATCGGCCAATACCGCGTTCACCGCCTGATTTAGTTTCTCGACAATCTCGGGCGGGGTGCCCTTGGGCGCAGCGATCCCGTACCAGATGCTCACCTCGTAGCCCGGCACGGTTTCGCCTATGGTCGGCACGTCTGGGATCGCAGCCACGCGTTTCGGCGCGGTGACGCCCAACGCGCGCACATTGCCTGTCTTGATGTACCCGACCGAACCGGGAATGTTATCGAACACCACTTGCACCTGACCGGCGAGAAGGTCGGCGAGCGCGGGGGCCGTACCGCGGTATGGCACGTGAACAAGATTGATGCCGGCCATCGTTTTGAGCAGTTCGCCCGATAGATGCGGCGACGTGCCGACGCCACCCGAAGCGAAGTTGATTTTGCCCGGATTGGCTTTCGCATAGGCGATGAACTCGGCGAGATTGTTGGCCGGGAATGCCGGATGCACGTCCATCACGTTGGCCAACCGCATGATGCCCGCGACCGGCACGCTGTCGCGGATGAAATCAAACGGAAGCTTCTCGTAGAGCCCAGGGTTAATGGCGTAGTTCGGGCCGGCGAAGGCGATCGTGTAGCCATCGGGGGCCGAGTTGAGCGCGGACTGCATGCCGACATTGCCGGCTGCGCCGGCTCGGTTCTCAATGACAAATTGCTGTCCCAGATGATCCGACAGGTACTGGCCGACGATGCGCGCGACGATGTCGTTGGGGCCGCCCGCCGCAAAAGAAACGATGAAGTGCACCGGCCGCGACGGATATGTTTCGGCTAATGCGCCCCGCAAAAGGGCAGGGAGCGCGGCAGCGCCCGCGACCCCATGCAGAAATTGGCGACGGAGAAGCTTCATTGGCATCCTCCTCCCTGATCGTCTTTGTTGCGCGTAAATGGGCGCGGGCACGTGATGCGAGCTTGGATAGACCGGACAAATGATGGTCCGAGTGGGAGCCCGCCGACGGCATCAGCCTGCCGCTAACAAGGGGGGACTTCGGCACGTCCCGCTGGCCGGCTCAAGCTAGGCTACATCAACCACGCGACTGGGCGGAAGGGGTATGAGCGCTTCTGGCACGCTGCGTCACACGTTGCGTGCCAGGAACTCCCACAGCAAACGCGTGGCCGCGCGCCACGCGCGAGCGTGCTCATCTGCATGAAGCCGTGCGGTATGCCTTCCATCACGTGCAGCTCGTAGGGGCTCGCGACCGCGGAGAGCGCCTGCGCCAGCGCCAGCGAGTCAGCGAGACACCAGCTATCGTCGCCCGCGCCCATGATGAAGCACGGTGGAAGTTTCGCCGTCACCCCCTTGAGCGGACTAACGCGCGGATCGTCGAACAGAGCCGTGTTGCCCGCGACGTACGTCTTCAATTGCATCGTGCGCGCGGTTGCGCTCGGCGGTCGCCGCAAGATCGAAGGCGCCGTAGAAGAGCAGCGCCGCCCGCACCGCCGCGCGCGATTGCGGAGCGCTCGAGGTGATCGCGCTCAGCGCCAAGTTGGCGCCGGCAGAATCGCCGCCGATCGCGATGCGCCGCCCGTCGCCGTTCCAGCGCCGCGCGTTGTCCGCCGCCCATCCGATCGCGAACATCACGTCTTCCAACGCGGCCGGGAACGGATGCTCGGCGCGAGTCGATAGCCGAGGATGATGGTCAGATAACCGGCTTCGGCAAATTGCATCCCGAGCTTGCGGAACGAGGCGGGGGTGCCGAACGCCCACCCTCCACCGTGCAGGTAGATGACCACGGGATGCGGACCGGCGCCCTTGGGCACCGCGACATCGGCGCGCAGGCCGGCGCGCAGCTCGACGTCCTTGTCGAGATCGCCGATTTCTGGAAGGTCGCGGTTGAAAACGCGCGCCAGCTCCTCCCAGGCGGCGCGCTGCGCGACAATGTCGCCGGCGGGATTCCAGACCGGCAGACTGCTGAGAACCTGGCGGTCGTGTTCGCTGATCATGGGCGCGATCTTGCCGGCTTGCGCAAGGCGCTAGCACAACGCGCGGCTTGCAGCAATGAAGGCGCGGCGCGTCTAAGGCTCAATCCGGCTGCGGTGCGGACATGCATGCTGCCGCGAAACTTTATCTTTCCAGATTCGTTATCTCATGCACACGCAATTGCATGAGGTGCCCATGAGCACGCATTCGCAGGCGAAGAAGGCCAAGCTCGAGCAGCCGGCAAATCACTACAAGTCGCCGGACGAGATCACCAAGGACGCCGATTTGTCGGAGGAGGAAAAACGCCAGGCGCTCAACACCTGGGAGCAGGACGCGCGGCAGATGATGACCGCCAGCAACGAGGGTATGGAGGGCGACGACGAGGGGCTCGATCGAAGCGACACGCATCGCCTTGGCGAGGTGATGCGCGCGAAAGCCAAGATCGGCGCAAAGCCGAAGCATAAGCCCTCGCATTAGGATTGGGCGACGCTGCCGAGTTTCTGGCCTCGAGCCTTGACCCCGGGCTCGGTGGCCTGCGCAAAACGATAGCCCGGCACATATCTACGAGCATGGACCGGCCTCATGCGGCGGGACATGTGGATGCCATCATATGTCCCCAATTTCGTCGCTTATGGAGGGACACGCTCGAAAGTACGAGGGGGGGGATCGCGTGTTGCGCCAACAATCAGAATCCGCCGAGAACCGTCCCAATAATGCCGGACAGAATGGGGCCATCGCCAATCAAGCAGCGCGCGCGCCCAGCGCCGGCGAAAGACATGGGGCAGAAACGCCCGCTACCAAGGACAAAGCCACTGGCGGGGCGAGGAAGCATTGGCTTGATTACGCGACCGTGTTCCTGACGCTCGCGGCTGCCGGCGCTGCCATATTCACGGGATGGCAAGCGACGACGGCCGACCAGGGTTTACGGGCTAGCAATCGCGCCTATGTCCACTCGACGAGTTTTCGCTTCGTCCATTACGGCGCCAAGAACGAGAGCGGCCGCACCCAATGGTCCATTTCTCCGTTGATCGATAACACGGGCAACACCGGCACGCGCGGGATGCTGGTAAACAGCACTATCAGCTCCGCAGGTGACCCAGATTTTGATTCCCTCGAGAAAGCGTCCTTCTCTCCGGCGCTCATTTTGCCGAAGTCCGAGATGCCAGGTGCGGGTTTTCGGTGGACGGTCGCGGCCTTGATCTGCTGCGGGGCGGCGGCCTGATCACCATGGGTATCATCAAATACGGTGACATTTTCGGCGACCTCCACCTCGTGGAGTTTTGCCACCGCGCGCAATTTGGCGCCATCGATTGGGAAGGCCTCCCCGCCGGTCAACCGCTACGCATTCGCGGCATCGCCTGCGAGACGCACAATTGCGAAGACAATGAGTGCGGGACGGATTGGCACGCGTGCGCCACAGCGCTGGCCAGCAGGTGGTCCGAGAGAAGCAATATGCGCCGTGAGGCCGAGGTCATTGCAGGCGCCGCAGCACAACGCTGACGTTCACGTCGCGAGCGGGCAAATTGGATCGAGACGGCGCGGAGGCTACCCACATCTTTATTGATGCCACACCGCTTCAATCAAGATCGTTTGATGGAAAAGCTCGCGCTTGGGCACGTCACGCAATTCCGACAATTATCAACTCCGTCAGTTGCCGTAGCCGGCCGACTAATGAGTTCTTCCCGTCGAACAGATTCGATCAGCGCTACTGCTTTAGAAACTTAAGCACTTCCTCGAAGAACTGAATTCGATTTTTCTCGAACAAAACGAAATGAGTCGCGTCGGGGATCAAAACGCTGCGCTTGACCGGTGTATGCACCAGATCGCGCATGAGTCCATCACGGTCCTCCGGAAACGACCAGGTATCATAGGCACCGGCGATGAGCAGGGTAGGAACGTAAATGTTTGCGGCATTCCACAGCGGCCGGCCGGTGGCCTGGTAAAACGAGTCCTCCAGAACCCCATCGGCGCGCGCAAACGGCGGGCTGCGCGTGCTGCTGCTGGGATCGGTCGCCAAGCATTCTGACCAGAAGGCGGCGGGCACACCGGAGTCCCGGTATTCGTCCTTGTTCTCGACTGGAATCTCGCCATTCCACCGTGTCGTGTTCGCCGCTTCGGAAGCCACCCGATACGCTCCCAGCGCAAAGTTGAACTCGTACGGCTTGCGCTTGTTCTGTAATGCGCTGCCGGGACCGAGGTTGGTATGGTCGTTAAAATTGTAGAGTGGAGCATAGAGCACCAGCTTGTGCACGTTCTCGCTGTGCAGCGAAGCGTAGTAGCCGGCCAGCATCGCGCCCCAGGACCAGCCGATCAGCGTCACTTTCTGCACGCCGCGCGTCCGTTTAATGTAATTCACCATGGCCTCGATGTCGCGCAGCGCCTGATACGAGCGGGTCACCGGCTGATTTTTCGCGGCCGGTTCGTCCATCGCCTGCTCGCGTGTCGAATAGCCATAATTGCGATAGTCGCCCATCCACACGACGTAACCGCGCTTCACCAGCCAATCGGCCCACGAATAGTCCTTGTAGGCGAGGTCGAAATCGCAGGTCGCCGGGCCGGTCGCACCGTGCAGGAACAGAACGATGTTTTCGTTCGTGAACTGTGTATTCCCCTCCTGCATTTTCTCCCGCACAAATAGCCGGATGCCGGGATCGACCGCGTCGATATGCGCGTCCGTCTTGGTAATTTTGATCTCCTGCGCCGCGGCTGTTTGAGCTGCTAACGCCATTGCAAACAATGCCGCGGCCCCCATCTTCGTTGTCCGTGTCAGGTTCTCGCCCATATTCGTTCCTCCCTACCGGTCATGTGAGAATGAGGCTGTTCCTTAGTGCTAGTACGGCAGCACGGTCCCATCCGTTAGTCATCCGCCCACATCCGCAGCAAGTTGGCGCTGCATTTTGAGAGTTGGTCAAAGGTCGATGATTTGCCCTGCGTGTCGAACAACTCACGGCGCGCTGTTTCGAGGTCGAACAGGATCTCGCGCCGTTCGGGACTGCGAACGAAACTGCGCGCCCAGCCGACCGCCGCAAGCCTTTCGCCGCTGTCGACCGGTGCCACGCGATGTAGAGTATTCGAAGGATATACGATCATCGAGCCGGCGGCGAGCTTGAACGCCTGTTCTCCGGTAACCGTCTCAATCACCAACGCGCCGCCTTCGTATGTTTCCGGTTCGGCCAAAAACAAAGTGAAGGAAACATCGGTCCGCATTCCGCGCATGAGCGCGTCATCAACATGGGTTCCATACTGCTTTCCAGGTTTGTAGCGACTGATCATTAAAGGCGTTAGCGCTTTAGGCCGAACTGCCAAATGAAATAACTCGTTGACCAGAATCCGTTCCTCGATCTGTCTGTGAAGCTCCGCTAGCTCGCGGTCATGGGGGTCAGCCTGCTCGTTGTCCTTAACCAGGCGAGCGACCCACCCTGCCGTCGAGCGTCCGTCTACGAACTTCAACGCCTCCACTCGCTTACGAATTGCCGCGGTTTCATTTCGGTCAAAGACGTCTGCGATGCAGAGCATCATTTCAGATCTCCTGTCTCACCATTACACGACCCATGATCAGATGCTTTCAAACAGTTCTAAGGAGCGACATGTTTGGACGTATTCCAAAACATAGTGCTCGATTCATTCGGATGAATGTGAGATCAGTACACTTGGGCAATTTGGGGTGCAAAGGGGGCCGCGGATGTTCACGCCAAAAATTTGGCTGCGGCTTGGTGTTTTCGCAGTCGCAGGCTCGTCGGCAGCAGCATCTCCTCAACTGATGCGGCCAACGCAATCCGGCGTTGAAATCAAAACAGCCATCGATCAGGTGGATGCGAGCGGCTCCCTGGTGCTCGCTGAGAAACAGCGCCGCGGCTCAGAAGAAGAAGGAGGGGAGGGCGGTGAGGCCGGCGAAACTCGCGCGCATCGGTTGCCGAACGCCTCAAAGAATATCCAGGAGCACAAGCGTACGCTGCAACCGCGCAGAGGTTCAGGCGGTGAAGGTGGTGAGGGTGGCGAGCGCGGGCCTCGGCCCCGCAGCGAAGGGTTTGGAACAAAACTGCGCGCCGGGCAGGGCGGAGAGGCAGGCAAGGGAGGGGAGCAGGGGATCAACACGCGTTACATCTTCGGGTTCACCGAAGGTGCCGATACCGAGAGAACGCGCGAGAAAGAAATTGAAAACGACCTGCAGGGACGGCTTGCAAAACGCGCGGGGACCTACACAGCCCTGCAAAACAAGTCCGAATTTGAATATGGCGTCACCGACAACCTGTTGGTCGAATTTGGGCTCTTTAGCTCGTACCACTGGATCAAAGATGTTCCTGATTTCGAAGATCGAAATGGCGGTCGTTTCGATGGTGCGTTCGCGGAGGTGAAGTATCGGCTGTTGGATCGCCGCGTGCATGGCTTCGGCTTGGCATTCTCCGTCGAACCCGAATGGCACCTCTATTCCGAACTCACGGGGAGACGTGAGAGCAGCTACGCGGTCGAACTCAAGCTGTATGCCGACAAAGAGCTGATCCCCGGAAAGCTGTTCATTGCGGGCAATTTGGCTTACGAGCCGGAGGCAGTGCTCGCCAAGAAGTTTGATGCCGATACCGGCCAGTTCACGAAATGGGAGCGGGAGTCAGGCTTTCAGGCAGCAGGCGCGATTTCCGGAGCCGTGACGTCACAGCTCTTTCTGGGAGCAGAACTGCGCTATCTCGCAACATACGACGGTAGCTTCCTCAATCATCTCGAAGGCCGCGCACTCTATCTGGGGCCCACCTTATTCGCGCGCCTTTCCCCGAAATCGACCATAACGCTCGCCTACTCGTTCCAGATCGCGGGGAAAGACAGCGAAGAACCCGACCAGAGGCTTGATTTGCGCAACTTCGAACGCCAACAGTTCAGAGTCCGCTGGGTCTCAGAATTGTAAATAATCGACGCACTCGATCGCCGCGTTAGCCGCCATGCGTTTGGCTATCTCGCATTGCAGGCGACAATTGCATCTGGTTGCTTGCGGCCCGCAACGGACGGTGGCGCAAAAATCGCAAGATAGGTATCGCTTCCCTTTAGTCGATTGAAGTTGATCTCGCGATACCCGACGGCGGCGAGCTCGCAGCGCAGGAGAGTTGGCGGGGTACCATGCTTGGACGTCGGTGCGAATACGTCGACAATGCCGACGCGCGCATCGGGTTTGAGCGCGGGAACGAGATTATAGAGCAGGGCGTAAGGCTGGGCGATCTCGTGATACATGTGCACGAGAATCGCAATATCAACGGAGCCCGCTGGCAATCTTGGATCGTGCGGTTCGCCGAGGGTGATTGCGACGTTCCGCAGTGCGAGATCGCGCACGCGGTTGCGCAATCCCTGTAAATGTTCGGGCATGATATCTTCTGCGATGATGCGGCCGTTGGATCCGACGACCGGGGACAGCCGTACCACATAGTAGCCGCTGCCCGCGCCGATGTCGGCAACTGTCATCCCGGATTTGATGCCGAGCAGACGTACGAGCTGGCCCACCTCGTCCGCATCATCACGCTCTTTTTCGTCGTGCCAGATCGGGCTGACGATGCCCGCAACCGGGCGATCCGGTTTCGGAAAGGCGCGCGCCGGCACGCCCGGTTGCGCCATGAAGTCCTGCGCAGCGCCTGAGATGGTGAATGCTGCGACAAAGACAGTAATTGTCGCTCGCACCATTACAGCCTGAACTCGGGTGCGAAATGGATTTTGCGCGGATGGCGATAAAGCCCTCGGTGCAGCCTCAGCGGAGATTTGTGTATACTCGCGGCTCATGGAGGAAAAGCGCATCGTGAGCACATGCCAGACCCAACTCAGGCGGCCATAGCGGCCATAGTCGAATTATCCTTCGTAAGTCCAATTTGTATAGCCCTCGACGACGACAGCACGTGCTTTGTCGTCGACTGGCCGCGGATGTAGGCGGGCCCGCGTCTCGCGCAACTCGGCCAGTTGACCCACAAGAGATATTTTCAAGGCTGAGACGGGTGCAGGGCGGCGGTCCAACGATTGACTGCACGATAGTTATTTGCAGCGCTGGATATCGAGAATATCCAGGACGGGACAATCCGGGACTCTGTTGCCGGAACACCTAGAGATCGTTTTCGCCAACAGCCGTTCGAGCTTGGCAAGATCGGAAAGCTTCGCCCGTATATCTTGCAGGTGATGGGTAGCAATCGCTTTGACCTGGCCGCAGGATGCCTTGCCAGGTGCGCCGAGGCGGAGGAGAGCGCGGATTTCATCGAGAGAAAAGCCGAGTTCGCGCGAGCGGCGTATGAACGCGAGAACACGAAGATCCGTCGCGCCATAGACGCGACGGCCGCTGGCAGTGCGCGGTGGCGCGGGGATCATCTTGATCCGCTCGTAGTAGCGTATCGTCTCGATGTTCACGCCGCTGCGTTTTGAAAGCTCACCTATCGGGAGATTTTCGGCTCGCGAAGACGTGATTGCCCGCATGGAATAGCCCTTGATCCTGTAGCGGCTACAGGATGCATCTTTCAGCCTATGGCGATCAATGACGAAAAACGAATCGCAGACGCACCGCGTTGGCAATGGGCGATGGTCGCAGGCGGCCTGTTAGGAGCGCTCGCGGCCTCGTCGTGCTGCATCTTACCGCTTGCTCTCTTCGGCCTCGGCGTGAGCGGGGCGTGGATCGCCAATTTGACGCAACTTGCCCCGTATCAGCCCTGTTTTATCGCGGCGACGATGGTCTTCCTCGGCTACGGGTACTGGCTGGTCTATAGATCTTCCAAGGTTGCTTGCGCTGATGGCGAGGCTTGTGCGCGCCCGCTGCCAAATCGGCTTGTCAAGAGCGGGCTCATCGTCGCAACGGTCATTGTCGTTGCCGCGCTCAGTTTCGACTTCGTAGCGCCGCTCTTGCTCGGCTCATGAACGGAGAAAGACCAATGCCCAAGCTTCTTGCCTGTGCAGTCGTTGCCGGCGGCGTCGTTGCCACGTCGGCTGCATTTGCGGCGGAGAAAACGATCATCTTGGCAGTGAAGAATATGTACTGTGCGGACTGCCCGTTCGTCATCAAAAGGAGCCTGGAAGCGGTGCCAGGAGTTGCCAAGGTGGCGGTGTCGTACAAGGACAAATCGGCCATCGTGACTTATGACGACAGCAAGGGGAATGTGAATGAACTAACGGCAGCGACGACAAAGGCGGGCTATCCTTCTGCGCCCAGGAGCTGAGGACGGTGGTTTTCGAGTCTGTCATCACGTGCCCACACTGTGCCACGGCAAGATCAGAGACCATGCCTACGGACGCCTGCCGTTTCTTTTATGAATGCACTGGCTGTGGTGCGAGGCTACGGCCGAAAGAGGGCGATTGCTGCGTGTTCTGTTCCTACGGCTCTGTGCCCTGCCCGCCGGTGCAGCGCGAGCGTGCTGGCGGATTTGCCCAATGAAGGGCTTGCCGTGGGGCGTGCAAGGAATAGGGCGTCAATGCGCGGTTGCGGCGAGCTGAGCGTCGTAGCCGCGTCGCTTGCGCTGATTGTGAAGCCACGGGTTGCTGAGTTTGCCGCGAAGAAAATGCCTCGTCGCCTTGAGCGCGACCGGGCCGACATTCGCGAGGAACAGCTTTTCGTGATCGCGCGAGAGCATCTCGATTGCTTGTTTCAACGAGAGCCACTTCACAGCCTTGATGTCGTCCATCGGCTCGCGCACAGGACCAGCGCTGGCTTGCATGTGCCAGAACTGTACGATCTTGATCCGGCCGTCTACGGAATAGAGCATCGAGCCGAGAAAGCCGTGGACGGAAACTTTATGTCCGGTTTCTTCCAGCACCTCCCGTTTGGCGCCAACAAGCGCAGGCTCGCCCGGATAGAGTTTCCCCTTTGGCAGTACCCACGACTTGTCCCTCCGCAATCGCACGATTGCGATGCGCGGTCTCGAGCCTTCCCGTAAGACAATTCCGCCCGCGGCCAGAATCGGCCGGGCGGTCTCTGTTGGATCGCTCATGTCAATGCTGAGCCGGAGGCCTCCGAATCGCGGTGAACCATCGCGGCGCTTTCCTCGATCGGGGAGCGCTGCGCATGCTTGCTTGGGTATACTTAACTTGAGGTTAACCTGCGGCCCCAGTGGGACGCAGCGCCTACGGCGGTTAAGCCGAAGTCGTGGCGCTGCCCGCTGTCCAACGAAACTTTACCAGATACTTACGATGGCGCCGCTACCATTGACGATATGCGCCGTCTTAGTAGAGAGCCGGACACGGAATGTCCAGGGTGTGGGCGGCGGATGGCGCCGCTCGACCGTAAACCCATCGTCAGCACCGATTGCCTCGTCGACGTGACCTATGTCTGTGACTGGTGCGGCATGGAAGCAAAGCGCGCCGTGAGAGAGCAACCAAAAATGGCCGAGGCATCTCACGCCCGGCACGGCATGTGACGCGGTCTTCTCACCTAGTGCGGCTCGCTCAGGCAAATTTTTTTTGATAAGAGGCAAGCTCTCGCGCACCCGGCGTTCCGTACCCACCCGGGATTGTCAAATCCGCCCCGGCGCCGCCGTCAACGTGCTGGTGAAATCCGCTTTCGGTCTCTCTCGCAAAAGCGTTTCGCCCTTCACCATGTAGTGAACGGCTTCGGCGATGTTTGTCGCGTGATCGCCCATGCGCTCGAGATTCTTTGTACAAAACATCAAGTGAGCGCCAAACGACGTCGCAACCGACTTTTCCATCATTTCCACGAGAAGCTCCTGCGACAAGCTTGTGCAGAGCTGGTCAATCTCTTGATCCCGTGTCCAAACTTCGATCGCCTTGGCGACATCGCGGCGCGCAAAACTATCAAGGACATCCCGCAACTGCGTGAGCATGAGAGCGGCCATGTGGTCGACGCCGCTCATCAACATCCGTGGTCGTTCTTCATCATTGATGGCAATGATGCGCTTGCCGATATTTTTTGCGAGATCGCCTATGCGCTCGATCTCGTTTGCGATCCGCAAGATCCCGACAATCTGCCGAAGATCATCAGCGACCGGCTGACGCCGGGCAATGGTCTCAATTGCCCTTTCTTCGATATGGCGCTGCATGACATCGATCGTCGCATCGGCGGCAATGATTCGCTGTGCGCGCCCGCCGTCGCGCGTTGTCAGAGCCTCGATGGCCTCGGCAATTTGCCGCTCGGCCAAGCCTCCCATCTCCGCGATTGCCCGCGCGAGTTCCTGCAGGTCAGCGTCGAAGACTTTGGTGGTATGAGCCATTGCGCTGGGATCGATCCAAGCTGCGCCGCACGGCGCGACAGGCCCTTGTATGATGGTTCGATGTCCGTGCGATGACAATTCCGGTTGCTGATTTTGCTCCTCAGTACGCGGCACGGAGCGATGCAATACTAGGATCGATTTTGCCCGCTTGTGCGGCGACGGTCGACGATCACGCGAGTTATCCACCGGCTTGGAATTTTCACTGGACTCTTTCGGCGGCCTAAAATCGAATCAGTCAGGCAGGTGACACAGCAGACATACCGCCGGTGCCCAGCACGCCGCAGCGCCGTGCGTACATTCGCGCTTGGCGGTCGGGCTGATCCTCTACCGCGTTACCGAAGGGAGTCCGCCGTTGGCTGATATCTTCATTCAGTGCCCCCGGACTGGTGCGCCGATCTCGACCGGTCTTAAGAGCGAGTGGGTGCTGCTCAACAGCCTTCCTCGGGTACCTATTCCGGTCCTCTGCCCAGCCTGCGGTCAAATTCACAAATGGACGCCGCAGGATGCATGGACGGGTCCCGTACTACCATCGCCCCGTCCGCGACTGTCCAGCGGTTCTCGCGCTGCGTCGTAGAGTACTTCAAACCGGTAATAACGAGAAAAGGCGGAGCGCGCGTAATCGACCGTCCGGATAACTGAATCTAAAGCATTTCAAGCGATTGCTCGGACTCGCTCAAGGTCTCGAATCACCGCAAGCCGGCGTCACATACTAATGCTGTCTTCGCAGAAGCCTCGCGAAGCGCGCCAAAAATTGTCAATTGTTGTCCAAACCGACCCCTCTAGAAATCGCGAACGAAATGGGCGATCATCCAGATACCAATTTCAGCGTATTTTCCCATGCCGCCCGCGCGTGAGGTCGAGCTCAAGCTCGAAGTGCCCGCCGATAGTTTGAATCGGCTCGCCCGTAGCTCATTGCTGCAGGCGGCGCGGAAAAAGCCGTCCAAGCCCGCAACGCTCGTATCGATTTATTTCGACACCGATAAGTTGAAGCTCCGCAATAATGGGCTATCGCTACAAGTGCGGCGCGTTGGACACCGCCACGTTCAGACAATCAAGCACGAAAACGGCGCAAGCGCCTCGTTTGGCCGCAACGAATGGGAGCACCAAATCGCCGGCAGGCAGCCCGAACTTGACGTCACCAAGGACCCTGCGCTCAGACCCGTATTCAGCAAGGGCGTGCGGCGCGGCTTGAAGCCAATTTTCGAAACGCGCGTGCGGCGCAGGGTCTATCCGATCCGAAGTGGGGCCAGCGAAATCGAGCTCACGGTCGACAGAGGAAAGGTCGAAGCAGGTGGTCAGTCCGCGCCGCTTTGTGAGTTGGAACTGGGCCTCAAGCGGGGCGAAACCGCCGAGCTTTTCAAGCTTGCGCGCGTGCTGGCCGAGGAAGTGCCGGTTCAGCTTGCGGTCAAGAGCGAGGCCGAGCGCGGTTACGCGCTCGTCGCCGGCGAGGAGCCGCAGGCGGTCAAGGCGGCACCGGTCGCGCTTACGCCGGATTGGAGCCGGCAAGCCGCATTCAAGGCCATTGCCGGGGCGTGCCTGCGCCAGCTTGTCGCCAATAAACCAGCCACTTTGCGTGGCGACCCGGAGGGAGTGCACCAGATGCGGGTCGCGCTCCGCCGCTTGCGCGCGGCGATCTCGCTCTTCGCCGACATGCTGCTCGATCCGCAGACGGAGGAGATGAAGGCCCAGTTCAAATGGATCACGCAGGAACTGGGCCCAGCGCGCGAACTTCATGTCTTCATCAGTCGCGTTGTCAAACCGATCGCACACGGCAAACCCAACGGACCTGGAGTGGCCGTGCTTGCGAAAGACGTTCAGCAAAGACGCGAGGAAGCGTTTGCGCGTGCCTGCTCGGCCATCGAATCCGCTCGCTTCCGCCGTCTTGTCCTTGATACGGCGTGCTGGATCGAAGCTGGCGACTGGACGGGCAACCCCGACGATCTCACGCGCATGCTGCGAGAACAGCCGATTGTCGGCGCTGCCGCCGACGAGCTGCGGCGACGTTGGAGGAAGATCTTGAAAGCGGGCGCGCGGCTGAGCGAGCTCGACCCCGAGCGGCGGCATAGAATGCGCCTGCAAGCCAAGAAGCTCCGGTATGCCTCGGAATTTTTTGCCGGCGCCTTCCCGGGCAAGAAAGCTGCGCGGCGACGCAGGCGCTTCGTGGCCGGACTGGAGAAACTGCAGGACGCCCTCGGTGAGTTGAACGACATCGCAGTCCATGCGGGGTTGACCGAACGGCTCGTCGATGGGTCCGACGTTCGCGACAAACAGCGCGAAGGCCGCGCAAAAAAGGCATTTGCCGCGGGTCGCCTTTCTGGCCACGAGGAAGCGCGCATCGCGTCTGTGCTCAAAGATTCGGAGCGTGCCTACCGCGGCTTCACGAAGGCGAAGCCATTCTGGTCTTGATTTGGCTGCCCAGCCCAATCACGGACTTTTTGTCTATCGTTTTTGACGCACGCTGAAAACGTTTGGCTCCTTGTCGCGCGCAACCAGGAGGCATTCATGCGGATCGCCATCATTGGCGCTGGATCGGTCGGCGCCACGCTAGGGCAAGCCTGGATCAAGCATAGCGAGGATGTGATCTGGGGGCTGCGCAATCCCGCCGATCCAAAATACGCGGCGTTACCCAAGCAGCGCATCAAAACGCCGGCGGAAGCGGTCAAAGACGCCGAGGTCGTGGTGATCGCGACGCCCTGGTCCGCGACCGAGGCGGCGATCAAGAGTCTTGGCAGCCTCGCGGGCAAGATCATGATCGACTGCACGAATCCGCTGGGCATGGGGAGTGACGGCTTGCAACTTGTCCTCGGCTTCAACACCTCTGCCGGCGAGCAGGTCGCGAGCTGGGCGCCGGGCGCATCTGTCTTCAAGACGCTCAACACGACGGGTGCCGGCAATATGGCCAAGGCCGCCGAGTATCCAGTCAAGCCGGTCATGCTGGTTGCCGGCGACGATACCGGCAAGAAGCCGAAGGTCATGGAGCTCGTTGGCAAGCTCGGCTTCGAAGCAGTCGATTCCGGACCGTTGAAGAATGCGCGGCTGCTGGAGCCGTTCGCGATGGTCTGGATCGATCAAGCGATGAAGCGCGGCCGCGGGCGGGATTTTGCGTTCGCGCTGGTGAAGATGAGGTGACCCGTTCCGACCGTCGTGTGCGCTGGCATTCGATCTGTGTTTAGCGCGGCGGCTGTGGGTTGTGGGCCGGATCGGTATCGTATCTGAACATTTGCGCGACGATGGGACCTCCGACCAACGGTTTCAGCTCGGCCTCCAGCGCATCGACTTCATCCTTCTCGTAAACTTCCTCGCCGCCGACATAAAGCGCAAAGGACTTGGTATATTTTGTCTTCTTGGCAGGATCCTCGATCGTTTTTTTCGTCCATTCATAAAGCGGGAAATTATCGATGCCGTTAGCCTCGGCCGCGGTGACATAATCCGCGAAAGCATCGAACTGGCATTTCAAGACGGCGTCATGTCGGCTCAGTATGTCCGCCAGCGCGGATATCGAAGCGTCTGCCGGATCGTTCCGCGCGACTTCCGCGAATTCGTCTCGCAGCGTCAACCGCAACTGGAATTTCAGATCATCGCTCACGGCTTATGCCCGTCCGCTCCACATTGGCCCCCCTTAGCTGAAGGACCGTAGCATCTTCTCCTTGCCGATCCACGGCCTCCACTCACAGACGCCGGCCAAAGCAGTAGTTCAAGTTGCGACGCGACAGGATAAGCGATTGGCAGGCGTCCCTGTTTCGGGCTTAAATGAAAAAGATAGCCTTTAGGGAGAAGGGCCATGAGACGACATTCTGCCACGCTCTGCATCGGCGTGCTGGCAAGCTTTGCCCTGTTCGCTGGCGCGAAAGAGGGCTTCGCGCAAGACAAAGTGATCAAGATCGGTGGCCTGTTTGCGATGTCAGGGCCGGGTTCGTACTTCGGAGTACAGGACAAGCAGGGCATTGAGCTTGCGATCGAGCAGCTCAACAAGGCTGGGGTCAACGGCTACAGGCTCGAGGTTCAATACGAGGATTCGGCGTGCAGCCCGCTGCCGGCAACCCAAGCGGCCAAGCGGCTGCTCGAACAGTACAAGCCGCATGTTGTGCTGGGCGAAGAGTGCTCGGACGCGACGCTTGCAATCATGCCGGTCATGGAGCAGGCGAAAGTCCCGCTGCTCAACGCGGGCTCGTCCTCGATCAAAATCACCGATCCCGGCAATCCATGGACGTTTCGCATCATGCCCAACGAGGTGATGCAGGGCGTCGACATCGCCACCAATGCTTATAAGCGCCTCAACGCCCGCACGGCGGTGCTGCTCTATGAGAACACCAATGCCGGTATCGGCAACGCCAAGGTCTTCGGCGACACATTCAAGTCGCTCGGCGGGCAGATTCTCGCCGATATCGGCTTCGGCCGCGACGTGAACGACTTCACCGCGATCGCAACGCGCATCGCCGGTCTTGGCAAGGTGGACGTGATTCCAACCTACACGCTCGAGGGCCAGGGGCTGCGCATCACCCAAGCACTCGCCCAGGCCGGCGTCACGAAGGGTGGCGGCGGGCAGTCGATCCAGCTCGGCACGATCTGGCTGCCGTTCGGTTTTGAGCAGAAGGCGGGCAAGGCGGCGCTTGGCTATATCCGCATCGTGCAATTCGATCCCTCCGACAAGCGCGAGCTCGTAGGGAACTTCATTCGCTCCTTCAAAGCCAAATACAATCAGGAGCCGACGCACATCAACGCGCATGCGTTCGACCAGATTCTGGTTATCGCCGACGTCATTCGCCGCGGCGGCAAGGACTCGCAGTCGATCCGCGATACCATGGCCGCGACGAAGGACTTCTCAGGCGTGACCGGCAGTGTCGAATTCGACAAGAGCAACCAAAACGTCAAGATGGATACGATCCATTACATGGAGACCCTGCCGGATCTGTCATGGAAGGCACTCGGCTGGAACTAAGCGGTCATGCTGTTCATCTGCGGCCATCCCGCCTCGTTCTCTCGCGTGTCACTTAGTCAATGTTTTGGGGCTAACTGGCGCTCACGCCTAACTCTCCGTACCAGCCTGTTCTATCGTGTACCGCCTAATTGGGTAGCAAAAATGGTAGCAGGAAAACGTGCGATGCCACGTTGGAGGCCGATGACGCCAGAGGGAGAGGCCGCTTGGTATCGCCGTCAGGACGAGGGCGTCGCAAAGTACGGGATGACGTTCACGCGCCCGCGCTTGCAGGGGGGCCGGTCGGCCCACCCGTCACTCGGACACGTTACATCGACGGCCCAGGATTGCTGCGCCTTACTACCCGTATTCTTTGAGGCCTCCGTCGATGATCTCGTCGATAAAGGTGGCCGACCAGACCATTCCGACGGAATAGACGCCCATGAATTTGTTGGCCGCGCCGGCTGCTACGGTGACCTCACCCGGGCTCACGTGTGTGCCGTAGGTTCTGAGGATCACCGGTGAACCAGACATCCCTGGCCGGGAGGCTGTGTCAACGAGAAGGTAGTTTTCCACGTGGGGAACAAGGTCCGGCTCTGAGGCGATGCTGCCTCTCTTCCAGACGGGAAGGCCGGCCTTGCCAGGGCCGAAGGGGTACCCCAACACGAAGACATCCATGCCGATCCCAACCAGTAGGTCTGGGGAGCCCATTTTGTTTATGGAATAGAAGTGTATCGATGAGACAAAGTCGCCCGTGAGCGGAATTGCAACAACGTCGATTTTTCTTTTGTGTGTTGGGTGGACCAGCCAAGCTACTTCATCTGAATCCTGACGGATGCGAATACGGACCAAGTGCTTGTCGCCGATGTTCTTCCCTTTTGTGTTGAAGAATCCATCCAGCATATTCGGCTCAGCCGCCTTGTTCGAGAGATGCTTGTCAGTATTTGGGTCACGGTCTGAGACGTTGTGCCAGTTGGTGATGAGATAGTGCTCATTCTCACGCTCCCAAGTGAATGCGGTCCCCTTGGATATCGGCTGCCCATTGAGATGAAGACCGATGGAAACGGTCGTGAGCGAAAATTCGTCTATGGTGAGCCGCATCGTTGAAACAGACCGATTATGCCGAGGGGGGATGTTGCGATCGAGTACCGTTGGGCCATTGGCTTCCTAAGCTTGCGGTCGATCTGGTCGATCGCCGGCCAACCGTGATCAATTCCGGCTTCCCTTCGCCCCCAGCGCTGAGCTTGCATGGATCATCGCTTCCGCTTGGCCCTGGGCGGCACGAATTCGGGCCCGCGATAGTACGGGTTCGGACTGCAAAATCCGCGGTTGCCGGCGATCACCTCCTGAACGCACATTTCGTAGGTTGGCAGACTGCAATTGTAAGAAAAGAAATCGCCCTTAGTAGTGCCCGCGCACCACGGCATTTGAGTGGCTTGGCTGACGCGAAGGTCGAGCAACATTGCCACCGCTACGGTCACTACGATGAGCATTAATCGCATGGGTCGCCTCC
>Ga0126378_10000792_pt1 | contig 23204 bp, 13 predicted proteins | sample PanSoiMetPlot_23_FD_92587 | JGI IMG/M metagenome (GOLD analysis project Ga0126378, IMG submission 92587) | Tropical forest soil microbial communities from Panama - MetaG Plot_23 | ecosystem: Environmental > Terrestrial > Soil > Tropical forest > Bulk soil | place: Panama | collected 2016-02-17
CTAGGCCGTCTGCAGTACGGAGCTGCGTCGCGATTTGCTCAACGAGCGAGTGAAATTCAGCGGCCACGGAGGCTGGGTCGAGGTTGTGCTCTGGGAAGAACCGCTTAGTGCTCGGGAGGCGAACCATGAAGGAGGCTCCAGCCAACGTGCGAGGAGCCGAGCGTTGCGACTCATGCGAAAAGGTTCGGAGCTGAGGAGATGACGTGACCCAAGGTCGGAAAGGGCGGAGGCAATTCGCGGCAGGTACGCGCGATTGGTGAGATTGAGGTGAGCCAGGCATTCGGTGGCGGACCAGTGTGTGGGCGCGGGACGTCGAGTGAGCGCTTCGGCCGAATGCGCCTGAGTCTCGCGGGCTCCGTGCGAGCCGCATCTCGGCACACGAGTGTGGTGCATAATTTCGTGCATGTTTGGCTGCGAATAGCATGATTTGCCCCGAACAGCAAGACCTATGCTGAGGCTAAGTGATTGATTCCGTGCAACAGGACCAGTGCGGACTAGATTTGCTAAACCGTTGTACGCGCACACCTCACGGACAACGACGCGGAGGCCGGTCCATTTGGATTGGCCACTGAGAGGCGTTTGTCAAAACAAGAATTTCTTTCGTCAGTTTGACTTTGGTCTGCGGGTCAATCGGAGGGGCAACCCAAAGTGTCGGATTGCGAGTTAAGCGGTGCCGATTCAGCGTGTTAGATTATCGTACAGTACAAGCCACAGTCCGACGCTCTACCAGCTGAGCTACTCCCACCGCATAACTTACGCTACTGCCTCATCGATGTTAACTATGGTCACGTCGGGAGAGTCGGATTTTAGTTCCGACGCTCTACCAACTGAGCTACTCCCGCCGTATTGACCGACAATAACTTATGCTACTGCCTGTTGGGTCAGCGGGTCAAACACGTTAATTCTTTTTGCCAATCAAGCGGGAATTTATCCGGGTCGGCTCAGTACCGGCCGGCTCTGGGCTTCGGCACATCAACGAAAGTTTTGGAGCGGGCGATGGGAATCGAACTCAATTGGGAAATAATGGAAAACAGAAAACGGGCCGTTCACAACCATCGCGACGGACAACGACAGATTCGGTTGGATCCTCTTGAGAATACGAAGCTCAATGAGAATTGTTCAAGACAGGCACGACTCGTAGGCTATTTACGGAAGAGACTGGAATTGGTGACGTGGGGAACAGTACGAGGACGAGACAATGGCGCGTTCTTTTTCGCATTGGCTTGACCAGTTAGCTGATGATTCGGGCCGAGACCTCGTCGAGACTCAGTCAGCCTTTGAGAGGTCATAGAAGGAAACGTTGCCGCGTAAGGCAGCGGCGCGGGCTCTGCGATGGAGGTTAAATCGAGGACGGCAATGCCGTTTCCGTTGGTTCCGGTGATTGCCAGCAAGATATTGTCCTTGCCATCTCCAACGAGGGCATCATAGTTGCTAGAGAGCGCAAACGGCAGTGCAATTCGGTTGCGCAATGTCCCCAGCCGTCCGTCGTAAACATCGATCCCGTTCGTTGAAGGCTGGAACAGCAGACTGCCATCGGGGCTCAGTTTTGTGCCATAGACATAGGAAATGTTCTGGATTTCGCGGTCGTTCAGTGTGTAGAAGGATCGGGCGTTCAAGTCCGAATCGTACAAATAGCTGGTCGCCTCAAATTGTATTTGATTCTTGGAGAGCGTCAGATCGTAATCACCGTAGCAACAACCCGGGTCGGTACTCGCTGAAAAAACCGTGTCAGTCGCCGTGTCAATGCTGAAGACGTAGCCGTCGTCATTGAAGAACACGCGAGTGTTGTCGGAGCTGATCGTTGTTCTGAGGTACAGGTCCGAGCTCCCGAGACCGGGTCCATCAATTCCGTAGTCGGTCAGGGCTCCGGTATTCGTGTCCAGCTTATAAAAGTTATGGAATCCCGTCCCCCCTTCTACGACCGTCGCCAGATAGACAATTCCCGCATCGCTGACCGCCACACCAGCGGGATCAACGATAATCCCCTGAGGGAGATTCGGCGGAACAACTGGGAAGGTCTTTACTGAGGAGGTCTTCGCAGGGTCCACAAGATACACCACGCCGGCGTTGGCATCTGCCACGACGAGTTTGCTGCCATCAGGCGAAAGCGAGATCCCCCACAAACGCTGCGTCTTCCCAGTAGGCGCAGGGATACTGATGGGAGTTAGCCACTTGCCTAGCGTTAGCGAGAAGACCTGAACAAGATTGGAGTCCGTAAAGTAGTAAACGTCGCGTACTGAGTCGTAAATGCCCTGGGCCAGCAAGGAATTGGCGAGCAGAAACTTCTGAGCAACAGGTGAATACGTTAGACCGGAGTGCTCCGTGGCGTTGCCCGCGCTGGTTGTGACGGTAACGTCGACGGAAGAACCGGCAGTGCCTGTGGGAATTATGTAAAACAGCGCTTCCACGAGATAAGGCACCGGTTCAACGTTGTAAGCATTGGTGCTGAACCCCACAATTGTGGCTGCTTGGCCCCCAATGGTGACGGATAAACCGGGGGGTAGCGTTGTTGCCGTCGTTGGAACGAATCCATAGCCGTAGATGACTCCCACGCCGCCACCCTCGGCGGAAGAGAAATTTGGAGTAACTTGCAAAATGGTTGGCCCATAGCTAAACGCGTCAGCAATCAGTTGCATTCCACCATCGCCGCTGAAAACGTACACATTCACGGGTCCCGGACTGCCTGGAGGAGTAGTCGCCGTGACATTTCCATTTACGGCGGAAATGGACGAGGCCAAGCCGTTACCGAAGTAGACTGCGGTCGGCCCACTCACCGTCGCGGGGTCCTGCCATTGCACGACGGTTCCACCTGACACGGGACCAGTAAGCGGATTTAAGAAAGCATTGGCGAAGACCGTACCAACAGGACCGGTCTGCAATTGCGTGGTGTCCAGGCATCCAAAGCCCTCTTCCAAAGGGCCACACAGAAGGCCAGTGCCATCGCTAGCCTCGTAGATAGGATTGGTAGCCGGACCGACGGCGAAGCCGCCGCTGGTATATTCCACGACAATATTTGGCGCCCAGCCGACGAGCTGATGCGTCGCCAAGTCATATGCGTACACAATCGAGGCGCCCGGAACAAACAGGATTCTAGAATCGGGACTAAACACAAAATCGCTGGCGGAAGAGACCTCGCCATTCACTGAGAAGCTGGTGACTAGATTGAGGGTCTGAGCGTCATACAAGCTAACGGTATTCACGCCGTTGGTCCCACTTGGAAAGACCAGATAGCGACCATCCGGGGAGGGAATGATCTTCATGGTAGTAAACCCACCGACTGCCGCGGACAGACGCTGCCCCGTGCTGGCATTGATTTTGCATACGGTGCCGTCGCTATCCACGCTACCGATAAACACTGCGCTTCGGTCCGCGCTGCGTGTGAAGCCACCAATGTTTCCCATCGGGCACAGAGGCTGTGTGGGAGCGCCTACGGTGTTGACGCTGCCGTAAATCGTAATGGAATTGTCCGTGGGATTCCAAATTGCAATGCTGGTCGATCCATCCACGCTGGGAATACCGCCTTGAGCCCCCAGCAGCGCAAGGCGTCCGTCGGAAAGAACCTGGGCCGAATACGCCTGATACCCGTAAGGGCCTATTTGGGAAGCGATATATCGCTGCTTCACCTGCATCGCCACAGGATCAATCGAATAGACATCCCCGAGCAAGGTTCCGACATAGAGGGAAGAGTGGTCAGGAGTGTCGTCCATCCCGAAAGGCCCGGGAACTGGAATGCTCGCAATCACCTTCTGCGAACCTGCGTCCAGCACGAATATCTGGTTTGAGAATGGATCGGTGACAAAGAATCGGGAAGTCGCCTGGTGATAGACAATCCAGTGCGTGTTCAACCACTGGTAGTACTCCGTGACGGCATCCGTACGCACATATTTTGTGCGGGTGTTCAAAGTTTGCGGAAATCCCTTGGTTACCGCGACGCTCAGATTTGCATTGTGACTCAATGATCCGGACGTGCCGGTAAACACTACGGTCACCGTAGTAGCGGCCGCACCGACGGTCGCAGAGACAGTAACTTGCTGTGGAATCCCCGGTGTTAGTGTGATGTTGGCTGGAAAGACAGAAACGCCGGCAGGCGGCCCTATAACCTGAACTGTGATCGGAGACGAAAACCCATTCTGTGCTGTGGCGGAAAGCGAGGCGGACCCAGAACCACCCTGCGAAATTGAAATCGAAGTTGGGCTCAGGGTCAAAGAAAAATCCGAAGTTGGAGGGGGAGGCGGGCCTTGCGTTTCGCTTCCCCCGCCGCAGGCGCAGAGAAACATTCCAAATGAAATAACTAGACAGGGAAACAGCTTCCTCGAGGGCGAACACCAGGAAAGGGCCAAAGCAGTTCTCATAACGATAGGACAAGTCCCAAGTGTTAATGCGAAGGCGCAAGACTGCGAAAGGCCATGATTATCGCTGTAGCACGGCACAGAGTCAACGCAGGGAAAAGTTCACTCCAGAGATCTTATTACCGAAGACCGCTAATACTCTTTCACTTATGTTATTGTTAGCGACTGTTGCCTGGACTTGGGAACTTGGCCCGAATGCAAACAGTCCTGTCTTCGATGGCTCTCCGATTGTTGCGAGTTCTTGGTCTCGCACTACTAACGTGCGTCTCTCTTCAGGCAACTACCTTCAAGAATCCTCCCGTCATTCCCACCAGCACAGACGTCACGGAACTTGCTTCCGCCGACGTAAACAACGACGGCAAGCTCGACATCGTCTATATTGACGGAGGTGGGCCTCAATTTGCCCTTCATGTTCTTTTAGGAAAGGGAGACGGAACGTTCACGCATGGGCAAGACATTGGCCTGCCCAGTGGCGTTTGCTGCTCCCTTACGATTGCAGACGTTACGAACGACGGGAAGCCGGACATTCTGGTGGCGGGGAACACTGGTTTCGTCATCACCATTGTGACCCTAGTCGGAAATGGGGATGGTACCTTTCAGCCGGCAATGCAAACGACGTTTCAGCCGAGCACAAGCGCTTATCCCCTTTTTCGGAGCGAGTTTGCCGTCGGAGATATCAATGGTGACGGCAATGCGGACTTGGCGTTGTTGGATCGGCAGAATTCCATCATCTATATCCTACTTGGTGATCACACTGGAAAGTTTGTTCCTGGCACGACAGTGCAGTCCTTTACGAGGGACGCTGTCTACCTTCTCGATCTTAACGGAGACCATGTGCTCGATATCCTCACAACCGATGCTATTGGCGCTCAGTTCAAGGTTTACTTCGGCAAGGGCGATGGGACGTTCCCGACCTCCGCGACGTATACCGCGGGAAATCCCGCGGGCCCGTTTTTTCTGGCGGATGTGGATGGGGACGGCCACCCGGATGTTTTTGCTCCTTTTTTCCCGCCAAACAGCACCGTACAAATTGGTTATTTCAAGGGCAACCCCGACGGCACGTTCTCCAGCTTGATTAACGTCGGTGCCTCACCTTCGCAGCGCAATCCACTCGTATCTGTGCGCGATCTAAACTCTGACGGCATTCCGGATTTGACTTTCCTCACGCCGAGCGGCTTGGCGGTTTCTCTCGGTCAGAGTGGACCCTCGTTTGGCTCCACGCACACCACCATCTCAGGTGGATCGATGAGTCCTTACTCTTCGCTGCCCACGAAGCCCGTCGTTGGAGATTTTAATGGCGACGGGCTTACGGATATCGCCATGGCCGTCGAAGGAGGCATTGTTCTGCTCTTCGGAAAAGGGAATGGAACATTCGTAAGCGATGATTTCTACGACATGGGGCAGCCAGTTGGCTCAGCTGCTGTTGCCAAGTTCAGCGGCAGCGGCAATGTGGACATTGCGGTTACCTTGCCGGCTCCTTTTCCTCGGCTACTGCTCGGAGACGGGAAAGGTAATTTCACCCTTGGCCCCGATCCCAATTCCAGTTACGGTTCACAGTCTCCCGTTGTTACCGTCCTAGCGGCAGATTTCAATGGCGATGGCAAACCGGATTTAAATCTCGGCGACATGCCCCGGAACACATCTTCTTCGGCCACGCAATCAGTAGCCTTTAATCTTGGGAGCGGCATTTTCTCCACACCTGTGGCAGTTCCGAACAGTTCGCCGATGATTGCCGATTTTAATCGTGATGGCCGCATGGACATCATCAATGTGTCGGGGATGCAGATTGTCGTCTCGTTGGGCCAATCGAACAATACCTTCGTGCCGGTGACCACACCTCTCCGTCTGCCGTTTGACACCGGCCTTTTCAACGTCGGAGACGTAAATAACGATGGAAAGCCCGATCTCGTCATCAACTATCGTGATCACCTGGAAGTATGGCTCGGAAACGGCGACGGGACCTTTACTTACTCAAGCTCACTCAGCGTTCAGAATATCGTCAGTGCCGCGGTTGCCGCGCTCAGCGATGTGGACGGCGACGGCAATTTGGACATCATTCTGAGCCCAGAACCCAATCCGGCAGGCAGCATAAGCCCGTTGGCCATTTTCTATGGCAATGGAAATGGAACCTTCTTGTCACCCGTTTTCATACCCCTTGCGCACCGTTACTCGCAGATTGTCGTGGCCGACATCAACCGCGATAATCTGCCCGATTTGGTCATGACCGATGGCGCCGCCGTTGCCGTCATCATGAATTTGGGCGGCCGTAAATTCGACGCAGAAGTGGATTATGTTGCCGGCCGCTCGATCTCCGGACTCAACGTCGTCGATGTGAATTCCGACGGCTATCCCGACATTGTCGTCGCCAACGGTGACGGCTACAACGGTGTGCAAGGTCCCAATTTTTCCGGAACCACGGTCACCGTTCTATTGAACGAGCCCAACGGAACCTCTCCTAATGGCGCTCCAGTAGCCGGGACCCTTGCTGTTGCACCCGAGCCTTCGATTACGGGTCAGCCGTTTACGATTACTCTTACGGTTTCGAGCCAAACGAGTGGTGGCACAACACCCACCGGCTCAGTCAGCTTCAGCCTGGATGGCGAATTTCTTGCAGATGTGGTCTTGGCCAACGGATCGGCAACGTACACGTACACTGCCACGCTGATTCCAATTCAGCATACCATCACAGCAACTTACAATGGTGACGTTAACGATGCGCCGAAGAGTTTTTCGGTCGAACACACAGTTCAAGCCCCAACCTACCCCACTCAGACAACACTGAACGCATTTCCTACTACGTTAATGACCAGCCAAACTGTCCGTCTTTCGGCCACGGTTACCAGTACAGTACCGGTGCCAGCAGGGATCGTCACATTTCTCGATGGGAGCAACTCGCTCGGGGCGGCGACGATCACTTCAGCCGGCGTCGCGTATTTGGATACGGCGTTGCTGGCGGCGGGCGGGCACACACTCTCAGCAGAATTTCAAGGCTATACGCAGTATGGCTTCAACACCACAACCCCGTACGTCGCAGCGATTTTCTCGTCCAGCACCTCCTCCTCCGTAACTGTGACGGTGACTTCCATGCCCACCGTGACGTCGCTTGTCCCTTCCTCGAGTTCACCAACCGCCGGCACCGTGGTGACCTTTACTGCCCAAGTCAAGTCGAATGCCGGCACACCTTTTGGCGGTACCACTTTTTACGACGGGAATGTTTTGCTTGGTACGCTTTCGTTGGATGCCGCCGGAAGCACCAGTTTAAGCACTGCGTCTCTGGCCGCCGGCTCGCATTCCATCACGGCCACCTTCGACGCGAATGGCCCCTTCGCTGGAAGCACTTCCGCACCCATTAGCATTTCCGTGTTGGCGGTCCCGGCTACGGCGATTGCGACGTTTGTTTCATTGGCTCCAGAAGCAAATCCGTCCGACAACAGCTCAACTTTGGTTGCAAATGTCAGCGCGCCGAAAGGGGCGCCCACCGGGATCGTGACTTTTCTCGATAGTGGAACTATTCTGGGGACAGCCGTAACAAATCAATCCGGATTGGCAGCTCTGCGAGTTGGTACACTGCGAAGCGGGTTTCACAGCTTTACCGCAAGTTTTGCAGGTGTACCCGAGTTCGCCCCAGGTGTATCACCGGCACTCTACGACCAGTGGCCAGAAACGGGGCCCGGATTCGCAGTCACCCTTAGCGCTCGAACTCTCAGCGTTACGTCCCCTGGTCCCCAATCGGTGCAAATCAGTGTTGAGCCGCTCTCCGCTTTCCGACAGCAAGTGCAACTATCGTGCGGTGGCGGTCTGCCAGAAGGATACGACTGCACCTTCTCGCCAGGCGCACTGAACGGCGGAGGAGTTTCGACATTGACAATTCAGCGCATCACGACGAGCGCTCAAGGGTCCTCACGAAAGGCTCCTTTGTACGGACTGACGTTCGGTGTGCTTTCGTTTGCCCTACTCGGCAGCCTGACTCGGCGCTCGCGCGGCCTGGTACTACGTGTGCTTGTGACTTGTTTCCCGCTTTTCTTTCTGAACGGCTGTAGCACGGCCCATTCGGGAAGCGAGACCCAAGGGTCGGTTTTGACAATTCGGGCAGAATCGGGAACGGGGCCGGAGATGATTGTTCATTCCACTCAAGTCACCGTGATTTTGGCGCGTGCGAAATAGGTCGCTCGAAGGATTTTGGTCCTTGCGGCACAATTAGGACAAGTGACTGCGCAACCGGAACTTCATCCGAGAATTCGTGGATAACATGGCAAGCCCTGAGGCACGTATTTTGCGAACCGCTGAGAGCAGGCGCGGACGACTGCCCTTTTCGATAGTCCTCCACGCCGACCTGCAAGATCCGGTTCCATTGGCGAGCAAATCCATGATGTGTGAATCACAATTTACCGTCAGCGCATTCGCCAGTTTGACTTTGGTCTGCGGGTCAATCGGTGGGGCAATCTAAAGTGTCGGATTGTGAACTAAGCGGTGCCGATTCAGCGTGTTAGATTATCGCACAGTACAAGCCACAGTCCGACGCTCTACCAGCTGAGCTACTCCCACCATTGTGGAACATCTCCAGTTTACGCCAAATCCGGCGCAGCGGAAAGCGCCTCAGAACTGCCAGCAGGCCCATTGTTTGGCTGACAAGTCCGACCGTAATCGCTACGCAGCAGCCTTGCGCACGGCGCGCTCCCACACGCGCTCCTCTTGCTAGACTGGGTTGACAGCACACGCGTCTTCGCGCATGAACCAAAATCAAACCGACCGCAACCATTTCGAGCGGCAAATTCTTTTTGCGCGCCCGATTTTCGTTTTGCTCGCCTTGCTTGCCGCTTTGGAACGGCCCGCGTCCGGCCAGGAACGCCGGTCGGTTTCCTTTTTGATTGCGTATCTCGTCGTGTCGCTGGTGATTGTCCAGATCGAGCGCCGGTTGCGCCGGCGATCGTGGCATTTGCCGCTGGCGTGCGATCTTCTGGCCCTCGGTTATTTCATGTTTATCAGCCCTTCGACGGTTCCCGTCTGGTTTCCGTACATGTTTATTTGTTACGCCGCAGGAATTCGCTGGGGATTTGACCTGACCTTGCCTTTGGCTGGCGCGCTTTCTCTCACGCTCGTCTTGCTGACTGCGGTAAAGGGAGAAATCCACTGGATGCGCGTGGTTGCCTGGTTGGGCCTCACCGCAGCCACATTAGCCGGAGGTGCGGGCCTTGCGTTTCTCGGTGATCGCAACAAACGCTTCGCAGGCCAAATCGAGTTTTTCTCCCGTATCAATGCGACGATGCAAGTCGATCAGGGGCTGGCCGAGTCGCTCCGTCTTTTCCTCCAGGAACTGAGCCTGACCTTCGATGCGGAAGAAGCACTTCTGCTTTATCGAGACGCTGATCTGGAGCGCATTTTTCTGTGGCGCATGAAGGCAGGAGAGAACGACCGGCTCATTCCAGAAAGCCTGCCGCTCTCCCGCACGGATGGGTTTCTGCTCGACGACATGGACGCGACGCTTTGTTGGAACTCACTGGTTGGGCCGGGAGCGGGTTTTGGATGGGACCGCCGCGATGGCCGAACCATCAAGAACCTGCCGCGGCTTCCGGGTCCTGTTCTGCAGGAATTCAAAATTTGCTCTCTGCTGACTGTGTCATTCGACCAGAGCGGCCAGCCGAGCGGCCGAATCTTTCTTCTCAACGGGCGCAAGCCTTTCCAAAAGCAAGACCTGGCTTGGCTCGAAAGCATCGCCGAGCGCATTGGTCCGGCGCTGGAAAACATCTTTCTACTGAGACACCTGCGGGCGCGAGCGATCGAAGCCGAGCGTAGCCGCATCGCCCGCGACCTCCACGATGGCATTCTTCAGACGCTGCTCAGCATTGAGATTCAGTTGGACGTGCTCCGCCGCCGCGTCCCCGCCACTCCCGAACAAGCCTCGAGCGCCTTGGCCAATCTTCAGCAAACGGTTAAAAACGAAGCTGCCGACCTTCGTCAGACAGTCACCGACCTGCGTCCGCTGCGGGTACAGAGCGCGGACCTCGTGGATTTGATGCGCGGCTTTGCCGAGCGCTACCGCAACGAGTCCACCATAGCCCTCGACCTGTTAATTGATTCGACACAATTGCGTGCCCCCGACCGGGTCTGCCGCGAGATTTTCCAGATTTACCGGGAAGCACTCAACAACATAAAAAAGCATGCGAAGGCTTCCCATGTCGTGGTAAAACTGTCGCAGGATGACAGCCGTCTAGTACTTGTAGTAGACGACAACGGCGAGGGTTTTAGCTTTGCTGGCAGGTTTACCGCCGACGAACTGGATCGCCTGCGGCTGGGGCCGATTTCCATCAAGGAACGTTCTCGAACCGTGGGTGGGGTGCTCACCGTCGAGTCCAATCCGGGACATGGGGCTCGTTTGACGATTGAAGTCCCGCTTGGGTGATATGGCCAAAACAAAACAGCAGATACGGGTACTACTAGCCGACGACCACGCGATCTTTCGCGATGGCTTGCGGAAGCTTTTGGATTCCGACGAAGAAATCACCATTGTCGGAGAAGCGCAAAATGGAGTGGAGTGCATCAAGCTCCTCACCAAACTGAAGCCCGACATTTTGTTGCTGGACCTGCGCATGCCGGATAAGGACGGGCTCGCCGTTCTGGAAGAAGTGAATTTCGACACTCTCCCCACGCGCGTGGTGGTGCTGACCGCGGCTGAAGATGATCGAGATGTGGTTCGCGCGATGCGGCTCGGCGCGCGCGGCGTGGTCCTGAAGCAGTCCGCCACGGACCTTTTGGTCAAGAGCATTCATCGCGTGCACGCGGGCGAAATCTGGCTCGACAATCGCATGACTGCGGAAGTCATGAAGGCTTTCTCGAAATCTTCGGAAGCCGGTCCGCGGCGCGAAAAGCCGTTGCTCAGTGATCGCGAAAAAGAAATTGTTCAGCTAGTCGCGCAGGGTTTTCGTAACAAGGAAATCGGCGAGAAGCTTTTTATCTCCGAACAGACCGTCAAGAATCACCTGCACAACATTTTTGACAAGCTTGGCGTTTCCGACCGCCTGGAACTCGCCCTCTACGCCATCCATCACCGCCTCATCGATCATTCCTAGCCGGATCCCCAATCAGTCCGGACCTGCAAACCTGCTCTTTGATTCTTTAGCCCCTTTGGAATGGAGTCCTCCGGGCAATCTGCGCAGAGGCGTTCTGCTGCAAGGCGGATCGTGGTTAGGCGACAAAGAATAGTTGAGGTGGAGGGTGTAAGGTCAATACTGCTGTCAAGAAATGAGGTTAATCCTCTGTGAAGAAAGGAAGCAGTTTGGGAAAGTTTGCAAGGGCTAGTACCGGACGAAATTGCTTGTTCACTGCAGAGAAATCCCAGTAAGTCGCCGAATTCCGCGCATTTACAAGAAATTTTCCGCAATGGCAGCGCGATTGCGCAATAACGCATAGGGTTGATTCTCAGGGCAGCCTCTCAGCCGACAGGCCATTTGTCCTTTCATTGGGACCTGCAGAAACACGCAGGCAGTCTTCACCGAAAATGAGGAGGAGTTTCGTGCGCCGTGGGAGAACCATAGAGCTTTGTGAATTGCCTGAGTCTCAGGTCATACGGATGGCGCAGCGGGGCGACGAGGGAGCGTTCGAGCGGCTTTACCGGTTGCATAGCGGGCGTGTTTATGCCTTGTGCATGCGCATGCTGAGGAACCCCGACGAAGCCGAAGATTCAACGCAGGAAGTCTTTCTGCACGTGTTCCGCAAGATTCAGGGATTTCGAGGCGCCTCGGCATTTTCCACTTGGCTGCACCGCGTGGCGGTGAACACGGTGTTGATGCGGATTCGCGGATCCAAGCTATCAAAGGCGGCGCTGGTGGAAAACACGGAAGGCCCAGACGAAAACGGAACCCCGCGGCGCGAGCTGGGGGCCCCGGACTTGCACCTGGAAGGGTACATTGACCGCGTGGCCCTTGAAAACGCCATCAGGCAACTGCCGCCAAGGTGCAAGCTGATGTTTGTGCTTTATGACATTCAGGGCTACGCCCATAGTGAAATCGCAAAGCTGCTAGGATGCTCGGTGGGGAATGCTAAATCCCAATTGCACAAGGCTCGGGGGCGGCTGCGGAAACTATTGCGACCGGATACCGACCACAACGAAAGAGGGAAGGGCGGGCCAAGTTTACCGGGGACCAGTGACGGCAATCTCAGTAGCCAGCCTTTTTTCCACGGCTCGGCGTTTTGTCAATCTCTGTAACCCCTTTTCGCACAAGGGCTTCCTCCACCGTGCCGGCGGCCTGAGGCGAGGGGCCCGCGCATCTGGTATCCGCACCTGAAATACATGAAAAGTTAGGGGTTTTCCTGATACTGGATTTGCTTGAGACCCGTACCTTGCTTTTCCCGGGTTGGGGGAATATACTCTAAATTCGCTCTGAAGCGGGTCGAACGGATAAGTGGGCGCGAGCCCACTTTTTTGTTGGGGCCGGGCGGAGTGTGGTGCGAACCGGCTACGGTATAGGAGTCTCTGCAAGGTGGATCTGGAGAAAATCCGCGCCGCCGCCGAGAGAGTGGCGCGTTCGGAAGGCCTGGAAGTCGTTGATGTCGAATGGAAAATCGGCAAGCAACGGTTCCTGCGTGTGTACATCGACCGCGTGGTAAAGCCTGCGGCAGTGATCAGCGACGCCGGCGGGACGCTGCGTACGGCCGAGGTCGTAAACGACCCGTTTCCGAAGATCAGCCACGCCGATTGCGAGCGCGTGAGCCAGCAGCTTAGCGTGATTCTGGATGTAGAAGAGCTGGTTCCCGGGCCGGGGTACATCCTGGAGGTCAGTTCTCCGGGGATGGACCGGGCGCTGAAGAAGGCTGCAGACTTCGAACGATTCCGGGGGCGGATGGCGAAGATTACCACCACCGAGCCGATTGGAGACGCGAAGTTTTTCGAAGGACGGCTGGCGGGATTCGTTGCAGGCAAAGTACGAATGGAGTTGAAAGGGAAGGCAGCGCGGACCGTGGAACTGCCTCTCGAGTCGATTCGCAAGGCAAATTTGGTGGTGGAGTTTTAGAAAGGAACATGACCGCCGACGGTTAATAGCTTTCAGCAAATAAGAGTTAACACAGAGACCGCAGAGCCCACAGACAGGACTTAGATGCGGGGACTCTGGGGACTAGGGAAGCGATATGGCGAGTTTGCTTTATCAACAAATCGAGATGCTGAGCCGCGAGAAGCACATCGAGCCGGAAGTGGTGGTGTCGGCGATCGAAGACGCGATGGTGGTGGCGGCCCGCAAGTTCTACAAAACCGAGGAAGACCTGCGCGGGAAGTTCAACCCGGAAACGGGCCAGGTGGACGTTTATTCCGTGCAAACCGTCGTCGAGGAAGTAGCCGACCCGAAGAAGGAAATCGCTCTGACGGAAGCGAAGAAAAAGAATCCTTCCGCGGAGGTTGGCACAGAAATCCTGACGCCGAAGCCGACCGACGTGCTGGGGCGCATTGCCGCACAAACGGCCAAGCAGGTGATCCTGCAGAAAGTGCGCGAAGCCGAGCGCGACACCATTTTCAACGAATACAACGGACGCGTGGGAGAGCTTGTGACGGTGATTGTGAAGCGCGCCGAAGGTCCGGACCTGATCGTGGACATGGGCCGGACGGAAGCGCGGCTGCCAAAGCGCGAGCAATCAAAGCTGGAGACCTACAACATCGGTGAACGCTTGCGCGTGGTGATTAAAGCAGTAGACCGCGCGGCGAAAGGGCCGCAAGTGATTGTGTCGCGCGCGGACGCGAGCCTGGTGCAGCGGCTATTCGAAATGGAAGTGCCGGAGATTTACGACGGCACGGTGCAGATCCGCCACGCCGCCCGCGAAGCCGGCGAACGCACCAAAGTGGCGGTGATGAGCCGCGACAAAGATGTAGATCCCGTCGGCGCCTGTGTCGGCATGAAGGGCATGCGCGTGCAATCCATCATCCGTGAATTGCGCGGCGAAAAAATCGACATTATCCCGTACAGCGAAGAAACCGTGGCGTTCGCGCAGAAGGCGCTCAGCCCCGCGAAAGTGACGCGCGTGCAGATCACTGATCCAGAAGCGAAAAAGCTGGAAGTGATTGTGGAGGATTCGCAGCTTTCGCTGGCCATCGGCAAGAAAGGGCAGAACGTACGGCTGGCGAGCAAGCTTATTGGCTGGGACATTGACATCAAGAGCGAGGAAGAGAAACGCCAGGAAATCGAAGAGCAGATGAGCGCGCTGACCGCACCGGCAACACCGCTCACTTCGCTCGCAGGGGTCGGGGCAAAAACGATCGAGAAGATGGAAGCCGCGGGAATCAATTCCGTGGAAAAACTCGCTTCGATGACGCCGGAGCAATTGATGGAGATTCCCGGCATCGGCGAAAAAATGGTGGACAAGATCTACCAGGCCGTGAACCAGTTTTATGAGAGCGCTTCTGAAGCTGCGGCAACAAATGAAAACGCAGCCGGCGCACAAACTGCAGAGGCTACCGCCGAACGTGGCGAAGAGGCCGCAGCGGTAGAAGAATCCTCGGCGGGAACTGCTGAAGGAGCGCGGGCTGCAGAAGAGGTTCCTATACAAGCGGATGCGGCGGCGGGAGAAGAGGCGGCGCCCGCGGAAGGCGCGCAGACCGAAGCGTCGTCAGAGGAAAGCGGAAGCGAAGCGACGCGAGCGGAAGAGCCAAAGCCGGAGTAACCAGGTCAAAGGAACGAACGGAGCGCATGAGCGACGCGAACCAAGTCAGAATCAACGAGCTGGCCCGCGAACTGGAAGTGAAGGCCAAAGCGATTATTGATCTTCTGCCCGGTTTCGGTGTCACAGAAAAAAAGACGCATTCGAGCTCGATTCCCGCGGACGTTGCGGAAAAGGTTCGGAAAAAAATTCAGGGAGTTGCGGAAGCCGAGGCTCAAGCGGAAGCGGCTGCCAAGGCGGAGAAGGAAGCCAAGGAGGCTGCGGCAAAGGCGGCGCGGTTGAGGCCAGCCGCACCGGCAGCGGCACCGCCACAGGCTCGCGTGGCGCCTTCTGCTGTAAAGCCAGCCGCTCCTGTAGCGCCAGCAACGCCCGCAGCTAAACCGACAGTGCCAGCAGCGCACCCGACGACGCCTCCGGCTGCTGCGCCCACGGCTCCGAAGATTGTTCCCAAGCCACCAGCGCCAGCAGGCGCTCCTCCCGTGAAAGCGCCCGCCCCTGCAGCGCCGACACCCATTCGTCCGGCAGCTCCAGCCTCACAACCCGGAGCCGCTACAGCTCGGCCGGCTGCCGCGGCCCCCGCGAGTACACAGCCTTCTGCAACGCGGCCGGCGGCTGCCGCGCCGGGAACAGCTCCCGCGCGTCCCGGTGCCCCCGCGCGACCCAATATGCCGCCGCGACCAAGCACGCCGCTCCGGCCTTCTGGAAATCGTGGTCCTATGCCGACCGGCAATCGTGGGCCGCTCCCCGATGTATCACGCGAACGTCCCAGCGGACCGCGTCCGGGACAGCCTATTCGTCCACAACAACCCGGCCAGGGCAGACCGATGCGGCCTGGCGCGCCCGGAGCCGAGCCTGCGCGTCCTTTCGAACATCGGCGCGGGCCGATGCCCACCGGAACACGTCCTGGGCCGCGCACGCCGGGGCGCCCGGGAATGTTGCCGCCGCTTCCCGACAAAATGCCGCCCAAGGCGGAGCCTGGAAAGCCGCTTTACGCGCGCAAGACTCCGCCGCGTCAGCGGCCCGCGGTTGACAAGCGAGAGATTGAAGGGGAGCGCAAGCTGCACCCGACGCGGATGCGTCAGGGAGCTGGGCGCGGCGCGGCTGCCGCGGCGGTCATTGCGCCGCCGGAACCACGTCCGCCACGCGAAGTGACCATCACCGAAGGCATCACCATTCGCGAGCTTGCGGAAAAACTCGATGTGCGCGCGAAAGATCTATTAAAGACTTTGTTGGACAAAGGCGTGTTCGCAAGCATCAACCAGGCGCTCGACGTCCCGACGGCGACGACGCTCGCGGAAGCCTTCAGCGGCGTGGTGAGCGTGGTGTCGCTCGAAGAAGAAATGGTGCTGGAGGTCGCCAAGGAAGAAACGAAAGAGAGTTTGAAGCCGCGGCCGCCGGTGGTAACGGTGATGGGTCACGTGGACCACGGGAAAACCAGCCTTCTGGATGCGATTCGCGAAGCGGACGTTGCGGCTGGTGAAGCCGGCGGAATTACGCAGCATATCGGCGCGTACAAAGTTTTGGTAAACGAACGCAGCGTGGTTTTTGTCGATACGCCCGGCCACGAAGCGTTCACGCGCATGCGTTCGCGCGGCGCGAAGGTGACGGACATCGTGGTGCTGGTTGTGGCCGCGGACGACGGCGTCATGCCGCAGACCAAAGAAGCCATCGACCACGCCAGGGCGGCAAATGTGCCGATCATTGTGGCGGTCAACAAGATCGACAAGCCCGAAGCGCAGCCGGAGCGCGTAAAGCGCCAGTTGTCGGATTTGGGCCTGATGCCTGCGGAATGGGGCGGCGACACGGAATTCGTGGAAGTTTCGGCGAAACAGAAGAAGGGAATCGACAAGCTGCTGGAAATTATTTTGCTCGTCGCCGACTTGCGCGAACTGAAAGCCAATCCGGATGCGCCGGCAAGCGGCACGGTGCTGGAATCGCGCGTGGACAAAGGGCGCGGCCCCGTGGCCACGGTGCTGGTGCAGAATGGCACACTCAACGCCGGCGACTTTTTTATCTGCGGTTCCGTGTTCGGCAAAGTGCGCGCGATGTTCGATGACCGCGGCCGCGCGGTGAAGGACGCTCCGCCATCCACGCCCGTGGAAGTGCTGGGATTGCAAGGCGTGCCGGAAGCTGGTGATCACTTCCAGGTGGCCGACGAGGCCAAGGCGCGCCACATTGTGGAATACCGCCAGGGCAAACAGCGCGACGCAGCGATGGCGCGTAGTAGCGGTGGGCGCATCACGCTGGACCAGCTCCACGAGCAGTTGAAGGCCGGCGAAGTCAAGGAGCTGCCGATTGTCATCAAGGCGGACGTGCAAGGTTCCGTGGAAGTGTTGAGCGAGATGTTGCCGAAACTTTCGACCGACCAGGTGAAGCTGAAAATCATCGGGTCGGGCGTGGGTGCAGTGACGGAAAACGATGTTCTCCTGGCTTCGGCCTCCGGTGCAATTATCATCGCGTTCGGTGTGCGCCCGGACCGCAAGGCCGCGGACCTGGCGCAGCAGGAACATGTGGACATTCGAACGCACAACATCATCTACGAAGTTTCCGATGAAATTAAAAAAGCCATGGAAGGCTTGCTCGAACCGGTCATTACCGAGACCTATCTGGGCCGGGCGGAAGTGCGGAACACCTTTAAGGTCAAGGGCGCAGGCACAGTGGCAGGCTGCTATGTGGTCGACGGGATTCTGAAGCGCGATGCACAAGTGCGCGTGGTGCGCGACGGCACGGTGGTTTACACGTCGAAATTGAGCTCGCTGAAGCGGTTCAAGGACGACGTCGGCGAAGTGCGCACGGGCTTTGAATGCGGCGCGGGTGTAGCCAATTTCAACGACATCAAGGTTGGCGACGTGCTGGAATGCTTCAGCGTCACCAAGATGAGCGCCGCGGAAGCTGCCGGACAGGCCAGCGCGCCCGCGGGCAAAAAATAAGCAGCCGGTTTTTCGCCGGAGCCGCAGATGCCAGTCGGCTTGCTCACCCTCGAGCTGCACATCCCCGACGCCCAATCGTTGAAGGACAAGCGGCAAGTGCTGCGCAGCCTGAAGGACAAGCTGAGGCGAGATTTCAACGTGGCGGTAGCGGAACTCGAACATCACGACACCTGGCAGAGGTCCGTGGTGGGCGTGGTCACCATTTCGAATGAAGAGAAGCACGTGAATGAAGTGCTGCAGAAAGTCTTGGACGAAGCGGACGGGATTCTCGGCTCGATTTTGATCAACCAGGCGGTTGAGATTATTTAGCAGGCGCTGCAGAAGAAACGCAGATGAGTTCCACCAATCATCGTCACGAACGAGTGGGCGAGGAAATCGCCCACGAAATCAACGCCATGCTGGCGGGTGAATTGAAGGATCCGCGGTTGGAAGGCAGCGTCATCGCGAGCGAAGTCCGCGTGCAGCCGGACATGAAGCACGCGCGTGTGTTTGTGAGTGTGAAAGGAACGACCGAGGAACAAACGGATGCGATCAAAGCGCTCGAGCATGCGGCCGGATTCATCCGTCACGAACTCGTCGAGCGCTTGCAGCTTCGCCGGCTACCGGAATTGCACTTCGCGCTGGACCTGTCCGAGGAGCGCGTGGAGCGGATCGAACAATTGTTGCGGGAAGTGAAGAAGGACGAACTTGCACCGAAAGAGATCGGGAAAGGCGAACCGGCGCGCAGCAAATCAAAGAAGAAAAGCAAGCCGTCCGCGAAGAAGAAGGGTTCACGTTAGTTCTCTTTCGCTTCGAAGTTGTAAGTTATGAGTAGTGAATGAGGAAAACCGAGAATACAACGTGACATTTTGTGCGGGTATCCCCCTCCCTTGTTTCAGCGTGGCCGGTTTATTTTTTTACTTACAGCTTAGAGCCTACGACGAATAACGGGATTCATGCCACGCCAGCCACAACCGGCGCCGTTTGATGGCGCGCTCGTCATCAACAAGCCTAAAGGAAAAACCTCGCACGATGTTGTAGACGCAGTGCGCCACTTGGCGGGGTTCCGGCAAATTGGACATTTAGGAACTCTGGATCCGCTGGCAACGGGCGTTCTCGTTCTGTTGTTGGGGCGAGCTACGCGGCTCGTGCGTTTTTATTCCGGGCGACGAAAGCGTTACGCCGCGGGTTTTCGCTTCGGATTTGCGACCGATACGTACGACTCCGATGGTGAAGCGCAAAGTCCGGAGGCTGCGCCGGCCCTCCATGCTGCGGTGCTTGAGCGGCTCGCCGCGGAATGCATCGGGCCCTTCGAACAGATGCCGCCAGCGTTTTCTGCCAAGAAAGTGGGAGGGCGCCCTGCCTACGAACTCGCCCGGAGAAAACAGGAAGTGGCCCTGAAGCCCGTTTCCATTGAACTCTATGAGTATAAATTGACGGGGATAGAAGGTGCCGTCGCGCGTTTTGTTATCGAATGTTCTTCCGGGACGTATATCCGTTCCCTGGCGCATGAAATGGGGCAAAAACTGGGCTGCGGCGCGCATCTCGCAGAAATTACGCGCACGGCCGTGGGGGAATTTTCGCTTGAACAAGCCATCACCCTCGAAGAACTTGCCGAGGCGAGCCGGGCGGGCCGATTCGCAAACTGCCTGATAAAGCTTGAAAACCTGCTTCCCAATTTTCCGCGCATCAACGTTTTGCCGGTGATCGAGAAGCGTGTGCGGCACGGCTCGAAGTTCAATATTTCGGTTTCGCATTTGCAACCCGGGAGCGTGGAGCCTCCTCCCGGAGCGACCAGCGAACTCGATGGCGGGCCGCCGATGGCTCCGTGCTTGCGCGTCTTCAACCAGCAGGAAAAGTTGATTGCGATTGCCGAAGCGGTCGTTCCTCGAACGTATCAGCCCCTGATAGTGTTCGAACCGTTGCCATAAGCGGATAGCCGCTTGATGTCAAGGCTGTTGCTGCGGCGGTTGCTGTGGTTGAGGCGGAGGTGGCGGTTGAGGCGGAGGCTGCTGCGGCGGCGGTGGTTGTTGGAGCGGTGGCTCAGGTTGTTGCGGCTGAGGCTGAGGTTGTGGCGGCGCGGGAGTTCCCCGGAATCCTGGGCCGGCGCCGCCACGGCCAACGTCGCCGCGGCCCGCGTAGATCGTCCGAGTGAGATGATCGGCCAGGCGCAGCCGGCGCGGCGTAATCACGATGAGAAGCTCGGTATCCTGAAAAGCGCGGTTCGTTGAACTAAACGCGTATCTCAGCCCCGGAACCCTCGCGAAACCTGGCAAACCTGCGATGGAGCGGGTCTCTTCCGTGTCCGTCATTCCGGTAAACAGCGTTGGCTCGTTCTCCTTTACGCGCACCGTTTGCGACAGCGTGCGATTCGAAAGGATGGGAATGCCGTTGACCGCGCTTCCGGCAAGCGCGCGAATTTCAAATTCCAACTGCAGCGTCACTTCCGAATTGGGGTGAAGCGCGGGAGTCGCTTTGATTTTCACGCCGAGATCCACGTATTCCGAACCGGGATAGGGCTGCTGCAGGACTCCGGGAGCGACACCATTGGCAAACAGGCTAGCTGGGCTGAGAATCACGGTGATGTCGCCGGCGGCGCCGGGCACATCATTGGTGATCGCCACGTCCGGAAAGCCACCTGTTGCGAATGTGCCTGCAACGATAGCGGTTGGCGAGGAACCGGTCGGGCCGGCGGGCGGCTGAAACGCTTGGGTGAAAAGCCCGCCGGAAATTCCTACGAACACGCTGAAGGTGTTGGCTCCGCCGTTGGTCACAGCGATGTCCGCGAGGCCGTCTTGATTGAAGTCCGCGATGGCGACTCCGGTCGGCGAGGCCGCGGTTTTCAGGGGAGAACTCGCGCTGGCGGTGAAGGTCGCATCGCCGTTGTTCAGCAGCACACTGAGGGTATTGTCGGTTTGATTCACGACAGCAAGATCCGGTTTGGAATCGGCGTTCAAATCTCCCGCCGCAATCGCCACGGGACCGTTGCCAATACCTGAGGAAATCGGCGAGTCGGTAGCTTCGATGAAAGTGCCGTCGCCTCTGCCGAGGAGAATGGTCACGTTGTTCGTCGCTTGATTGACGATGGCCAGGTCCTGGTTTCCATCCGCATTAAAATCACTCTGGACGATGGCCACAGGGCCACGCTGCGTAGCTGTGGACGGGATGGGGGTCAAAGTAAATTGCTTTTGCGACGTTAAGGGTGTCGCGCTGGAGTCCGTCGCAGTCACGGTGAAGGTAAAACTTGGCGTCGTTGTCGTGGAAGACGTGGGAGTTCCAGTAATTTCCCCTGTCGGATTCAAAGTCAATCCGGTAGGAAGGGCGCCCGACGAGACGGCCCAGGTGAACGGAGCCGTCCCACCGGCGGCTGTGAGAATCTGGTCGTAAGGCACGCCGATGGTTCCGTTAGGAAGGGACGCCGTCGAGATAGCAAAAGCGGGAGTGCTGGCGTCGACGGTGATGCTGAGCGTGATCGTCGCGGATTTAGGGGGACTGGCGGAGTCAGTGGCGCCGACTGTGATTGCTGATGTTCCCGCAGCGGTGGGAGTGCCGGTGATAGCTCCAGTGCTGGGATTCAGAGTCAAGCCTGCGGGAAGCGTTCCAGTTGCGAGGCTCCAGGTGACCGCTCTGATTCCACCGATCGCTTGCAAAGTAGCGTTGTATGCGGTGTTCAGGACGCCGTCGGGAAGCGAAGTAGTGGTAATGATGAGTTGCCGCGCGAGCACCATGGGGGAACCGGTTGCGGAGGTAAACTTTCCCGTGCCATCCCCGAGAAAAATGGAAACGGAATCGTCGTTTTCGTTCACCACAGCGAAGTCTTGTATTCCATCGCCGTTAAAATCTCCAGTCGCAATCCCAGTAGGATTGGAGCCCACTGGAATTGCCACCGGCTTCTGAAACGCGCCGTCACAATTGCTGAGGAGCACGTCCACCTGGTTTGCGAGGGGATCACTAGCCACCAAATCGTGGCATCCGCTGTTCGTGAATGTCGCGGAGGCAATTCCGGGATGCGTGGCGGGAGCCGCAGTGCGCGCACCCCCCAGCAAAGAAATGGGAGAACCCGTAGATTGCGCAAATGTTCCATGGCTGCTGCTCTGGTTCAACAAAACCGTGACGGAATTATCGATTTCGTTGACCGCTGCGAGGTCCAACGAACCGTTATTCAGAAAATCCGCGGTCACAAGCGCCGCCGGTCCTTTTCCGGCCGCAAAGGAAGTGCTTGGAAAAGGATTGCTCGCTCCGCCGGGATTGGGGGTAAAGGCGGAAGTCCCCAGGCTGCCCGACAACAAGGAAAGAGTGACGGGGAATCGCTCCCCGACAAAGAAAGTAGCCGGCTTGCCATCCTGCGCGCGCAGGAGAACCTGGCGCCCGCTCTGCACAAGCGACAGCGCATCGGAGAAATCCACCGCGGCCGAAGGAAGAGTCAAAAGAAACGTGGATTTGCCGCCGCCAACAGCCACGATCGGCGGAATGAGGGAGCTGACCGATGAGGATCCTCCTGTCGCTGCGCTACCAAAAATTCCGGCAAGAAGCGTCTGAAGCGCAGTTAGATTGTTTGCCTGCGTCAATTGGCTGAGCAAGTTGGGGGGGAGGGCGATGAGTCTGTGACGGGTGGGAGGCTCGACTCCCAGTTTCCTCGCGGTGTTTTTGTCCACTTCCAGCAGTTCAATTTCGAGCATCAACTCGCCCCGCGCTCTTTCCATCTGCTGAATCAGTGCGCCGGTCAGAACCAGGTGCTCGGGAGTATCGCGCATAGTGATGCTGTGAGTGCGCGTATCGAGGTCAATGTGAGGAGCAGCTGTGATGTCGCGCACGATGCGCAGAACTTCCGTGGCGTCCTCGGAACTGATGGCGGAGGAAAGTGGAAAAGTCTGTTCTGCCTGCAGATCATATTGCCTGCGTTTTTCCGGGGTGTCGGCGGCGACAAACATCAAGGCGCTGTTCACCGGACGCCAGAACGTCCCCGTTTCCGCTGCGAGAACTTTCAGTGCGTTCTCAAAGTCCACGTTCTCAATATTCAAGCGCACGTTTCGAACGGTCAGGTCCGCGTCAAAAGTGACCCTGAGGCCAAAGATGCTTGCTAGTTGCTCGTAAACGGTCTTCGTGTCGCCGCGCAGGTCGAGATTGCGCTTTCCGGCTTGCGGCTTCAATCGAGGCAAACCGGGAATAGCCGGTGCGGCCTTTGGTCCGGTCTCTTCGCCCATACTTCTTATTTCGCGCAATCGCTCCAGGACGATGGCGTTTGATGCGACGATGGCCAACGCGGCGGCAAGATATTCCATGGCTTAATCAAAGCGGCAGGCAA
>Ga0126378_10000793_pt1 | contig 23177 bp, 20 predicted proteins | sample PanSoiMetPlot_23_FD_92587 | JGI IMG/M metagenome (GOLD analysis project Ga0126378, IMG submission 92587) | Tropical forest soil microbial communities from Panama - MetaG Plot_23 | ecosystem: Environmental > Terrestrial > Soil > Tropical forest > Bulk soil | place: Panama | collected 2016-02-17
CGGCCTGGTGGTATTAGCGGGGAGCCCGTACCCGATCCCATCCCGAACTCGGCCGTTAAACTTCCCAGCGCCGATGGTACTAAGTCTCAAGACTTGGAAGAGTAGGTCGCTGCCAGGCCTGCCGAGGACGTTCGCCTCTTCATGATGTATCCCTACTACTCAGACCGCCGCGGCCCCGCCGCGGCTTTTTTGTTCCGCGCATGCACAGCGGGTTCTTGCTTACCCGTTATGGCGAGACCATTCGCCGCGGAGGAGGCAAACCCTGAGAACGCCATCTTCTGGCTCCCGGCTTAGTGCGTGCTATGCTACCGGTGACAAGATAATAGGCGCCGGTCACCGGCGCCGAGGGATCGCCGGAGGGAAAGCGTGACTGCAGAAGCCGCGGCACTTGCCGCGCCCGCTGCAAAGACCGAACGCGCGACACGGTTTGGTGCTGTCGCCGGCTCCTTGTGGTCGGGCGCGCTGCTCGCGCTGTTAGGACTTCTCGTCCTCTATCCCGTGGCGATGCTGCTTCTCGGCGCGCTCACCAACACCAATCCGGTAGTGGATGGCTTCGGCGTGTTCGATCTGTCGCTTGCCAATTTCCTCACCGTTCTCGCCAATCCCAATGTGCACCTGGCGCTCGCCAATTCGTTGCTCGCCTGCGCCGGCGGCACCGCGCTTGCCGTCATCATCGGCCTCACGTTTTCCTGGATCGTCGTGCGCACCAACACGCCGTGCCGAGGCTTCGTCGCTGCGGCGAGCCTCATCCCGCTGTTCGTGCCGCCGCTGGTCGCGGGCGTCGCCTGGTCGATCCTCGGCTCGCCGAAATCCGGTCTCATCAACACCTTGATGGGATGGGCCGGGATTCCCTGGCGCATCGATCTCTATTCCATGACCGGACTGATCGTGGTGTTCGGCATGTATTACGCGCCCTACGTCTACATGTTCACGGCCTCGGCGCTGCGAAACATGGATCCGAGCCTGGAGGAAGCGGCGGAGATCGCGGGCGTGGGTCCGGTGCGTACTCTCTTCACCATCACCTTCCCGCTGATCGCGCCGGCGATCATCTCCGGCATGCTGCTCTCGTTCATCGTGATGCTGGGCATCTACGGCATCCCGGCGGTACTCGGCGCGCCTGGCGACATCCCCGTGCTGACCACCTACATTTTCAAGCTGACCAACTGGTCGCCGCCGCTCTACAGCACGGCCGCCGCGGTCGCGATCATCCTCATGGCGGTGACCGGGGCATTGGTGCTGTTGCAGCAACGCGTGCTCGCCGGACGCAGCTTTACGACCGTGGCCGGCAAGGCCTTCCGGCCGCGCGTCATCGAGCTTGGACCGTGGCGGTGGTTCACCCTTTCGTTGGCATTGCTCTATCTCTTCACCGTTGTGGTGTTGCCTACGCTCGCGCTGATCGTCGCCGCTTTCCGCCGGTTCCTGTTCATTCCCAATGTCGGCAGCTTGTTCGATATGCGACATTACTCGCTCGTGCATTTCGACGCCGTCTTCGATAACCCGCTCACCATGCGCTCCATCTGGAACACGATGGAGGTTGGTTTGATGACTGCCGTCGTGGGCGGCATCATCGCTTTTGCCATCGGATACACCGTCCATCGCAGCAACGCGCCCGCGCGCCGCGCCATCGATCTCGTCGCAACGCTGCCCGTGGCGATCCCCGGATTGGTGATCGGCGTCGCCTATCTTTGGGCCTGGATCGGGCTGCCCGGCGGGCTCTACGGCACGATCTGGATTCTCGCGCTCGCCTTCGTCGCCCGTTTCATGCCGGACACCATGAAATCGCTGTCCACTTCGTTTCTGCAGATTCACCGCGAGCTCGAGGAAGCGGCCTGGATCTGCGGCAAGGGGCGTGTCGCCACCATTCGCACCATCGTGCTACCGCTCGCCCGGCCGGGCACCGTGGCCGCCATGACGCTGCTGTTCATCCTGGCGATCCGCGAACTCGGCTCGTCGCTGTTTCTCTACACCAGCGACACGATGGTCATGGCAGTGCTTCTGCTCGATTACTACGAAGGCGGAAATACCGGAAAGGCGGCCGCGTGGAGCAGGAGGTCATCAAGGCTTTCAACAAGCGCTTCCCCGAGATCAAGGTGGAGATGGTGCGTGCCCCGGGCGGGCAGCTCATCACCCGTGTCAAGACGGAAGCCGCCGCCGGCAAGCTCGCAGCCGACGTGGTCGATCATTCCGATCGCGCGCTCATGAGCGAGCTGGCGGGTCTATTTCAGGATTACGCGCCGCCGAACGGCAAGGATTACCTCCCGGAGTCGTTGATTTCACCGAAGCTGTGGCCGCGCGCCACGCTCGTGTGGTCGATCGCGTACAATTCGGCGCTGGTGAAGAACCCGCCGAAGACCTGGATGGATCTCACCAAGCCGGAATACGGCAACAAGCTGATCGGCCAGGTGATCGCGCCTTCGGGCGGCACGACCTGGACGCGCGTCATGTTCGAGCGTCAGGTGTTGGGAGAGGATTATTGGAAGAAGCAGGCGGTGACCAACCCCGTGCTCTATCCATCCGGCGCGCCGATGTCGGATGCGCTCGTGCGCGGCGAGATCGCAATGGGTCCGCTGCTCTACAATATCGTCTATACGAAGAAGCGGGACGGCGCGCCGCTCGAGATTTTCTTCGGCCCCGAAGGCGCCCCGGTCAATCCCTACGCCAGCGGCGTGACGACAACGGCCAAAAATCCCAACGCCGCGAAGCTGTTTCTGAACTGGTGCCTGTCCGAGGAAGGACAGACCTTCATGATCAAGGAGCTCGGTAACCTCACTTCGTTGCGCCGGGCGCCGGTCTATCCCGAAGGGTTCGATCCCAAGGTGGTCAAGGTCTGGTTACCGAACTTCGATCAGTACGTGAAGCTGCACGCGTCCTGGGTCGAGGACTGGAACAAGATCTACGGCTATCGGCAGTAGCCTGCGGGTGCTCGATGCAGCTGCGATAGGTCCATCCAAGGCTCGTATGTCGGCTTCCCTCGACGTCCGCGATCTGTGCAAGCAGTTCGCCATCGGTCGGCCCGCCGTAGACGGGGTGAGCTTTCACGTGCCGGCCGGCGAGATCGTGGTGTTGCTTGGCCCCTCCGGTTGCGGCAAGACCACGACGCTGCGCTGCGTCGCGGGCCTCGAGCATCCCTCTGCCGGGCGCATCAGCATCGGCGGACGCGTGGTGTCGGCGCCGGCTGATGGTGTCCAGGTGCCGCCGCGTTCGCGCAATATCGGCATGGTGTTCCAGTCCTATGCGGTCTGGCCACACATGACCGTCAAGCAGAACGTCGCCTATCCGCTGCGGCATCGCCGTGCGCCCCGCGCCGAGATCGACCGCAAGACCAGCGAGGTATTGAAACTCGTCGGGCTCGGGGAATTCGCCGATCGTTCGGTCGTGTCGCTCTCGGGCGGCCAGATGCAGCGTGTGGCGCTTGCGCGCAGCCTCGTCTATCAGCCTCAGCTCCTGCTGCTGGACGAACCGCTCAGCAATCTCGACGCGCAGCTGCGCCTGCGCTTGCGCGACGACTTGCGGCGGATCATCAAGCAGACCGGAGTCACGGCCGTCTACGTGACCCACGATCAGGCCGAGGCTGTGGTGCTGGGCGACCGCATCGGCGTGATGCGCGACGGCAAGCTGTTGCAGATGGGCTCGGCCGACGAGATTTACAATCGTCCGGGCGATCTTTTTGTGGCCAAGTTCACCGGCGCATCGAACCTGCTCGCCGGCCGCGTGCTTGCGCGCAACGGCGAATTTGCCACGGTCGAAGCGGGCGGGGAGCGCCTCACGGCGCTCACGCCGGCGAGGCTCGATGCGGGCGCGGCAGTCAGGATCGCAGTGCGGCCGGAGAACGTAAGGCCCGGCCAGGATGGCGTGAGAGGTACCGATAATCGATTCACCGCCCGTGTCGCTGCGCGCCGTTATCAGGGCACGCAGACCATCTATGAGCTCGCCGCGCTGGGCGGCCGCATCGAGGCGCTCGAGCTCGGCACCCATGCGCGGCACGCGATCGGCAGCGACGTGGACGTGATTCTCCCGGCCGCGCTGTGCTGGGCTTATCCGGCCGGCGAGGACACGACGGTGGAGTAGGCGACGTCATGGACGCGCTGTAGGTTCGGGATGGAGGCCGCCGTGCTCGCCCGCTCGGTATCGATGCGCGATCGCATCGGCATGTACAACGCCAACGCGCTCAAGATCGGGATCTTCGGCGCCAACTGCTCCTCGGGCCGCTCCGCAACGGCAGTGCCGGAACGGTGGTCCGCGAGTTGGCCCAACTGCCGGCGCTTGGCGGGCCTGGCGGACGACGCCGGAATTGATTTCATGCTGCCGATCGGCCGCTGGAAGGGCTACGGCGGTGTCACTGATTTTCACGGCAGCACGCTCGAGACCGTCACCTGGGCCGTCGGCCTCTTGTCCGTGACCGCGCGCATGACCGTGTTCGGCACCGTCCACGCCCCGTTATTCCACCCGCTGATCGCGGCCAAGGAATTCGTGACCGCGGACCACGTCGGCGAAGGGCGCTTTGGCGTCAATCTCGTGGTCGGCTGGAACGAGGGCGAGTTCGAGATGTTCGGCGTGACGCAGCGCGAGCATGCCGCGCGCTACGCTTTCGCCCAAGAGTGGCTCGATGTGGTCAAACGGGCCTGGTCCGAACGCGGCGATTTCGATTTCGAAGGAGAGTTCCTGCAGCTCCAGGGCATACGCGCGTTTCCCAAGCCCTACGGAGAGACACGGCCGATCCTGATGAATGCCGGCTCCTCGGAGGTCGGCCAGGCTTTCGCCTTGCGCAACTGCGACGCGTTCTTCGTAGCGACCTCGGGTTCGCGCACGTCGCTCGATGGCAACGCGAAGAAGGTCGCGGAAATCAAGCGCGCGGCACAAAACTTTGGTCGCGATATCGAGGTCTACACGGTCGGCCAAGTGATCTGCCGATCGAGCCAGAAGGAAGCGGACGATTACTATCGCCACGCCATCATCGAGAACGCCGATTGGGGTGCGATCGATGGGATGCTCGCCAATAGGAAAATCACGCCGCAGACAATTGCGCCCGAGGAATACGAAAAGAAACGGCAGTATTTTGCCGCCAATGCGATCGGCGGCTATCCATTCGTCGGTACGCCCGACCGGGTGGCGGACGAGCTCGCAACCATCAGCAAGGCCGGCATGCGCGGGATCGCGCTTTCCTTCGTCAATTATCTCGATGAATTGCCGTATTTCTGCGATGAGGTCCTTCCGCGCCTCGCGCGGCTCGGGGTGCGTGCGGCGCACTGACGGCAGCGCGCGGCATGCGCGGTCCGAGCATGAGTCACGCGGTAACGGGGTATCCGAGGCGGGAACTTTGTCGACGGTGCCGCCGTTGAATCACGTGCCTAGCCGAACCGGCTGCAGTGGGAGGCGGCGGCTGCAATTTCTGCGGTGTGATTGCGCTTCGTCGGCGGTCGCGCCACATGCATTGCAAAGACCGCGACGACGGATCGCCGTCCCATCATCAGAAAGACCATGATAAATGGTGGGACAGCGTTGGGCGGCACAACCGAGGAAGATGCCCCATGCCGACGTTGGACGCTCTTCGTTTCTGCGGATACGCCAAGGCCCAGTCGGCGACGCCGGCGCCAGCGCGCGCGCGGCCTCGTAGCGCGGCGAGGGCGCTGCTGGCGGCCAGCGCTTGCCTGGCCGCCGCGCTGCTTCTCATCGTTCCTCTTTTGACGCTCGAAGCCGACGCGCGCGGAGGCGGCGGCGGTGGCGGTGGGGGCCGAGGTGGCGGTGGCCACGCCGGGGGCTTTGGTGGTCACGGTGGCGGCGGCGGACATGGCTTTGCGGCCCGCGGTGGAGGTGGCGCCCGTTCATTCGGTGTCTCGCATGGCGGCGGGGCACATATCCGTGCGGCGCATGTGGGCGCAGCGCGGATCGGCGCTGCACATGTCGGCCGAGCGCATATCGCCGGCAGCCGCCTCGCCGGCCGTTCAGCGACACCGCATGCCGGCGTCGCGGCCGCGCGAGTCACCGGCCACCGGCTTGCCACCGCATCAGCCCGCACAGTCGCGGGGGCCCGCGCGCACGATCCGGCTCCTCGGGTGTTCGGCAATCGCGCCATCGCCAACGCGGCTTGGGGGTCGCGATTCGCGTCGTCACGCTTTCACGGCCGGTTCAGCGGCTCGGCTTGGCCGTGGTGGTGGGGCGGGCTCGTCGCCGGCTGGGTCGGGCCGCTGTTCTGGCCCTACGCCTATTACGATGCCTTCGACTACGTGTTCTGGCCGTACGCCTATGACGACTTCTGGCCCTACGCCTATGACGACGTCTACTACGGCATTTACGGTCCTTACGCTTACAATGGCCCCTACGCTTACAATGGCCCCTATGCGGGCGGGAGCAGCCGCCGCGGCGTGAGCTCCGGGCGCTATGCGGCTCGCACAGACGGCACGCAGCCGCGCGCAGCCGAAGTTTGCCGCGACGACGCCACGCAACTGACCAGCTGGCCGATCGAGCGCATTTCCGAGATCGTGCAGCCCACCGATACGCAGCGTCCGGCGCTCGACGAATTGCGCGCCGCGAGCGCCAAGGCCGTCGATATGCTCAAGTCAGCTTGCCCGAAGGACCTGCCCAGCATCCCGACCGGACGGCTTGCGGCGATGGAAAGCCGGCTGCAGGTGATGCTTGCGGCCGTGCAGACCGTGCGCCCAGCGCTGGAGCGCTTCTATCAATCGCTCAGCGACGAGCAGAAGGCGCGCTTCAATGCCATCGCGGCAGCGGATGACGCCGACGCCGTCGGAAAGGACCGGCGCGATCTCACGAAATTCTGCGATGAGAAGACGCCGGGCGTCACCGACCTGCCGATCGATCGCATCGCCCAGGCGGTGCAGCCCACGCCGGCGCAGCGGCCGGCGCTCGACGAATTGAAGGATGCATCCGTCAGGGCGGCAGAACGGCTCAATACCGAGTGTCCGACTTATCAGACGCTGACCCCGACCGGTCGGGTCGAGGCGATGGAGAAGCGGCTCGATGCCACGCTCGGCGCGGTGAAGACCGTGGGGCCCGCGCTTACGAAATTCTACAATTCGCTGAGCGACGAGCAGAAGGCGCGGTTCAATTCGCTGCGCTCCTCCTCCCGCCCGCTGGGATGATACCAGCTTGCACCGCCGCGCATTCGCCCTATAGTCGCGGCCGCTTTCCCATGGCGGTCATTGCCGCGCCTTGACGCGGCAAGCCATCCTCGTCGCGAAGATGAGGGTGCTGGGGTGCAGCCCGGCACATCCGAGCGGGCCCCGCGGCCTTGCCGGCCACACCTGGAGGAGGACCGGCGACGCCGGCGATCGTACGATGCCTCAGGGCGACGCGCACAAGCGCCAGGTGAAAAAAGTCGTGCTCGCCTATTCCGGCGGGCTCGATACCTCGATCATCTTGAAGTGGCTGCAGACCACGTATGGATGCGAGGTCGTCACCTTCACCGCCGATCTCGGCCAGGGCGAAGAGCTCAGACCGGCGCGCGAGAAGGCGCTTCTTCTCGGCATCAAGCCGCAGAACATCTTTATTGAGGATTTGCGCGAAGAGTTCATGCGCGACTACGTCTTCCCGATGTTCCGGGCGAACGCGCTTTACGAGGGCGCGTATCTGTTGGGAACGTCGATCGCACGGCCGCTCATCGCCAAGCGACAGGTCGAAATCGCCGAGAAGGTCGGTGCCGACGCCGTCGCCCATGGCGCGACCGGCAAGGGCAATGACCAAGTGCGTTTCGAGCTTAGCTATTACGCGCTCAAGCCCGACGTGACTGTGATCGCACCCTGGCGGGAATGGGACTTGCGCTCGCGGGAGGCGCTGATCGCATTTGCCGAGCAGCACCAGATCCCGATTGCGAAGGATAAGCGCGGCGAGGCGCCGTTTTCCGTCGACGCGAATCTGCTGCATGCTTCCTCGGAGGGTAAGGTGCTGGAGGATCCGGCGCAGGAGGTGCCGGATTACGTCTATTCGCGCACGCTCAATCCGCAGGCGGCGCCTGATGCGCCCGCCTACGTCGTGCTCGAGTTCGAACGCGGCGACGCCGTCGCGCTCGACGGCAAGCGGCTTACGCCTGCGAATCTGCTCTCTGCGCTCAACGCGTTCGGGCGCGCGCACGGCATTGGGCGGCTCGATCTCGTCGAGAACCGTTTCGTCGGCATGAAATCGCGCGGCATGTACGAGACGCCGGGCGGCACCATCCTTCTCGCGGCGCATCGCGGGATCGAATCCATCACGCTCGACCGCGGCGCAGCCCACCTCAAGGACGAGCTCATGCCGAAATATGCGGAGCTCATCTACAACGGCTTCTGGTTCACGCCTGAGCGCGAGATGCTCCAAGCTGCGATCGATGCGTCACAGGAATTCGTGACCGGCACAGTCAAGCTCAAGCTCTATAAGGGCCATGCCTCGGTGGTCGCCCGCTCGTCACCCTATTCGCTCTATGACCAGGATCTTGTCACGTTCGAGGAAGGAAAGGTCGCGTATGATCACCGCGACGCCGAGGGGTTCATTCGGCTCAATGCGCTGCGGCTGCGCACCTTGGCGCAGCGAAGAAAGAAGATGAAGCTGAAGAAGTAGGGTGGCGCGATCAGCCCCACTGGAATGCGGAGGGGAAATGGAATTCGGCGTCTTCGATCATCTCGACCGATATCCGGGGTCGCTTGCCGACTATTACGAGGACCGCCTCAAAATCGCAGAGGCCTACGATCGCGCCGGCTTCTACGCCTATCACCTCGCCGAGCACCATGCGACGCCGCTCGGCATGGCGCCTTCGCCGAGCGTTTTTCTTGCCGCCGTCGCTCAGCGCACGCAACGCCTGCGGTTCGGGCCGCTGGTGTGGCCGATGCCGCTCCACCATCCGCTGCGGCTGATCGAGGAAATCTGCATGCTGGACCAGCTGAGCGGCGGGCGGCTGGAACTCGGCTTCGGGCGGGGCGCCGCGCCGATCGAGCTCGAATACTATGGCACCGACCCGCAGGAGGCGCAGGAGATCTATGCGGAAGCAGTCGAACTGGTGATCAAGGGGCTGACCCAGAAGGTGCTCGACTTCAAAGGCCGGCGATTTTCCTTCAGCGGCATTCCCATGGAGCTCGAGCCGCTGCAGAAACCGCATCCGCCGATCTGGTACGGCGTGCACGCGCCCGACAGCGCCGAGCGCGCCGCGCGGCGCGCCCTCAACGTCGTTAGTCTCGACCCGCCGAACGAAACCCGGCTCGCGATGGAGCGCTATCGGACCATCTGGCGGCAAGTTCATGCCGGCGCGCCCCTGCCCAAGCTCGGCCTCGGCCGCTTTATTGTCGTTGCGCCGAGCGATGCCGCGGCGCTGGACTTGGCACATCGCGCCTATCAGGTCTGGCACGCGAGCTTTACTTACTTGTTTCGCCGACACGGACGGCAGCAATCACACCCCCGCCCGCCGACCTTCGATCAGCTCATGGAGCGCGGGCAGGGGATCGCCGGCTCGCCAGGGGCGGTCGCTGAATTCCTGTCCTCGCAGCTCGAAGCGACTGGCTGCAATTACGTCGTTGGGCAATTCGCGTTCGGCGATCTGACGCTCCAGGAAAGCTTGCAATCTATCGCCTTGTTTGCCGGTGAGGTCATTCCGCTCCTGCGAACGAAAGCCCCCGCAGATTTCGCGGCGAAATCGTTGCGCACGGGCTGAACTCAACTGCTCCGTGCCGCGCTTTGCCCCCGCAACGGCAACGGCTGCTCGTCGAGCATGGCTTCGATCGCCGCCCGCGTCGTCGCAGGATCGAGCCCGTGCTGCGCGATGAGGTCTTGGCAGTCGGCCGCGATCGCGTCGGCGTCCTGCTGGAGCTTCAGCCGCTTGAAACGGTCGTCGTGGTGGATCCCCATGCTTTCGCCGACGATCTCCAGCATGTTCATGATGCGGAATGGATAATCGCGCTCGTGCGCGCACAGCTCGCGGTGGTCGGCGTGATAGACCGCGACCAGCGCGTCGACACCGGCGTGCTCGGCGGCGTCAAGTTCGTTGCGCTGCAACTCGCGCCGATAGGCCGGAAGCGCGCGGAAGTAATTGCTCATTAGCCCGACCGCGGGCTGCTTGAGATCGATCAGTTCTATCCCCAGCACGGCGCGCAAAATGTCCTCGGCGGCTTCGACCACGCCTTTGATACCGGGATGCCGGTGCAAGGCGACGCGCATGTCGACTCGCTCGCGCAGCATCGGGCGCAGCCGGTCGAGATTGCTGCGCAGGAACAGCATGAAGGGCGTCATCTCGAACGGGCGTGCGCCGCGGGTCTTCTCGATCGTCGGCAATGTGGTCTCGGTGAATTGCACGTGGCAGCTTGGACACCAGGATAGGACCTGCCCGGATTTGCTGCGCGCGAGCTTGTCCATTGTGTTCTCGGCCATGCGGCCAGAAGTGGCGACGTCGCCGGTGCGCATCTGCACGATGCCGCAGCAATGCGTCGGTCCGCCCAGCACCTGATAGGTGACGCCGATCGCGTCCATGATGTCGAGGGCAAGGAGCGCGATGTGGGGCGTCTTGAGCACGTTGCAGCCGGTGTAGAAGACGAAGTCCGGCGGTGTATCGGGTTGCGGGGCGCCTTTTTGACCCAGTCGCGTCAAGAGCTCATCGCTAAGTTGCATCTGCGAGATATGGGTGACCTCGCGCGCGACCTTGCGGTAGCCCTCGACGCCGTGCCGGCGCTGCTCGGCAGGCGCGTCCTTGCGCCGCGCCATTGCAACCCTTGCCATGCCTAGCAGAAAGCGCGGATTGACGCCGTAATCGCAAGCCTTGATGCATTCACCGCTCAGCACGCAGGCGTTCGCCCACTTGCGCGATGCTTCAGGGCCGTCGCCCGTTCGCACAATCTCGATGATCCCGTCGATCACCGCGCGTGGCTCGGCGTTAACGCCGCCCGGTCCGGTCACCGGGCAAACCTCGACGCACTTGCCGCAGCGCGTGCAGGCGTCGGCCATCGCCGTGACGCGCGCGGCGAGCGCGGTTTCGAATGTATCGCTCATTGCCGCTGAGACTACTGCGCCGATGCGGTGAGTTGAAGCCCCGGCTTGGCGCACGAGTTTGCCGTACACACACCCACGATAGCTGCAAAGCTAAAGTTCGTTTGGATGAAATGCGACTAGCGAGGGGCGAGTTCGGTCTGCCCCCTCTCCCATAGGGAGAGGGGTGGGGTGAGGGGTTATGCTCTCTCGATAGATCCGAACCCCCTCACCCCAACCCTCTCCCCTGTGGGGAGCGAGCCAATTCGCGTTCATGAGAATTTTCGTTACTAGACCAACGATTTAAGCGCGTCACGACCTGCGACCTCGCCGGTAGGCTGCATATAGGTAGCGCGGCCCAGGTCCGATCTACTCCAAATCATGTCAGGTGGAGTCAGTGCAGTCTGTTGCGGCGCGAGAATGCTTGACGGAGTCGCAGGCTGATGTCGTAGCCCTCTCACGGCGAAAACAGGGGTTCGAGTCCCCTAGGGAGCGCCAATGATTTCAATGGCTTGTGAAACTGACTAGGCCACGGGTCCAAAGTCGGTCCAATATCGGTGGCGATGGCAGGGGCTCGGAAACCACGTGACCGGGCTCCCCCCCTTAGCATCAAAACACTTCGAGCAACCGCGGGCCGATTCGCGGTGCTCATGGATTTATTCGCCGGCCGGGACTCATGTTCGCGGCAGCCGATTTCGCGGCAGTCGATTTACCTCGGCCCAAGGGCTCCCAATGGCCGGCGGCATCAAACGCAACAAGAGTTCATTACCGAAAGGGCGCAGCGAAGTGTTTGGCGGCCTCGATCCGCAGCCCGGTGACGAGCAGCAGGGTGGGTGGTCGCGCCAGCAGCGCGAGGAAATGGACGGACGCGATGGCACGCGCGCTGCGCACCGGCCAGGAAAACCCAACCGCAGCTGCTGCGACGGTGAGCTCGAGGACCACGCCTAGCTGATCAGCCCCGGTTCGCTACGCCGCGATAAAGGCACCAGCGACCGCGGGACGTCCTACGGACGCGACCGCAGCAGGTCCCCAGGCCGCGCGATCAACCCGGGCTCCTCATGGCAATGCACCTGGCGGCGGCGATCAAGAAGCAAGGTCTGCTTGGTCCGCCGCAGAACGCGCAATCGCAATGCGGGATCGCGCTCGGCACTGACGCTGCGCCTGACCACTCACAGCATCCTGCATGACGTCGGTGCACTCGCGATCCAAGACAGAGGCTACCGTCCCGGAAACCTGCGACACATCAATTTGCCGCTGCCATTCGACTAACGTCTTCTTGAACCATGCGCAGATGGATCCTGAGACGGTGCAAATCGATTTCAAATGGGCGCGCAACCTTGAACATCCGCACAGCGGATTCAATTTCTGCAAGTCGTGCCTGATACGCGCCAAGCCGGGACCTGTCGGTGCTGTGAGCGAGTTCGCGTTCAAGATTTCCCAAAGCTCGGTGCAATTGGTTGATGCGACGAACGTAGAGCCACCTGTAAAGCCGAGGTGCAAAGCCGATGACGGGAACGAGAGCTGCTACAACCGGAATGACAAAGAATACGATTCGGGTGAGGAGTGAGGTCAGCCAGAACGACGTGTAGCGCTGCCAGAAGCTCGGGCCGGAGCGGTAAAATGCCTCTGCCGTTGGAGAAAGCGGCAAATCATTGGGTTGCTCGCTGGGAAATTCACCGAGCCGGTTAAAGGGGCCGGGTGCCCAGTGCACCTCGCGCATGGCTTCCAGCAACAAATATTGCAAGGCGGGGTGAAGATCTTTTCGCACGAGCACGTTGTTGCGGGAAGCAAGCAGGTCAACGTCCGAATTGGGAATGTCGCGACTCAAACTAATGATCCCTCGCGATAACACCAGATGCTTCAGCCCGGGAACTGTTTTGGCAATGGCTTCAGCTTGCGCAACGTTCATTAATCGAAGCCCGCCAGCGCCGAGCGCGCGCCGCAAGAAGCTGGTATCCAACTGACTGGCAAACATCGCCACATCGATTTCGCCTGCGATTAATGCATCGATTGCTTCGGCGGAATCGAGATCCAAGAGCTGGGTAGAAGGGTCGACTGCGTCCGTGGCTGTCAGGACCTGCAAAATAAGTGACCGTAACGCTGTTCCCGGCGTGCCAATGGACAGACGCTTGCCCTGAAATTGTGCAAATTGTGTAATGGGTTCGGCGTTCCGGTAAAAAATGAATATTGGAGCATCGAATACCCCACCAATTGAATAGAGGGTGTCCGCATCACCGGTTCGCGTAAAACCGAGCGCGGTGAGGGCCGCCTGCACTCCAAAGGCGCCATCGCGCAGCAGATTAAGATCCTCCACCGCGCCTGCTGCGTTGCGGACCTCCAGCTCGACACCATCCCGTGCAAGTATTCCAGCGTATTGCCTGGCGAAGTTGTCGTACCCCGACCCTGCCATCCCGGCCGCGATCACGAAGTGACGTGGTGGTATCGGATCGATGAAGTGATAGGTCATGTATAAGACGGCAAGGACAATCGCCGCCGAGGGAATTACAATAACCAACGGCTTCCAGAAGGTGGGCCACATCTGCGTACTCGGATGAGCTTTGTTTTAGCGCTCGACTGGTCTGTTTGGGCGGACGCCAAAGGGAGCCCAGGCCTGTTTTGTCAGCCCCCAAGCGGCACCGCTCACAGAAACCATGGCAACCTACATCTTACTTGCGAGCTTCACAGACCAAGGAATCCGCAAGATCAAGGATTCACCGAAGCGAGCGGATGCCTTCAAAGAGATGGCGAAAAAATGCGGAGCGACCGTGAAGGACGTATTCTGGACACTGGGATCCTACGACGTTGTCGCCGTTGTCGAGGCGCCCGATGATATGTCTATGACCGCGCTTGGTTTGAGCACTGGCGCCCTTGGAAACGTTCGCACACAGACCCTGCGAGCTTTGTCTTCGCCCTATGCGGATGGCACGTCCAGGCGAAAGAGCCGGTCGATCTCCTGCTCGTGCTGGCTGCCGATGTGTCACGCAGCATTGACACAGACAAGTTCAAGCTACAGCGAGAGGGATATGCTGCCGCATTTAATGACGCTCGCGGCGTCAACGTAATTACTTCCGGATTGCATCGACAGATTGCGGTCTGCTTCGTCGAGTGGTCCGGTGCGAGCTCACAGCGACTCGTCATCGATTGGACCCTGATCAAGGACTTGGATAGCGCCAGGCAGTTCGGAGATCAGCTGTTGGAAATACCCCGTTCTTATGCCGACAGCACATCCATCAGCGGCGGGCTCGATTTTGCCTTGGCGCAGTTCGCGGGCGCGCCCTTCGACGCCCCGCGGCGTACAATCGATGTTTCGGGAGACGGCAATAACAATAGCGGCCGTGATGTGCACTCGGCGCGAGACGAGGCAATTGGGGCTGGGATTACGATCAACGGCCTGGTCATTCTCACCGACCAGCCGCTCTCGTGGGGTTCGGAACACACGAATCCTCCGGGTGGGCTTGAAAAGTACTATAGAGACAACGTGATCGGTGGGCCCGCTGCTTTTGTCCTGGTCGCAAAGGACTTCAATTCCTTTGGCAATTTGCTCATCAAAAAATTGATCGCGGAAATTGCGCTGATCGGGCCGCGCGGCAAAGTTCTACCTAGATAAGTCAAGGTTGGCGTGGGCGATTACGAACCCTAGAATTGGACTTAACCTGGTCGAATACTGAAGGACTTCTCCGCTCTCGATCCGGCTCGTGCGCAATCGCTGGAACACTCGAGAGATGATCGGCCCAATGCCGGGCACAGTCATCAGCCGCTCGCAGCCCTTATCTTGTCGCGCCAACGTTTCTATCTCGCTGGACAGGCCCTCGATGCGTTCATCGAGCCGGCGCCAGTCACTGGCAGGTCCTCGATGGCACGCAACATGCGGGGTGACAGAGCATCGCAAGGCACAGCGAGAATGCGTGGCAACTCAGCGCGCAAGTGGGTCGCAGCATGGCTTCAGTGATCGCTTCCGCGTCGCGGAAGTCGTTCTTCTGCCCCTTCGAATAAGGTCGAACATACCGCGGCCGCTGCGTGGATCATCCGCTACGGTCTGGCTGCCTATTCCTTTGGCGATGCGTTCGCAGATGTCGCTTCACCGGCGGCAGTTGGCTTGGGCCTTGCAGCGGCACTGATCGTCCTCGCCGTGTCGGCGCTTATCCTGCGCTATCAAAAACGGCTGTTGGCGGAAGCCGAGCTCCTGCCAAGGGCCTCTCTCGGACTCACACCTGCAGATAGCGCTGCGCAACGGTCGCGTCTGCCGTCAATGCCGCCGACGTGCCCGTCCACACCACCTGTCCCTTCTCGATGATTGCGTGCCGGTCGGCGAGCTTCACCAGCGCGCCGAGATGCTTGTCGACGATGAGAATGGCCTGCCCCTCCGCCTTCAGGCGGGCGAGGCACTGCCAGATCTGAAGCCGCAGCAGCGGCGCCAGTCCTTCGGTTGCCTCGTCGAGGATGAGCAGCTTGGGATTCGTCATCAGCGCGCGACCGATCGCCAGCATCTGCTGCTCGCCGCCGGAAAGCTCGTTGCCCATGTGGCGGCGCCGCTCCGCAAGCTGCGGGAAAAAGTCGTAGAGCCGCTCCAGCGTCCACCGCGAGGCGAAGCGCGAAGCCGCGGTGACAATCAGATTCTCCTGCACGCTCAGGGTCGGAAAGATCTGGCGACCCTCGGGAACGAGGCCGAGGCCGGCCTGCGCGATGCGGTATGGGGGCAAGCCGATAAGCGACAGGCCCTCGAAGTCGGCACTGCCGCCGCAGGCAGGCAGCAGGCCCATGATGCTGCGAATGGTGGTGGTTTTGCCCATGCCATTGCGGCCGAGCAGGGTGACGACTTCGCCCGGTCCGACCCGCAAGCAGATGTCGAACAGCACCTGCGCCGGGCCGTAGGCGGCTTGCAGATGATCGACGGTCAGCATCCTCACTCCATCTCGTCGCCGAGATAGGCCGCAACCACCTGCGGATCGGCGCGTACGGCGGCAGGCGCGCCGCTCGCGAGGATGCGCCCGTAGAGCAAGACCGAGATGCGGTCCGCGAGCGCGAATACCGCGGTCATGTCGTGTTCGACTAGCACGACGGAAAAGCGTCCCTTGAGCCGCCGCAACAGCTCGACCAGACGGGCGGTCTCCTCGCGTCCGGTGCCGGCCATAGGTTCATCGAGCAGTAGGACCTTGGGCCGCATCGCCAGCGCAATGGCGAGTTCGAGCGCGCGTTTCTCGCCATGCGCGAGCTCACCCGCCGGCACGTGCGCGCGCTCGCCCAAGCCGACGTCGGCGAGCGCTGCCATTGCCGGCCCGTTCAGGGCGTCCTCTGCGGCCGCGCGGCCGAGCACGCGAAAGCTCGAGCCGCAGCGCGATTGTACCGCGAGCGCGACGTTCTCGAGCGCGGAGAAGCCGGGAAGGATCGAGCTCACCTGGAACGACCGCGCCAAGCCAGCGGCGGCGCGGGCGTGCGCGGGCAAGCCGGTAATATCGCGCCCGCCGAACAGGATGCTCCCCGAGTCGGGGGCGACAAGTCCGGAAATCTGGTTGATCAGCGTGGTCTTGCCGGCGCCGTTCGGCCCGATGACCGCGTGCAGCTCACACAGCATGAGGTCGAAGGTCACGTCATCGGTCACCACGAGGGCACCGAACGATTTGCGCAGCTTTTGCAGACGCAGCACCGGCTCATCCACGGATGAACCTCCGCACGACCGCGCTGGCCAGGCCGATCAAGCCGCCGCGCGCGAATAGAACGATGAGCACGAGCATCGGTCCGAAGATCACCTTCCAGTGCCCGGTGACACCGGAGAGCCACTCCTCCGTCAGAAGATAGGCGGCAGCTCCGATGATCGCGCCGTCAAGCGAGCCCAATCCGCCGAGCAGCACCATGACGATCAATTCGCCCGAGCGCTGCCACGACATGTAGGCGGGGCTGACGAATTCCGTGGCATTGGCGAGCAGGAAGCCCGCAAGTCCCGCCAGCGCGCCCGCGACGACGTAGATGGCGAGCTGGAAGCGGTAGACGTCGAAGCCGATCGTCGCCACGCGGACGGGATTTTCCTTCGCGCCCCGCACGACACGGCCGAAGCGCGAGGCGACCAGCGCGCGGCAAAACAGGTAGGTCGCGAGGAGACAGAACAAGACGACGTAATAGAACGTGCGATCGTTTCGCAGGAGCGGAAAACCCGCGAGCGTGTTGCGCGCGGCGACGATGAGCCCGTCGTCGCCACCGAAGGGGGCGAGCGAGCTTGCGGTGAAGAACGCCATTTGCCCGAAGGCAAGCGTAATCATGATGAAGTAGACGCCTGTGGTGCGCAGGCAAACCATCCCGGTCAAAAACGCAAATGCGGCGGAGACGGCGAGCGCCACGGGCAGCGACACGAGCGCATCGGTGATCCCATAGGCCGAGAGAATGCCGACGGAATAGGCTCCGAGACCGATGAAGGCGGCATGGCCGAACGAGATCAGCGCGCTAAAGCCTATCAAGAGATCGAGCGCGGTCGCAGCAATGGCGAAGATCATCACCCGTGATCCGAGGCTCATGAGATAGCTGCCGCCGGTGAACGACCCCACGAGCGGAAGAAGCGCGAGCACCAAGAAAATTCCCGCCGGCAGCATTCCCGCCGGCAGACCGCCGCGCGGGCGAGGCAGGGACGCCGCGAGTGAAGCCGGCATCTCAGCGGCCCTTGGCAGGGAATAGTCCGGTCGGCCGGATATAAAGCACGACCGCCATCAACAGGTAGATCAGCATCGAGGCGATTGCCGGACCCACCGTGCGCGCCGGCGATGGCCCCATGACGAGGCGCAGGATGTCGACCGAGAACGAGCGCCCGAGCGTATCGACGAGGCCGATGAGCAGCGCCGCCACAAAGGCGCCGCGGATCGAGCCGATGCCGCCGATGACAATGACGACGAAGGCGAGAATGAGAACGGTATCGCCCATTCCGGGCTCCACCGACAGAATCGGCGCGATCATGATGCCTGCAAAGCCCGCGAGCATGGCGCCGAAGCCGAATACGATCATGAACAGGCGGCGGATATTGACGCCGAGCGCGGAAACCATCGCGGCGTTGGTCGCCCCGGCGCGCACCAGCATGCCGATCCGGGTATGGGCCACGAGCCAGTAGAGCAGCGCGGCGACGGCGAGCCCCGAGGCAATCACCACGAGCCGCCACACAGGATAGAGCAGGCCGTCGGCGAGCTTGACCGAGCCGGAGAAAAGCTCCGGCATCGGCAGGCTGAGCGGCGCCGCGCCCCAGACGAGCTTCACCCCCTGATTGAGGAAAAGGATGATGCCGAAGGTGGCGATCACGTGATCGAGATGATCCCGGTCGTAAAGATGCCGAAATACTGCGAACTCCAGTAGAAGTCCGAACGCGAGCATGGCGGCGAGCGCCAGTACGAGCGCGGCGAGAAAGCCGTCGGTGAGCGCGTAGATGGCGACCGCGAGATAAGCGCCAAGCATGTACTGCACGCCGTGCGCTAGGTTGATGAAATCCATCACCCCGAACACCAGCGTCAGGCCCGCCGCGATCAGAAACAAAAGCACGCCGAGCTGCAGCCCGTTGAGGATCTGAACAACGAGAAGGCTAGTCGACATGAGTGAACCGCCGGCGGGCCGCAATCTCATTGGCTCCCTCTCCCCGTTTGGGAGGGGGTTCGGGGTGAGGGGGTTCGAAGCCTATCGAAAGACCATAACTCTCACCCCACGCCTTTCCCTCCGGGAGAGGGAGCAGATTTAGTGCGCGGCTTGGGCTTCGCCTCCGAAGTCGCGGGGAGCTCACTTCATCGCACAGTCCTTCGCGTGCGAATCGGCGTAGTTCTCGAACACCTTCTTGACGATCTGGGTCTCGAACTTACCGTCCGCGCGCTTGGCGACCTTGACCAGATAGAAATCCTGGATCGGATAGTGATTGGTGTTGAACTTGAAGTTGCCGCGCAGCGACTTGAAATCCGCCCTCATCATGGCGGCGCGCAGCGCCTGCGGGTCGGCGAGATTGCCCTTGACCTGACGCACCGCGCTGTCGATCAAGAGCGCAGCATCGTAGGATTGGAACGCGTAGGTCGCCGGCACGGTGCCGAACTCCTTCTCGTAGGCGGTGACAAACGCCCTGTTCTGCGGATTGTTCAGGTCGGGCGCCCAGTTGGCGCCGCCGAAAAAGCCGAGCGCGGCATCCTGCTGGGCCGGCAGCGTGGATTCGTCGACGGTGAAGGCTGACAGGAACGCGGTGCTTGCGGCGAGTCCCGCCTGCCGGAACTGCTTGACGAAGTTCACCCCCATGCCGCCGGGCAAGAACACGTAGATGGCGTCGGGCTTGGCCGCCGCGATCTTGGCGAGTTCGGCCGAGAAATCGAGCTGGTTCAGCGGCACGTAGACCTCGTCGGCGATCTCCCCCTTGAAGAAGGCCTTGAATCCGGCGAGCGCATCCTTGCCCGCCTGGTAGTTGGGCGCCATCAAGAAGACCTTCTTGATCCCGCTGTCCTGCGCATGCTTGCCCGATACCGCGAACACCTGGTCGTTCTGGTATGAGGTAACGAAGAAATTCGGATTGCATTCTTTGCCGGCGAAGTTCGAGGTGCCGGCATTGGGGCTGATCAGGATCGCGCCCCCCTCGGTCACGGGCTTCATGATCGCCGCCAGCACGTTGGAAAAGATCGGACCGACGACGAACTCGACCTTGTCGCGCTCGACCAGCGCCTTGACCTTGGTCACGGCGAGGTCGGGTTTGAGCTCATCGTCGGCGACGATCACCTCGACCTCGCGGCCGCCGAGCTTGCCGTCGAGCGTCTTGACCGCGAGATTGAATCCGTTGCGCAGCTGTTGGCCGAGCACCGCCGGCGGTCCGGACAAGGTGGCGATGATGCCGATCTTGAGCTTTTCCTGCGCCTGCGCTCCTGTGGCTGCCAGGCTCATCGCCGCGGCGGCGAGCAGGATCAGTCGCTTCATGACCAACCTCCTATGACTTTGTCTTCCGACGACCGAGATCGCCAGTCTAGGACACCGCCGAGCGCACAGCAAAACTCCGTTCATTCCCGCCCCGGGGTAAACTCCAGCGGCCATCCAGGGCCAAGGCCGGGTCCCCGCTTTGCGGGGACGAACGGCGGAGAGTCAGTAAAACTCCTCTCATTACCCGAAGCAGCGCCCGGATTTCGCTGGCCGCTCATCCCGGGCTACGAACTGTGCTTCATTCGTGGTTGAATGAAGCGACGCAACAAGGGGAGTTCGCGCGCCATGCAACCGCTGACGGCAGGCATCACCAAGGCCAATACCGGCATCGACGGCATCGTCTGGCAGATCCTCGGCCAGACCTACGTGCCGAAGCAGGTCTCCGAGCATTCGTTCGCCTGGCACGCAACGTTTCCCCCCGGCACGTTCGTGCCGCCGCACATCCATCCGACCCAGGAGGAGTTCATTTATATGTTCGAGGGCCGGTTCGACCTTCTGATCGACGGCAAGGATTTTGTGGCGGGCCCCGGCGACCTGATCCGGCTGCCGATCGGGATCCCCCACGGCATCTTCAACAAGTCGGACCAGCCGGTGAAGTGCTTCTTCTGGGTAGCACCCACGCGCGCGCTCTATGATCTGTTCTGGGCGATCCACAACATGAAGGAACAGAAGCCGGAGGAGGTGGTCGCGCTCGCGGCCAAGCACGAGGTCGTATTCCTGCCGCCGCCTCAGTAGTCAGTAATCCGGTCAGGTAGGGTGGGCAAAATCGCCTGTTGAACTATGGACGCGTGGGCACGGTGCACGCGCGATTTTGCCCACGCGGCATGATCACGCCGCGCCTTTGCCCACCCTACGCCGGGCCTACGCCGCCTTGTTGACCTGTTCGCGCGCGAAGCCTGCAGTGGAGGCGTAGCCGCGCACGATGGCCTGCCGCTCTTCGAACGACAGCACGTCGTCGATGCGGGCAAACCCGTCGGGCGCGCGCTCTTCGACCGCGTCGATCACGCCCTCCGGGCCGCCTTTACGGTTCATGCGCACGATCTGCGCCGTCATCGGCAGTCGCTCCTGCTCGTACAGCCAGAGCGCATGCACCGCGTGCTCGGCGCTGCGCAGGCGATCGGCGAGGCAGCGGGCATCGAGGATCGCTTGCGAGGCACCGTTGGAGCCGACCGGATACATCGGATGGGCGGCGTCGCCGAGCAGCGTGACACGTCCGTGCGACCAGCGTGGTAGCGGGTCGCGGTCGCACATGGGGTATTCCCAGAATTCGGGAGTCGCTTCGATTAGCGCCTGCGCGTTCACATAGGGGATGCGGAAGCGCTGAACGTGCGGCATCAGCTCCTCGAAGCGGCCCTTGCGCGACCAGTCTTCCTTGTTCGGCGGCGAGTTCGAGCCGTCGCCGATGCGCGCCACCACCGCCCAGTTCGTGAGGCGCCGATCGGGCCGCGTCCCCTCCGCGATCGGGTAAACGACGAGCTTTGCCGCCATGCCGCCGGCGATCACCATTGAGCGGCCGGTAAGGAATGCCGGCCAGTCGACGGCGCCGCGCCAAAGCATGGCTCCATTCCAGCGCACGGGGCCCTCGTTGGGATAGAGTGCCTCACGCACCACCGAATGAATGCCGTCGGCGCCAATGAGCAGGTCGCCGCGCGCGGTCGCTCGATGCGAGCCGTTGCGGTCGAAGAAATAGGCGCTCACGCCGGCTTCGTCTTGGCGAAAGTCCCCGAGCCGATAGCCGGTGTGAATGCGCGACTCGCCGAGCCGCGCCCGAACGGCCTGGTAGATGACGGCCTGCAGCCGGCCGCGATGGATCGAAAATTGCGGCACCTCATAGCCGGCGTCGGTGCCGCGCAGCTCGCGCCAGATCTCCTGCCCGAAGCAGTTGGTGTAGAACAGCTCGTAGGTTCGGAGCCCGACCGCGTCGAGGCGATCGAGCAGCCCCAGCTCCGCCAATTCCTTGATGGCATGGGGTAGCGTGTTGATGCCGACGCCGAGCTCGCGAATGACATCCGACTGCTCGTAAACCTCGCAGTCAACGCCTCGGGCATGCAGCATGAGCGCGGTGGTCAGACCGCCGATTCCGCCTCCGACAACGATGACCTTCATCGCGCACAACTCACAAACCAACGCGCAGCGAATAATGGTTCGTAACGTTCGTTGGGCGCAACGATTTTCGCGCGACGTCGTTGACGGCCCGCCGCCGGCCCCGAAGGATTGCTTATCTATCTGACGCTGCTGGGCAAATCGGCGCCGTAGGTGACCCGGTCGGGTTGCTGCAGAGCCCGTGTGTCGTGGCCATCATTGGCGAGCTTAAAACCGAGTGTGAAGTGGCTCACTCATCCCGCCGTGAAGAACGCTTTATGTGGTCAAAGCGAAAGTTTTCCTCCATGCCCGAAGCGCTGGCCGCCGATCCTTCGACGTTCCAATCATCCGCCCCGCGCTGTCGTAGAAGTTAATCACGCCGTCGCCACGACGCTCGGCGCGGCCATGTCGATCGGGAGCGATTGGCCCTGAGCGGTCTTCGGGAGCATTCACGCGACTTGCCTATCGGCCTCAGTCACAGACCGCGCGACGGAAGCGTGGTATCATCCCTCCATTGCATGAATGACCCCCAACCGGAGGGTCACATGGCAAGCTACATCGGACGACGAAAATTCTTAGCCACGTTCGGCGGCGCGGCTGTTGCATGGCCGCTCGTAGCGCGCGCACAACACCCGATACCGGTGATCGCGTTCCTCAACACCGCGTCGCCTGATGGGTATACGGAGAATCTGCGTCTCATCGGCCAGAGTCCCCAGTTAGCCACAGGAGCCGATTTATGAAGCGTCGCGATGTCCTTCGACTCCTTGCCGGCGCGATGATGACAGTGCCTCGCGGTGCTTCGGCACAGACGCCTGCAAAGACCTATCGGCTAGCATCGCTTACGGCGGGCAGTCCGGTTCCAGTTAACAGCCCCAACGGTGCGATGCTTTTTTCAGCGCTGGCGAAGAACGGTTACACGCTTGCGCAAAACCTCGAATATCAACCTTACGGGGCGGCAATGCAGATCGCCTTGCTGCCGCAACTGGCCAAGGACATCGCCGCGAATAAGGTCGATGCTGCGGTCGTCCTAGGGTGGCCAGCCGCAGCGGCTATGAAGGACACGGGAATTCCGACGGTGGTCGCTGTTGGCGCCGGCGATCCCGTGGCAACAGGTCTGATCAACAGCTTGGCGCACCCTGGCGGCAGGCATATCGGACAATGCCGCCACGCTGAGCACCAAGCGGCTTGGGCTGCTCAAACAAGCCGTGCCAAATGTTCGGAAGGTGGCGATGCTATGGAATAAGAGC
>Ga0126378_10000794_pt1 | contig 23175 bp, 17 predicted proteins | sample PanSoiMetPlot_23_FD_92587 | JGI IMG/M metagenome (GOLD analysis project Ga0126378, IMG submission 92587) | Tropical forest soil microbial communities from Panama - MetaG Plot_23 | ecosystem: Environmental > Terrestrial > Soil > Tropical forest > Bulk soil | place: Panama | collected 2016-02-17
CCCCCGGAGCTCACGTGGTCGGATTTTCCGACACGCTGTGGTATGGCGCTGATCACTTCAGTTCTTGCCGCCATCTGGATGGCTTGCGCGCCGTAGTTCGGTACAAGGCCAGCGATGACAAACAATTTGCGGGAGAAATTGCGAGTCTCGAATTCCGCGACGACCTCCCGCAGCCTTTTGAAGCAGCTTTGGGAGCGACGCCAAACGCGCAGAAGCCCGCAAGTCAGTGAATGTCTCGCTCGTTTTTTCACATTTCGTTCGGTCCATACGGATATCTCGCCATAAGTTGAATTCGTGTATCCTGAGGGGCTATGACTAAACGACCGAAACCGATTGTGTTGACCGTGCTGGACGGCTGGGGCTACCGCGCCGAGACGAAAGGGAACGCCATTGCCCTAGCGCGCAAGCCGGCGTTTGACGAGCTCCTTAAAAAGTTTCCGAACACGCTGATTCAAACTTCCGGGCCATTTGTGGGCTTGCCCGAAGGGCAGATGGGCAATAGCGAAGTCGGCCACATGAACATCGGCGCCGGCCGCATCGTGCACATGGACATCACGCGCATCGACTTGATGATCGCCAACAAGCAATTGCAAAACGTGCCGCTGTTTCGGCAAGCCATGGAGCGCGGGCGTCAGCGGCAACTGCATTTTCTGGGTTTGTTAAGCGATGGCGGCGTGCACTCGCACATCAATCACCTTTTTGCGCTACTGGAGATGGCCAAGCGGCAAAAAGTGGACAAAGTGTTTGTGCACTGCTTTATGGACGGGCGTGACACGCCGCCCAACAGCGGACGCGATTACGTGCGGCAGTTGCAGCAGAAAATGCGCGAGCTCGGCGTGGGCGAAATCGCGACGCTTGTGGGCCGGTATTACGCGATGGACCGCGACAATCGCTGGGAGCGCATCGAGCTGGCCTATCGCGCGCTGGTGCATGGAGAAGCGGAAGCCAAGACGAGCGATCCGGTTGCCGCCCTGCAACGAAGCTACGAACAGGGCGTGACCGACGAATTTGTGAAGCCCGTTGTGATTACGCACGGCGAGGGTGCGGCAGCAGTTCCCCTGGGGCAGATTCGTGATGAAGACGCGGTGATTTTCTACAATTTTCGCGCCGACCGCGCGCGCCAAATGACGATGGCGCTTGTGGAGCCTGGCTTCGACAAATTCACAGATGAAAAACGGCCGCAGAATCTTTTCTTCGTGGCCATGACGCAATATGAAAAAACCTGGCCGTGGCTGAACCACGTGCTTGCGCCCGAAAAGCTGGAGTACATCCTCGCGCAGGTCTTTGCAGAATTGCAGTACAAGAATCTGCGCACCGCGGAGACTGAAAAATATGCGCACGTGACTTACTTTTTCAACGGCGGCGTGGAAAAGCCGTTCGGTGGGGAAGAGCGCATTCTCGTGCCGTCGCCAAAAGTGGCGACTTACGACTTGAAACCCGAAATGTCCGCCGCGGGAATTACCGACACCGTGGTGAAAGCCATCGAGAAGGGCGAGTTCGACGCCATCATCATGAATTACGCCAACGCCGACATGGTGGGGCATTCGGGAAAGCTGGAAGCGGCGATCAAGGCCGTCGAAGCCGTGGATGCGGGTTTGGGGCAAATTTATCAGGCGCTAAAGGCCCGATCGGACAGGGCCGCGTGGCTCATCACCGCGGATCACGGCAATGCCGAAACGATGATCGATCCCGCGACCGGTGGCCCGCACACGTATCACACCACGAATCCCGTTCCGCTGATTCTGGTGAGCGATAACGACCAATTGAAATTGAAGCCGGGCGGCTCGCTGCGTGATATTGCCCCGACTATACTCGGCGCGCTCGGCCAGCCCCAGCCAGCCGACATGACCGGCTCCGATTTGCGCGTCACTTCTTAATCCGCCAATGAACCGCACAAAACCCGCAGAAACAAAACTGGTCATTTGCGTGTGGCACCCGTTCACGTGGTGGCGGCCGCAGCCGGTGATGCCGGAGACGATTCGCAAGCGCTGGCCGGAAATGCGCGTCGTGCATCTGCCAGACTACGACCGGCTCCCCGGGGAATTGCCGGACACGGATATTTTTGTGGGCTATTCGCTGCGCCCCAAGCAGCTTAAGGATGCAAAGAAACTAAAGTGGCTGCATTCGACGGCTGCGGGCGTGGCACAACTGATGTATCCGGAGCTGCGCGAGTCGGGAATTCTGGTTACCAATCCGAGCGGCGTTTTTTCCGTGCCCATGGCGGAGCACACAATGGGATTGCTGCTGGCGCTCGCGCGCAATCTTCCCGATTCCGTGCGCCAGCAGGATCTCGCCCATTGGTCGCAACAGCATTTGTGGGACAAGCCGCAGCATTTGACCGAAGCGAACGGCCAAGTGCTGCTGATTGTCGGCTACGGCTCGATCGGGCGCGAAGTGGCGAAACGCGCGAAGGCTTTTGAATTGCGCGTGTGGGGAGTAACGCGCTCCGGCGATGGCGACCGCGAGCACGTCGAAAGGATCTATTCTGCGGCGCAATTGCACGAAGCGCTCCCAGAAGCCGATTACGTGCTAATTTCCGCGCCGGAAACCGCTGAGACCAAGCACCTGATTGGCGCGCCAGAACTCGCCAAAATGAAGCGCGGGGCGCGCTTGATCAATGTCGGCCGCGGCTCTTTGCTGGATGAGGAGGCGCTAATTCGCGCGCTCGAACGCGGCGCATTGGGCGGCGCGGCGATTGACGTGGCTCAGACCGAACCGCTGCCGCAGGACAGCCCGTTATGGAAAGCGCCAAACCTGCTGATCACGCCGCATACCAGCGCTCTGAGCGACCGCCTTTGGATTCGCCAGACGGCGCTCCTGGTCGAATTGCTGGAGCGCTGGTTCAGCGGGAGGGAAATGTTCAACGTCGTCGATTTGTCTCGCGGCTACTGACGCAGTTCTAAGTTATAAGTCCCAAGTTGTAGTCGGCTCTGTTGACATCCAGGCTTCAAAGCGCGGCCTCCAAAGTGTGTCATCCGGAATCCCCGCGCCCCTCTAAACTTAATTTGACGCGGGGTGAGGGATCTGCTTTTCGATTCTGCGGGACTGCAAACTGAGGATCTCAACAAAGCCACTTAGAACTTAGAACTAAGTACTTAAGACTTCCTCAGTCGCCCACGCCAGCAGCAGTCGCCTGATACCCTTGCCGCGCATACACCTGATATTTCTGCTTTTTGCCCTTCTGGTCTACAACGCTCAGCGGCCCGCCGTCCGGCGCGACCAGTTCCACTTTCACCTTATGAAACTTTCCATCCTTTGCCCCGCTGGACGGCGTAAATGAGAGGCTGTATTGGTGACGAAGGAAAGCCGCAACGCTGCGGAAAATATCGGGAATTTCGCCGTCAAATTGCGGGAACCATGCGTACCCGCCGGTTTCCTGCGAAAATGTCCGAAGCTGATTTTCCGCCTGCAGGTAATCCATGTGAGCGCCCAGGCGTCCGCGACTTTCAAGAAAGTTCGTCCAGGTTTTTCCCAGGCCAACGCAGAAGATGGGCACGTCGCTTCCGCGCAGCGCCTTCATAGTTTGATCGAGCGTGTGCTTCGAGAAAGTATCCACGCCGCTCGCCAGCAGCAGGATCGACTTCTTGCCTTTCACGTCCTTCAGGCGGTCGACAGTTTCGAGCAGCGCGTCAAAGACATTGGATTCACTGAAGCCAGGAAAATAGAGATGGTAGATCGCCTCGCGTACCTCGTCCTTGTTCTGGGTAAAGTCCACTTCCAGACGCGTTTTCATGTCAAACGTTTCTAGCGCCACCCAATCCTTCTGCTGCAGATTCGGGAAAAGGGCGTCAGCCCAATACCTGGCATAGGCCGCGAACCAGCCGTAGGCGTTTCCGCTGAACTGCATCAGCACGACCATGGTGATCGGCGCTTCCGTAGGCGCGAAATTGACGATGGCTTGGGGCACCCCTTCATCGAGCACGCGGAAGTTTTCTTTCTTGAGATTGGGGATGATATCGCCATGCTGCGTGGTGGCCACCACGTCCAGCGTCACGACCGGAACGTCCACGCTGATGCTTACGCCAGATTGCGGCGCTTGCTGTGTTGGCGGAGCGGTGTCTGGCTTCGGTGGATTTTGCTGTTGCTGCGCAGGTGGGCCGCCTTGTGGGCCCGTAGGCGCCTGAGCCAGGGCTGGCCCTTCGGCAAGCGGCGACAGCAGCGCTGCGGCTAGAGCTGTGAACAGTAAGTGTGAAACAATAGACTTCATCGCGCACCCCTCGTTGGTCCGTAAACCCAATTTCCCGACATTTTTAGCATCCGCAACGCTAGACTCCACGCCCCATCCGTTGAGTTTTGGCAACGCCCCGGCAATGGCCAGGCGGCTCCCCGTTCGCACATGTTAGTATGAAGCACGTTCGACGTAAAACGTTAGCTGGGCCGGCCCGGCGGCGCGCCAGCCATTTCGCCAGGAGGATGAATTCGTGAATTGGAACCGGATGATGCAGATTTTCGCGGGAGCAGCGGCTTTGCTGGCTGCCTGTTTGCCGCTTGCGGCGCAGGGAATCCCGCAGACGACGCCCGTGGTCCCGCCCGTCGTTTCGCCATTGGGCGACACTTCTGCGCTCGCCAAGCAAGCGCAAGGCTGGCTCGCGGACTTGATCAAGATCAACACCTCCAACCCGCCGGGAAACGAACAACTCGCAGCGACCTACCTGCTCTCGGTTTTGCAGAAGGAAGGAATTAAGGGGGAAACCTTGGATTTAGGCCCCGGCCGAAGCGCGGTGGTTGCCCGCCTGCGCAGCAGCGTCCTGCCCGATCCTTCGAAAGCGCTGCTGCTGGTGGCGCACATGGACGTCGTGCCGGTGGAGAAAGCCCGGTGGAGCGTCGACCCATTCGGCGGCGTTGTCAAAGACGGCTACTTGTACGGGCGCGGCGCCATCGATGACAAAGGGATGCTGGCCGCGAATCTCGCCGCGTTTATCGCCTTGAAGCGCGCGAATGCGCATATCAACCGGGACGTGATTTTTCTTGCGACCGCCGATGAAGAAGGCGGCGGCGACGCGAGCATTCGCACTCTGATCTCTAAGTACTGGGACAAGTTTGCCGCGGGCTTCGCCATCAACGAAGGCGGCAACGTCTTCATGAAGAACGGAAAAGTGCAATACGTTGGCGTGCAAGCCAGTGAGAAAGTTGCTGCAAATATCGCGGTGATCGCGCGCGGGACGTCCGGCCACGCCTCCCAGCCTACAAAAGATAATCCGGTCATTCACCTGGCCGCCGCCGTCGCGAAGATCGGCACCTACACCGCTCCGGTGCACATGACCGCGATTGTCCGGAGATACTTCGAGGGGATGGCTGCACTGGAAGACGACGACATTGGCAAGTGGATTCGTTCTATGGATACGCCGGACCGCGGCGAACACGCGCAGCGCGTCGTTTCCGACGCCAGCCCGCTTTGGAACTCCATGCTGCGCGACACCGTTGCCCCGACCATTCTTTCCGCAGGCGTCGCCAACAACGTGATTCCGAACGAAGCGCGCGCGAATCTCAACGTGCGTCTTCTGCCCGGAGATTCTATCAACACGGTTCTGAGTGATTTGACCAAGCTGGTGAATGACCCTGCGGTGAAACTCGAGGTTCAGCCCAATGCCGGGCTGGCTGCGCCGAATTCCTCGCTGGAGTCAGATTTTTACAACGCGATTACAAGAGTAGCTTCACGCGAATTCGGCGGCGTCCCCGCGTTGCCGTTTCAGTCGACTTGGCTGACCGACTCCGCGCAGTTGCGCCTTCATAGCGTGCAGGCCTACGGGCTCGTGCCGTTTCCGCTGACCGATCAGGACCTGGCGCGCATGCACGGCAACGACGAACGCATTCCGCTCGCCGCCTTCGACAAGGGCGTCGACGTCCTGACCAAAATTGTCGCGGAATTTGCCGTCACACGCTAAATCCGAGCAGGATGTAGAGGCCGGTCTTTAGACCGGTGCTTGTCGCTTCTCCCTGTAGTGGCCGACCTTTAGGTCGGTGTTTTTTGCTTAGGGGTCGCCAGCGTGAATTTTCGTCACTCGAAAATTGTTTGTACCATCGGCCCGGCCACCCGCTCGGCCCGAATGATTGACCTCTTGTTCGCCGCGGGAATGGACGTGGCGCGGCTGAATTTCTCACACGGCACACAGGAGGAACACGCGCGCAGCATTGCGCTCCTTCGCGGCGCGTCCGGCAAGCACGAAAAGCCGGTTGCGATTCTGGCAGATCTGCAAGGGCCGAAAATTCGCACCGGAGCCCTGGCAGGCGGCGCGCCGGTAGAGCTGCGCGCAGGCCAGCAGTTCGTAATTACCACCGCCAAAGTTCTCGGCGATTCCACGCGCGTGAATACGACGTTCACACTCCTCCCACGCGAAGTGCATCGCGGCGACCGCATTCTGCTTTCCGACGGCTTGATCGAGCTGCGTGTCGAGCAAGTGCGGGATGCGGAGGTCATTTGCGAAGTCGTGAACGGCGGCGCGCTCGGCGAGCACAAGGGCATCAATCTTCCGGGAGTCAAGCTGCACGTTCCTGCATTGACGCCTAAAGACCGCGCGGACCTGGCGTTCGCCCTGAAGCACGGCGCGAACTATGTCGCGGTCAGTTTTGTGCGGCGGCCCGAAGACGTGTTGCATGCGAAGCAACTGATTCGCCGCGCGGGCAAAGACACGCCCGTGATCGCCAAACTGGAAAAACCGGAAGCCATCGAGAATCTGGACGAAATCCTGCGCGCCGCCGATGGCGTAATGGTCGCGCGCGGCGACCTCGGCGTAGAAATGAAGCCGGAGCGCGTGCCCGTGGTGCAGAAAACCATCATCGCCAGGGCCCGGGAGTTCCGCCGTCCGGTCATCACCGCGACGCAAATGCTCGAGTCCATGACCGAAAATCCGCGGCCGACGCGCGCGGAAGCTTCCGACGTCGCCAATGCCATTTTCGACGGCTCAGACGCCGTAATGCTTTCCGCCGAAACAGCTACGGGAAAGTATCCCGTCGAGGCGGTCAGCATGATGGCGCGCATCATCGAAGAAGCGGAGGCCAGCATCCGCGAATTTCCCCGGCCCGCGCCGCAGGAACAATTGAAAGTTGCAGAAACGGTCGCGGAGCTGGTGTGCCACGCTTCGCGCGAGCTGCACATGAAGGTAATCGCCGTCTTCACGCACAGCGGATTCACCGCGCGGCTGGTTTCGCGCTACCGCCCGCTGGTGCCGGTCGTGGCGTTTTCGCCGGAGCAGGAAACGCGGCGCCGCCTCGCGCTGATTTGGGGCGTGTATCCCAGGATTATTCAAGACCAGCGCAAAGTGGACGGGCTGGCGGCAGTTGCCGAGAAGCGTTTGCTCGAAGAGCGGTTGGTGCGCAAGGGCGACGTCATCGGCATCGTGGCCGGAACGCCTATGGGCATTCGCGGCACAACCAACTTCATGAAGTTCCACGTCATCGGCGGCCCCGCATAAACCGGCTTTCTCTTCAGTGGGGTCTTGCTCGCCGCTCGAGTAACTTCGCTATCAGAGTGCTGCAGAGAGCGTCGTACATCTCACGTCTCCATACAGATAGACATGAGTCGTACGCGGCCCTGATTCGTTCGCTGAGCCCGCGCGGGCCTTTCGGCGGAATCGGCTGATCGAGCAGGTCCGCGCTCGTAACTTTCCGGGGTGGCCCGCCCATGCGACTGCCAGATGCCTGCGGTTCTAACTCTCGCTCGTCTTCGTAGAATTCGTGTGCCATCTTTGCACTTGGTTCTGTTCCGGAAGGTTCTTACCTAAAACTTAGAACTAATAGCTTAGAACTAGTTTCGTCAGTTCACCCAGTTATCCGGCCGCGAGTCCGGATCTTTCCGGTGCTTGTTCAAGTAAACCTGAAAGCGCCGTCGATTGCGTTTGTGCTGCCAATCCGTCACCGTGTTGCGCATGCTGTACAAAAGCGTTCCCCGGCGTAAATAGAGATACGCGACCAGCATTCCGCCGAGGTGACAAAGATGCGCAACGTTGTCGCCGCCTGCGCCTAGCGTTGAAAAAAACTCAATCGCTCCCATGACCGCGACATATGGCCGCATCGGAATCGTGATCGGCAGTGGAATCAGCCAGATCCGCCGGTCCGGGAACAACACGGCATTGGCCATCAGGATGCCGAAGATCGCCCCGGAAGCTCCTATCGTCGGCGTCAGAGACGGCGGCCGCCCAAAGAAAGTCGGAATCGTCTTTACGAGCACTTCGATCAAGCCCGCGCCCACTCCGCAGAGGAGAAAGAAATTCACGAAGCGGCGCTTCCCCCACACCAGTTCCAAGTCGCGGCCAAACATCCACAGCATCAGCATGTTGATCAGCAGATGCCAGAGCCCGCCGTGCATAAAAATGTACGTGAAAGGCTGCCAGAGGCGCGGGGGAAACAGGTGCGTTACGGCCCCCGGGATCAAGCCGAACCATTTCAGCATCCAGATGAAAACCGGCGGGCTGAGCAGCTCAGCCAGGGTTTGCACCAGGAAAACACCGCTGCAAATAAGAACGAGGAGCTTGACTCCCGGAGTAATAAAACTGCGCCAATCGAAATTGTAGCGCCGGCCGCCGTACGTGCTGCTCATGAATCCAGTTTAAGGTCTCCAGTCGCGCCCGTCAAAAGGTTGCCGTACCGGCCTATAATCTCTTTTGCAATCAATCCAGTTTCTTCCGCGCGAAATAAAAGAGCGAGGCAATCAGAACCACGAACATCACGATGCCGAAGAAGTTGCTCGTCGCCAGGGAACCCATCGCTCTCGGCCCAAGCGCGAACAGGTCCGCGCGCCACGGCAAACGCAGCACCGTCACCAACCATCCCGGCACGCGCGTGGCAATTTCGGGATCCTGCAGCAAGTTGATGACAATTCCCAACAAACCGAACACGCCGCCCGCCGCAATCAAGCCGCTGGAATAAAGCGCGCCGGGACTGGCCTCGCTTTCCGCACCTTTCTTCTCCTTCATGCTTGCTTCCACCGCCCAGCGCACCAATCCTCCGGCAAACATAGCGGCCGTCGTGCCAAAGGGAAGATACGAGCCCGTGGCGAACGCCAGCGAGCGCACGCCAAGAATCTCCACGGCAATCACCAGCGCAACGCCGATCAGCACCAGACGCCAGGGCAAGCGCTGGTTCAAAATCCCGCTGATCACCGTGGCCATCAGGCGCGCCTGCGGCGCCGGCGCTTTGTCGCCGCCGATTCCGGGCGCCCACTGAATTTCGATTTTCTGCGTGCCCGGGTCGTAGAGATATTTTCCATCGGGAATTTCGTGCGAACCGAGCGCGTTCACCAGCACGTAGTTTTTGCCGTGATAGACGAAAGAGTCTTTCTCGACCGTCGCGCCAGTCGGCAGGGACTGAATATTCACCGGGATTTCTGTGGGCACGTACCGCTCCAGGCCGGTATTCATGAGCTTCAGCGTAAACGCAATCGCTATCGTAGAAACCGTAACGCCGACGATGAGGCCCATCTGCTGCCAAAAAGGAGTGGCGCCGACGAGGTAGCCTGTCTTCAGGTCTTGCGAAGTCGCGCCTGCAATTGCTGCGGCGATGCAAACTGCGCCGCCGATCATCAGGGCAAGCACGGCATATCGGGGAGCGGTCCACCCGGCAACGAAGAAGATGGCGCAAGTGGCCATCAGCGTTGCAATGCTCATGCCGCTGATCGGGTTCGACGAATTGCCGAGCAGGCCGCTGATGCGCGCGGCGACGGTCACGAAGAGAAACCCGAAGACCACAACAAAAACCGCAGCGAAAAGATTCTGATACCAAAACGTTTGCGCGCCCTGGACCGGGAAAAAATTGAGAAGAATCCAAATCATGACGATGATGACGGCGGAACCGAGAATGACCCAGCGCATCGGAATGTCGCGGTCGATGCGGCTCGCCGCGGTGGACTGCCCGGCGCCTTCCGCGCGCACGTCTTTCAGCCCCGCGCGCAGCGCCGTGACAATCGTTGGCATCGTCCGCAGCAGCGTGATCAAGCCCGAGGCCGCAACGGCCCCAGCGGCCATGGGCCGGATGTACTGCCGCCACATGTCGTCCGGCGTCATCAGGGGAATCGGAATCGTCGAGGGATAGATAGGCGTTTTGCCGGAAAGCTGGCCGAAAAACTGGATCGCCGGCATCACCAGCAGCCAGGAAATCACGCCGCCCGCGAAAAGAATCCCGGCAACCCTGGGGCCGATGATGTAGCCGACGCCGAGATACTCCGTAGTGATGGTCGCGCGAAAACTCGCGCCTGGGAACCAGCTTGGGCGGTGTTCCGGCTGCTCGGTCCAGGCGAGGCACGTCTTCATCAGGAACGTGTAGAGACCGCCGAGGCCAAGTCCCCAGAAAACGCGGCCGGCAAACGAGCCGCCGCGCTCCCCGGCAACCAGCACGTCCGAGCACGCGGTGCCTTCGGGAAATGTCAGGTTGCCGTGCTCTTTGACGATGAGCTGGCGCCGGATGGGCACCATAAAGAGAACGCCAAGCCACCCGCCGAGCAGCGCCAGCGGAAAGATGCGCCAGAACGTGAATTCCGAACCGAAGCCGAGAAAGATCAGCGCGGGAAGCGTGAACATCACGCCCGCGGCCAGCGATTCGCCCGCCGAGCCGGTGGTCTGCACGATGTTGTTTTCGAGAATTGTCGGCCGGCCAAACGGCGGCAGGTAAACGCCCATTTTGCGCAAAATGCTGATCGACAAAACGGAAATCGGAATCGAAGCCGAAACCGTCAGCCCCGCGCGCAACCCGACGTACACCGTAACCGCGCCAAACAGCAATCCGAACAGCGCGCCCAGAATCACCGCGCGAATCGTGAATTCCTTTAGCGTTTCTTCCGCGGAGATGTAAGTGCGAAACTCCCCCGGTGGCGCCGTGGAACTCCAGGGCCGCTCGCGAGTTGCCACTTGTTCGCCCACGCAATCCTCCCTCGTGCCGAAGTCCAAAATGGCCGTACCCTGCACGCGGGGGGATTATGCCGCACCTCGCCGAAGCGGGGAAGTAGAAATCCCGTGGAACAGGCACTCCTGCCTGTTCCTGTTTTTGGGCGAGAGCGCAAAGCCAAGAGTGGCTGTGCCACGAAGAAGACCCCTCCCCCCACTTTTTTTCGGAACTGCGCATTCTAAGAGACTTACAGGAGCGGATTTTTGGAACTGCGCATTCTAAAGGGGTTAGCGCGCGATTTTGCGGATCTGCGCATTCTAAAGCACTTACCTTGGCGGAGAGATCAGAGGCAGCAGGGAAAGAGTCAAAAAGCCCCACACGCAAAACCGGCGTATGGGGCACCCACGAAGAGAGATTCCTCGACTGCGCAGGCCGACGCGTTCGCCCGGAGCGAACGCGGAAGAAAAGCTCGGCCTGTTTCGCTCGGAATGACAGATTTGGGAAGGGTCGACGAGGCGACATGGGACAGGTCAGGACTCTGTGGGAATGTCCGCAGAGGCCGCGATTACAGTCTCGCCGCCGCTGGAGGAGTTTTGCGACGGTTCGGAGGCGGGCGTGGCGGGGTCGGGCGAGTCAGGGTCGGGAGGATCGGAGAGGCGGACGGCGTTGCCGAGCATGTCTTTCCATTGCTCGAACTCGAACTTGAAGCTGAACTCTTTTTTGACGGTGGGCAGAGAGAAGAGCAGAAGCTGGCCCAGGTACGCGAGGGTGTGGGCGGTGCGGACGGGAATGCGGTTTTGGGCGACAGCGGTGAACGTCTTTCCAAGGACGTAGTTGATGTCGGTGGCGGTGAGGAAGTCACCGCTGATGGTGGAGGCAAGCTCTGTACCGATCGTGTGCGATTCGAGGAGCTGCTGTTCCGCACGGGAGTGGAAGACGCACAACCCAGCATGAGTGGCGGAGCGGGGGAGGCGGCAACGGCGGCCGTCGGAAGTTTGAAAAGCGCAACGATTCGGTTCGGTAGCTTTTGGAGACGAGGATTTCCTGGAAGGATCTTTGACGGGCATTTTCATGATGAGGCTCCGAGAAGTTTTTAAATTTTAGTCTTTAGTGTGAAGAAAGAGCATCTGGGAAGCAGCCAGCGGGGACACTGTTGGAGCGCACATGGGGAGAGACTCGCGGTGTGAAGACCGGGCTACAGGCCGGGGATGCGTTTCAGCGAACACGGGAAAGGATAGCATAGTGGCTATCAAGTAGTCAAGTATTAAACAGGGAATGCCAGGAAATGAGGGCTGAACGGTAAGTGGGAGGGGCTAACGACACAGAGCTTGCTAGGAAAAAAGTCAAAAGTCCCACACGCAACACCGGCGTATGGGGCACCCGGCCCCTCGTCAGTTTGTGGCGGTCCCAAAAGCGAGTCTTAGAAAAAGATACATGTTTAGGCGTTTTCGTGTAGGCTGGAGTTTATCACTGGTGTCGCCAAGCAGCCGTAAGGGCTGGCGGGGCCCTCAGGGACGATCTGTTGTTTGTGACATTTGACCTGCTAATACTCCACCTCGATGCAGATGTGGCCGAAAGCCTCTACGCAGATGCAGGAATTATGGAGATGGTCAACGATCTGCCTTGCGTTGAACCTTGCCCCCCTGCTGACCAAACTACCAATGCGTTGAGAGCGGTTCTCCTGCGGTGGGCGGGGGAACCAGCTGTGCCTCCGAAGACCGTCTTGTGTACGCCTTCGAAAAGCACTGAGGCATGGGTACTTTCGTCTCTCTATCCTCAAGACAACATCGTGGTTTCGGGAAATCTAGAATGTCATCCGAATCCACACCTGCAATTACAGGCCAAGCGGTTGCGGGGACGCTTGGTGACTGGTGGAAAGAAGATTCCAAGGATGTACCGGGAGAGGAGTGGTCAAATCTCGGCTGGTTGGCCCCGGGCTCGAGACAGTTGCACCGAGGCGGAGCGTTTTTCAGTTGAGTTTGTAGCTGCTGTCCCGCCGCCCGTTGTTTAGGTTGCTAACCTAAGAGTGGCTGTGCCACGGGAGAATTTCAGCCGAGTTTGGAGAGGTGGTCGCGGACGCGGTCGCTGAGAAAAAGGCGGTGGCGAATGGCGAACAGAGGGGAAGAGAGCTGGAGAAATAATCCGTTCGCTAGGTCACCTGCGCGACAGAGACAGAAAGCGTTGCCCTAAACTTAGGGCGTAAGTTAAAATGCAGTAGAAAGCTGGCAGCCGCGCCAGTATGCGGTACGAAAATGAAAGCTGAAAGCAAACTCGCGAGGCAGAAGAGAGCCGCCAGGAAGGTGGCGGAGATTATGTATGCCTCGTTGCAGCAGTTTTCGGAAGAAGAGCAGGAACGGAGAATTCAGGAAATCCACAAGATCGCCATGAAGGCTAAGCCGAGTAGAAAGCCTTCCAAGCGTTCTTCCACTCGAGCGAACCCTCGCGTATCCCGGCCTGCCGCAACAGTTCGGTAAACCTTCGCGCATCCTTCGCTTTAATAGCCCGCAAACCGTCTTCCGCGAGTTTCTTTTTCTTTCGTTCGGCATCGGCATCCCGGGGACGGCGCCTGCTCCCTTTGCGCTTTTCATCCTGAATCACATCGAGCACTTCGCGGTCGATCTCACTGCTTTCTTGCGCGGCACCGTGGGTTTTTCTTTCTTTCTCGCCGGGCATGGGCCATTAACTCGCTTTTTCGGGACTCACAGTTCCGCGCAGAAAACTAGTGGAAGGGTATCTTACTTAAGAATAAAAGGGCACGATTTATCGTGCCCCTACAATAGAGAAGAAGCCGGCAAGATGCCGGCGCTACGAAATGACGACGTGAAGTCGGCGCTACGAAGACGGGCACAGCATGCTGTGCCCCTACAAACAGAAAAATCGCCGGCACCCCTCGCTACCGCTATGGGTTACTTCCGGAATCTATCGCGACCGGGTCAGAAGCCCGGCCATTTTGGAGCGAAAGGAGAACCAAGAATTACGTTGCGCGACAAGGCGCTGATCCACACCGGCCATAAACTGTTTACTGCGGACTTTCTCCATCGGGGGTCACTCATGCAACACAACTTGTCCCACACCATATCGCTTCTCACGCGCACTCCCGCTGCTCTCAACGCTTTTCTGCGAGACCTGCCGGAAGCGTGGACGCAGTGCAACGAAGGCGCAACCACTTGGAGCGCGTTCGATATCGTTGGTCATTTGATTCACGGCGAACGCACCGATTGGATGCCGCGCGCAAGGATGATCCTGCAGTTTGGCGAGACGCAAAGCTTTGTGCCCTTCGACCGCTGGGCGCAAGAACGGGAGAGCCAGGGCAAGTCGCTCGCGCAATTATTGGATGAATTCGCGCGTCTGCGCTCAGAAAACCTGGACCAGCTGCGCGGCATGAACCTGCAGCCAACCGACCTTGAACGCCGTGGACGCCATCCCGCCCTCGGCAGCGTCACTCTGTCACAGCTTCTCGCAACCTGGGCCATCCATGACTTAACACATCTCCACCAAATCTCGCGCGTCATGGCCCACCAATATCGCGACGCCGTGGGGCCCTGGAGCGCCTACCTCGGCGTGCTCCACTGCTCCGGCCACAGCGCCCCGTAGGTATGGAAGGGTCGACTGAGTCGGGTCTTGGATTAAGCAGGATCGATTCTAGTGGGCGACGAGTCGAGATCAGCGGCCCTGGGCTTGGGCTTTAGCTTTGAGATCTTCGAAGCTGCGGGCAGCCGCCGGGAGATTCATTTCGCGGTTCCAGGCTTTTGCGGTATTGGTGGTAAGTCTTTGCGTGCCCTGGCCCATTAGTTCCCAGGCTTTAGCGAGCCTTTTGGGGTATCGCACGAGGTCTTGCACAAAGCCCACCTGCAGGAGAGTGACGACTTCTGGATCACCGCTCAGCGCCATATCCTCAAACGCGGAGAACACTTTGGCAAGAAAGGGAGGATCCGCATCGAAGTCCAGCGCCGGAACGACGATCGAGACCAGCGCGGCAAAAGCAATGTATTGCCCGGGATGTTTGCCGCGCCTTTGCACTTCCTCCTTGTAGCGAGGGCGGAACTCAGGTATCGAAGCCAGCAGGAAAGAGCTGACAGTCTTGTATGTCGTATGCATCGGGCCTCAGGAAAGGCCCACGAGCCATCCGGAGGTTGGGGTTGAGCCGGTCGAGCAGGACCGTGGCCGATTTACAATGGCAATTGTTATTCGATGCTCACCTCAAAACGAGGCGGAAGATACCCTAATTCCGTGTAGGGTAAATACCTGCATCCTTAGGAAAACTCCGAGGCTTTCTCCGATGCCAACTCGCCAATCGCCAAGTTCCAGAGTCTTAGACCGCTGGACACAAAATCGTGCTACCAGCTTCTTATGCGCTCTTCCAATAGAACTTTCACAGTTTGGCCCACTTTTTTCCCGATGGCTTGCCGCAGGTCTGCCTTCACAGGCAGCTTATGTCTGCCGTCGCCGAGAGCCATAAACGAGCTTCGAAAGGGGTGACCATCAATTTTCCCTCGGACCTTGACCAAACCACGAGTCCCAAAAAACTTAACGGACTCAGGCCAGATGACATAGGTCCAGCCACCTTTCCTGGGGCTCTTTTGCAGCTTGGCCGTGAATGTTTTCTTAAGCATCTGTGGGTTCCCTCCCAGCTTTTGATTCAAACCAGGGCCTCTCGGTGATGCTTGCGAGGTTTCAAGTCGCCGCTACCCTTCACCATTCACAAGTCACGTCACTGTGGAAAGGCTTTGGCGTCAATACCCGGCACGAGCTTCAGGGCGTTCTTGTAATACACCTTTTTCAGGACTTCGTCGGGGACCTGAAAACCGTAGATGCGCCAGAAAGCGTGCCGCGCGCGGTAATACTCGAAATATTCGTCGCGCGTTTCGAGCGCCCGGAAATACCACTTGTATTCGTTCACGTCGTAGATGTCTTTGCCCATCAGGACGCGGTCCTGATACTTCACCAGGAAGTCGTGCGCCGAATAGGGCTGGCGGCCCAATTCCGCGAGAACTGCGGCGATGTCCACATACATGTTCGGGAGAGAGTCCAGCAATTTTCCGAGCCGCTCGAGATCGTTTCCGTGGAACGCCAGGTGCGCGGCGACGAAATTCGTTTTGGGATGCTTGGCAAACAAATGGTTGCGCTCGGCGATCAGCGTTTCAAAGGGCGGGTATTTTTCAGGCGGCCGCGCGCGGCCCGGCATCTGCTTCAGCTCAAGCCAGCGCTCGTTGTGATAATCCCAGGGATCGAAAAACGCCGACGGCTCCGCGATATGAATCAGCACTGGGAGTTTCAACTCTGCGCATTTGTCCCACACCGGATCGAATTCCGGATCGTCCACGTGGACGCGCTCGCCGCTCGCGTACTTCAGATCCATCCCGAAATTCTTGAAGATTTTCAGCCCTTGCGCGCCGTTCTTTACGTCCTGTTCGAGCCGTGCCGCGGCGCGCTTGCCGTATCCGGGCGTGCTGAGGTCGTCGTAGTTCAAATTCGCAAAGACCACAAAACGATTCGGGTAGCGGCCTTTCATCGCCGCAACTGTTTGCTTCAATTGCTCGCCGGTTCCGCCGCTCAGATTCACCATGACGCGGAGGTTGATGGTGTCCATCTCTTTGACAAGGCGGTCCACTTCTTCGGCGGTGGGATTCCAGTGATGGCTGTGAATGTCGATGAAGGGAAACTTCGCGCGATCGATCTTGTGTTCTTTCGTAGCCAGGGTGGACTTGGGTTGATACTCCTCGATGGTCGGCATCCGCGAGTTGTTCTTTTGGTCCTGCGCCGCGATGGTATGCCGCCAGGTGAGAAACAGCGCGCACAGCACAGCGAGAAAGGCGATGGGATAAGTATTCGCGGGCCGCAGTTTCATGGCGCTCCTTATGGCTACGTGCGTAAGACTTATCTTCCCACAGGAGGGTTAGCGTGTCCGATTGGAGTGATTTGTGATTGGGTGACTTGAGACGTGAGCTGCGACTGGAGAACGTAGAGTTTCAGGGTAGGGCAATCTGCCGGTGTTTGTTTCGTGTCGCTAGAAGAACCGGACTAAGATCGGGTGATGGCGCAACCCCGTCTATTCCGCAATCTGGCCTTCGGAGCCTTTGCCCTCCTCATCGGCTTTCTGGCTCTGGCGATGATGGTGCCGCTGGAACCGCAAATCCCCGCGCCGCTGGTCCTTCTACTCTCGCCCGGTTTGAAAATCGCGGAGCTGATCATTCCGGAGACTCGTGGGTCGCTTGCGTGGACCTTCGGCTGGTTTCTGCGGATTGCCATCGCGGCCAACGCGGTCTTCTACTACGCGATTTTTCTCCTGCTTGCGCGCTTCGTGGCGCGCCGCCGGACAAAATAGCCCTGCCGTTCGAATTTGAGCGTTGGCGTGGGTTTGATGAGCTCGATGCGAAGGAAGAGCCAGCGCAGGTGCAGAAAGAAACCGTTATGGGCGGAGACACCACTCTCCCGGTAATGTCTCCGCCCATAGATCAAGCTCACAGGAACAGGCGACCGGAGGCACCGAATGTTAGGGCGGTCGCCAGTTCCTATGTGTTGTGGTCTGCTGAATAGTGTATTTGCCAGCGGATTCGTTTCATTTTGGTCATCTTACCGCATCGTCACCGCGATACCAGGATAGTACGCGAGGCTTCTCGCGACTCGACTTCTGCGCGGCAATAGCGGAGGACCTCCTTGGTGTTTTCCGGGGACCTGAGCCCCTCGTTGTCGCTATCTTCCGGCAGGAGGTCGACAACGTGGCCGAATTCATGAAGCAAGGCTACGACTTGAGCGCGAAGCGTTCCGCCTGAGTAGGGTCCTATCTGCAATCGGCGGATACCTTCAAAGTGCATTGGTCCGCCCATGCGGAGGTCTCGGATGACGCTGGCCATAGGAACGAAGAATGCTCCATATTCGTTGATCGTGATGGTCGAGCGGGGACCTTGCCCTTGCAAAACACGCGCGACGTAAGGGCTGCGAAGGAGGTCCATTCCACTGGCCCCTGCTGTTTTCTGGACGTATACATCGCTGTCGCGCTCTAGCGCAAAGGTGAGCGTTTGGAAGGTGGCGGCGGGGTCAGAGTCCTTGGTGCGGTACCAGGCGCTACAGGTGTTGTCCGATTGCAAGATTTCGATGACTTTGTCGCGCGCGCGAAGGATGGAATGGCCTTGTTTCCGCATGTTGTTCAAATCGTCGCGGACAAAGTCGTGGGCTACAGCGCATCCCCGCGTCATAGGGTTCGAGGAAGTGCAGGGTGCTATCGGCTCGATTGTGGCCACCGGTAGATCGCAAGGGAGAGTTGCGCTGAGAACCCCGGGAGCGTCGCTAAGATAAGGGGCACGGGACGAGGTCGAGGTTGGTTGACAGGGGTTGGAGGCAAGCATCAGAGCAGAGGTACGGACAAATGTCGTCTCCAAGCTGAGGAATTGAGCGCTCTGGGAATACGCCGGTAAACTGCAAAGAGCTAAGGCAAGAAGGAGCGCGACGGCCGGTGCGCTCTTGCGAGCGGTGTACATCCTGGTCTCCCGCCCGGACGCGTAACGCACCACAGACCGTGTACCTGAGCAGGCCACCTGATGGCCGTCAACCGGAGGCTGCTCAAGGAGCGGTTGAACCTCGATCCGGGACTATTGCGGAAGACGATGCCTGCGCCGAAATATCACCTAAAACTTTTCTAGAACGTTTCTCAGATGATTATTAAAGCTTCGCGGAGGGGTAGGTGCGTCTCTCTTTCATCCAAATCAGCCGAGTGACCTTCTCTAGTCACGGCGCGGAGAGCCTTGTTCCAATCATGCGGAAGGCTTGCTAACCGCTTGACAGCGCAAGAGTAAGGACCTACCCTCCACAGCCTGCGACGAATGCCACGCGAGCGCCGGAGGGAGCTGATGCTACAAGGACCGAAGAAAGCTCTGGAATGGGGTAACCGAAAGTCGTTTGCCACACTTTTGGTAATGGCAATAGGCACCCTGCTCATTCCAGCAAGCAAGGCGGCCACCGAGAAGTACGAAGTAAAAGTCGAACGAGGCGTCCCCGCGAAGATGCGCGACGGTGTAACCCTCCGGGCGGACATATACCGGCCAAATGCCGAGGGGAAATTCCCCATTTTGCTGGTGCGGACTCCCTACGACAAGCAGTGGAACATAGAGTTTGGCTTGAAGGCGGCCGCCCGAGGGTACGTGGTGATCTCGCAGGATGTGCGCGGACGATACACTTCCGAAGGAGAGTGGTACCCCTTCCGGAACGAGTCGCGTGACGGCTACGACACTGTCGAGTGGGCTGCGGCGTTGCCCTATTCGAACGGCAAAGTGGGCATGTTTGGAGGTTCTTATGTCGGCGCAACGCAGTTTCTGGCTGCCATCAGCTCCCCGCCGCACCTAGCCGGCATTTGTCCTACTGTGACGGCGTCGAATTACCACGACGGCTGGACGTACCAGGGGGGCGCGTTCGAACAGTGGTTCAACGAATCGTGGTCGACAGGATTGGCGATGGACACCATGAACCGGCGGGGGTACCAAAAGGGCGACGCACTCGGGGGCTCGAAAGTGCTGCCTTTGCTTTCCTATCCAGTGCTGGAGGCGCCGTCTGCCACAGGCATCGCTCCTTATTTCAGCGATTGGCTGGCGCACCCAAGCTATGACGATTACTGGAAGCAAGTATCCATCGAGGACCACTACGCGCAAATCCAGGTGCCGGTGATGAACGTTGCCGCGTGGTACGACATTTTTCTCGGCGGTTCGTTGAAGAACTATGTGCGTCTGAAAAAAGAGGGCGGATCGGAAGCCGCGAGGAAGGGGCAGCGTCTGCTGGTGTACGTCGGGGGGCATGCGGGAGGATCATCGAGCAGAAAAGTGGGCGGAGTGGACTTTGGGGAAAAACTGCCTATCGAAGAAGACGAGTTGATGCTGCGCTGGTACGACTGGCTGTTGAAGGGCGAAATCAATGGTGTGGAGAAAGAGAAGCCGGTAAAAATATTTGTCATGGGCAAGAATGAGTGGCGCGAAGAGGACGATTGGCCGTTGGCGCGCGCAAAAACCACGCGTTATTACTTGCACTCGACCGGTGCAGCCAATGGAGTAACCGGAAGCGGCTCGCTCAACACCACGGTCCCGGCAGAGGAGAAATCCGACCAATATGTTTACGATCCGAACGACGCGGTGCCAACCATCGGCGGGCCGCTGTGCTGCCAAGCGCTGCCCACAGGAATTGGACCACAGGACCAGCGGCCCGCGGAAGGACGCAGCGATGTACTGATTTACACGACGGCAGCATTTACGAAAGACACAGAAGTGACGGGGCTGGTTTCGCTCGATCTTTACGTGAGCACTTCAGCGGTGGACACAGATTTTACCGGAATGCTGGTGGATGTTTGGCCGGACGGCTTCGCGCAGAACCTAACGCAGGGAATCTTGCGCTTGCGTTACCGAAATTCGCAGGAAAAACCGGAATTAGCAAAGCCCGGAGAGACATATCACATTGCGCTGGACTTATGGCCGACCAGCAATGTGTTTATGGCGGGGCACAAGCTCCGCCTGGAAGTTTCCAGCAGTAACTTCCCGCGCTTTGACCGCAACTTGAACACTGGTGAGGAACAAGCACGCGCGACGCGCATGGTCAAAGCGACCAACGTGGTGTACCACGACAAAGCGCATCCCTCGGCCCTGATCCTGCCCCTGGTGCCGTGAGTGGATTCAGTGTGGCGACGCTCGAACTTGCCCTTTCTGCATCCTTGGTGCGGTAATTACGGGTACACCTGACGCGAAACGGTTTCTACAAATCACCACGGGTGTGTGGAGGAGCTAGGAACATGCGGGATTTGTGTGGAAGCAGGTTTCCGATTCTTGCGAACGTGGTGTTGCGTCCTTCAAGCCGCGCAACTCGCGCATTTATTTTGCTCCTCGCGACGGCTGCGTCCTGCACCGCGCAAAAAGACGCAGGCGACGGCAATTCCATCATGGCCGCAACTGCCCGGCCGCTCAACTCGAGACCCGAGGGGAAGAGTTTCGCGGATTTCGTCCTGACGGACGCGAAGATTTACACGGCAGACTCCTCCCGGCACATGGCCGAGGCCTTGGCAGTCCGCGACGGGAAAATCGTATATGTCGGAACGGCCGAGGACGCAGCAAAGCTCGTGGGGCCGAAGACCAAAGTGGAGAGAGCGGGCGGAAAGCTTGTTCTGCCGGGTCTTGTTGACGCACACCTCCATCCCATGGGGATCGTCGACTTTGGAGGATGTGACCTCCAGTCCAAAGCGAAGACCCTGGCCGAAATTGCGACATTCGTTCGCGCATGCATCGAGCGGCTAAAGGTGCCGGAGGGTCAGTGGGTGGAAGTGTCGCATTGGGAGTATGGCGGAGGGAACCAAGCTGACCCGGCTCACCCAACTTTGCGCGCTGCTCTTGACGCTGCGTCGACGAAGCATCCGATCGCCGTGACAGGATGGGACGGCCACCATGGGGCCTACAACAGCGCGGCTCTGGCCTTGGCGAAAAATTCCAAGGGAGAGATTGTAGGGTACTCGAAGGCGACGATCGCCACAGACTTCGGCGCGTACAAAAACTATATCGGTGTGGATGCAAACGGGGAGCCGACCGGCGACGTGAGCGACCAAGGGAAAAATCCAATTCGTCCACGCATTCCGGGAGGACGCGGCAATCACGAAAAACTCATGCAGTTTCCAGAGCGGATTACGGAGCGCTTGAATAGCGCGGGAATAACGGCTGCGCAGGATGCCGCGGCGGGTCCGGAAGCGTTGCAGGTATACGACGAACTCATCAAAAAAGGCAAGTTGACGATTCGCCTGAACATCGCTCAAATGTACCTGCCTGAAAGCTTCCGCGACGCCTCCGGGCACATCGACTACGACAAATTGTTTGCCATCGCGAACGGTGTCCGGCAGAAGTACGCGGCGAACCCCTTGACACGCGCCGATGCGGTCAAGGTTTACGCGGACGGCGTCCCCGAGGCCAATCCAAACAACATTCCACCGACTCTGGGCAACTCGCCGCGTCCTGTGCCTTATTTGCAGCCGATTTTCGAAAAGGACACCAAAGGCATGCTTTCGGTGAAGGGGTATGTGGATATGAGTTCGCCGGTGTGCTCCTACGTCCGCGCGAAACCGCAGGAGTACTCATCGGAACAAGCTGTCGCGGAGTTCATCAAGCAGTACGGATATCATCCCGGACAGTGCACCATCTTCTATGGCGTCCCTGAGCATGCTCCAGCAATTTTCAATGAATACGTCAAGCGGGCCCACCTTGCGGGATTTACGATTCACATTCATGCGATCAGCGACGAAGCGGTCAGGATGGCCATCGACGCCATTGAGGCGGCGCGCGCCGCCGACGGCAAAGATTCGCAACCTGACACGCTTGCCCATCTCCAATTCATAACACCGGAGGATGTGGCACGAATGGGTAGAGACCACCTTTACCTCGCATTTACTTACAGCTGGATCTATGCCGAGCCCAATGGATACGACATGAGCGTCGTGCCGTTTTTCAATCGCGTTTCGGGGAATAGTTATGAGGCTCTGCACGATCCGGACAGTTATGCGGAAAAGAACGACTATCCGGTAAAGGCGGCGAAGGAAGCGGGCGCGATCCTGATCGCGGGCTCGGATGCGCCTGTTCTAACCAATGATCCGCAGCCATTCGTGAATATGGAAATGGCGGTCACGCGTGCGAGGCATGGCCTTCCTCCGATCAACCCGCCGCAGCGGGTTAGCATCCGAGACGTTCTTGACGCGTATACCATCAATGGCGCGCATGCTCTGGGCCGAGAGTCCGAAATCGGTTCTCTCGAGGTTGGTAAATCAGCGGATTTTGTGGTGGTGAATCAGAACATCCTTGCACTCGGGGATGCTGGGCACCCCGAAAAGATTGGCGACACAAAGGTCTTCGAAACCTGGTTTATGGGAACAAGAGTGTACGCTGCGCAAGGACAATGACACCTTGACTGCCCTAGGCGCTGATTCTCCCCGTCGTACGGCAGCGCTTTCACCGCGACCATTGGCAGGGCGGTCCTATTGACATTCTATATGTGGGCGGCTAGTATTCCTGTAGAATGCCGATAGGAGAAGAAGCTTGACGACCGAACCGACGATGCTGCTGCAAGGTACTTTGGATTTGCTGATCCTGCGTTCTCTGCTCACAGGCGAGATGCATGGATTGGGAATCTCGCGCCGCATCGAGCAGATTACCGGAGGCACTTTTGTCGTCAAACCCGGCTCGCTCTTCCCCGCACTCCATCGAATGGAAGACGAGGGTTGGATTTCTTCCTTTTGGGGAGATTCCGAGAACAACCGCCGGGCAAAATACTACCGGATGACGAAAGCCGGCCAAAAACAACTGCAAGCAGAAACAAAACGCTGGGGACGCATTTCCGGAGCTATCGCGCAAG
>Ga0126378_10000795_pt1 | contig 23156 bp, 20 predicted proteins | sample PanSoiMetPlot_23_FD_92587 | JGI IMG/M metagenome (GOLD analysis project Ga0126378, IMG submission 92587) | Tropical forest soil microbial communities from Panama - MetaG Plot_23 | ecosystem: Environmental > Terrestrial > Soil > Tropical forest > Bulk soil | place: Panama | collected 2016-02-17
CCGCGCGGATGCTCCGGCCGCTGCGCGAGATCACGGGCACCGCCCGCCGCCTGTCGGTTGCCAACCTCCACGAACGGATCCGGCTCGATGGCCCGCAGGACGAGCTCACCGAGCTGGCCGACACATTCGACGGCATGCTCGGCCGGCTGGAGGCCGCCTTCGCCAGCCAGCGCCGCTTCGCCGCCAGCGCCTCCCACGAGCTGCGGACGCCGCTCGCGATCATGCGGGCGCAGGTCGACGTGGCGCTGAGCGACCCCGGGGTGGACCGCGCCGAGCTGCTTCACGCTTCGCGCGCGGTGCGCGACGCCGTCGACCGCTGCGAGCGTCTGCTGGACGGCCTGCTCGTCCTGGCCCGCAGCGACCGGGGCCTGGACGCGGCCGACACGGTGGACCTCGCGGAGTCGGCTGCGCGGGCGCTGCAGCTGGTGACGGCGGCGGCCGCCGAGCGGGGAATCGAGCTGCGCTCGGAGCTGGCCTCCGCCTCGGTGAGCGGCGACCCGGCACTGCTGGACCGCATGGTCGGGAACCTGGTGGAGAACGCGGTGGCCTACAACCTGTCCCCGGGCTGGGTCGAGGTGACGACCGGGAACGGGGGCCGCCGGGCCCGGGTGCGCGTGGCGAACAGCGGTCCAAACGTGCCGCCGGGCCAGGTCGCGTCTCTCTTCGAGCCCTTCCGGCGGCTCTCTGCCGAGCGCACTGGCTCTGGCCGGGGCGCCGGTCTCGGGCTGTCGATCGTCCGCTCGGTGGCCCGAGCGCACGGCGGCGACGCCACCGTGGTCGCCCGCCTGGCCGGCGGACTGACGGTGGAGGTCGACCTGCCGGGCCGGCCGGCGACCGACTGAATCGGCCCCCCGTCTGGGGGAAGGCGAGCCAACAGAGCGGGTTCAGGTTTACGCCCGCTTTATGCGCAGCCCGGCAGGCTGGCGCCATGCAGATCGTCATCCGCCCAATGGTGCGGGCGGTGGCCGTGCTGGCCCTGGTGCCGGTCCTGGCCAGCGCCTGTGTGGGCAACCCATTCGCACCCAGGAGCACCTCTAATCAGAACACCGAGCAGATGCGGCTGGAGTGGGCGCAGTGCATGCGCCAGCACGGCGTGAACGTGTCCGACCCCAACCAGTCCGGTGGCGTCACCGTCCAGGGCGGCCAGTCGACCCCGGACGCCAGCGGGCAGCCGCCCCCGGGCGGCGACCAGCAGCTCCAGGCGGCCATGAACGCCTGCCGGCGGTACGCACCGAACGGCGGGACCGGCTCCGGCCAGCCGGACCCCAGGATGCTGGACGCGGCGACCAAGTTCGCCCAGTGCATGCGCGAGCACGGGATCCCGGTGCAGGACCCTCAGTCCAGCGGCGGCGGCGTGAGGATCAGCGCCAGCGGACCCGATTCGGTCGATCCCAACTCCGACCAGTTCCAGCAGGCCCAGCAGGCCTGCCAGCACTACCTGGGCCAGCTCAAGCCCGGCTCCAGGCTTTCCACCACGTCCTGAGCCGCCCGTGAACCGCACGCGCACTGCACTCGTCGCCACGGCGGCCCTGGTCGCCGGGGCCGCCGCCGCGGCGGGATGGCTCAGCGTCGCGTCCCGGAAGGCCGCCCCGCCGGCGACCCTCGACGCCACCGTCACCCGGGCCACCGTGACCCGGCAGACGCTGCTGGACCAGTTCCAGGTTAACGGCACGATCGGCTACGCCGGCGGCTATGCCGTGGTCAACCAGTTCGCTCCGCCGCCCTCCGCAGCCACCCTCGCCCAGGCCCAGCACGGCCTGGACGCGGCCGAGCAGGCGCTCGCCGACACGCAGGCCTCCATCGACTTCACGAACCAGCAGGATGCCGCGGCCGTTGCGGCGGACCAGGCGCAGCTGGCGCAGGACCAGCAGCGGCTGGCGGACGCGCAGGCCAGGTCGGCGGCGGACCACTGCGGACCCCAGCCTCCCAGCTCCGCCTGCCAGTCGGACGCCTCCGTCATCCAGTCGGCGACCCAGGCAGTGGCCACCGACCAGCACCAGCTCGCCCAGGACCAGACGAAGCAGCAGGGCGACCAGGTCACCAACCAGACGAAGCTGCACAGCGCGCAGCAGCAGGTGACCAGCGCCCAGGACCAGTACAACCAGAAGGTGCAGCCGGGCGCCGGCGGCAGCGGCGCCGGCGGCGGCGTGTACACGGCGCTCCCCGCCGTCGGCCAGACCGTGAGCCGCGGCCAGATCCTGTACTCGGTGAGCGGCCGGCCCATCCCGCTCTTCTATGGCTCCACGCCGCTGGCCCGCCAGCTCGGCCTCGGCTCCAGCGGCGAGGATGTGCGGGAGCTGGAGGACAACCTGATCGCCCTTGGCTTGGGGAGCGGTCTGGCCGCAAACGGGAGCTTCACGCAGGCGGACGCGGCCGCCGTCAGGCGGTGGCAGGCCGCCCTCGGCGTCGCCCAGACGGGCATCGTCGAACCGGGTGAGGTTGCGTTTCTGCCGGGGCCGCTGCGGGTCTCGCAGGTCAGGGTGATCACCGGCGCCGCAGCCCAGTCGGGGCAGGAGATCATCGACGGCACGTCGCCGGACCACGTCGTGACCGTCAGCCTCGACGCGCGGCAGCAGGCGCTGGTGCAGGTCGGGGCGAGCGTCGACGTCATCCTGCCAAACGGAACCCGGGTCCACGGCACCATCGCCGACGTTGGCACCGTGGCGACGACCAGCGGGTCTGGCGCCAACCAGCAGACGACGATCCCCCTCACCATCAGGCTGGTCGACAGCACGGCGGCCGGCAGGCTGGACGGGGCGAGCGTCATCGTGAACGTGACGAAGGCGTCGCACCCCAACGTCCTGACCGTGCCGGTCACGGCGCTGCTGGCGCTGGCCTCCGGCGGCTACGCCATCGAGACCGCGGACGGCAGGCACCGGCGCATCCCGGTGCAGACCGGCATCTACTCCAACGGCCTGGTCGAGGTGTCGGGGCCCGGCGTCGTGGAGGGCCTGCACGTGCTGGCGCCGTCCGTATGACCATCGTCGAGCTGGTGGACGTCGTCAAGCGCTATCCGGGGGATCCCCCGGTCCAGGCGCTGCGGGGGGTCAGCCTGACGGTCCGGGAAGGGGAGCTGCTGGCTATTGTCGGCCGCTCCGGCTCGGGCAAGTCAACGCTGCTGCACGTGATGGGCACGCTGGACACGGCCGACGAGGGGACGGTCCGCGTGGCGGGCCACGACATCTCAGCGCTCGGCGACCGCCAGCTCTCGGCGGTGCGCGCGCGCAGCGTGGGATTCGTGTTCCAGCAGTTCTTCCTGCTGGACGGGATGACAGTCCTGGACAACGCGGCCGACGGGCTGCTGTACAGCGGGCTCCCCTTGCCCGAGCGGCGGGCGGCGGCCCGGCGGGCGCTCGAGCGCGTCGGTCTCGGCCACCGGCTGTACCACCGGCCGGCGCAGCTCTCCGGGGGCGAGCGCCAGCGGGTCGCGATCGCCCGGGCGGTGGTGCACCAGCCGGCGCTGGTGCTTGCCGACGAGCCGACCGGCAACCTCGACGTGGCCTCCGGTGCCGCGCTCCTCCGGCTCCTGCACGAGCTGCACCAGGACGGAACGACCATCGCGGTGGTCACGCATGACCGCGAGATCGCCGCGGCGGCGCCCCGCCGGGTCGAGATCGAGGACGGTCGCATCGTGCGCGACACGGGCGCGGCCTGGTGATGCGGCGCGCCCCCGCGGCTCCCAGCCGCGTTCACCTCACCGAGCTGTTCCGGCTGGGCTCGATGGGGCTGCGAACGCGCCGCCTCCGGGCCTCCCTCTCGGCGCTGGGCATCGCGATCGGCATCGCGGCCATGGTGGCGGTGCTCGGCGTCTCGGCGTCGTCGCGCGCCGACCTCCTGGCCCAGCTCGACCAGCTCGGCACCAACCTGCTGACGGTCACCCCGGGCAACACCTTCTTCGGCGAGTCGGCCCAGCTGCCCAGCGCGTCCTCGGCGGCGATCGGGCGCGTGTCGTCGGTGCAGGCCGTCTCGGCGACCGGCCAGGTGCAGGGCGCGACCGTGCGGCGCACGGACCAGGTCACACCGGCCGACACGTCCGGCATCGCGGTGCGCTGGACCGACATGGCCCTGCTGCAGACGCTGGGCGGCTCCGTCTTCCGCGGCCAGTGGCTGAACGACGCGACCGCCCACTACCCGGCGGTCGTGCTGGGCTGGGTCGCCGCCCAGCGGCTCGGCGTGGTGGACCTGGACCAGCCGACGCAGGTGTACCTGGGCAACCGCTGGTTCGCCGTCACCGGCGTGCTGCAGACGCTGCCGCTGGCCCCCGAGATCGACCGGTCGGCGCTGATCGGGCTTCCGGTCGCCGAGGACCAGTTCCTGGTCAGCAACTCGCCCGACACGGTCTACGTCCGGGCGGCGCCGGACCAGGTGCTGAGCACCCGGGCCCTGCTGCCGCGGGCGGCGGACCCCGAGCACCCCGAGCAGGTGAACGTCAGCCGCCCGTCGGACGCGCTGGCCGCCCGGGCCGCGGCGCAAGACGCGTTCACTTCGCTGTTCGTGGGCCTGGGCGCCGTGGCGCTGCTGGTCGGCGGCGTCGGGATCGCGAACGTTATGGTCATCTCGGTCCTGGAGCGGCGCTCGGAGATCGGCCTGCGGCGAGCGCTGGGTGCGACGCGAGCGCTGGTCGCCGGGCAGTTCCTCTCGGAGTCGCTGCTGCTCTCGCTGATGGGCGGCCTGGGCGGGGTGAGCCTGGGCGCGGCGGCGACGGCGGTCTACGCGGTGGTGCAGGGCCTGCCGGCGGTGGTGCCACCCGTGGCGGCGGCCGGCGGCCCGGCCGCGGCCCTGGTCGTGGGCGCGGTCGCGGGCCTCTACCCGGCCAGTCGCGCAGCCCGCCTGTCCCCGACCGAGGCCCTGCGGACCGTGTAGCAGCGCGTCCGCTCCCCCGCTCCCGCCGGAGCGCGAGACCGGAGGGTCCCTACTCGGCGTCGAAGCGTGACAGGCCCGAGGCGAGCAGGTCGAAGACCCGCTTCGCGATCTCGACGCGCCGGCCGGGCTGTTCCAGGGCCGCCGCGGCCGCGACCCGGATCGCCCCCGTCAGCGCAGCCGCCGGGCGCCCGAGCTCGCGCTGGCCGACTGGCGTGATCACCTGAGTGGCGCCCTCACCCGCCGCTCGCTGGTCCTGGCCAGCCTCCTCCTCGGCGCGGCTCTCCTGCTCGCCATGCTGCCCTGGCCCACGCGCTTCGCCTTCGGTCAACTGCCCGGCTAGCCGGCGTCACAGGCCCTGGCTAGACTGTGTTAGCTATCGAAGCTAACATAGTTTCTCCATGACCCTCGGCCAGCGCATTCGCGCTCGCAGGACGGAGCTCGGAATCACGCTGCGGGAGTTCGCCCGCCGTGTCGAGGTCAGCGCGCCGTACCTCACCGACCTCGAGGCGGGACGCCGCCACCCCAGCCCGGAGGTCCTCCACCGCATCGCGGACGCTCTCGCGCTGCCCGCGTCTGAGCTGGAGGCGCTCGACACTCGCCTCAGCCCGGAGGTCCGGCGCTGGGTGGAGAGCGAGCCGGAGGTGGCCCGTCTGCTCCGCACGCTCCAGACGTCGCCGCGCAAGCGGCGCGCGGAGATGCTCCGGCGCCTGCGCCGGATGGTCGACGAGGAGCCGCGATGAGGGAGGCCCGCGACCGCGGCGGCCGGCTGCCGTACCGCCTCTGGTACGAGGAGTCGGAGATCGAGGAGATCGCAGCCCGCGAGCTGGCCCTGGCCGGCCACCCGACGCTGCCCGGCCGGCCGGCGACCGACGTCGACGCCTTCCTCGAGCTGCACCTGGGCGTCGTCCCCGAGTACACCTGGCTGCCGCGAGGCGTGCTGGGCGCCACCGAGTTCACCGCCCGCGGCGAGGTGCGGCTCCAGGTGTCCGCCGAGCTGAGCTACCGGGCGGACCGGGGCGGAGCGGCCGAGAAGCTGCTCCGGTCGACGCTGGCGCACGAGGCGGCCCACCTCCTGCTCCACCGGGTCCTGTTCCTGAAGGAGTCGGCCGACCTCTTCGGCGGCCTCGCCTCGCGCAGCGAGCTGTGCCGGTCCGTTGGGGTGCCGCGGACCGGCTACCAGGGCGAGTGGTGGGAGTGGCAGGCGAACCGCGGCATGTCGGCGCTGCTCCTCCCGCGCGACGAGCTCACGGCCTGGCTGGCGGACCGCGAGCGGGCCGCGCCGGGCGAGCGGGTGACCGCGCGACGCGAGGCGGCCGCGGCGGACTTCGGCGTCGCCGCCGAGGCCGTGAGACGCCGGCTCGGGCAGCTCGGCGCCCTCGGTGCGAGCCGGTGAGGCTCTACTGGGCGCTGGCATGTCTCGGCTTCCGGCGCCACGCCGCGTATCGCGGCGCCACGGTCGCCGGCGTCTTCACCAACACCGTGTGGGGGTTCATGATCGCGTACGTCAACCTGGCGCTGTTCAGCTCGCAAGCCCGAGTGGCAGGCTACGACGCGTCCGACGCGCTCACCTACGTGTGGCTGACGCAGGGCATGCTGATGACGGTCGCCGTCTGGTACTGGGTGGACATCGCCCAGCGGGTCCGGACCGGTGACGTGGCCACGGACTTCCAGCGGCCCGTGGACTTCCAGGGCTACTGGCTGGCGCAGGACCTCGGCCGGGCCGCGTACCACGCGCTCTTCCGCGGCATCCCGCCCGTCCTGTTCGCCTCGCTGGTGTTCCGCCTGCGGTTCCCCTCGCACCCGGTGACCTGGCTCTGGTTCCTGCTCAGCCTCTGCGCTGCGGTCTGCGTCAGCTTCTCCCTCCGCTTCCTCGTCAACCTGAGCGCGTTCTGGATCCACGACCACCGCGGCGTCATCTCGATCACCTCGTTCGCGTTCCCGTTCCTGTCCGGGCTGTACGGCATCCCGCTCGCCTTCCTCCCCCCCGCCGTCTTCAGGGTGCTCGCCGTGCTGCCCTTCGCGAGCATGGGCCAGGCGCCGATGTCCGTGTTCCTCGAGCGGCCCGGCACGGCCGGCACCATGCTGCTCCAGGTCTTCTGGGCGGCGGCGCTTCTGGCGCTGGGCAGGCTGGTGCTGCGGGCGGCCGAGCGCCGCCTGGTGATCCAGGGTGGCTAGCACCGCCGCTCGGCCGCACCTGTGGCTGCTCCGGGCGAGCCTGCGGGCGCAGGTCGCCTATCGCCTGTCGTTCGCGCTGCTCACGGTGACTGCCGCGCTGGCGACGTTCATGGACTTCCTGGTGATCGGGGCAATCTTCACCCACCTCCCCCGCCTCGCCGGCTGGTCGCTGCCCGAGATCGGGCTGCTCTACGGCATCGCCGGCGTGGCATTCGGGATCACCGACATCTGCGTCGGCGCCCTGGACGCGTTCCCCCAGATCATCCGGGACGGAGGGTTCGACGTCCTCCTGGTCCGGCCGGTCGGGACGCTGTATCAGGTCCTCGCGCGCGAGTTCGCGATGCGCCGGTTCGGAAAGGTGGCGCAGGCTGGAGCCATCCTCGCCTACTCGATCGCGCACCTCCACGTGACCTGGTCGGCGCCGAAGGTGGCGATGCTGGCGTCGACGCTGGTCACCGGCCCGCTGATCTTCGGGTCGGTGTGGGTGATGGCGATGACCCACGTGTTCTGGACGGTGGACACGGGCGAGGTGGCGAACGCGTTCACGTACGGCGGCAGCTTCCTCACGAGCTACCCGATCAACGTGTTCGCGGGCTGGCTGCGCGACCTCCTTGCGTTCGTCATCCCCATGGCGTTCGTCGCCTACTACCCGGTGCTGCTGGTCCTCGGCCGGCCCGACCCCGTCGGGCTGCCGTCGTTCACCCCGCTGCTGACGCCGGCGGTCGCGGCGGGCGTGGTCGTGCTCGCCGCCGCCGTCTGGCGCACCGGTGTGCGCCACTACCGGGGGACGGGAAGCTGAGCGCCGCCGTCGCCGCCGAACGGCTGTCGAAGGAGTTCTCCCTCCTGCGCCGGGCCGGCCGCCTGCGCCGGCGGCGCACCGTCGTCCGGGCGGTGGATGCCATCACGTTCACGGTCCAGCCGGGCGAGATGGTCGGGTACATCGGGCCCAACGGCGCGGGTAAGTCGACGACCGTCAAGATGCTGACCGGCATCCTCTATCCGAGCTCGGGCACCGTCCGCGTGGCCGGCCAGGACCCGGCCCGCGAGCGCGTCGCGCTCGCCCGCCGGATCGGCGTCGTGTTCGGCCAGCGCCGGCAGCTCTGGTGGGACCTTCCGCTGCGGGACTCGTTCGACATCCTCCGCCACGTCTACCGCGTCCCGCTGCCGCGGTTCCAGCGCAACCTCGCGACGTTCGTGGACCTGCTGGACCTGGGCCCGTTCCTGGGGACGCCGGTGCGTCAGCTCTCGCTCGGGCAGGTCATGCGCGGCGAGCTGACGGCGGCGCTGCTGCACGACCCCGAGGTCGTCTTCCTGGATGAGCCGACGATCGGGCTGGACGTCGAGAGCAAGGGCCGGGCGCTAGATTTCCTGGCCGCCCTCAACCGGGAGCGCGGCACCACGGTGCTGATGACCACCCACGATCTGGCCGACCTGGAGCGGCTCTGTCCCCGGATGCTGATCATCGATCAGGGCCGTCTCATCTTCGACGGGCCGGTGGCCCAGATCCGGGAGTGCGACGCCGAGCGCACGCTGGTGGTCGACCTGGAGGCGCCGCAGCCGCCGCTCGCCGTGGCCGGCGTCGAGGAGGTGCGCGCGGTGGGACGGCGCCAGTGGCTCCGGTTCCGCCGGAACCGGGTCAGCGCCGCGGCGCTGATCGCGCAGGTGGCCGCCGTCGCCCCGATCGTCGACCTGGCCGTCGAGGGGACGCCCATCGAGGAGATCGTGCGCCGCATCTACCGGGAGGGGATGGACGGGCTCCGCTCGGCGGCGGGGTGAGCGAGACCTCGTCCTGGCGGACGGGTTCGATGGCAGGACGGACTTCGAAGTCGACGTCACTTGAGCGGCCGGACCTGCGGCCGCTGGACGGCACCCCACAGGCACCGGACGGCGCCGATCTCGGCCACGTTCTTCATGAGCTCGGCGTTGACCCAGGCCAGCGTGTAGCGCGCGGGTCGGGGATCCGGCCAGGGATAGGCGACCGGCGCGTCGAGGTCGGGGTCGGAGTCGAGCAGCCGCGTCCATGCGTGCGCCAGCGCCCGGATGCGTGCGACGGCGGCGGCGGCCGATCCGGGCCAGTCAACCCCCTCTCGACCCGCCGCCCGCTCGCCGGCGACGACAGCCGACACCTCCGTCCACCACCAGATCAGGTGCCAGGTGAGCCACCCGACGCTGGGCGGAGGCGCCGGGTCCGGTTCCGGGTCCGGCCAGTCCGGTCGCCACCGGCCGGAGGCGTCGAGGCGGACAGTGAGGGCCGACGGCGCCGGGCACCAGAGGCACAGCTCGTCGGTCAGGCACGGCAGGTGGACGTCTTCGGCAAGGGACCAGGCGATGCGGAAGTGCCAGCGCAGCAGGTCGATCACCGCTGCTCGCTGTTCACGGCGGGCCTCGTCCATTCGCGCACCATTGTCACCTGGGGTCACCACGCTGCTGCCGGCTGGTCGCCGCCGCGCCCCTTCGCACCTCTGTTCCCCCATGATGGACGCGCCATGCGGGGTGACATCGAGCAGGTCGAGCGCGCGAGGCGGCTGTGGCAGGAGTTCTCCGCCGGCCGCGACCTGTCGGCGAACGTCGACGCGGTGCTCGACGACGTCGTCCGCTATCTCGAGTCAGGCCTCGAGGGCGGTGTCGTCGCCACCATCCTCCGGCTGCGCTCCGGCCAGCCCGCGGCGGCCGACGAGTACGACCACAGGCTCGAGGTGTGGCACCTGAAGCGTGAGCGCGCCGACCTGGAGCGCATGGTCGTGGAGGGGCGGCTGGCGCCTGACGCGCAGGCGGCGGTGGACCGGGTGCTGGCGACGCGGCTGGCGATGCTGAACGAGGCGGGCGACCCGCTCCCGCCGCGGATCCCGCCCAGCGCGGCGCCGGCGCCCGCACCCCGACCCGCCAAGGCCGCCGCCACCGCCGCCACCGGCGAGCCCACGCCGGCGCCGCCACCGCCGTCGCTGGGCATCTCGCTGCGCGAGCTGGTGGCGGACCACTCGGTCGTGATCCTGGCCGCGCTCGGCGCCTTCCTCCTGGTGGTGGCGACCGTCCTCTTCGAGCTCTACGCCACGACCGCGCTGGCCGGCGTGTGGCGCCTGCTCGCGGTAGTCGCGCTGGATGCGGTGTTCGCGACCGCGGGCTACCTGGCGATCGGCCGCGAGCGCCTGCGGGCGGTCGGCCAGATCTACATCGCCCTGGCTGCGGTCCTGCTCCCTCTCAGCGCCGTCGCCGCCTGGAACTTCCTCGAGCTGCACAGCCGCGGCATTACGGTGGACCAGGCGCTGGCGGTCACCGGCGCCGCCTGCGCGGCGGTCTACGGTCTGCTCGCGCTCAGGCTGGGCCTCCTCGCGTACGCCGAGCTGGCCGGCGCCGCCATCCTGGTTGCCGCGTGGGGTGCCGCGGGTGCCCTCGTCGGCGCCGAGTGGCGGAGCGCGGCGCTGGCCGCGGCGCCGCTCATCTTCGGCGCGGTGCGGCGCGCGGCACGGTCGCCGGAGTTCCGCCACTTCGAGTGGTTCGGCCACGCGTCCGCGGCCGTGGCCGTGGTCGTCGCCGTCACGATGATCCATCCGCCGCACTGGCTGCCGACGGTGACGTTCGCCGTGCTGGCCGCCGGGTACCTCGCCTGGCAGGCGGTCGAACCCAGCCGGCTCCACGCCTGGCCGGGCGAGGCCCTGGCGGTGATCGCGTCGCTGCTGCTGGTCGAGGAGTGGGGCGTCGTCTCCTACCGCTACCTCCTCCCCTTCGGCCTGGCCGCCGCCTTCGTGCTCCTCAGGCGCCGCGAGCACTGGTTCGGCGCCCCCGGTCGTCTGTACCGGCCGCATGCCCTCCACCTGCACCTGGCGGTCGCCGCCGGGCTCGTGATCTCCGCCGCGAACACCCCCGAGAGCGTTGCGTGGCACCTCGTCGCCGGAGCCTGGGCGGCAGCAGCGCTGTACGCCGCCGACTACGCGCTGCAGCCCAACGCCACCGCGGGTTATCTCGTGCGAGTGGCCGTGCCCTTCGCGCTGCTCGCCACGGCGGAGGCGGCGCATCTGCACGCCTGGTCCGGCGCCGTCGTCGCCGTGTCGCTCCTGGCCTACTCGGCGCCGATGGCGCCACGCCTCGCGGCGCCACTCCTGACCCAGCAGGCGCCGGTCTACGTCTACGGCGTGCTGCCCCTGATCGCGATCGAGCTGCGGGACGCCACCGTGGCGCCGGGGCAGTGGTCGGTCCCCACGGCCCTCGCGGTTGCCGGCGTGGGCTTCGGCCTGGCCGCCGAGCTCGGCCGCGTCCCAATGGCCGGGCTCACTGGCCGCGCGCTGGTGGGCGGCGCCTGGTTCCTCGCCGTCGAAGCGCTCGACCTGGTCGCGTGGCGCGGTCCGGCGGACGCCCTGCTCGCGCTCGCCTACACGGCGATCGCCCAGCTGCGCGCCGCCGCGAATCACCCCGCCGCCGTCGAGGCCAGGCGGTCGCTCGTCCACGTCACGTCTGCCACCGCGGTCGCGCTCTGCTTCGCGGGCCCGGCCGACCAGCTCTGGTGGCGGCTCGCCGCCGCGCTCGCGATCGTCGCCGTGGGCTACTGGTGGCAGGCGAGCAGGCGGCCGGACGCCGAAGCGGCACCGATCGCCTGGGCGGCGCTGGCCGGCTCCGCAGCCGCCCTCGTCATCGCCGTCGTGCCGCACGAGCTGCAGGGGACGGCCGTCGCGGTCGCGGCCGTTGCCCTCACCGTGGCGTGGTGGCTGGCGCGGCGCCTGTTCGGGCCGGGCCGGCTGGCCACGGCCGCCTTCCCTGTGCTGGGCACGACCGCCGCGCTCGGCGCCATCCTCGTGCTCCGGCAGGCGCCGCCGACCTGGCCCCAGGCGGCGACCGCCCTCGTGCTCGCGAGCTTCCTGCTCGCCTGGCGGCGCATGCGCGTCGAGGTCCCCGAGATCCAGGAGGTGCTACGGCCGGGGGCGGCGCTTCTGGCGGTCGGCGCCGGCCTCCTGGCGGCCGGCGTGATCCGGCTCGAGGTCCCCGCCACCGGCCTTGCCATCGTCGTCGTCGCGGCCGGCCATGCCGGCTGGGCGCTGCGCGGCGGCCAGGAGGCGGAGCAGTGGTATGCGGTCGGCGCCACGATGGCCGCACCTGCCGTCCTCTTCGTCTGGCCGTTCGGCGACCCCCTTCCCGGCGTGGTCGCGGTCGAGTTCCTGGCCGCCGCGGCGCTCATCGCGCTCACCGGGGCCGGGAGAAGGCTGCCGATGGTCGCCGGGGCTGCGGTCGTCGCCTGCGTCCCCGCCGTGCACCTCCTCGTCCTGGCGGCGGGCCTGACGCGAACGCCGGCGCCCGAGGAAGCGGCGATGGCGGCCCTGGCCTGGGGCGCCGGCGTGGCTGGCGTCGGGCTCCGGTCCCGCGCCGCCCCGCCCTGGGCATGGAGCGTCGAGGGCGCCGCGGCGGGCATCGCGGCGATCGTGGTCATCGGCGCCCTGGCCCACGGCGACAAAGACCTCGCCGGCACCGCGCTGCTCGCCTACTCCCCTGTCATCTTCACCGCCGGAGTCCAGGAGAGTCAGCCGGCCGGCGTCGTGGGTGCGGTAGCGATCTGCGTCGCCGGCGTATTCACCCTGCTCGCCGACCACCGGGCCGACACCCTCCTCTACCCGGCGGCGCTGGCCGTCGTGGGCCTGTCGACCTGGGTCGCGGTGCGCCTGTTTGCGCCGCGCATCGGAGCCCGCGACCCGTCCATCGACGCGGGCCGCCTGCTCGGCATCGCCCTGCTCGTCGCCGCCGGAGCCTCGGGCTTCGCCTTCCCCGATCGGACGGGCGCGGGCAGCATCGGCGCGGCGCTCGCGATGGCGGCGTTCCTCGTCGCCGCCGGGATCCTCGTCTTCGACGCGCGGTTCTTCGGGCTGGCGCAGAACCTCTACGCCGGCCTGCTGCTGGGATCGGCGGCCGGGTTCTTCGCGGCCCGCGAGGCCGGTCTGCCGGAGTGGGAGCTCGGCCTGCCCGGCGTCGGGCTGGTCGCCTGTGCGGTGCTGCTGCGCCAGGAGTCCCGCTTCCACATGAGCCAGCGGGCCAGGCAGGCCGGTGTGGCCGCCGGTGCGCTGCTGGCGATGGGATGGGCCATCGCCCAGACGCTGGCCGGTGGACCCTCCTGGATGGTCGTGCTCCTGGTCGAGGGAGCGCTGATGGTCCCGGCCGGCATGGTGCTTCGGAGCCGCGTCCTGCTGGCCTGCGGGGCGGCGGCGGTCGCGCTGGTATCGCTGCGGGCGCTCCTCGCGATCGCCCAGGCCGGCTACCTCTTCGTCGCCTTCGGGCTGGCGGCCCTGGTCCTGCTCGTGGCCGCCTCAGGTCTCGCGCTGGGCCGTGACCGCTTCACCACGACCACGCGCGGGCTGCGCGAGCAGCTCGGGCAGTGGGACTGACGACGGCCGCCACGGACTCAGAGTCCCGGCCTCCGGGCTGACGCGGCTTCGTCGACAGCACGGCAGGCTTCCTCCGCCGCGGAGATGACCCGCGCCCGGAACTCGCCCCGCCGCGCCAGCTCCAGGGCCTCGCGGCTGTGTGCAAACGCGTCCTCGTGCCGGCCTGCGAGCGCCTCGCACCTGGCCACGGCGACCAGCCCGTGCACCACCTGCGCCGGGTCGCCGCCGGAACGCCGCAGCTCCAGTGACGTGCGGAAGTGCGGCAGAGCCGCGTCCGGCCGCTCGTCGTGCAGGGCGACGTGGAAGCCGATGTGACGGTGGAGCTCGGAGCGCACCTGCGCGTCGCCGTCGGGCTCTGCGAGCGCGAGCGCCTCGCGGAACAGCGGCATCGCGGCGTCGGAGTCGTCGTGCAGCACCTGGTGCACCCAGCCCAGGTGGAGCAGGGACTCGGCCACGCCGGCCTCGTCGCCCACTCGTCTGCGGAGGGCGAGCGCCTGCTCGAAGAGCTCCTGCTCGGGCCGAAAGTCGATGGCGCGCCACTCATCGCGGGGCCGGTCGAGCGTGCGGAGGTGCAGCAGCACGCCGAGCTGGTCGAGCGCGGCCGCCTGGCTCCTGAGGTCGCCTTCGGCCTCGGCCAGGCGGCGGGCTACGGCGAGCGGCGCCTCGACGGCGTCGTAGTCGCCGGTGCGGTAGGCGGCTGCCGGCATCAGCGCGCGGGCGCGGGCGATCAGTTCCTCGGCGCGTGTCATGGGAAGAGAGTCTGCGTGACGCAAACGGAGACCCGGCCTCGACGACCCCGTCTCGCCGGCGGTTTGACGTTGCAGCGAGCCGCCGGTAGGCTTTGACGCACCGTGCGGTCCCCGGCACCCGTGCACGCAATGGTCATCGAGCTCCCGATTGGGGGCGGATGCCCTGTGCGCGGCGGAGGCTGACCGCACCAGTCACCCAGCCAGCGACAGGGCCCCCGCCGCCGAGCGGGGGCCCTTCTTTTTTTCCGAGGAGGACACCGGGATGTCGAGGCCCGTGACGCCGACGATCAAGGTCCGGGACCTGCGCAAGGTCTTCACCGTCACGCGCCGGGAGCCGGGGCTGCGTGGGGCGCTGCGCTCGCTCGTGGCGCCGGCCCGTGTCGAGGTCGCGGCGCTGGCGGGCATCAGCTTCGATATGGAGCCCACAGAACGGCTGGCGCTGATCGGCCCCAACGGCGCCGGCAAGTCGACGGCGATCAAGATCCTCACGGGGATCCTGCAGCCGACTTCGGGGAACTGCGAGGTTCTCGGCCTGGTGCCGTGGAAGCAGCGGGAGCAGCTGGCCCGCCACGTCGGCACCGTGTTCGGGCAGCGACCCCAGCTCTGGTACCACCTCCCCGCCGTCGACACGCTGCGCCTGCTGGCCGCCGTCTACGACATCGACGGGCGCACCGCCGAGCGCCGGATCCGCGAGCTCGCGGACGTCTTCGACCTGGGCTCCCTGCTCGAGGTGCCGGTGCGGAAGCTGTCACTCGGCCAGCGCATGCGCTGCGAGGTGGCGGCGTCGCTGATCCACCGGCCGCGGCTGCTGCTCCTCGACGAGCCCTCCATCGGCCTCGACCCGGTCGCGAAGCACCACATCCGGGAGATGGTGCTCCGGATGAGCGAGCAGGACCACGTCGGCGTGCTCGTAACGTCGCACGACGCCGGCGACATCGAGGCGCTGTGCCGGCGGGTCATCATCGTCGAGCACGGCCTGGTCGTATACCACGACGAGCTGCAGACTCTCAGGAGCGCCTATCTCTCGTCGAAGCGGGTCCGAGCCCACTTCGCCGGCCCGGCGACCCTCGGCGGGCTGCCTCCCGGCGTCCGCCTCCTCCGGCAGGACGGCATCAGCGCGCTGCTGCACGTGGACACCCGGCGCGCCACGATCGACGGCGTGCTGGGCCTGCTCAGCCGGGCCGGCGAGCTTGCCGACCTGGTCATCTCCGAGCCCAGCCTGGAGGAGGTCATCCGGGCGGTGTTCTCCGGCGGCCGGCTGGAGGCGACATCGTGATGGCCGTGCCCTGGGCTCCCGCTCGCAAGTACGTCGCCGTCTCGCGCATCCAGCTCCGGGCGTCGCTCGTCTACCCGCTGGACGCAGCCGGTCGCGCGATCTCGATCGTCCTCTTCGTCGTCGTCTTCCTGAACCTGTGGCGGGCGACGTACCAGGGCGCAGGCCGGTCGGTCGCCGGGCTGGGCCTGCGCGACGTCGTCTGGTACCTGGCCGTCGCCGAGGTCGTGATGCTCAGCCAGCCGCGCACCGCCGCGCTCCTCGCCCAGTCCGTCAAGGACGGGTCGATCGCCTACCAGCTCGCGCGGCCCTACCGCTTTCTGCTCTTCCACCTCGCGGCGCGGCTGGGAGACACGCTGCCATTGGTCATGCTCACGCTGGCGGCGGGGGGCGCTGCGGCCTGGCTGGCGGTCGGTGCGCCCCCGACCTGGTGGGGGGTTGCCCTGCTGGCGGTCGAGCTGCCGATGGCGTGGCTCCTGAACTTCCTCATGTCCACCGCGATCGGCCTGCTGGCGTTCTCCGTCGAGGACACCACCGCGTTCGAGTGGATCTACAACAAGCTGATGCTGGTGGTGGGCGGCGTCCTCATCCCGCTCGACTTCTTTCCCGGGTGGCTGCGCGGCGCCGCGACCCTGCTCCCGTTCGCCAGCGCGACGTACACGCCCGCGCACCTCTTCGTGCGGCCGGGCGGCCAGGGCGCTCTGGAGCTCCTGGCCGTGCAGGCGGCCTGGATCGTTGTCCTCGGGTCGGCCCTCTGGGCGCTCTACCGGCGTGGTATGCGCCGCCTGGTGGTGAACGGCGGATGAGCTGGGCGCGCGGCGCTCGCTTCCTGCTGGCGGTATGGCGGGCGAACCTGCTCTCGGCGATGGAGTACCGGGTCTCGTTCCTCGCCCAGGTCGCAGGCATGTTCCTCAACGACGCCGCCCTGTTCGGCTTCTGGACGATCTACTTCCAGCGCTTCCACGAGGTCCGCGGCTGGCGCCTTGCCGACGTGCTGCTGCTGTTCGGCACCGTGGCGGCAGGGTTCGGCTGCGCAACATACCTGTTCGGCAACGTCCTGCGTCTGGCGACGGTGATCGCGGAGGGCGAGCTGGACTACTACCTCAGCCTGCCCAGGCCGGCGCTCCTGCACGCGCTGGCCAGTCGAAGCGTGCCGAGCGGCCTCGGCGACCTGCTGTTCGGCTTCGCGACCCTGGCCGCCGTCGGCGCCGCCACGCCCGGCGAGGCGGCGCGCTTCGCGCTGGGCGCGGCCCTGGGCGCCGCCGTGTTCGTCGGCTTCCTGGTGGTGGTCGGCTCCCTCTCCTTCTGGATCGGAGACGCCACGCTGCTGTCGGGTGCCGTGACCCAGGGGATGATTATGTTCAGCACCTATCCGTTCGCGGTCTTCGACGGCTGGACACGCCTCCTGCTGTTCAGCCTGCTGCCGGCCGCGTTCGTCGGCGCCGTCCCTGCGAGCCTGGTCCGGTCCTTCACCTGGCAGTCGCTCGGCGAGCTCGGGCTGGCGGCAGCCCTGTCGCTGGCGGCCGGGACAGCGCTGTTCCAGCGCGGCCTCGCTCGGTACCAGAGCGGCAGCGCAATGCAGGCGCGCGTTTGACTCCGGCGGTCATGGAGCTCGGATGAGCCGCGGGTTCGCAGCCAGGGTGCACGTTCGGAGCGCTGATCGCCGGCCCTGTCCGTCGGGTCGGGGTCGGTGCGCGCGTGACGCGTCGGGCTCGATCGGGTACGCTGCGAGGGCGGTGCATGGCCAACCACCTTCCCATCGCCGGGCGTGAGCGCGCCCTCGGAGCCGGCCCCCGTCTCGCCCGGCCTGCCGAGCCGGCCGGCCGACATCCCGCGGACCTACGAGTGGTTCGCCGCGATGCGCGACAGCCATCCCGTCGTGTTCGGCAGCGGGTGGCGCCTGCCGAGCTGGCAGGTCTTCCGTTACGACGACGTCACCAGGGTGCTGACCGACTACTCGTGCTTCTCGTCGCGGGCGTTCGCGATGGGCTACTCGATGCTGTCGGACACCCTGATCTCCAAGGACCCACCGGACCACGGCAAGCTGCGTAGCCTCGTCAACATGGTGTTCACGCCGAGGGCCGTGACTGGTCTCGCCAGCAGCATCGCCGCCATCACCCAGGAGCTGCTCGACGCCGCGCGGGCGCGCGGTGAGATGGACGTCGTCGCCGACCTCGCCTTCCCGCTGCCAGCGCGCGTCATCGCGGCCATGCTCGGGGTGCCGGACCGCGATTGGGACATCTTCCGGCGCCTGGCCGCCACGGATGCCGGCACGGGTGACCGCGGCGAGATGCGCCGCTACTTCTCCGCGCTGCTCGAGGAGCGCCGACGGGCGCCCCGGGAGGACCTGATCTCGGCGCTCAGCGTGGCCGAGGTCGACGGCGAGCGCCTCGGCGAGCGTGAGCTGGTGAGCTTCTGCCAGCTGCTGCTGCTCGCCGGGCAGGAGACGACCAAGAACCTGATCGCGAACTTCGTGCTGACGCTGGCCGACCACCCGGACGTCCGTGCCGAGCTGGTCCGGGATCTCGACCTGGTGCCGGGGGCGATCGAGGAGGTGCTGCGCTACCTGGCGCCGGTGTGGTTCCTCTTCCGGCTGACGACGACCGAGGTCGAGCTGAGCGGCGTCAGGATCCCGGCCGGGCAAACGGTGCTGCCGTGGATGGCCTCGGCCAACCGGGACGCGTCGCAGTTCCCCGAGCCCGACCGCTTCGACGTCCGGCGAGACCCCAACCGCCACCTTGCGTTCGGCCACGGCATCCACTTCTGCCTGGGAGCGCCGCTGAGCCGCCTGGAGGCGAGGGTCGCGCTGCCGATGATGCTGGAGCAGCTGCGGGATTTGCGCCTGGTGCGCCGGGAGTCGATCCGCGTCCGCGCCGGGATCGTTTTCGTGATCAGCAGCCTGCCAGTGACGTTCGCGGCCGCCTGAGCGGGGATCCCGCGTCGCCGCCCGGCCAGGCCTTGACGCAATCCTTACACCGGCATGGCGGACCTTCGTGCAGAAGGGTGGTTGCCTTGACCGCATGACACGCGTTCGCTCCGCCGGCCTGGCGCTGGCCGCCTGTCTGGCGCTGTCGGGCTGTCTGGCCGGCGGGACCGCCCCCTTCAGCTCCTCCCCGGCGAGTGCGACCGGCATCCACAGGATCCAGCACGTCGTGATCGTCATGCAGGAGAACCGCTCGTTCGACGAGTACTTCGGGACCTTCCCGGGCGCCGATGGGCTGCCGATGCAGAACGGCCAGTTCAGTACCTGCGTGCCGGACCCGGTCGGCGGCTGCCAGAGGCCGTTCCACGACCCCGACCCCGTGAACGGCGGAGGTCCGCACGGCCAGGCCAACGCCACCGCGGACATCGACGGGGGCCGGATGGACGGCTTCGTCGCCCAGGCCGCGGCCGGGCGCAGGGCCTGCACGGACCGCAACGACCCGGCCTGCACCGACGGCGACCGGGTCGACGTCATGGGCTGGAAGGACGCGCGGGACTTACCGAACTACTGGACCTACGCGCACGACTTCACGCTCCAGGATCGCCTCTTCGAGCCGAATGCGTCATGGAGCCTGCCCGAGCACCTGTTCCTTGTCTCCGAGTGGTCGGCGAAGTGTGCCAGCGCGGACGACCCCGCAAGCTGCGTCGACGCGCTGCAGAATCCGACGAACCCGCAGTCCGCCGCCGGGGCCGGCGGGGGCAGGAAGGCAAAGAAGACCGCGGGGCCCAGCCCGGGCGCCTCCCTGCCGGTGTCGTCCCTGTACGCGTGGACCGACCTGACCTGGCTGATGGACAGGGCTCACGTGACCTGGAAGTACTACGTGGCGCCGGGCACTGAGCCGGACTGCGAGGACGCCAGCGAGCAGACCTGCGTCCAGCGCGGGCAGAATGCCGGCACGCCCGGCATCTGGAACCCGCTGCCGTACTTCACGGACGTGCAGCAGGACCACCAGCTGGGCAACATCCAGGACCTCGGCCACTTCACCGCCGACGCGCAGCGAGGTCAGCTGCCGGCGGTCTCCTGGATCGTGCCCAGCAGCAAGGAGAGCGAGCACCCGCCGGCCTCGACCAGCGCGGGCCAGGCCTACGTCACGGGCCTCGTCAACGCCGTGATGAAGAGCCCGGACTGGAGCTCGACCGCCATCTTCATCTCCTGGGACGACTGGGGCGGCTTCTACGACCATGTCCGGCCGCCGGTCGTCGATCGGAGCGGCTACGGACTGCGGGTGCCGGGCATCGTGATCAGCCCGTACGCCAGGAAGGGGTACGTGGACCACCAGACGCTGAGCCACGACGCGTACGCCAAGTTCATCGAGGACGACTTCCTCGGCGGCCGGCGCCTGGACCCCAGGACCGACGGGCGCGCTGACCCGAGGCCCGACGTCCGGGAGAACGCCACCATCCTGGGCGACCTGCGGGCCGACTTCGACTTCACGCAGCGGCCCCTGCCCCCGGTCATCCTGAGCCCCAGCCCGGCGCCCGGCCCGACCTCCATCGCCGGGACCTGAGCGGCGCCGGCGGCCGTGGTGACCGGGATGCCGCCGGCACCGGTCTGCCGCTGCCCGTGCCATGTGTGGTACCACACCTGGCATGGCGCGCTCACGCTCATCCAAACGAAGGACCCGGGTGTCGTTCCGGCACGGCGACCGGCTCGACCAGGCCTTCCTGGTGGGCATCGTGCTCAAGGGCCTGGACGGCGTCCTCGAGGTGCTGGGCGGCCTGCTCCTCCTCGTGGTGACGCCGGCCTCGATCGACCGCCTGGTGCGGTTTCTCACCGAGCACGAGCTCTCCGAAGACCCTCACGACTTCCTCGCCAACCGCCTGCTCCACGCCGCCGGCGGGCTCACCGGGGCCACGGTGCGCTTCGGTGCCGTCTATCTGCTCCTGCACGGCGTGGTCAAGATCGTGCTCGTCACCGCCCTGCTGAGGAACAGGCTGTGGGCCTATCCCTGGACGATCGCGTTCCTGATCGCCTTCATCGGCTACCAGGCGTACCGGATGGTGCTGACGCCCTCGGTCGGTCTCGCGGCGCTGACCGTCTTCGACGCGGTCGTCGCCTGGCTCACCTACCGCGAATACCTGAGGCAGCGGGCCAGGGCCCGCCCCGCCGTAGACCTGAGGAGACGCAGACGAGCCTAGAGGTGCGACCCATGGCGCCACCGTCGAAGGTCCCGGCCCCTGCGGGACGTTCGGCCCCCTCGCGGGCCGGCCGCACGTGTGAAGATTCCACTTGATCGTGCAACACGGAAGGAGCGGCGCGGTGAACGACGACCGGCCGGAGCGCGGTCCGCTCCGGCTCATGCTGGTCGACGACCACGAGGTGGTGCGGAGCGGTCTCAGGACGATGCTCGAGGCATCCGGCGACGTTCGCGTCGTCGCCGAGGCGGGCACCGTGGCCGAGGCCATCGCCGAGGCCGAGCGGACGAGGCCGGACGTGATCGTGATGGACGTGCGCCTGGCCGACGGCAGCGGCATCGTGGCCACGCGCGAGATCCGGGCCCGGAGGCCCGAGACGAAGGTGCTGATGCTGACCTCGTTCGCGGACGACGAGGCGCTGTTCGCGTCCATCATGGCCGGCGCCAGCGGCTACGTCCTGAAACAGATCCGCGGTGGAGACCTCGTGCGTGCGATCCACGCGGTCGGCCAGGGCCAGAGCCTGCTCGACCCGGCCATCACCACGACGGTGCTGGACCGCCTGCGCAAGGGCAAGCACCTGCTCCGCGACGAGCGGCTGGCCAGGCTCTCGGCGCAGGAGGAGCGCATCCTGACGCTCGTGGCCGAGGGCCACACCAACCGGGAGATCGGCGTGCGGCTGAAGCTGGCGGAGAAAACGGTCAAGAACTACGTGTCGACCATACTCTCGAAGCTGGAGGTGGGTCGTCGAGCGGAGGCGGCGGCCTACCTGGCCCGTCACACGGGCATGCCGGGGTCGGAAGGCTGAACGCGGGCGGCGCCGTGGGCTCGGAGCCGGCGGCGCGCCCGGCGGAGGCGCAGGCGGCGCCGTCTCCGGAGGAGCTGCGGCGGATCGACGCCTACTGGCGGGCCGCGAACTACCTCTCGGTGGGCCAGATCTACCTCCTGGACAACCCGCTCCTCGCCGAGCCGCTGCGCCCGGAGCACGTCAAGCCGCGGCTGCTCGGACACTGGGGTACCAGCCCGGGCCTCAACTTCGTCTACGTGCACCTGAACCGGGCGATCCGGACCAGGGACCTGGACGCTATCTTCGTCGCCGGACCCGGCCACGGCGGGCCGGCCGTGGTCGCCAACGCCTACCTGGAGGGGACGTACAGCGAGCTGTACGCCGCGGTCTCCCAGGACGCCGAGGGGATGCGCGCGCTCTTCCGCCAGTTCTCCTTTCCCGGCGGCATCCCCAGCCACGCTGCTCCGGAGACGCCGGGGTCGATCCACGAGGGCGGCGAGCTCGGCTACGCGCTGGCCCACGCCTACGGCGCCGCCTTCGACAACCCCGACCTCCTCGTGTGCTGCGTGATCGGCGACGGCGAGGCGGAGACGGGCCCGCTGGCCGCCAGCTGGCACTCGAACAAGTTCCTCGACCCTGCCCGCGACGGCGCGGTGCTGCCGATCCTGCACCTCAACGGCTACAAGATCGCCAATCCCACGGTGCTCGCCCGGATCCCCGAGGACGAGCTCCGACGCCTGCTCGAGGGCTACGGGTACGCCCCCTGCATCGTCGAGGGCGACCAGCCGGAGGCGATGCACCGGGAGATGGCCGCGGCGCTGGACCGGGTGCTGGACGAGATCGCGGAGATCCAGCGGCGGGCGCGGGCCGGCGGCCGGGTGGAGCGGCCGAGCTGGCCGATGATCGTCCTGCGCAGCCCGAAGGGCTGGACCGGGCCCCGCGAGGTCGACGGCCAGCGGGTCGAGGGCACGTTCCGCTCCCACCAGGTGCCGCTGACCGAGCCGCGGACCAGGCCCGACCAGCTGCGGCAGCTGGAGGCCTGGATGCGCTCGTACCGGCCGGAGGAGCTGTTCGACGAGCGGGGCGCCCTCGTCCCCGAGCTGCGTGACCTGCCGCCCACCGGCCGGCGCCGGATGAGCGCCAGTCCCCACGCCAACGGCGGCGAGCTCCTGCGCGACCTGCACCTCCCGGACTTCCGCGGCTACGCGGTCGCGGTCGCCAGGCCCGGGGCCACGTCGAGCGAGGCGACCCGCGTGCTCGGCCGGTTCCTGCGCGACGTGGTCCGCGACAACCCCGACCGCTTCCGGGTCTTCGGTCCCGACGAGACGGTGTCCAATCGCCTGGGCGACATCCTCTCCGCGACGGACCGGGCGTGGATGGCGGAGATCGTGGAGGGGGACGACCACCTGGCGCCGGAGGGGCGGGTTGTCGAGGTGCTGAGCGAGCATCTCTGCCAGGGCTGGCTGGAGGGCTATCTCCTGACCGGCCGGCACGGCCTGTTCAACTGCTACGAGGCGTTCATCCACATCGTGGACTCGATGCTCAACCAGCACGCGAAGTGGCTGAAGGTCACCCGTGGCATTCCGTGGCGGCGGCCCATCGCCTCCCTGAACTACCTGCTCAGCTCGCATGTCTGGCGCCAGGACCACAACGGGTTCTCGCACCAGGACCCGGGCTTCATTGACCACGTGGTCAACAAGAAGGCCGAGATCGTCCGCGTCTACCTCCCCCCCGACGCCAACTGCCTGCTCTCGGTGGCCGACCACTGCCTGCGCAGCCGCCACTACGTGAACGTGATCGTGGCCGGCAAGAACCCGGCCCTCGACTACCTC
>Ga0126378_10000796_pt1 | contig 23148 bp, 35 predicted proteins | sample PanSoiMetPlot_23_FD_92587 | JGI IMG/M metagenome (GOLD analysis project Ga0126378, IMG submission 92587) | Tropical forest soil microbial communities from Panama - MetaG Plot_23 | ecosystem: Environmental > Terrestrial > Soil > Tropical forest > Bulk soil | place: Panama | collected 2016-02-17
AAATCGTGCCCTCGTTCCGAGGACTCTAGAGAAGTTGAATCGCGGTCTGTCATACGCCCTCGATGCGGATCGTGGTGGATGGGACCTCACGCAAGTTCTGAGAATCCCCGGCACAAGAAACTACAAGTACCCTGACGCTCCCTGGGTTCGCGCTCTGTGGGTGTCTGAGGAGGTTTATGATCCAAAAGATGTTTGGTCGATTGTCCGTGAGATGGTCCCGGACGACGAACTGCGAGGAGTCGTCTCGGTCCAATTACCGCGAAGGCCAATTCCACCCAGAGCTAAACGCCTACTGCGTTCGAGTGTGGACGAGGTCGTTGAAGGGGAGCGCTCGAGTCGGTTGTGGGAGCTCGAGTGCCTGCTGGCCGAGAGCGGACTGGGAGAGAGTGAGATATTCGACCTGGTCTGGGGGAGCGCGTGGAATAAGTGGCGCGGCGTCGCGTCAGGACGAACTCGTCTTGCTAGAGATATCAGAAAAGCCCTCCGTCATGTAGGGAGTCGGAATGGAAAGAAGGCGAATGAGGCTGTCGCGGGAACCGTCGATCGAGGACGCGGTGGGCGAGATGATTCTGTCGCCGGTGATGATGGTGTTGGACTGGGCGACGGAGACGTTTCCTCTGGTGGTGATCGCGGAGGGAGAGAATCTCTCGAGGTGGGAGGAGGGAGACTTCCCTGGGTCGGCTATAGTTCTTTCATGGCTATGTCTATGGAAGAACCCCGATGGCTAGTCGAGAATCTGTGGACCGCAGGGAGCCATGGGATCATAGCTGGGGAGCCAAAGACGAACAAGACTACAGTTGCCATTGCCCTTGCAATCGCTGTCGCATCTGGCGAACCATTTCTGGGTCGGTTCGATGTTGGCACTCAGGGACCTGTCTTGATGATCCAGGAAGAGAATGCGCCGTGGATGATGCAGGACAGGATGAGAAAAATCGCTAACTACATGGGGCTGTTGGGTAAGGATGAGGCTCACCTTAGCGAGGCTGGCGCTGGTGCGCTGGGCAAGGTCTCAGTGGACTTGGACTTTCCCAAGGATCTCCCGCTCAAGGTGCTGAACAACTTCGGCTTTGACCTGACACTCGAGGAGCATCGGGAGATGCTTGAGGCTGAGGTTAACGAATTCCGCCCAATACTCGTCATACTCGACCCACTCTACCTGATTCTCGGGGGTGACGAGAACAGTACCGCAGCGTTGAGGCCATTCCTCAAGTGGTTGCTCCAACTGCGGTATAGGTATAATACAGCCGTAGCCCTCATCCATCATTTCCGCAAGCAGAATCTCCAACATGGGATCGTCCGTCCGGGCCAACGTATCCTCGGGTCCGCTACTCTTCATGGCTGGGTAGATTCCGCGCTGTATCTTGAGTCACGAGATGAGCTCCGTAAGGGATGGGTGAAAGTTAACATGGCTAGGGAGTTTAGGTCAATGGCGCCACAGGGATCGATTGATCTGGCACTCGCCATGGGCCCCCCTGGGGGCTTAACTATGCGTGCAGAGATGAGGGGATTCTCCATCGAAGCAGTCATTAGGAATATGGTAATCGTTGAACCCGGAGTAACGGTGAACGCGATAGCCGAGCGATTGAGGATGGATAAGCGCACAATACTCGCAAGGCTTCGTGGTAGTGAGGGTGGAGAATTTCGTGTTGAGATGGGACGTAAGGGTCGGGGTCATACCCACAAGGTCTTCCTGAATGCCTGAGCTAGGCGACGAATCGGGTCACCCGCTCAATAGGGATCTCTATACCCCATGGACCCCAGAGCTGGGTGAGCTCTTCAACCGCATGAAGGCGGAGCATGGGACGTGGCGGCAAGTCGCAGCGCTTTCGGAAACACGTCTCAAGGTCCTCAGGAATCTCCGTCAAGGTAAGCGCAAGGCAGTCAGTCAGCGCCTTATAGATAGGTTGTGCACGACCACAGGTGTGGGTGGGACTCATGAGTTCACGTGGTTCACTGCACAAGACCTAGTAGCGCTTGGGATTTGGGAACCACCCATGTTCATTAGAGGGCATTTTGAGAGATCGCAGGGTGGGCATGAATGGACAACGACTAAGGAGGAGATGAAACTGGCAAAAAGACGAAAGGCTCGCCGGGCAAGGCAGGTTGCCTATCACCGTAAGCGAAAAGAGCGTGCTGCCTACAACGCGGAACGAGAGAAATGGCAGTTGCCCGAGGGTTGGGCACCGACGAGGTATCTCGATGCCAAACCGCCTCGAAAATGAACGCTCAAATAGACAACCATCACTTTGTGTCCACAGGGTTGACTTGTAGTGCTGTAAATCCCCCAAATCGCGGTCAATATACGGAGGATTATGCTATTATATGCCCTGAAGGGGCATGTAATAGCATATCCCTCCAATATGGGAGACTTGTCCATTATAGGAGGCGAAGAAAACGAGGCATGATGAGTGAGTGGGTCCGTACGAACGATCTTGCCGCGTTGATCGAGAAGCATTGGCATTCCTCAATTGCCGCCTTAGCGCGACGCCTTGGATTCGATGAGTCTAACATCCGTCGGATCACACACCAGAAGACCAAATACACGAAGCTTGACCGAGCTGAACAGATCCTCGATGAGATCGGCTGCGTAGCCACTGTGGACATTGAGGTGGTAGATATGCGAAGGCATCCAGGACTCTTTACGCCTGAGACGTCGAGAGCTGCAGTCATGAGGAGATGGTATGGCGTTCATAGCGCACCCGACTGATACTCTGAAAGAGTACGTCCGCGCAGATGGATCCCGCGTGGATGACTTCTCGTGGCATTTGGGCCGTATGTCCATGGCGTTGGAGATCCTCACGCAGATCTATGTCCTTGAGGAGTTTCGTCCAATATCTACTGATATTGGTCGAAATGAGGCTATCTCAGCCTTATGGACTCTGCTCATCGACTGTGGCCTAGACCAACCTGCACAGGAGATGTATGAGCTCCTTGGGCGATGGCGGCAACTCAGGTTTGTTTCCGAGCAGCACGCTCACGAGCACGAAGCCAACGCTGCTTCTGACGCATGGCCTGCTGATGAGCCTCGAGGTCTCGATCCTGAACCTTCTTCAGGCGTCGCTTCTCCTCGAGAATTGACTGCTCGAACAGATAGGCCTCGTGCATTGCCTTCGGGACGTCGTGGTCCCGATGAGGATGCTTCATCCACAAGCGAGCCAAAGGAACCATCTGTCTGATGAGCTTGATCGCTGCCTTGCGGGTCACGTACACCTGGGCTTGATATGGGGATGAACTGCGAATCGAGATGTAGCCCGGTGCGAACTCGACCGTGATCTGTTGAACGCCGCTAAGGACACTCACACGAGGGTAATGACCGTGCTTCGTGAAGTAGCGCTCGAAAACGTGGCTACTCTTCGTCTGGGTAGAAATACCCCTCGTCCTCCATTCTCATGCGCTCGAGATGCCGTTCCTTGATCTGCTGATCGGTGCCGTACTTGCTACCGTCGCAGTCGCCCATCTCATGACCGCAGGCAGGATAGTCCTCGCAAAATCGGACGCCGTTGACGATCCGCCACTCCCGATCACTATCTGTGGGCAACTCGTCTACGATCCGTCCGATGAAGGAGCCGTGATCGTCGAAGAGAAGCTTTTCACCGCCGACGTAGCCGAACCTGTTGGCTACTTCTTCCTCGAAGTTGCAGACTGACGGGTAAGTATCGGGATTCTCGGGATCGTAGGTAACGATCTCCATGACCCTCCTCTGTGGTAAGGGGAGGATCGAGCGAACTCGACCCTCCCCGTTCGCCTCGGCCGAAACGAAGGTTGCTTACGCGGAACGACGCCGGCGAGTGGTGCTCTTCTTCGCCGTTGCCTTCTTCGCTGATGCCTTCGACTTCGACCTTGCAGCAGGCCGACGACGCGGACGCGGAGCCTCTTCCTCCTCGTCGTCCTCTTCGTCTTCGTCCTCCTCGTCCTCGTCACGAGCGGCCTTCTTCTTCTCTTCGTTCCGCTCCTTCAGAGCATCGAGGCGCTCGTTGCGGGCATCAGCGAGAGCATCCTTCGCCTCGTCGATATCCTCGAAGCCCATCTCTTCGAGAGCGGCATCGATGGAATCCCACTCGTAGCGGCCGTTGTCGTTCTTCTCGACCTCACGAGCCCTGAGCATGACGCGCAGGTTCTTGCCGTCCGTGTCGAGAGCGTCGGCAAGATCGGCGGAACCGATCGAGCCTTCCTTGCGCCCACGCTGTCGAGCAGCCTTGCGACGCTCAGCCTTCGTTGAGGCCTTGCGACGCTTCTTAGGCGCCTCCTCGTCCTCGTCCTCCTCTTCCTCCTCGTCCTCTTCCTCGGACTCGTCGGCGAGGTCTTCGAGGTCTTCGAGATCCTCGAGGTCTTCGGACTCTTCGTCCTCGTCCTCGTCGACTTCGACCTCGACTGCCTTACCCTTACGCGGCCTTGCCATGCAGCCTCCTTTGCTTCGCCCTTATGTAGTAATAGGCCATACGAAGCTTACGTCGCCTCGTTGGGCACCTGACGTATGGATAGATCAGGCGAATGAATCTAACCACGTCAGACTGACGGTATACGACCCACGTAGAGATTATGGAACCGCCGTTGGGCTTATCATAGTAGAGTGTCCCCATTGCGGTTAACTCCTGAATCTCCTCGAGTATGGTGGGATCTTTTTGAGGGATCCTCACCTGAGCCTGCTTGGGAGAAAGAGAGATACTGCCCTCTCCATCGAAGAACCCAGCGATGTAAGCTCGGTCGGTATCTGTCAGCATATATGTATCTTATCATCTCCTGAGACCTATGTCAAATCCCTCGACGGCTTTCTGGAGACGATTGGATCAGGGTCGAGGTGCGTCTACGAAGGTCAAACTCCCCAGATGACCTCGGCGCTACTCACGACCCTGGTCTAATCGTCCTCGTCGGCCTCGTCCTCGTCTCTTTCCCAGGGTTCGGCGTAGAAGTCGAGTAGCATGGCGATGACCTTGTCAGGCGTTCCGAGCTCACTGCCCGGGAATGGCGTCGCTAACTCAGCGAGCCTGTCGAAGGTATCATTGCTGACTCGGATGGACTTGTGTGTGCCGTTAGGCATTACTTCCTCCGGATTCTCTTGACAGTTCTGTGCCTGCGTCTGCGGACCCAGTCGAGCGCTTTACGGTCAGCAATCTCCTGGGTCCGCGCGTAGAAGCAGAGCGTCTCCGTCCGCTCACCATACTCGAATAGAGCATAATGGAACGGACGGAGATCGTGGGGAGTTGGCACTAACGTGAGAGCTTCGCGATACCTGCGGACCGTGCGTCGCCGATATCTCCGTTACTCCTTAGCTCAATGTCTCGGCTGATTCGCCGAACTGCAGCTTCCCAGCCCTTCATGAAGCCTGCGAGCCAGAACGCCTGATCGGCGTATGAGACAGTCTCTTCCTGGACACCGACCTCGATGTTGTGGATCTCACAGTCAGCATCGGTGCAAACCTCCGATGTGACGTGAGCGAGTAGGGACTTGCCCATCTCGCCCCATGCGGGATTCGTGCTCACCATTTACCTCGCATTTGTAGGTAGACTAGGATAGGATAGGCGATCAGGATGAGTAGCACCATGGGAGTTCGGAACGGGTGCATTAGTCCTCATCCTTGAATACGGCATCTTGGCAGGTCTGACACAACCCGCTGATGGTGTACTCCTTCCGTGACAGGTCATCGCGGAAGTTGAAGTCGTGATCGGAGAACCCGAAGTTCTCGCCGACGCAATGACCTGTGGTAATCGCAGTCGTGCGGCCGAAGTTCTCTTCGAGGAAGTTCGCGAGTTGGGGAGATTTCTCGGACGGTTCCATTCAGCTCACCTCCTCCCGATGCAGCGTTCACAGTATCCCATAACCTTCAGCTTTCCTTTCACCTCGCGGGTCATGGTGATGATTGCGGGTTGGTGGGATCCGCACTTGCACTCTGTGGTGTCACGCAGTCTCTGTGCTGCGACCGCGCGACCCGACAACTTACGACGGTTTACTTTCCTGCGTCCACGCAACTCTCTCCTTTCGTTCGCATCGGTACACAGATTATATCAAAACCACGCGACCCTGTCAACGGCCAAGGTTGCTTATTTTCCGCCAAATGCCTTGCTGATGGCGTAGATCAAACAGCCCCAGACGAGGACGAGTCCTGCGCCTAGTGGCCACCACCACATCAGGATAAGAAGGGCGGTGGCCGTAATACCTGCAAACCGGGGAGTCATGGTACTATCCGCGCTCCCAGATCATCGCCGTCTCCACAACCTGAGCGAGTGGGGCATGCGGGAACTTCAGACGGATGAGGGTGATGCAGGCGAAGACGCGCTCCATCTCCTCACTGTGGTAAGACGCGAGCGACTCAACGAGCTCGGATACGGAATAGCGTGTGTCCTGCTCCTCGAGGTCTATGTCATCCCACGATAGTCCAAGAGGCATGTGGAATGGGATGTTGATGGTGAGGCTCACGTCCGATTCACGGTTAGCCATTATAGCCAGGTACCTCCTTTCAGCCAGAGAAGGATTGCAAGACCCACCACGAAGATGGGTCCTGCAATCACGAGGTCAAAGTACCAACCCGGTCCTGTCACGCCTCAACCAGCCACGACACAGTGCCGTCAGGCTTGATGTATCCGAGACACGGACCGTCCTGCCCTTGACCTGAGAAGATCAAGTCCACCGGGAAATCGATGTCCTGCTCGACCTCCAGGTCTTCGACGATGGAGTTGAGATTCCCCACGGTCTCGACCTGTTTGGGTGTCGCGGTTTCGGGGAGTTCCATTAGACCCTTCCGTGCGAGATTGTGGCGATGCGGCTGAGGTCGTAGGCGACTGATGCCTCATGCCCTTCCGCGTACTGGTCAGTGTCCTCGTAAACCCAGAAGTCTGTGATGTGGACCATCACGCTTTGGATCCCATTGACAGTGTGGATCGGTACAGTAGTAGGATCCTTAATTAGATCCCATGGCTCGTACTTGGTACCGTTGATGACCAGGTGGTATCCTGGTGAGCCCTCGAATTCGAGCTCCTGTCCGTCGGTTGTGGTGATCTGGAATTCGAGATCCCAATCGGCTGTATGTTCCCACCAACCAAGAGCCTCGATCCGTGCATGTTGGACCATCCAGTCCATCATCAGGACGAGACGATCCTGGGGATCTTCAATTCCTTGCAGGTCGAGCGTGTCGGCCTCCAAGAGTAGATCCCCGGAGCGCTGTTCAGTCATGGTTTCACCTCCTTTCGTTGGGTTGTTGGGACGAGATCCTCCCCGCGATGGCAGGATCCCATCCGAACAGTCCTACGAGAGTCGACCGTGGAAGAGTTGGAAGTAGTCTTGCCCTGCCTCGTTTTGGAGAGTTACGTTCCAGAAATGGCTATTGCCGTGTGCTGCCTCGAGGTGACGGGCTTGATCCTGTGCGATGCGAGCTGCTTCCTCGTAGGTATAATCCGTGAGGTCTTGGATGTCAGCCTTCCAACCACTGCCCGATTCCATGTAGGCTGAAACAACCTTGAAGTTTTGGAGCTTCTTGGATATTGGATTCACCTCCTTTGCGGGTTGATTGGAAGGGACGCGAGTTCGCGGGGAACCCCACGTCCCAACCGATCACTCCTCGTCGGAGTCGACCTCGACCTCGTCGGTCTCGTCGGCGTCATCCACGAAGTGAGCCCATGCCGCATCGACCTGATCCTCGGTCAGGTACCAGGACTTGTTTTTGTCCTGAGCGTCGCGAGGGTAGGTCTTGCGCAGCCATGCGCGAAGAACCTTCGGAGACATGCCGAGCTCCTTCGCGAGGTCAACGGGGCGAGTCCCCAGAGGAGTTTCCTCCTCGGTCTCCTCAACCTCGTCATCGCCTTCGAGCTCCTCGATTACGTCAGTTGCCTTTGCCATTTTCAGTCACCCCCTTTCGGTGTGAGCGGGATTCGTTTCGTGCGTAGCACTATCATATCAAAACCACTGCCTCGTGTCAAGTGGTCCGAGTAGTCCCTTGTTAACGTTTTGTTGAGGGCTTGTACGCAGTTCATGAATCGCGGACCATCCTCACCAACGCTCGTTGGTACCTGAACTCGTGACTCCAGTAGCGGTTGTAAGATCTAAACCATGGCGGATGGCTCCAAAAAAGGCCAAAAATTAGAAATTGTGGTGGACCGCCAAGCGGTTCGGGAGACCGCGGCGAAGCTTTATGGCCAAGGATTCGCGCGGGCGAAGATAGCACGCATCCTTGTGGACCATTTGGTCCCAAATGGGCGCGATAGGCCGTTAGAACAGCGCCTCAGTCAAGCAAGGAACAAATTGAGGGCTTGGGAGCGCACACAGAACTTCCGAGACCTTGTTTGGAACGGTGCGGTCGTCAAATTGGACCTTCAAGCGCCTGCGATCCTTGATGGGATCTCTCAGAAGGCCAAACGCGGTCGTGTGGACGCTGCGCGTCTCGCGTTGGAGGTTACAGGCCGTCACAACCCCAAGGGAGACCAGGCACCGACGCAAGTCCAACTTGTGGTCACAGGTGTGCCGAGGCCAACCGTTCAAATGGAGGCGCGGCGTTTGAGCCGCGATCAGCGAACCATGACCATTGAGGGCGCGTCAGTGATGGTCCGTGAGGATGAAGACGTTTAGCAAAGGTTGGCATGGCCTGCCGCTGCAAAGGTTGTCATGGCCACGAGTTGGGCTATTTGGCCGCGGGGAAGAGAAAAAAAGGACCCGCCTTTCGGCGGGCCCTTGGCGTTTGTTAGGCCTCGACGTTCGCGGGATCCGTCGCAGCCTCGTCCTTCGCAGCCCAGCGTTCACGAGCCTGATCGGCAACGTCCGCGGGGATCGACCAGGAGGTGTTCTTGGCCTCCAACGCGCGCGTGTGGTTCTTGCGGAGCCAGCCGCGGAGCGTCTTCGGGTCGATGTTGAGCTCTGCCGCGAGAGCCTTGGGGGTGATGATGGGATCCATTCGGATCTCCTTTCGGGTCGAGCGACGAGGAATTTCGTCGTTCATAGGGCTATTGTATCATGCGCGGCAGCCCGTGTCAACGCGGTCCAATGTAAAATGTCCGCTGGGTTCCGCAAAGGTTGTCGGAGCTATTTGGCCGCAGCGCGACCGCAAAGGTTGTCGGAGCCGGCAGGCTTCGGCTATATGGCCGCGTCGAACCAAAAAAGAAGCGCCTTTCGGCGCTCCTTAGCAACGATCTACGTACAGGCACTGCTGTGGTGAATGGTCGTGAGGTATTGGTATGAGACCCAATACGTGCCACAGTCCGATGAGTGCGAGGATGACGAGGATCAGAACGATGAGGTCTTCGATCCTGCGGGTGATGATCCACTTCATTTCCAGGTCAGCCAGCACAGCGCGGCGAACAGTGCCACAAACGTCGGGAATACAACCATGAATGTCATGAGATCCTTTCAGTCGAGGGGATGGGATGGGGATCGCACCCCCATCCCTCGCCGTCACCTACGCGTTCGCGGGATCCGCGTCGGTGCGCTGCTTCGCGAAGTGCTCGCGAGCGGCGTCAGCAGCTTCCTTCGTGATGATCCACGAAGTGCCCTTCACCTCGGCGGCGCGAGTGAAGTTCTTGCGCAGGAATCCGCGCAGGGACTTCGCATCGACACCGATCTCGGCAGCGAGCTGCTTGGGCGTAATGGTATCCGTCATCTTGTCACCTCCTTTCGTGCGAGTTGGGCCGTCATCGCGCGAACGCGATTTCGTTTTGTTGTGATGAAATCATCATATCGCACAATTGTGATGATTTTGTTTGAATTTTGTAATGAATTTGTTAAATTTTGCCTCCCCCCTGCCGCCCCCCCGAACGGCCCGCGCGATTTTCGTCGCCGCGCGAGAGAGCGAAGCGGGCTGGAAGTATATTTTCGGCCACCTAAGAAGCCGCGTACGTGGGAGATGATGCCAAGTGGCACGTAGACGAGGCCGCGCAAGAATCCACATCAAGGCGAAGAACCGGGGCAAGCTGAGGGCCAAGACAGGAACCAAGAAGGGCAAGAACATCCCCGTCTCGAAGCTCAGGGCGATGAAGAAGTCCCGCAGCGCCATCACGAGGAAGCGGGCGACGTTTGCCCTTAACGCTCGCAAGTGGAACAAGGGGAAGCGGAGGCGTAAGTAATGCCGGCACGGTCGCAAGCTCAGAGGCGATTCATCTACGCGAGGTTCGGCGCGAAGTGGGCGAAGAAGCACCACTTCAACAATAAGGGCAAGTTGCCGAAGCGCGTCCGAAAGCGCAAGAGAAGGAGGTAATCCACTGTGGCACAGAAGAAGCCGAAGATGGGTCCGAAGGGCCCCAAGAAGAGCGCCGGCGGTAAGTCGGGTACGAACAAGCCGACACCGTATCCGAGCGCGGGTACATCGGGCATGGGCCATCAGTCGTCGATGTGCCCGTAGGAGGATAGATGACCACACCGGTTAAGGGATATGCAGGAGCGTCCGAGTGGCTGATCGGCTCGCAGCTCGACAAGGGTGCTCAGTCCGCGGTGGCGATTGGCGCAAGCGCCTTCGTCACGCAGGACATAGTAGTCAACGGCGACAACGAACTCTCTGTGGGCGTGCAGATGACGGGCGCTGCGACAACCGACCTGGCGGTGACAATCATTCCGTTCAAGTCCGACGGTGTGACACCGATGACGGCGATCACGATCCCGCCCACCTACAGCAACGGTCCGACGATGGGCACGGGCGTCGTCGAGTTCACGGCCACCTATGACATCTCGGGGTACACCAAGGTCCGGGTCTCGATCCAGAACAAGAACGCTGGCGCGCAGACCATCAACAATTGGTGGTGGCAGCTCGCACCCAACTAGAACATGCCGGCAATCAAACTCGAACTTCCGTATCGCCCAAACCCGAAGCAGGCACAATTCCACGGGCTCAATGCCAAGTATCGCGGCTTCTGTGGTGGTTGGGGAAACGGAAAGACCACGGGCGGTTGTGCGGAGTTCTTCTTGCGTCTGATGGAGTACCCCGGCACCAACTCCATCGTATCGCGGAAGACGCGACCTGAGCTCCGCACAACCACGTGGGATATGTTGATGAACGGCGATACGCAGGAGACTGGGTGGCGTGGGATTCCGAATGAGGTCATCGAAACCTACAACCGCAGTGACCTCTACGTTAAGCTCAGAAATGGGTCTCAGATCCATGGTCTACCTCTTGACGACCCGAAGAAACTCGAGAACTATAACCTTGGTCTTTTCCTCCTCGATCAGGCGGAAGAGGTGGAAGAGGACGTTCTCTTGAAAATCCATGGTCGCCTTCGTCAACACGGGGCACCCCGCGAGGGGATATTCCTGTTCAATCCCAACGGCCACAACTGGCTGTGGCAACGCTTCATCAATCCGAAGCGAAAGTCGAAGTGGGCCGACCTCTACAAGTGCGTCGAGGCCTCGCCATTCGATAACCCCAATCTCCCCCGAGACTACCTTGATCAGTTTGAAGGTCTACCCGAGCATTGGTACAACCGCTTCGTGCTTGGGAGCCATGACGTCTTCATCGGGCAGATCTTCACCGACTTCGACCCTGACACCCATGTGGTCACACCGTTCCATATCCCTGGGGATTGGGAGCGTTGGTGTTCCATCGACCCCGGTATTGGTCATGAAGGGGCCGTGTCGTGGGTGGCGCGGGATCAGCACAACAATTGCTACTACTACCGCGAGCTTGTGCGGGCGGGTGAACCCGTCAATTGGTGGGTCGATCAGATCGAGGAGATGGAGCTGCGTCGGGACTGGGGCGGGCCTGAGGAGGACATATTTGCCAGGCTAATAGGTCCTGAATCTCAGCAGCGAGCACAGACCGACGGCCGAACTGTGAAGGGCGTGTTCGAGGAGGAAGGCATTGATGGGCTTGAGATCGCGGACAGGGATCCTATCGCCAGGATCAACCGTATCACCCAGAGACTTAGACCTCGCGCTCGAGCTCTACCTGCTGATGGATCAACGCCCTCTGCCAGGGACTACCCGATTCACGCGCCTAACGGCCACAGCGACGAGATGCCATCGCTGTTCATCTTCTCCGACTGTGGATACACCATCGAGCAACTTCCGCAGTATCGGTGGAAGCCGCAGCGCACGAATTTCAGCGAAGAGTCCCCGGCTGAGCGGCCACGAAAGAAAGACGACCATACCATCGACAACCTCGGTCACATCCTCGTCGCCATGGGCGACAGCGTACCTGAGGTACAGGATAATTCAGCACGTCTTCCACCCGAGCTCAGAGAGGCTGATGAGCATTTTGAAGCCGCGCTTGCGCGCGCTGCATCCCGTCCAAATAACTCCCTCGCCCGAGCCCGAAGGAGCGCAGCCTAGTCATGACTAATCCTGAAAAACCGCCTGAGTGGCCTCCGCCCCAGGACGATCCACCCCAGGAGCCCAGCGAGCCCTGGGCCAACGGCGCACGCGACCCCGACCATCCCGGAGAGCACGATGACACCGCCGCTAAGTCGTAAGGTCATCCCCAGCCCGAATTACTCCTCCCGCGGCGGCGCAAGCGTTCGTCTCATCGTGCTGCATACCGCGGAGGGCGCGCTCACCATCGAGAGTCTCGGCAACTTCTTCGCCAACCCCAGCTCCCAAGTCTCCTCCCATGTGGGCATCGATGACAAGCCTGGTGTCATTGGCGAATATGTCCAACGCGGTAATAAGGCGTGGACCGCGGCCAATGCGAATCCCGTCGCTGTTCAGGCTGAGCTGTGTGCCTTCGCCTCCTGGTCCTCCGCTGAGTGGAACAACCATCAAGCGATGCTCGAGAACTGCGCCCGCTGGATTGCCGAGGAGGCTGCGTACTTCGGTATCCCTGTGAGTCGCCTCACGCCGACCCAAGCACAGGGCAGCGGGCGCGGTGTTTGCCAGCATAGCGATTTGGGTGCTTGGGGTGGTGGGCATTGGGATTGTGGAGGCAGTTTCCCGATGGACAAGGTCCTGTCCCTCGCAAAATCTCAAGGAGGCGACACAAGCGACATGGGCTATCCTCAGTGGTACTGGGATTGGAGTCTGTGGTACCTGACAAGCAACAGAGATCCTGCGACTCGGCCGAAGGATGCGCCGCAGACCATTCCACAGTGGGCGTGGGATGGTAACGATGAGCAGCTCAGGCTTCTTAATCGGTTTGGCATGACGCAGCCTGAGCGGGACTGGATTGTGTGGTACAACGGCGGCAAGAAGGGGACGCGGCCCAGTGACGCACCGCAGGACATTCCCGACCCGTGGTGGCAGGATCAGTCGTGGGCCCTGGCCGCCAAGTAACGCAGTAAGGAGGCGCACACATGCACTTGATTGAGGTAACACCAGCACCATGCATCGTCTGTGGTCGGGGTAATACCCCAGCCCCACCCAACGATCCCGTTCTGTTCGTGGACCTCGAGCGGGATATCAACTGGAATGACCCGGCTATCATGTGCGAGGACTGCGTCTCGCGTGCAGCTGGTTTGGTCGGCATGATGAGTAAGGATTCCATGCACACCATCACCCGTCAGATCAAGGACCGCGATGAACGGATCCACGACCTCGAGAGCCAAATGGACTCGATGAAGCGGAGGGCGAAGCGACTCGGCGTAGTGTTCGAGCCCGTAGCGTCAGCCTAGCACAGCCCATACAATGACAGCGTCCGTGATAATTGCCGCTCTTGCGATGATCCTGTTGGTCATCATTGCAGTTGTAGCGCTGTACGTTCTCCGTGAGAGCGTCTCTCGAATGTCCGAAATGCTTAATCGCATCGAGTCACGCACTCGTGCTGCCGAACGGCACCAATCACATGCCCTACAGACCGTCCTTGATCGGCTCATGACCATCAAGTGGGAGGATTTTGCGGCGATCAAGAGCCTCGATGAGGACGAAGAGGGTGGATTCACACCCCCCACATACGCTGATGAGCCTGAGAGCGTGCAAACAGGAGGCGATTGGGGATCACTTTCAACGCTCCACGAGCGTATGAGGCTCCTCGACAATGAACAAGAGATCCTCAATGAGGACTTCGACGAGAGTGGGGAACCACGTAGATGAGAATCGGCGAAGCTACGAACCGAGACGACCTCCTGGCAGCGTTGATCGAGACCCGTACTCGACGCATTGATGACCGTCGTGGCTGGGAGACGATCTGGTGGAACAACATTGCCCTCGTGTCGGGGGATCATTACGCTCAGTGGAACCCGACGATGGCGACTTTCGAGGATCGGGACCTTAGTTTCAAGCCTTGGGACGACAAGAAGCCGCGTATGGTCATTAACCACGCGCTGACGTGTGCGCGAACGGAGCTCGCCAAGCTGACAAAGAGCCAACCGATCATGGATATCATCGCCAATTCGGATGAGTCTGTGGACCTAGCGGCTGCGAAGGTCGGCATGGCCGCACTTGACTACGCGGAATGGAAGTTTAAGCTTGCCAAGGTCCGAAAAAACGCTCTGTGGTGGATGATTCAGACGGGTTTGGGCGCTATCTACGTGGGTTACGATCACCTGGACGACAAACAGGGCTTCATGGAGTTTCTGATCGACCCCGAGACAGGCGACCCGGCGTTCGATCCGCGCCGTGTGACCGAAATCAAGGCTCAAATGGAGTCTGGCGAGCTGCCTGAGGCCAAAATGGAGCGATATCCGCTCGGTGAGGTCGAATATAAGGTCTATTCGCCCTTCCAGCTCATGCCTGACGAGACTGCGTTGGAGTTTGATGAGATTGAGGACCTCATTGTGGACGATGTGGTCGATGTGGACGTGTTGAAGGGGGTTTATGGCAAGGCGGCGGACGGTATTGAGCCTGACTCCAACATTCAGCTCGGTGTGATCGACCAACGGGTCATTAGGCGGTCTGGTATCAACGCCGCGCAGAATGTGACCACAGGTGTGGAGGCGGGTGCGCGTGTTTCCACGTTCTGGCTGTTGCCTGGCAAGTACCCGGGGAATAAGTTCCTGAGAAACGGCATCATGCTGCGGTGGGCGGGTAACAAAAAGATCCTAGACTTCAGTCCAACGTTCCCGTACCAGGACGCTCGTATCCCCTTCGTTTTCTTCCAGCACATTCCGCAGAGTGCGGCTATCTGGCCAGACTCGGTCATGACTCATATCCGCGGAGCGAATCTCGAGGTTGACAAGACCGTTAGTCAGCTGATCGAGAACAAAGACTACATGGCGAATCCGATGTGGCTGATCGCGACGCAGCACAGGATTAAAGGAGAAGTGAAAAACGTCGCTGGTAGTATCGTTCGATACCGCCATGTTCCAAATATCCCTCCGCCTGCGCCCGTACAGGGCATGCAGATGCCGCAGCAGGTAGAGAATTTGCTGGCAGCGTTGAGGGAACAAATTCTAGAGATCTCGGGGCAGTCGGAAGTGACACGTGGCCAAGTCCCATCCGGCGCACGATCTGGCGTGGCTGTCGCCTACATGCAGGAGGAGGACGACTCCAAGATCGCTCCAACTGTAAACAACATGGAGGATGCTATTGCCCTCATGGGCAGTCTCACCCTTGAGCGGTTCGCTCAGTTTTACAGTTTGCCCCGAGTACTTCGCTTCTACCGTCGGGATGGGGTCTTCGACGTGCGGAAGTTCAAGGGTGCCGACCTCAAGAACAACACGGACGTTCGGTGTCAGGCGGGCTCGGCGATGCCCAAATCGAAAGCTGCGAGACAGCAGTATACGTTGGAGCTTATCTCTCTCGGTGTGCTGCGTGACCCAAAGCAGATCGAGGAGATGCTCGAGCTGGGGCGTGGGGAGCCTGACGATACGGATAAGGCTATCTCGCAGGCCAACCGTGAGAATAACATGATGATGTTCGGTACCTGGGTTGGTCAGACTGACCCCAACAGGAGCAATCAGTTCCAGAAGTTGCCGACCGCGATCCCCGTTAAGGCGTGGCAAAATCACCAGGTCCACATCGCTCGCCATACGAGCATCATGATGGATGAAGAGTTCGATGACCTCCAGATCAGCCATCCAGAAATTGTCCGGCTCTTTGACGAGCATATTACCATGCATCAGCAGCAACTGCAGCAACAACAGCAGCAACAGATGCAGATGATGCAGGCCGCTAAGGGCGCGCCGGATGGTCCGCCAGGTAATTCACCAGGTCCTACGCCCACACCCTCACCGGGTACAAGCACCACAGGGCAAATTCCTGGGACGATCATTCAGACCCCGCAGCCCGACGTGATTGGCGGTGGGTCGCTAGGTATTCGCACCCGTAACAGGGTTGCACCAGGTCCAGCATGACGCCAACGAAAGGAGGAGTAAATGGCGTCTAGTGGTAAAAGGTCCTCGAAGGCTTCTGTAGAGGAGCCGGAGGAGGGCACAACTGAAGAGGAGTCGACGGAGACACCCGAGGAGGAGGCCGCAGAGCCTGCGGATCCTGCTACAGGTCCCGTCTCCGATCCCTCAAAGACCCCGGAGGAGGCACTCGATCCGGCGCTCGTCGATCCTGTAGCCTTCGCGCAGGAGCAGCACGCAGGGACCGTCAACGACGCTAGCCATCGACTCGCCCTGTTGGACGAGGGCGTTGCAGTCTCGGGGGACGTTGACGCTGCCACGGTGCCTGACACTGCAGTAACCGAGCCCGAATGGTATCCGCCGCTGTCGGCTGAGGACTGGGTCGTTCTCAAGGCAGGAGCGGGCGTTCCGGATAGCCTGGTGGGTCATCGGGCTGTAGTGCTCGACGCTCCCAACGAGTGGATCCAGGCAGGCAGTGAGGACTCTGTCTACCTGACGGTCCGCACAAGAGACGACAAGAACGCCACCCTCGTCGTCCCGCTCACATCTGTGGACGTGGACAGGGGAGGACGACAGTTCGTTCACGGCTAATGGACGATAGCCTCCGGAATGTGAATGAGGTCTTGGCCGAACTTGAGGGCATAGCCATTAAGACCTCGCAGGGTCAGTTCATCAAACTGGAGGATGCGAGGCGGCTGCTTGAACGAAGAGAAGCAGCAAGAGCGATCGAGGCTAAAGAGGCACCCAGACCGAAGACCGTCGAACAGGCTCGAAGCCTAGCCAAGAAGTACTTGGCAGATGCGGGTCTTCCAAAGGGTCCTCCAAGGCTCGGTCAATCTGTACCTGCATCCGACCCCCATCCGTCGTCGAGGACGTAAAGCGTAGGGGAGAAGGGAGCGCGTGGGCATGTCAGGAATGGCAAATGAGATGGGCCGCAGAATGGCTGATGATGGCCATAATGTGGGCGCAGCACCGGGTAACGCGGACGTTCCGCCCGACCCATCGACTTCTCCCGCGGGGGAGTCAAACGCCGATACCGTCGGTGGGCAGGGACCTCCGGACACGATCCCCTACGCCCGGTTCAAGGAGGTAAATGACTCGTACCAGCGCCTTCGAGGATACGAGGACCTGGAGCAATACGGGTACGACGCTGACTCCTTGCGTCGACTTGCCGCTTTCGAGACGGGGTACATGCAGGACCCATACGGAACGGTGAAGCTACTCGCGGAGAACCTCGACTTGCCGCAGGAGGTCTTGGACGGGATCGATAGGCATGCTGCCTCAGTGCAGCAGCCTGATCGTGCGGACCAGGGCAACGGGCGTGCGGAGGGTGAATCCGATGCGAGTGGCGATCAGCGTCTCCGACTGTCGCCTGAGGACCAACAGCGTCTCGAGTACGTCGACCAACTGAGAGAGCAGGAAATAGCTGCCTCACGTGAAGCATCGCTTCAGGCCGTCGTACGGGCATGGGATAGTCTCGACGAGACAGACAACGTGACCACACCTGAGCGATTCAAGCTCGTGGCGATTGCTACGGCCGCCCAGTCCGGGCAAGAGTTCCGCACACATGAGGACCTCGCCAAAGCAGCCCGGGAGTACGCAATCGAGTTCAGGTCGTCCGTTCTGGGTGAGGCTATCCAGGGAACCGGTCATAGGGGAGCGCCGCCCGCGTTGCCCGCTGGTGCGCCTGCGAGTTCTGGCCCTCTCAAGTTCAAGAACCTGAGGGAGGCAAGTAAAGCAGCCGAAGCAGCGATGGCGCGAGGGGAGCTTCCCCCAATCCTGCCGTAAGAAAGGGACGTCGTGGCACTTGCGTATACGGTTCGGCGTCGCGGTTCCGTAGGAGACATGAGCTACCGTATCGTGGATGTCACGTTGGACAATGCCTATGCTGCGGGCGGTTACACGCTCGACACCAAACAGTGTGGCTTTGGTACCAACGGGCAGATCCTCTACGGTGTTGGTGGCGTCAGCAACGGATTTCTCCTTGAGATCTCGGCTGGCAAACTCCTGGTGCGGGATGCTTCGGGTGCTGCGGGAGTAGCGACCCCGGAGGTCGCAAACAACCTCGCGGCTCTGAACGCTCTCGTGTCCCGAGTCATGCTCTTCGGCATCGGCATAGGGTAAGGAGGGTAGTCAGTGGCACAGACCACCACCAACGCTGACGCCATCCTCCAGAACTACTACCTGCCTGTGGTTCGGGAGATGGTGAACCAGCGGGCACTCTTGCTCTTCGGGTACTCCCCTGCCGAGCTCGACCAAGGCATGGGCTCGTTCAACGCTGCTGAAGGCGAGACGATGGACTACCGCGGTATCTCTCGGGATGCCGATCAGGTAGACTTCGCTGGCCGCCAGTGGGTCATTGCGCTGCACACCACTCGCAACGAGAGCGGTTCGGCTCGTGCGGAGGGTGCGACGCTGCCGACTCCTGGTCAGCAGGGCTGGTCGGACCTGTTGGACAAGATCCGCAAGCTCTACAAGCAGATTCAGATCACGGGATTCGCACTCGAGCTCTCTGAGCGGAGTGTGGGTGCGTATCTGCGCCTGCTCGAAGCGGAGACCGTTGGTGCGGTCAACGACCTCCGCAAGGACATGAACCGTCAGGCCTTCGGCGATCAGCGGGGTACGCTCTGCCAGATCACAGCCGACGGCGCGAACACCGTGACGGTCGACAACCTGCAGTACCTGCGAGTCGGCATGTACGTGGATATCGTCAATCAGTCGACGGACGCTGTCCTCGCCGCTCGCGTACAGATCACTGCCATCACAGCGGCCACTCGTGTCGTGACCTACTCGGGTACCGACGTGACTGCTGTTCCAGGTACCCACGTACTGGCCCTCGAGGGTAACTGGAAGCAGGAGATCAACGGTCTACGCAACATCATCCGCTCCGACCTCTCCCAGAACTACATCCTCCACGGGATCGACTCCTCTGTGGCAGGTAATGAGTACTGGAAGGCGAAGCAGCAGGATGGTGGGAACGTGACCTTCGACGAAGACCAGGGCCAGCTCATGCTCGATCAGATCGGTGCGGAAGGGTGGGAGGTCGACCTCCTCATCACGACTCGCGGCATCCGCCGGCGGTACGTGAACACTCTCAAGGCCCAGAAGCGGTGGAACGATGCCAATGCAGGCACCATGCACGGTGGCTTCAAGTACATCGACTACAACGGCCTGCCTCTGCTCTTCGACGACGACTGCCCGAAGCAGTACTTGTTCTTCCTCGATATCGACTCGTGGCTGTGGGTCAATCTCAACGGTGAGGACTTCCGTTGGATGAACCGCGACGGAGCGATCTTGAGGAAGGTCGAGAACCCCGACACAGACGCCTACAAGGGCACTCTGTACAAGTACAGCGACCTCGGCTGTCAGCGCCGGAAGACGCAGGGGTGCATCTACAACCTCGCGGACGACATCCCGTAAACCTACCTCTTGGGTTCCGGGGGGAAAGGGGCGGACGATGGCTCAGAACACCAAACTCCACGCCGTTCGGCACTTCTATACTGCGGCAGAAGGGCTGATCACCCTGGAGGATGACGTTCTGTCCATCGTCCGCCAAGTCCGCGAAATCTACAGCGATAACGTTACCGTGGAGGTCGATCCCGATACTGGGTACTTCCATTTCGTCGGTCACGAGAACGGCACGGATTACCTGATCTTCAGTACGCCTGAGCTCGATGGTAGAGCGTTCACACGCCTGCTCTCGAGCGATTCGCACTGGCGAGATCACACCGATCCGTACGATGCCGCTGAGCGCGAACAGGACGAACTCGACCGCGAGAAGGAGTACCAGCAGCGTCAAAAGATCTCAGAGATGGGTGAGGAGTTGGTGCACGCTCTCCAGAAGGACGGACAGGCTCCGTTCTTGCCCAAGCAGGTCTACATTCCGAGGGGCATCAATGCCAACCGCTAGCGGACAGTATCAGCTCAATGACTACATCGTGGAGCTGCAGAATCGCGGGTTCGACGGTTTCTCGCCTGCGGACCTGACGACGTACATCAATCGCGGCTACATGCACGTTGCTCGTCGGTCGACCTGGTACTGGGAGCAGACCACCGACAACTTCACGCTCACACCCGGGCAGTTCAACGTCACCCTGTGGCCCCTCGGTACGGAGCTGCCTAACTTTAAGTCGCTCGACAAGGTCGTTGTGACCACAGCGAATCACACTGCCGTACTTGAGCCACAGGGCGATGAGGAGTTCTGGCCAAATCTTGGACTAGATCTCACGCAGACCTCGATTCAGGGCGAACCGACGGAGTACTACGTCTTTCAGCAGAAACTCTACATCTTGCCGCCACCGCAGGCGCAGCGAGACTTCCTGGCGTACTATCACCGTCGCGTGTCGCCTCTGGTGGCTGCGACAGATGCGCCGATCACGCCACAACACCTCGACGATGCCATACTCCAGGGCGCGTTGATTCACTGCCACAAGCGAGCGAATGAGCCGTCGCTGGCGCAGTTCACAGAGCAGTTGCTTGAGGAGTTCTTCGACGATATGCGGGATGACGAGGAGATGCTCATGGCTGAGCAACTGGACCGTGTGAGTCCTGACGACACATGGCTATAAATCCACGCGAGGTTACCGTCAGTCGGGATGATGTTCAGGGTTGGCTGACGGAGTGGGTCAATACGGAGAACAGACCACCCGTCAAGGAATTTCTCGCTAGCAAGTTGAAGGAGCTGGGTCTATCGGAGGCGGTCGTCGACACGGTCGGTCACGATGACCTAGGAGACGAAACACCACTACTTGAGATGATCTACTCGGACTTGCCATCATATGGCTTCAAAGAGCTCAGCAGTTGACGCCACACCCATTGCGGCTGCGAGCAAGGGCTTCGATGGTGGTCTCAACCTTCGCGACACCATCCCACAGTTGGCGCCGAATGAGCTAGCGAACTCCGAAAACGGAGTCCTTGATGAAAAGGGTGGGTGGTCGAAGAGGTTGGGTTGCCGCTCGAATGGCACTTTTGGTGCTAGTGGTGATCGTCTCCTTAGTGCGTACACCTTCTACCGCGGGACGGCTGGCAACCCACAGGTGCTCATCCACACTACTGCGGGTACGTTGTACTACACCAACGATGCCACCGCTAATCCCATCGTGTGGACACAGATTGCCACTGGGCTCTCTACAACGGCACGTCTGAGCTTCGAGACGTTCCTGAGCAAGGTCTGGTTTACCAACGGCGTGGACGTATTTGCCTCATGGGACGGCGCAGCGTATACCACTTACGCGAGCGCGCCCAAAGGTAAATTCGTCAGGCTGTGGAAAGACACCCTGTGGATATCTGGGGTGACAGGCTTGGACGATAGGCTGTATTCGTCGGCTGCAGGCGATCCGACAACGTGGCCTGCTACGTCTTGGGTGGACATTACTAAGGGCGATGGCGATACGACCACATGCTTGGGTACGGACGGATTGGTCCTCATATTTGGCAAGCGGAACCGAATCATGACGGTCTACGATCCCGGGACGTTCGCTAACCGCGTCATCGACTACGAGAAGGGCATCGAGAGCCACTTCTCCATGATTCAGTTCGAGAATGAGATCTATTTCCTCACGCGGCGTGGTATCGCCAAGTTCGATAGCTCAGGTCCGTCTGTTATCCTGTCAGCGAAACTTGATCCGCTCTTCGATCCCAATATCCTCAACCTCGCCGCACTTAGCACTACCTACTCCTACGTCTTCAACAACCAAGTGGGCTTCGCTGTGCCTGAGGCAGGATCAGCATACCCGACCCTGCAGATCGAATACTACCCACGTCTGGCGCCGTACTCCCAGCTCGGCAGCCGACTGATCGGGCCATTCGCGTTGCAGCGGATGCCGGCAAGCGTGTTCGCTCGCGTCAGGGTCGGGCAAACTGAGACCTTGTACGGCGGGCATAACACCGCGAACAAATTCCTACAGCTCTTCGCGCCGGTTGGGACTGATGATGGAGCGACGTTCGCGGCGATTATGAGGACTGGGCCGTATGATTTTGGTGTACCGACCCGCACAAAATATATCCGCCGTTTCAAGCTAATTGGCCGCGGTGCGATGAACGCCAAGATCATCCGAAATCTCGGCACGGGCACGTACCGCTACAAGTACATTGATCTTACGCAGGCCACAGACTTGTGGTCTCTGACCCAACTGTGGGGACAGGGTAACTGGGGACCTGGGTCTGTCGTCAAGGAAGCACGGTGGATTCCTGACGCCTACGCACGGTTCTTCCAGTTTCAGTTCGACGACTCAAGCGCGAATACTGGCCAGCGTATTATCGATGTAGGCTCGCGCGAATTCCAGCTCACTGCAGGCGAATGGTCCATCTACAGTTTCGCCATGGAGGGCTCACTCTTGGGGTTCAGGGACTAATGGGCATCTACAACGTCGTCAACCCGGGGTCGATGGTGGCAGGTCAGCCTGAGGACGTCTCAGTCGTTCTAGCCAACTTCAATGCTCTCGCGGGTATCATCAACGGCAACATCGAGGACGTTAATATCTCGCCCACAGCGGCGATTCAGGCCTCCAAGATCGCAGGCCTTGCGACCATGTCTCCTGGGTCCATCATGTTCACGGCTGCTTCAGCAACACCGTCTGGGTGGTTGCCGTGTGACGGTTCGGCGGTTTCCCGAGCTACATACGCGGCTCTATTCTCCGCTATCAGTACGACCTACGGCGCAGGCGATGGGTCTACAACGTTCAACTTGCCTGATCTCCTTGGTCGTATGATCGTTGGTCTCTATGGTGCTGGTCAGGCTGCTGTGAATGCCTTGGGTAAGAATGAGGGTGTGGCTGCAGGTAATCGTCGCCCACAGCATCGTACCTCGAGCACTCTTGCCGTCAGTGAGCCGGGCCACAGGCATGCGGCCTCAAACGATGCTGGCGGTAACAACAACTTCGTGGTGTGGGACGCTGCGAACTCTGGTGTCAACGGCGGTACGGACCCAGCTAACGGTTCAGGTACGCGATGGGCCATCGCTCCAAACGCCAACAACACTCAGACCCGCATCGCCAACGCTGGCGTTAGTCTCAGTGGCGGTGTT
>Ga0126378_10000797_pt1 | contig 23145 bp, 30 predicted proteins | sample PanSoiMetPlot_23_FD_92587 | JGI IMG/M metagenome (GOLD analysis project Ga0126378, IMG submission 92587) | Tropical forest soil microbial communities from Panama - MetaG Plot_23 | ecosystem: Environmental > Terrestrial > Soil > Tropical forest > Bulk soil | place: Panama | collected 2016-02-17
AACAATGTAAACATGGTGGACACAGGCACACTGTGTGGCCCTGCCTCTCAGCCTGGCAAAATCGAGTACACACTTGAGCTAGACGGCTATCAATCCTGGGACGATCCCACAGCGGCAGGGGGCGAAGCCCTCGCGGCCTACCTGTGGCGAAAGCAAAGGGTTACGGTGCCGTTCAAGCTCCTAACCAAGAATGCCCCTGTGGGCCTCACAAACCCAATCTTTGAGGGGCAGTGTGTGTGTGTTCCCCCCGAGGTTGGGGGCACAAGGGAAGCGGCAGCGGTATTCACCTGTGCTCTGCCGATCATCGGCACACCCACACAGAGCACCTCGGGCACCCTGCCCCTTGCGGCAGATGAGGCCACCTCAGCGCCCACAAGCGCCCCTAGCGGCTCGGGCTCGGGCTCGGGCACAAGTAGCGCGGCAGCGTAAGCCATGGCCTTAGATGACCATGTGGGGCGCGAGGTGCGGCAATCCATGTTGGATGGTCGCACCCTCATTTCTCGGCTCACCTTTGGTGACTTCCTCAGGGCTGAGAGCGCCCAAGGCAAAAACCTACTTGGGGAGCTAGGTGGGGATGAGTTACCGAGCCTCAATGACCTTGCCCAAATCGTCTACTCGGCAATGGAGCGCACAGGCCAGTTTGTGGGCACCTATGACGATTGGGTGCGCGCTATCGACGGCTTCCCTGACATAGATACGGACGATGAGCCCGAGGGTGAGGGTGGCCCCGTAGTCGCCCCTTTCCCCCAGGCCACCCCGCAAGAGTCTTTGTAGAGCTTGCCTTAGAGAGTCACATTCCCTACTCGGTGTGGATTGATGAGCCGCCCAGGGCTGTGGTTACCGCCTTGGAGATTCTCAATAACCGCACCGAGGAAATGAATAGGGAGCAACGTAGAGCGGCAGCGCGAGACAAGGCAAAGGCATACCGGTAATGGCCTCTAGTCGCACCACACAAAAGGTACAGGTCAAGGGGATCAAAGAGCTACTAGCTGCCAATAGGAAGCTCCCCAAGGATGCCAAAGCCGAGATGCGCAAAGCCACGCGTGACATTGCCACCGCTACCGCGCGCGAGGCCATGGCAGAGGGCAAAGGTGGCCTACCTGTACAAGCGGCAGCGGCAGAGAGCATCAGAGCGCTCAGCGGGCCTACGCCCACAATCGCGAGCGGTGGCGCAAAACGTGTGACCAAGCGTAAGACTCCCGCGGGTGACATTTTCTTTGGGGCTGAGTTTGGTGGTGGCACCACCCCGAGCACGCGACAGTTTCCGAGGCACCGAGGGCAGAGCGGCTATTTCCTGTGGCCCACAATCAGGAAGCGTAGGGATCGCGATATAGCCCTTTACCGAGCCGCGCTAGATCGCACCACTAAGAAATGGGGTGAGTGATGGCGGGCGGTATTCGCACCCTACTTATCAAGTGGCTCTCAGATACAAGCTCGGTAGAAAAGGGCTCAAAGAAAGCCAGTAGCGCGCTCGGGCGCATTGGCGAGACTGCCGCGGGTGTGTTCACAGGCCAGGGCTTGCAAGAGGGCGCGGAAAAGCTCTATGGCTTTCTCAAGGATTCGACCGAAGCCGCTATGGGTGAGCAGCGGCAGCAAGCTCTACTCGCTCAAACCATGCGCAACACTACGGGAGCGCATAAAGAGCAGATAGAAGCCGTCGAAAAGTACATCACCAAAACTGCCGAGGCCTCGGGGGTATCAAAAGAGAAGCTCTATCCTGCCTTTGAGCAGCTAATCCGAGGCACCCACAATACCGCCCAAGCGCAAAAGCTCTTACACACTGCTATGGATGTGTCGGCGGGCTCGGGCAGGGATTTGGGCTCTGTATCGCTCGCGCTCACCAAGGCGGTAAACGGCAACGTAACTGGCCTACAGCGTATGGGTATCAAGGTCAAAGCGATGGTGCCCGATGCTCACGCGTTGGCCTCGGCTCAGGATGCCCAAAAGAAAGCGCTACAGGAATACTCGGATGCGCTCAGTAAGCATGGCGCTCACTCGGATCAGGCCCGCAAGGCCTATGAGAAGCTCACTGCGGCCAACCTCAAAGTAGCCGAGGCTCAAAAGAAATCCAAGAGCCAAACCATGACGCTAAATCAGGTCATGCAGAGCCTCAATAAGACTTACGGCGGGGATGCTGCAAAGGCAGCGGACACCACCGCGGGCAAAATGCAACGGCTCGGGGTGCAGTATCAAGAGATGAAAGTACAGATAGGTAATGCGCTGCTCCCCGCGCTGGCCGCTGTAGCCGATTTCCTCTTGAACACCCTGCCCCATGCTATAGACGTAGTGGTCCTATGGTTCCAGAATAACTGGACTCAGATATACCACTACATCAGCCCGTTTGTATCGTTCCTCAAGAGCACCTACACAAGCATCAGCCTCATTGTCAAAGGGATCATTCAAGTATTCCAAGGGCTGATTCAGTTTGTTAGGGCTGTGTTCACAGGCCAATGGGGCCAGGCCTGGGACGGTATCCGCAAAATGTTTGCGGGCTTTTGGAACATCATAAAGGGCTATGTACAGCAGGCCTGGGCCTATATCACTCTGCTATTCCGAGTGTACATAGAGAGGCTTGGCCCGATTGTGTGGGCGGGGCTCGTCGCGGTGGCTCAATGGTTCTGGCGCGGCATCCTCCAAATCCTGGCCTATTGGGCTCTGCTCCCTGTGCGGCTGAATCTGATGATGGCTAATGCTCTGTGGCAGTTAGTACAGGCAGCGGCCAACATCGGCACCTCTATGGGCAGAGCCCTATGGAATGGCTTTATGGGTGCGCTCAGCGGGCTCGGTGGCGCTCTCGTCGCGCTATTCAAGGGGGCTCTAAACAGCATTCTGAGACTGTGGAACAGTATTCCCCATTTCAAAATGCCGAGCTTTGACACTCACATACCGTTTGTGGGCAAGGTCGGTGGCTTTGATGTGGGCTTGCCACAAATCCCACTCTTGGCGAGCGGTGGCATAACCACAGGCTCAGGGCTCGCGTTTCTCCACCCTCTAGAGGCTGTAGTACCGCTCAAGCAAGGGCTCGGGAATACATACCACATCACTGTGGAGGTGCCCCCGATGGCTAACCCCGCGGCGGTGGGTGCGGCCACAGTCACAGCCATCAAGGCCTATGAGCGCCGAAACGGGGCCTCATGGCGCAACTAGCGCCCCTCGCGCCGATCCCAGGTAATCAGGTCATCAATCCCGATGCCCCTGTGTGGGCGATGCGAGCGAACGGGGTCACACTCAAAGTAGAGCTAGCGCTTGGGTGGGGCAATGATCCGAGCTTTACCCTTGATGACCCCGCAAACAGTCAGCTAGATACCGCGGTCCTCGGTAGCGCTGATGCGCCCTGGCTTGATGTGTCTTGTGATATTCGCTCCCTTGAGTTTGGCATGGGTGCGAGCAACATAGATGGCCTACTCACTCGGTGGGAAGCGGGCTCGGCACAAATCATCCTCGGCAATGAGGATGACAAGTACAACACTGAGAACCTCGGCAAACGGCTATTGCCGATGGTCAAAGTACGCATCACAGCCACATCAAACGGCGGCTTTGGTGGTGGCCCTACAGGCACAGTCTTTGCCATGTGGTACGGCTATGCAGATAGCTTCACCATGGCTTGGGATGCCGAGGGCGATAGCACAGTCACATGCAATGCGACCGATGGCACAAAGCTACTGAGCAACTATGACGTAGCCGAGCTATCAAACCCTGTGGGCGATGGTGAAACGGCAGCACAAAGAGCCAAGCGCATACTCGATGCCGCGTCATGGCCTGATGGGCTCGGATTCAGCCCCAATGATGGTGGCACCCTCAGAATGGGCACCACAATGGGCGCAGATAGTTGGACTCAACTACTGCTCAATCAGGATGCCGAGCTTGGCGCTACGTACATAGACACAGCGGGGCGCTTTGTGTTCAAGCCGCGCGATGTGTGGGTGACTGACTCACTGAGCGCTACGTATGACGCCCAATGGGGGCCTAACGATTTGCGCTATGAAAACGTCGCGCTCCTATCCTCTGAGACAGAGCTACGGAACATAGTAGGGGCAGCGCGGCCAGGCTCCACAGAGCAAACGGTACAGGATGCAAACTCAATCGCACGGTTTTTGCGCCATACCTATAGCCGCGATGATTTGCCCTTTACTAATGACCAAGACTCACTCACTTGGGCGAATCTTGTCCTACAGACAAGCGCATGGCCCGAGCCCCGCATTGACTCGCTAGAGGTGCTCCCTCAGATCGACCCCAACAACCTTTGGCCTGTGGTTATGAGTGTGGTGTACGGGGCCAAATGGCTTGTCACAATCCAAACCCCTGGCATGGATACCCCCACACAAGCGCCCTGTCAGGTATTGGGGTGGAAGCACAAGATAGACCGCGAGCAATGGCGCATTACCTATGCGCTCATGCAAGCCCCCGTAACTATCCCCTTTGTGTTGGATGGCTCGGATGAGGCAGACACTTTGGACTCTATGCGGCTCACCGATTCGGCCATCACAAGCATCAGCCCACCCCAGGCCACAGGATCAGGCACCACAGGCCTACAGATCAATGGCAAGGGCTTTGCGGGGGCCACCGATGTAAAGGTGGGTACTCAGTCACTACGCGCGGGATTCATTGCCCTTGATACTCGCATCAATGGCTACCTAGACGCGGCACAGAGCCCAGGCTTGGTATCGGTGGTCGTAACGACTCCCTCGGGGGTCATTCAGTCTTACCTCGGCTTTACTCTCACCTAAGGGGCGCGCCATGCCTTGGAAGCAATGGGCCTACCTTGAGAAAGTCTCAAGCGCAGATTTTCAGAGCTACCTACAGAATCAGACTGTGCCGACCTTTACAAGTGTGGCTCAGCGGGATTCTGTGTACACCCCCGCGCCCCCTGCCACAGGTGCGCTCTGTATCACTATTGACACATTCACGGTATGGGTGTGGCGGGGCTCGGCATGGTCAAGGCTAAGCCCTGGGCTCATGGCTGAATATGTGCTCACTGTTCAGCAAACAGGTATAAGCCAAGCGGTAGTAGACATCACAAACCTAGCGGTCACTTGGACACCCCTAACGGGGCGGCTCTATCGAGTCACTATCTCGGGCGGTCAGGCCTACAACAACAATGCTGCCACAGGATCAGGCAGCATTTACATTACCGACTCGGCCAATAACATCATCGCTACTCAGTCATTCAATAGCGCCGCGGGTGTCGTTTCAAACTGGCCGATCAATGTACGCACCCCGAAACTGACTCTGCCCGCTGGCACCCCCGTTACCTACAAGGGGCGCGCTTCCATGACAGTAGGCACCGATCTAAGAATCATTGCTAACGCTACTACTCCCTGGGTCATTACCGCCGAGGATGTCGGCGCTCAATAGAAAGGCACACACAATGACGCCCACAGAGCCCGAGCACATTGAGCCCAATGAGGGTGAGGAAGCCGAGCCCAATGAGCCCGAATCCGAGCCCACAGAGCACCCCGAGGGTGGAGAGGATGAGCAATAACCCCACCATCATCAGCCGATCAGCATGGGGAGCCAATCCCCTAAACACTCCCGCGGGAGGTATCGCAACCCCCGCGCCCGAGGTGTGGTTACATCACACAGCCTCTACGGGCTTGCATGGAGCCTCGGGGATGCGCTCGCTACAGGCTAATGCCCTCAGCGGTGGCTATTCGGATATCCCCTATAACTGGATGGTAGACACAGATGGGCAAATCTACCTGTGCCGAGGCCCCGCGAAAAACTCAGCGGCTACAGGCAATAACAACCCCCGTAGCCATGCCATCTGTGTGATGGGTAACTATGAGACTCAGCAGCCGGCGGCTGATTTACTCAAAGGTGTGGCCTCTCTATTGCCCTATATAAAGGCCAATGGGTGGAGCGCCACAGATCAGATCACAGGGCCACACAAGGATGCCCCTGGGATGAGTACGGCTTGCTGTGGTCGCAATCTGATTGCGCAGATACCCACCATCAATGAAATGGCCCGCGGCATTGTGGCCCCGAGCCCCGAGCCCGCGAAAGGGGGCGCTATGGATTTGGTACCGACCCCGAGCGGCAAGGGCTATTGGGTGGTTGACTCAAAGGGTGCAGTATTCAGCTATGGGGATGCCCGCTACTACGGTGGCGCTAACACACTCCCCAAGCTCAATGCCCCAATCCGAGGCATGGCCGCGCGCCCTCAGGGGGATGGCTACTGGCTAGTGGGCTCAGATGGCGGGGTCTATTCCTACGGCAAGGCCCCATTCAAAGGCTCCATGGGTGGCAAGAAACTCAATAGCCCTGTGTGCGGCATTGACGCGGCCAAGGATGGCAATGGGTATTGGCTCTTAGCCGAGGATGGGGGCATATTCGCTTTCGGCTCTGCCCCATTCCAAGGTGCCCCCACAGGCCTTGTGGCTTGATTGGCTCACTGTGGCGCTCATCATTCTCATCCTGGGTGTAGGCGGTGGAATAACCCTCGGTGTGGTGGCGCTCACTGCGCTCATCGGCAAATCAAGGGAGCGCCGAGCCTCTCAGAGCCGTTCTGAGCCGCCCCGTGCGCGCGGGTGGACTGATCGGCGGGGCAAGCCTGACAGGGGCGCAGAGCCCCACTGAGGGGCTCAGAAAGGAAATGGCCTGATGAGTCACGTACAGGCAGAGTGGCTAGACATAGAGATTGGGGTACTCACTGTGGTAGCGCTCTTGCGCTTCCTCTTGGGTTTCCGCAAGTGAAAGGGGGCAGCTATGGCCCTCACAGCAAAGCAACGAAACGCCCTACCTAGATCAGCCTTTGCGATCCCGAGCCGTCGCGCCTATCCGATGCCGACAAAGGCACAGGCCCGCAAGGCAGGGATCAGTGAAGCTCAGCGGCTCCGCACCCACAGAAACGCCCTGAGCCGAGCGGCTCAAAAGGGCACAGGTGGCAGCTACGGCAAAATGGCAAAGGTGGCGCGAGCCCGCACAGGGGGCAAGCTCGGCAAACGGCGGTAGCTCCCCCCAATGAGAAGCCCCCACAGGATTCGGGGCCTGTGGGGGCCTCTCTACTCTCCCCGCGGTGGGTGGCCTTGGTACCCCACCCCTGAGATAGACCAAGGCCACAAGGCCACTCAGGGGCTCTGAGGCTACCTAGTGATCCCCGCTTCCCTCAAGGCCTCGGCGGGCACGCCCATTTCTCTAAAGGCCCCGTAGCTGATCCCATGCTCGGTGGCCCATTCTGCGCCCCAGGCCATGAATAGCGCCCTGTCGGCATCCTCGGCGGGCTCATAGCTGAGCCGCTCCATACCCGCGGCCAAATCCATGAGCCGTTGCCTGAGCTTGATTTCCTGTATCACAGTCATGGGGGCAGCAAGCTTGCCCGAGAGCACCCCTATGGCTTTCTCCACAATCTTAGGGTCGGTGGTATGGGATGGGAAGCCCTGTAGCGCCCCGAGTGCTACCCCGTAGTGCTTGCCATTCATGCTGTGCTCTTGGCAATCCTCAATAAAGCGCCCTATCGCTTTGGTCAGGGCTGTAGCCCCTGGGCGCTTCCCTTTGCGCTTGGGTGTAGGTGGTGCCTCATGCTGTAGCCGAGCCCGCTTCACCAAGGCCCTAACGTAACTCTCGCTAAAGCCTGTGCCCTTGGCTACTGCGCCATAGCCACCGCTTTGGTACTGCTCCCAAATCAGCGCTAGGTCATCGTCCGTAACTCGCTTACGCCTACCCTGTTTTGATCCTGCCATTTACCCCACATTTCTCCCTCTGCGCTCTCGCGCTTGGCTCCGAATATCCTTGAGTAAATCAAGCCTTAGCTGTGCTCGCGTGGGTGTCTCATCCTTGCCCATGCGGTAATCCTCGGGGTAGACGTACTGCCGAGAGGAAAGCTCCCCGAGAGAATCAATCACATCGTGCCTCTCGGTGGCACACCTAATGCACCTCAAGCTAAAGCGCATACCCCACCCCGATGGGCGCTTCCCATGGGGTATGAAATCCTCCCAGGCATGACCCCAGGTGCGGCATTTCTCATACTCAAAAAGCAGGTGTGCTCTAGCCATCGGAGCGGCTCCCATCGCGGGGTTTGGGGTTGTAGCGGTGCCCACCGGCCCGAGGCATTAGCCGAGAGGCTACGGGGCTTCCCTGATCCCGAGCAAGCACCCTCGGCGGGCTAGAGCCCAGGCCAATCCTGGGCAGTAAATGCGCCCTTTGGGATGGGTATGATGTGGCGGGCTTCCCAGAGGGCGCATACTGCGCGCCCGAGGCCCCTAGGCCATGGAGGTGGCCTACCACATGAGCACCGTAGAGGCAAAGAAACTCGGCTATCGGTATTTGCGGCTAAGCCAAGCTACCGAGGCAAACCAAACCACAATCCCCGATCAGCGCATTAGGTGTGAGCGAATAGAGGAAGCCGAGGGGATCACCATTATCGGTGAGTACATCGACTATGGGCACAGCGCTTTTGACCGCGACGACCCCACAGACAGGCCCGCATATGGGGAGCTACTCGGGGCTTTGGCGAATAACCCCGATGCGGTGGCTGTGGTCGCTAGCGCCAATGATCGGCTATGGCGCGATGACCTAGAAAAAGCGCTCTACACCCACACCGTAGGTAAATCAGCCCCCTGGGTTTTCGTCCCAGGTAATGCCCTAAACCTCAGCAACCCCCATGATGATTTTATTCTCACCATCATCACCGCTGTAGCCAAGCTAGAAAGCGCAATCAAGCGCCAAAGGATTCGGGATAACAAGGCAAAGCAACGGCGCTTGGGGATCAGCACACAGCCTGTGGTGAGCCTCGGATTTGAGGGCACAAGGCATGGCCGAGAAAAAAACGATGGGCTCAAGCTCCATGAGCCTGAGGCTGTGTATGTGCGGGAAGCCGCTCGCATGGTGCTTGAGGGTGTCTCGCTCACCGATGTTGCCCAATGGTTTCAGGCAAACAATGTGCCCAAGGTCAGGGATGCAAATAAGGGCAAGCCAAACGGCTCGCGGTGGCTCGCCCAAGAGGTGCGCTCACTGCTCTGCTCACCGCGCATAGCGGGCCTACAGGCCCATGAGGGCAAGGTGATAGGCGCGCCCGAGGCCTGGCCCAAGATCATTGACCAAGCCACCTGGGAACGGCTACAAGCTCACTTTGCTCAGGGGCGCTATGGGCCTCGGGCCACTCGGGCTGGCTACTACACAGGGTGGGTGCTCTGCGCTCGCCCTACGCCCACAGGGGGGCTCTGTGGGGCCACCATGCGGCGCGGCTCGGTGGGGCGCAAGAAAACTGCGGTGCATCGGTGCCACACATGCGGTAACTCGGTGCCTGAGAGCTATGTACAGGAAGCCTCACACTCATGGCTCTTGGCCTCGGTGGACTCCCCCGATTTTGCGGCCATGGTTGCGGGCACCGAGGCCCCTGACGATTCGGCGCTCATGGCTGAGCTTGCACAAGCTCGCGCCAAAATCGAGCTATACGGCAACATGCTTGATGACGATGAGATAGGGCGCACCGAGTACAAGCGGCTCAAGGCCAAGGCTCAGGCCCGCATAGACAAGGCCACGCGAGCTATCCGCAAGGCGGGCGCTCACTCTGCCCTCACTGAGTACATCGGTGATGGCTCGGCATTGGGCAAGCTCTTGTGCGATCCCGAGCTTTCGGCCACGGCTCACCGCGCTCTCTTTGCGGCCACAGGGCACCATCTGTGGGTAAGCCCTGCCGAGCGTAAGGGGCGGGGGTTTGACGTCAAGCGGCTCAGCATCCTCCCCGATGTAGCCACCGAGGAAGCCGCCTAGCTGGCACCTCACCGCAGCCCCCACAAGGCCCGCTGAGCGCCCCCCCTGCCCGATGTGGGCTCGGGGGGCGCTTTGGTAGATGCCCAGGCCACAGGCCTTGTGGGGCGGCTCAAATCGGGCATAGGGTCACAGCGGGGGCGGGCTCTATGGGGGGGGCCTATGGCCGAGTGAGCATCAAACCCCGCTACGGGGGGGTTGCCTGATCGGCGCTCGGCGCTCATTGTGCCGAGTCTGTGCCTGACAAGCTCCCGCGCGAGGTGCGGCTACGCATAGCCGCCATTGTCCGCGCTGAGATAGAGCGCATAGAGAGAGCGCGAGGCCTTAGGCCCGCGCGCCCAAACAGGGGGAAGCGTAAGGGGGACAAACATGGGTGAGCCGCGTACAATGAAAGAGGGCGCGCTATACCTACTCGGCGCTTTGATGCCCGAGGCCATAGACCACAGACAGAGTGGCGATTTTGTGGAGGTGATGGCCTCAGACGACTACTGGCTATTGAGCCCCGAGGATAGGGCCATCTATGACCTTGCCACAGAGCTAGCCACAGGCTCAGGCCCCCTAGCCCGATTCATGCTCACCGCTGATGGTCATGGCGCGCGCGTGGCTCTGTGTGCCATCACTGTGGCTTTTGGCCCCATGACCTTGGATTTGGCATGACCTGGGCTGAGCTTTCGGCACAGGCAGGGGGTGTGCTGTGGCCGAGCCCCGAGCGCTCATCTGTGCTACCCACCGATGGCATTGTGTGTGAGTCAGTTACCTCCATTCTCAATACCTTGCACCGCATGGGCATTGAGGTATGGAAGCTCAAGGGTGTGGCTCGGTGTGCAATCCGTAGGCATGAAACGGTAGCCACCATGAGTGAAGCCGAGGCCATCAAGTGGGCGATTCGCCAAGAAAACTGGCCCCAGGATTATGAGCTATCCGACACACAGTGTGGCTCTGAGGTACACAAGGCCCTAGAGCTTGAGGTGATGGGAGCCGAGGCCCACACCCCACACCCCGAAGCCGCGCCCTTTGTCAAGCAATGGCGCGCATGGCTCAATACTGTGCGGCCAACCTTTGAGGCTGTGGAATGCACAGTCTTTGACCCTACCTACCTCTATGCGGGCACACTCGATGCCATAGCGGTGATCCCCAATGTGGGGCGCTTCCTGATCGACTACAAAACCTCGCGCAATGAGGAAAACAGAGGCCCCTTTGCCGAGTGGGCGCTACAGCTAGCGGCATACCGATGGGCTCCCAAGGTGTGCCCATTCAGGGTGCAAGTGTCAGAGCAGGAATACAGCGCGCGCTCGGCTCGGCGCTACTACTTGAGTCAGGCCGAGCTTGGCTATGCGCTCCCAAACCCTGGGGTAGATGGTGCGGCCATTTTGCACATCACCCCTACGTCATGGCGTATGTACCCTGTGCGCGTAGATGAGGCTGTGAGGGATGCTTTCTACTACGTCCGCGGGGCTCAGTATTTCTCAGAGGTGATTTCTCGGCGCTCTGTCTTTGGAGCCTACTTAGAGGGAGCGGCATAGTGGATGAGGCTGATGTCCGTATCCTCTGCCAAATGGTCGTTTTCTATGACTACCTGATCCAAGCCGATGGGGTCATAACCAAAGAGTCATGGGAAAAGCAAATGGCAGGGGCTGAGCGCGCGGCGCTACAGCGGCTTATTGACGCGGTGAAACTGTGAATGTCAATGAGCTACCTGAGGCACAAGCCCTATCGGTCAAACACATAGCCCTTAGTTATCAGCTAGCGGGGGTGCCTTTCATCATCCACCTGAACCGCTGTGGGTGCTGTGTGTCTGTGCATGAGCAAGCCGAGCACCCTGTGGGCGGCTACGTCATTGGCCCCGATGGTGGCTTTGATTGGCATGACCTCGCCCATGATTCTGACTCTTGAGTACCTAGGAACATTCACCGCGGGCTACGTGTGTGGGGTGATCGTAGCTCGGGCTTACCTTTGGGGGTTGAAACAGTGAAACACCGCTTTGAGCTAGAGCTAGTGCTTGAGTGTGACGAGAAAGGGGCCAAAGAGTGTGACGCCGCGGGCATTGCCGAGGTGCTCAGCGATGAGATAGGGGGCATGGGCGGTATTTGGGTCACCGATGATGAGGGCAATGAGTTTGAGTTTCACATGGATATCCTTAGCTGTGTGGAAGCCAAGCAATGAGCCGCGGGGGAATGTTCGCTATGGGGGCTTGCTACATCTGTGGCGAGTTTTTCATGTTCAATCCCGAGATTGTGCCCTCCATTGATGGGCAAGCCATCTGTGAGCCGTGCATAGAGATAGTGAACCGCGAGCGCGTAGATATGGGCTTGCCTGAGGTGCATGTGTTCCCTGGCTCATACTCGCCCATGGAGGTGTGAGCCATGCCCATTCTTGATGTACAGCGTAGGGTGGCAGTGATAGGGCACATACGCTTGGGCGAGCGCGTTACCGAGGGCACAAAGACAAGGCCCCGAGCGCTCAAAGGCTTTCGCTTCACCTCACCGCGAGCCGAGCTAATCAATGCGGTGGCACAGGTCTACGGTGGCAAAGCCGAGCGGTGGACCAACCCCGCTACCAAGATTCAAGAGTGGGAGTGTGTATCTGAGGCTGATTCTATAGCCGTTCTTTTACCGCCGGCCGATGTGGCATTTAGTCAGCACTATGAGCTTTGGTCACAGGGTGGCTGTGAGCGCCGATGTGACGGCTTCACCGAATACAAAGGCACCGAGCCCAGGCCCTGTGTATGTGCCGAGCAAGGGCACCGAGACTGTGACTCAGTAACGCGGCTCAGTCTGATCCTGCCCGATGTGGCGCACATATTCGGGGTGTGGCGCTTGGTCACACAGAGCTACTACGCGAGTGGCGAACTACAGAGCGCCATGGAGCTTGCCCTAGGGCTTGCCGCGCGCCGAGGTGAGCACCTCGCACAAGCCACCCTGAGGCTTGAGCAACGGGTAACCAAGCAACGGGGCCAAGAGCCCCACCGCTTCCCTGTGCCTGTGCTTGACGTGTGGCTAGACCTGGGCGCGCTCGGGGGCTCTCAGCCACCCAAGCCCTCTGAGCCCCTGAGCGCCCCTCAGAGCCCCGCCGAGCTTGAGCGGGCACATGGAGCCACCGAGCCCGAGGGAGCGGCTCAGGATGGCCCTGGGGCTTTCTCGGTGGTGAATCTGCCCGAGCCCGCACCCCGCATAGATCGGGGCGCGCCGAGCCCACCCCCACACCCCCTGACCGATGACGGGGCCGTCGCCCCGTCGCTGAGCTTGGCACCACAGGGAGAGCCAAGCGCCATGGAGCCCGCGGGGCCTAGCACCGTACCCGCGGGCTCTGTGGTCGATCACTCAATCAAGGCCGAGCAAGAGCGCACAGGGCGCTACCTCTTTGCGACCATGCACAAGCTCTGGCCGCTTGAACCAAAAGCCGAGACAGATGAGCGCCGCGCTTGCCTCGCAATAATGATTACCAAGGATGATGGGCGCTCATCATGGAAAGAGCTATCTACCGCCGAGCTACTGGCTATCGGCAATCAGCTAAAAGCCATTGAGCAAGGGCTACTTACAATGGAGCCCACAGTAGGCGGCTATGTGTTCACACTCAAAACAACGGCAAAGGGGGTGCGAAAGCTCTACATCACGCGTACTGAAAACGGTGCTTGGCGACATTGGACACAAGAAAGGGAGCAGTAGCGCAATGGCCGAGCTTCAATATGAGCAAGTAGACAGTCTGCCCCCGAGCACCCGCGGTGGTGGCATCGGTGGTGGGAGCCCATACAAGGCTCTCATTCAAGATTGCGTAGACCACCCAGGCACATGGTACAAAACCTCTGCTAACTCAGCCTCACAGGCATACACAAGAGCGGCCACCTTGCGCGGCCATGGCCTCAGCGCTCATGCGCGGGGCTCCGATGTGTATGTGGCCTACGTAGAGAACACAGAGCAAGAGCAAGCCGCGGGCTGAGCCCGCGCGCGGGAAGCGGGGGCGCTTTCGGGGCACCCCCGCTTAGATCGCTCTGCTTTGTGTGTCGGCAAACGGCATCCGACAGCCAAGGTCGGCATCCGACAGCAAAGGTCTATACCCATGGCCGATGAGAAGCAACCCCATTTGCGGGCATTCAAGCCAAAGCCGTTGCCTGAGCCTGAGCATGGGTCTATGGCGTCAGAGGAACATAGGCGGCTACTGCGCGAGGGCAAAGAGCCTTTGCCCTCCATACGCTCCCTAATGAATGAGGCTAATGCTGAGGCTCAAGCCAGGGCCAAGCTTCCATTGCGCTATTTGGGCTCCCTACTCAATGGCGAGGAAGCGCCCTACGATTGGCTTATCCCTGGGATCATAGAGCGAGAGGATCGCGTGATAGTCACAGGGGATGAGGGCTATGGCAAGAGCACATTGCTACGCCAAATCGCGCTCTCTGCCTGTATCGGTGAAAACACACTCACCACAGATGGGCTCAATACGCATAGCCCACTCAGGGTGCTCTACATAGACCTAGAAAACCCCGAGCGGCATGTGGTGCGCGAGATACGCAAGCTCAGGGCGCTACTTGAGCCCCACAGTGAGACTATGCGCTTTGCTCTACACCTAGATACCGCGGGCATGGTGCTTGATGACCCCAAAGACAAAGACAAAGACAGGGCGCTAGTAATAGAGCTACTCGATGCCCACAGCCCTGATCTACTCATCATTGGCCCGCTCTACAAAATGATGGGTGGCAACCCAAATGATGAGCAGGATGCGCGCGAGGTAGCCCGCTTCCTTGATGTGATCCGCGGGCGCTATCACTGTGCGGTCATCATTGAGGCCCATGCGCCACACAATGAAAAAAGGCCCCATGGGTGGGCAGGGTGGAAGCGGTGGCCTGAGCGCGGAATACACCTCAATAATGAGGGGCAGCTAACTAACTGGCGCGGGACTCGGGGCGATTCGGTGTGGCCCGCGGCTCTTGCGAAAGGTTCCCAGGGGTGGCAGTGGAAACCCACCGATGGGAACGGCTCAGGCCCTCGGGATGCGCGCGCAGAGTATGCGGCCACCGTAGAGCTTGAGGTACTGAGGGAGCTTCGCCAAACCCACCGGTGGCTCACTCGGGCACAGATCATTGAGCGCATTGACCGCCGAAAAACCGCTGTATTAGCGGCCATCGCGCACCTATTGGATAGAGGCTCCATAGTGATGCGCCACTTTGAGGTAGTCAATCAGGTGGGGCATCGGCGCGGGGTGCCTCACTTTCAAGTGAACACAGAGCGTGAGCCCGAGATGACAGGTTCCCAAGAGCCCGACCCTATAGGCCCCGAAACCTCGGAACCTGCCGCGATTTTGCCCCTTTTCGCTGAGGATGATGACGATGAGTAACACCCAAAATAAGGCCCACAGAATGAGCGAAAAAGAGTGGCAAAAAAGGGTGCTCAGATATGCGGTATGGGGCAAGTGGGAATGGCAACACACGTTTGACTCTAGGTTCGGGCCTCGGGGCTTCCCCGATCTCATCCTCATAAGAGCGCCCGAGCTAATAGCCGCAGAGCTAAAGACAGATCGGGGCTCACTATCTGAGGCTCAAGTGTGGTGGCTTGAGGCTCTCCATGATTGCGGCATAGAGGCCACAGTGTGGAAGCCCCGCGATGAGCAGCTAGTAAAGGATCGGCTACTACGTCACCCCGTAATGGAGCAACCATGAAGCGCCCCGAGATACAGCAAATCCTAGATTGGAAGCTAGCCAAGGGCCTCAGGTTTGCTCAGGTCTACATAGCCGAGTTAGTGCCATGCAAAGCGAGCAGGGTAACGAGACTACGTAGCAAGCTCGGCTATTGCTCCCCATTCACCAAGAGCTACACAAGCCTTGGGCAAGCCGTAGTCATGCTCGCACTACTCAGGGCACAGGACACAGTACCGAGGCACGCTATCGGCATGATCCAAGAGCTAACCGCGCTACTCGACGCACCCAATACACCATTGCCTATGCACGTTGCCATAAGGCTTGAGCACCCATCACAGTTTTGGGTAGGCAATACAGGCAGCGAACTATTCGCACAGATAGAACACCACAAAGCCGCACTACTCATTGCCTGTGTGCCTGTGCTCATAGAGCATCTATGCAACGGTGCGCCCTCTGTGTACGCTGAGACTCATGGTCAAGCCGAGACTGCTTGATCTATTCTGTGGCGCGGGTGGAGCGGCTAAGGGTTATGCCCGAGCGGGCTTCGCTGTCACAGGTGTAGACCACAGGCCTCAGCGCCACTACCCCTACCGATTCATTCAGGGTGACGCTATGCGCTTTCCACTGGATGGCTTTGATGTGATCCACGCGAGCCCACCGTGTCAGCACTACAGCGCGCTCGCTAAAGGAAACTGGAACCATGATGAGTGGCCCGATTTGATCGGCGCTCTACGGGCTCGGCTTGTGGCATCGGGCTTGCCCTACGTCATTGAGAATGTAGAGGGCTCACCGCTACTCAATCCGATCATGCTGTGTGGCACCATGTTTCCCAAGGTGTATGTGCTGAGGCACAGACTGTTTGAATCGAACGTGCAACTACACAGCCCACCACATAGAGAGCCACACCCTTTGGTCTTTACGCATGACAAGCGCAAGGGTCAATACGGCGCGATCAATCAGGATGAGTCATACGTCATGGTCAATGGTGGTGGCAATGCAACCCTGGCAAACAAACGTAGAGCCATGGCTATTGAGTGGATGAGTGGCCCTGAGTTGAACCAGGCAATACCGCCCGCATACACCTTGTACATAGGCAATCAGTTAGTAGGTGTGTGATGCCTAGACGTGAGAGGCCTGACCTATCTACAGGTGGGTGGCAGCGGTGGGCTCGGGCATTGTGTGATGCGGTAGGCCACTGCCAAGACTGTGGGAAAACTAGGGCAGATGGTGTGCGCTTGAGTGTCGATCATGTGCGCCCCCGTAGTGGGGTTGACGGGTACCGCGTCCTATGTGTTCCTTGTAACAGTAGGCGGGGGGCGGTGGCGCATCCCCGCGATAGTGCGGGGCGGTGGCAGCCAATCTTTGACACAGGATCGTCACAGATGACCTCAGCCGTTCCGCAAACTCTCCCTAGGTTTGCCAGGCCAAGCCTAGAGCCGAGCCCGAGCCGCAAATGGTGAGCCGCATTACGTACACCAAACTCAGTAGGCAACCTGATTGGACTAGCGATATAGCCGCAGACATAGCCAAGGCAGCGGCTAATAGCCCTTGGATCACTGAGGCTGATGACGCGGCGGTCAAAACTGCCATTGAGCTTGCCGTTACGTATCAGGGAGGGCACCCCGAGTGTGCCTCGGCGCTTATGTCGGCGCTCTCACTGCTCGGGCTCACCCCCGTAGGCAGACAGAGAATCAAAGCCCCGCTACCTGAGGATGACAGTAGTGGCCTTGACGCTATCAAAGCCGCTCGGTAATACAGAGCCCCGCTTCTACACTCCCAAACTGAGTGATTTGACGTTAGGGCCTGAGGCTGTGCGCTTCGCCCATGAGGTGCTCGGGGTGTCGCTGTTCCCCTGGCAAGAATGGCTATTTGAGCGCGCCCTAGAGCTATCTAGGCCCTGGGATAACTACACCGAGCCGCCCCCATGGCGCTACCGCACAGTGATTGTGCTTGTGGCTCGGCAGAATGGCAAAACGCTCATGCTCCAAATCAGAGCCCTTGCGGGGCTGTTTTTGTGGGCTGAGCAGCTAGCTATATCGCTCGCTCAGGCTCGGCACATTGCCTTTGAGCCATGGCGCTTGAGCGCCCTGTGGGCTGAGACAAAGCCCGCTCTACGTAAGCACACCAAGGCCATACATTGGGCCAATGGCAAGGAAGCCATAGAGCTACACAATGGCGCTCGGTGGCTTGTGGTCGCGGCCAATCAGGGTGGCCGAGGGCTGAGCGCCGATACTGTCTTTATGGATGAGCTACGGCAGCAAGATTCATGGGACGTGTGGGGAGCGATAGACAAAACGCGCTCGGCAAAGGATTTCAGCCAGCTATGGGGTTTCAGCAATGCGGGCACCGATACAAGTGTGGTACTCAATGAGTTTGTAGCCCGAGGGCGCGGGCTCGCTGATGACCCCGAGCGCAACCCCTCATTTGGCTACTTTGAGTGGAGCGCACGCGAGGATTGCGACCCCGCGAGCCCTCTTGCCTGGGCACAAGCCAACCCCTCACTAGGTTTCAAGATTAGGCCCGAGACTATTGAGGCTGAGCTTGCCACCGATCCCCTGCCCGAGTTTCTCACTGAGCGGCTCTGTGTGAGGGTTACAAGCCTCACTCGGTGGCTTGCCCAAGAGCTATGGGATGCCTGTAGCGACACACAGGCAACCATCCCCCAGGGGGCTCGCGTGTGTTTCTCGGTGGATAGCACCCCCGATGCCTCAATGGTCATTGTGGCTGTAGCCGCTCAGGATGCCGCGGGGCTCATCCATGTGGAGCTAGTACAGGGGATCACCGATAGTGCCTTTGAGTCTGCGCCCTCTCGGCTCATGGCCTACCTGCCCGAGCTATTGGGGCGCTACCCAGGGGCTGAGTGTGTCTACGACCCCCGAGGCCCCATAGCGGGCACCTGTGCCGATCTAGGGCGCTCGGGGCTTCCGATGCGGGCACTCACCACCGCTGAGGTGAGAGAGGCTTGTGGGCGCTTCTATGACCTTGTGAAGCGCCGCGCCCTTGTCCACCGAGCCGACCCCTTGCTAGATGACCATGTGGGCAATGCCATACCTAACCCCCGCGGGGGTGATGCCTGGGTGATGTCTCGGCGCTCAGCCTCGGCGGGGCCAATCACAGGGCTCATTGCCGTAGTGCTCGCCACTCAAGCCGCGCGCGATGAGCCGCCCCCTGTGCCTCAATGGGTGGCCTATTGACATCGGGGCTACTCAAGCTCTATGCGGCTATTCAGAGCGAAAGAGCCCGAGCTACCTAACACACAGGCACAGGCAACGGGCTCATGGCCCCCCTGGGGCATCGGCTCAGATGGCAACATGGATTGGCTGTGGTCATGGATTGATGCGGGCATGTGGGGTGGCGCGCCCGTAGACCTCTCGGGATGGGGGCCACTCTTAGAGCGCGAGATATTGGCGCTCCCTGGGGTTATGTCTGCGCTCTCATTGATTGTGAGCTATGCAGTACAGATGCCCCTAGAGGCCATAACTGAGACTGATGACCCCGCGCCCACAGTCATAGAGCCCACACCCCCAATCTTGCGGTGCCCCTATGGCGATCCCCGAGTCACTACGTACACCCTTGCTGATTGGGTGGAAAACGTAATCAGGGATTGCGCTTTGTGGGGCGATAACCTCGGCATCCTTGGTGATCCTGGGTGGGATGGATGGCCGCGCATCATTTACGGTGTGCCCGCTTGGGCTTGGTCAGTCAGGCTTGAGGATGGCCGAGTTATCTACTCGGTGGGTGATATCGACTACGACCCCGCCGAGGTGTTCCATGTGTCTATCAATCGGGGCACAGGGGAGCTAAGAGGGCGCGGGCTCTTGAGCACCCACCGCGGGCCTGTAGAGGCAGCGCTGAGGGCAGAGCATTGGGCGGCGCGCTATTTCCAATATGGCGCTACACCCTCGGTGCATATCTCGCACCCAAACCCCGATTTGACACAGGGCCAGGCCCAGGACCTCAAGCAGAAATACCTAGATGCCGTCGCGGGCACTCGGCAGCCTGTGGTAACCCCTGTGGGCACAGAGATAACAGTGATCCCCAATGATGCCGAGTCCGCACAGCTAGTAGAGGCTCGGAAATGGAGCAATGCGGCTCTGGCTATTGCGCTCGGTGTACAGCCCGCAATGATTGGCCTTGAGGGGCCAAGCATGACCTACCGCAATATGGCTGATGTGGCACAGATGATGGTGAACACTACAGAAATGCGCTACCTGATCCCTGTGGAGCAGCAACTAAGCGCACAGTGTTTGCCTCGGGGTATCCGAGCCCGCTTCTCGATAGCAGCCCTTGTGCGCCCTGACTGGAATACAAGGATGACTCAAGCTATAGCGGGCTTTGCAGGGGGCCTACTCACTAACGCCGAGGCAAGGGCAATGCTTGACCTGCCCCCCGAGCCCGATTTAGAGACAGAGCCCACACAGCCCGCGCCACAGACTCAAAACCCACCACTCATAGTAGCCGCCGGCACCGCACAAAGTGAGGCGGATAACACACTGCCCGCAATGAATGGGAGCGCACAGAATGCTTGAGCAGCGGCTATTTAGAGCAGAATCAATGGAGGTTACCGACAATGGCCGCAAGCTCACAGGCTATGCGGTCCCCTTTGGCATTGAGGCTGAGGTTGAGGATTACTCATTCCCTGTGCCCTACCTAGAGCGCTTTGAGCGCGGGGCTTTCAAGAATGTTTGCCGTAGCCCATTTAGAGTGAAGCTCTGCTATCTCCACAATGATGAGGCAGATAACTGGGTGGGCTCGGGGCGGCTATTCAGGGAGGATAACGGCGGGCTGTGGACAGAGTGGAAGCTTGACGATCCGAGGAAGCATCCCACCGCGGGGATCATTGCCTACAAGGTGGCTGATGGGCAGCTACCGAGCCTCTCAGTCTCGTTTGTGCCTGGGCGCACCCGCGACACCATGAGGGGTGGCCGCATGGTCAGAATCAGGGAAACAGTCAAGCAGCTAGACCATGTGGCCCTAGTGCCCGAGGGTGCCTATCCCATGCTTGAGCCCGTAGCGGTGCGCTCAAAGCCGAGGGCCTCAAGCGCCGATCGGTGGCGAGAGTGGCGCAAAGGGCTTGACACCCCATAGATAGTTACTCACAAAAGAGCTTGGCCCCCGAGGCCCTCTGTGATACCCGCTAGCTAGGCCCTCACAGAGCGAGCAAAGGCCCCCAAGGTGATCCCGAGAGGCTTTCACCATTGGAGGTGCCTAAATGCCTCAGCCCGTACCGTCATTTATTGAGCGGCTTGAGCGGCAACGCGCGGAAGCCCTGAGCACCATTGACAGTGTGCTTGGCCGCTGTGCCGATGATGACCGCGACCCCACAGAGGTAGAGGAAGCCACGCTAACTGACGCGCGGGGGCGGCTTGAGCGAGCCGACACACAGCGCGGTGAGTGGGTGGGCTTGCTTGAGTCCCGAGCCCAAGGGGATGAGATAGGGAGCCGAGTACAGGGCGCTCTCGCTCGCTCGGCCATTGTGCGCCCCGATGGCATCGGTGGCATGGGCTCTGCGCCCGATCCCGAGTCAGAGCTACCGAGGCTGTTCCGTAGCGCGGGTGAGTACATCTATGACGTAGTTCGCCATCAAATGGGTGTGGAAACTACGCCCCGCCTACAGCGAGCGGTAGCAAATCAGCTACTCGCTAACAACCCAGGCATTGTGCCTGTGCCGATCATTGGGCCAGTAGTAGACACAATCGCGCGCGTGCGCCCTGTGTTTAGCTCGGTGGCGCAAAGGCCAATGCCTCAAGCGGGCTCTAGCTTTATCCGCCCCAATGTGACACAGCACACCACCGCGGGCCAGCAAACGGCAGAAAAGACAGAGCTACCGAGTCAGGCAATGACGATTAGCCCTATCACTGTCAATAAGAGCACCTACGGTGGCACCCTGGATATCTCATTCCAAAACAGGGATTGGACAGACCCCGCAATCCTACAGATTGTGGTGGATGACCTCGCCACTGTGTACGCGCGGCAGGTTGAGACAGCATTCTCAACCTACTTTGCGGCTACAGGCACAGGGGCGCAAACAATCGCCACATGGGATGGCCCTGGGATCACTCACGCGATTGCTCAGGGCACCGCGACGATTCTCACTAACACTCTCCAAGGGGAGTTTCCTGACACCCTGTGGGTGAGCCCTGATGTGTGGGCAAGCTTGGCCTCGGTGTGTGACACCACAGGCAGGCCCCTGTTCCCACAGATTGGCCCAATGAATGCCGCGGGCTCTGTGAGCCCCGCAAACTGGAGCGGCAACGTCTACGGCATTCGCATTGTGGTAGGGCCTTTCTTGCCCGCAAAGACCATGATCCTCGGTGTCTCATCGCTCTGTGAGGGCTATGAGCAGATCGGTGGTCAACTCTCGGTAACTGAGCCCACAATCCTGGGCTTTGTGGTGGCTTACTACGGCTATGTGGCATGGGCGATGGTTCGCCCCAATGCCTTTGTCAAGCTCACCGCGGCCGCGGGTGTAGGCCCATTTGAAGCCGAGTCAGCATCAGCTAGCTCGGGCAAGTAAGCGGGGCGCTTTGTGGAGGTAGCCCAATGAGTACCTATCTCAGCGTAGATGCCCTAAAGGGCTATCTCCGCATTGCGACCACAGACACCATTGATGACGCCCTACTCACTCAGATTGTGGAATCGGTGGAAGCCGAGCAAAGGGCGCGGCTCATAGCCGACACATTCCGCATGGATATTGCCCGCGCTACGCCACTCGATAATCAGGGCTACGCCATTCTCTTTGAGGCTTTCGGTGTGGGAAATGGCCCCTTTGAATGGGACTTTGGGGATGGCACTACAACCACCCTGCCTAGTGGAGTCACCGATACAACCCACACCTACACCACCGCGGGTAGCTACACAGTTACCCTCACAGACAAAGCCGCTAGCTCTGTGCTCGCTACACTCGCGCTCACTATCGCGCTCACTGAGCCTGTCTCAGAGCCGAGCACCGTAGTTACCGTGCCCAATGATGTGTACCTAGCGGCTCTACAGCGCGGGGCTCGGCTCTACGCTCGGCGCGCATCCCCCGAGGGCCTTGTGGGGCTTGGTGAGAGCGGCATAGCCCGCATTCCACCCTATGACCGCGACATAGACGCCCTAGAAGCTCCATGGCGAGCGATGGTGCTCGCGTGACCGCTACCCCCGCACCTTGCCCCACCACCCTCGGGCTCGGCGCTATCCGAGACAAGCTCGCTCAGATACTCGCTGCCTCAAGCTTTGAGGGTAACGCCCTGAGAGTGAATGAGTGGTTTGCCGATGTGTGGACCCCACCATGTGCATTCATTGGGGCCACAGAGGTTCTATTCCATGATTTCAACTACTCGGGGCTCATCACTGCCACTGTGAGGGTGCGGCTTGTGGTGCCGATCGCGGCCAAGCGCCCCGCACAGACCGATCTAGAAACAATCCTTGACGCCTACTACGGGGCGCTCCAAAGCGATACCACACTCAGCGGCTTGGTAAAGCAAATCATCGCGGTAGATGCGCTCCCAATCCTTGTGCCTCATGGCAATCAGGATTTGCCCGCTTATGAATGTGAAACCAAGCTCATCATCGGATAAGGGGAAGCAATGGCAAACCGCGCATTCATTATTGAGAATCCCACAGTAGTTATCGGGCCTGATCCCGCGGACACCCCAGGCACCGCTATTACTGTGACCTGTGACCTAACCCGCGCTGAGATAACCAACAATGTAAACATGGTGGACACAGGCACACTGTGTGGCCCTGCCTCTCAGCCTGGCAAAATCGAGTACACACTTGAGCTAGACGGCTATCAATCCTGGGACGATCCCACAGCGGCAGGGGGC
>Ga0126378_10000798_pt1 | contig 23121 bp, 17 predicted proteins | sample PanSoiMetPlot_23_FD_92587 | JGI IMG/M metagenome (GOLD analysis project Ga0126378, IMG submission 92587) | Tropical forest soil microbial communities from Panama - MetaG Plot_23 | ecosystem: Environmental > Terrestrial > Soil > Tropical forest > Bulk soil | place: Panama | collected 2016-02-17
CGCGCTGGATCAAAACCTGGCGGTAAGCGCGGGCGCCGGAGCGGGAAAGACCCACAATCTGGTGACGCTCTGCCTGCATTTGCTGGGCGGAGCGAGAAAGGGTGGGACACCCATTCCCACCGCGCGCTTGTTCATGGTGACGTTCACCGAGAAGGCTTCGGCGGAGATGAGGGAACGGCTGCGGCGCCGCCTCGACGCGCTTGCTCGCGCGCGGGATGGAGGCGAGGAGCTGCTGCGAAGCTCGTTCGAGCGGCACGGGCAGCCGTTCCCGTCGCGGTCCTTCTGGCGGCGAGTGCGCGATGAGCTGGGCGACGCCACCATCGGCACCTTCCACGCGCTGTGCGCGTCGATGCTGCGCCGGGCCCCGGCGGGCGGAGGCACGGTCCCGGATTTCAGCCTGCTCGATGAACGCGACGCCCAGGCGCTCATTCGCGACTGCGCGGAGCGCGCGGTGCTCGACCTTCTGCAGGCTGGAGACGGGGCCACCTTGGATCTCTGCCGGGAGCTGAATTTTCTCGATCGCGGACGTGCCGGCGGTCTGGTGACGCAGCTGTGCGCAATGTTCGCCAAGATTCGCGACGAGGGACTCGCGCCGGAATCGGTGAGCATCTCTGAAGAGAAGGTGGCTAGCGCGGAGTTTGAGCAAGGGTTGTCGCGCCTGAATGAAGCGGTCGCCGAGGCGCGGGCGATCAACGCGCGCGAGCGCGGCGAGTTCGCCGGGGCTCTGGAGGTCTGTTCGCGGGCGCTGGAAGGACTGTCGTTGGACAACTTCCCGGCGCGCTTCGGCGCCATCCAAGGCGCGATCGAATCCATGAAAAGCTGTCGCCGGCGCAACGGGCTCGCGGAGGCGCTGAAAGCCGTCAAGCGAGCAGCGATGGGCAATGGCAACGGGCAGCCGGGGCTGCGCGACTTCTACGCCGGTTGGGCGATGATTCCCTTTGAGCGCGCTTTCCGAGGACTGTTGGTCGCGCTGCGGGATCGCCATCGGATGGAGCTGGACCGGCGCGCCTCCCTGGATTTCTCAGAGCTCCTCATCCGGACGCGAGATCTTCTGCGCCATCAACCAGTCACCCGGCGCGAGGTTCAGGCGCGCATCGGCGCCCTGCTGGTCGACGAGTTCCAAGACACCAATCGCCTTCAGCTGGAGATCGTGCTCCTGCTTGCCGAGAGGCGGGAGGGCTCGCCGCGGTCAGTGAGCACGGTCAGCCCGGAGCGGGAGGTGCCGCTGGAGCCGCAGCTGCTCTGCGCGGTAGGCGATCGAAAACAATCCATCTACGAGTTTCGAGGTGCGGATGTCTCGGTCTTCGAAATTCTGGCGGGGAAGATCGAAGCGGAAAGCGGTCGGCGCGTCTATCTGAGCTCCAACCGAAGGTCCTCTCCGGAGCTGGTCGCGTTTTTCAATCGAACCTTTGTGCAGCTGATGCGCGAAGGTCTCGATGCGCGACCTTACGAGGTTGCGTACCGAGCCGAGACCGATGACCAGCAGCCGGTTCGCGCGACCCAGCGCCGCTCTCCACCCGTCGATTGGCTGGTATTCGACCCGGCGGAAACGGCGGAAGAGTGTCGCCGGCTCGAAGCGGACGCGGTGGCAAAGAGAATCCGGCAGCTTCTTTCAGCCGGAGCAGAACCGGTCGTCGGGCAGCCCGACGGCTCGCTGGGGAAACCGCAGGGCCGGGACATCGCCATCCTGTTTCGCCGCTTCACCTATGTCGAAGCGTATCGGCAAGCGCTGGTGAGAAATGGGGTCCCTCACCGGATCGTACGAGGAAGGGGCTTCTACGGCGCGCAGGAGGTGCTCGACCTCGCCTCGGCGTTGGCGCTGATCTCGGATCCAGCCGACGCGCTGTCGCTCGCCGCCGTGCTTCGATCTCCGATCGCCTGCATTTCCGACGCTTCTCTGCTCAAGATTTCGACCGCCTGCGGTGGAAAGCTGTCGCTTCGGCGCATTCGAGATCCGGACGTGCTCGAGGCCGCTGGCCTGCCTGAAACCGAACGCAGGCGGTGCGAGCGATTCCTTGGTTTGTATCCAAGCCTGAGGCGGGAACGCGACCGCCTTGGAATCCGCGTGCTGCTGCGGATACTGCTCGAGGAGACGCAATACCGCGTGGCGATCGCCGGCACTCCTTTCGGCGAGCAGGCGCTGGCCAATATCGAGAAGCTGCTCGAGCTCGCCGGGCGCTGGGACGAATCCGGGAAGGGAGGCTGCAGCGCATTCGCGCGCGAGCTGCTTGAATTGGCGGACGCAGATCCGACCGAAGCCCAGGCCGATACTCTCGACAGCGCCGATCATCGGGCAGTGCAGCTGCTGACGATTCACCAAGCGAAAGGACTGGAATGGCCGATTGTGTTCGTGCCGGACTTGGCCGCGCAGCGCGGCCGTGGTCAGGCGCCGGTCATCTTCGATCGTCAGCACGGGCTTGCGGTGAGGATGCCGCTGGCGGACGGGCAGGATACGCCGCGCTCGCCGCGTTTCGCCCGCACGGCGTCGGAGCTCGCGCGGCGCGAGGATGCCGAGCACTTGAGGTTGCTCTACGTTGCGTTGACGAGGTCGCGAGATCACCTCGTTCTCTCGGGCCAATCCGGCCGCTCGGCGAAGACTTGGAGGGAGATGCTCGAAAAGGCCTTGTCCTCCGAGCCGGCGCTTCGAAAGCTCGTTTGCGAAATCAGGGCGAGCGACATTCCGATCGCCGATGCGCAAACGTGCGAGGCTCAAGAATCCACGGCCGACTCCGTACGGGTGGACGAGGCCGTCCGGCGCGTGCGCACGCGCCGTCCGCCGGTTGCGTCGGCAGCGGTACTTCCAGTGACGCAGCTGCAGGACTTCGTTCTCTGTCCCCGCCGATTCCTCTACGCTCATCGCGCTGGGTTGTCAGAACATCCGAGCATCCTCGAGATTGAGGAAACCGGCCTCGCACCTCCGCTCGGCGGCCGCAGCGCGATCGACAAGCGCGCGCAGGGGACGTTGGCGCATCGCTTGCTGGAGCGCGCCGATCTGCGGCTCGCCTACGGAACTGCTCGGGCTCAACGGGACCATCTGGACGCCCTGGTGTGGGAAGAGGGCGCGGATCCCTCTTCGCCGGATGCGCGGCAGGTTGTCGCATGGGCCCAGGGTTTCCTCCGCAGCGCCTTCGCGCGCCGGCTCGCTGCCGCGCCGCTCAGCAGAGTGCATCGCGAGCTCCCGTTCTTGCTGCGGCTCGAGAGCGCGGCCGGCTGCAAAATTCATCTCAAGGGCCAAATCGACTTGGTTTTTGAAGATGACCAGCGCGCGATGACGGTGATCGATTACAAAACCAGCGAGCGCCACCCCGAGGGCCTTGCTCCCTATGCGTTTCAACTCGATTGCTATGCGCTTGCCGCCCGGCAGCTGGTGCAGGATGGCGCCTCGGTAGAGACCGGCGTCGTCTTTCTGCAGCAGGCCTCGCCCGAGCCGGAGATGCGCACGCCCGCTTCGTCGGAGAACCTTCGCGAGTTCGAGGAACGGTTGGTCCAGGCGGCATCCAACTTGCTTCAAGCCAACCTCCGCGGCGAGTGGCCAGGCCAACACTTGGATCGCTGCTCCGAAATTCACTGCGGCTACCGGTACCGCTGCCACGCGAGCTCCCCTGCGGTATAAGGAACGCCTGAGCGCAATCGAATGCCGAACGTCGTGGTCGTAGGAGCCCAATGGGGCGACGAGGGGAAGGGAAAGGTCGTCGACCTTCTCACCGAGCACGCGCAAGTCGTGGTCCGCTTTCACGGCGGGAACAACGCTGGCCACACCGTGGTCGTCGGAGGCCAAAAGACAATCCTGCACTTGATTCCCTCCGGGATTCTGCACGCTGGAAAGGCGTGCGTCATCGCCAACGGAGTGGTCATCGATCCTTCGGTGCTGGTGGGGGAAATCGATTCGCTGAAGAGCCGCGGATTTCTCAAGGACGATGCTCAGCTTTTGATCTCGGCAAGTGCCCACGTCATCTTTCCATGGCACAAGTGGATCGACGCGCTTCGCGAGAAGGTCCTCGGCGGATCGAAGCTGGGCACCACGGGCCGTGGCATCGGCCCCGCTTACGAGGACAAGGTCGCCCGCCGCGGGATACGCGTCCGCGACCTTCTGAGCACAGAACGGCTCGCGCGGCGCGTGGCGGACCGCCTTCCGGCTGCGCTCGAACAGCTGCGGTCGCTGGCGCAAGCGGCGCAGGCGCCTGTGCCGGCGCTTGAGACCGACGGCCTGATTGCCGAGTACGCCGCACTGGGCGAGCGCATTCGCCCGCACGTCGGAGACGCATCGCTGTTCCTCGCGGGCGAGGTCGCCAAGGGAGCGCGGATTCTCTTCGAGGGTGCGCAGGGGACCCTGCTCGACGTGGACCACGGCACGTATCCATTCGTCACCAGCTCCAACTGCATCGCCGGCAACGCAGCGGTGGGCGCAGGCCTTGGCCCTACGGCGATCGACAAGGTGATGGGAATCAGCAAGGCGTACACCACTCGAGTCGGAGCCGGCCCGTTCCCCACCGAGCTCACCGACGAGATCGGCGACCGCTTTCGGACGAAAGGGGCGGAGTTCGGTACCACGACCGGACGACCGCGGCGCTGCGGGTGGCTCGACGTGGTGGTCCTTCGCTACGCTGCCCGGGTGAACGGGCTGTGGGGGCTGGCGCTCACCAAGCTGGACGTTCTTTCCGGCCTGAAGGCGATCAACTTGTGCACCGGATACGAGCTGGATGGGCGTCGCGTCAACGAGCTTCCCAGCGACCTGGAGGACCTGGAGCGGATTCAGCCGGTTTACGAGGTCCTGCTGGGTTGGGACGACGACCTCACTTCGGTGCGCACCTTCGATGAGCTTCCGCAGACTGCAAAGAGGTACGTGCGCCGGGTGGAGGAAGCCTGCGGGGTGCCGGTGGTCTGCGTTTCGGTGGGAGCAGATCGAGGCGAGACCATCCTTCTGCAGAATCCATTCCGCGCTTGAGCGCACGCGGCCCGGGGGCTGTTAGAATTTGACGCCGCGCAGCAGGTCAAGGACGAGACCACCGGCGATGGAGGTTTCACAATGTCGGAAATGCCCCAAGCTGTGATTGTGGAAGCGGTGCGCACCGCGCGCGGGAAGAAGAAGGGAAGCCTTGCCGGAACCCATCCGATGGACCTGGCATCTCACGTCCTCAGCGCGGCAATCCGGCGAACCGGCATCGATCCGCTTTTGGTCGAAGACGTGGTGATGGGCTGCGTGACACAGGTCGGCGAGCAGGGTTTCAACATCGCGCGAGGCGCGGTGTTGGCATCCGGTCTTCCGATCGAGATCGCCGGAAACACGGTCAACCGTTTCTGCGCCTCCGGCCTGCAGGCGGTGAACTACGCGGCGATGGAGATCATGTCCGGTCAGGCGGACGTCGCGATTGGCGGTGGGGTTGAATCCATGAGCCGGGTGCCGATGGGTTCCGACGCTGACGGCCCGGGCGACGGTCCAATGGCGCCCTCGCTGGTCGCCCGCTTTCCCAATTTGGTTCCCCAGGGGATCTCGGCGGAGATGATCGCCGAGCAGTGGAAGCTCGGCCGCGGCCAGCTCGACGAATTCTCGCTCGGGTCGCAGCGAAAAGCGGCCCAGGCGATCCGCCAGGGGTACTTCAAGCGGGAGATCGAGCCCATCCGCGTCCTCGGACCAGACTTGGCGCCCAAGATGTTCGATACCGACGAGCACGCGAGACCGGGGACGACCATGGAAGCGCTTTCCGCCTTGAAGCCCTCGTTCAAGGAAAACGGCGTCATTCACGCCGGCAATTCGTCCGGCATCGTCGATGGTGCCGCCGCAATCCTTCTCGCCAGCAGCGGGAAGGCGCGCGAGCTCGGTCTCAAACCGCGGGCCAAGATCGTCGCTACCGCAACCAGTGGCTCGGACCCGGTGCTGATGCTGACGGGCCCAATCCCGTCGACCCGCAAGGCTCTCGAGCGAGCGAAGCTTCGAGTCGAGGACATCGACCTGTGGGAAATCAACGAGGCATTCGCGCCGGTTCCGATCGTCGTCGGCAAGGAGCTTTCCATTCCGCTGGACCGCATCAACGTGAACGGCGGAGCGATCGCGCTCGGGCACCCCCTGGGCGCGACGGGCGCGATCATCTTGGCCACGTTGCTCAATGAGCTCGAGCGGCGCGATCTGCGCTATGGGGCGGCGACGCTTTGCATCGGGTACGGTATGGGCGTCACTACGATCATCGACCGCCGCATCGACTAGAGCTGCACGCCCCACCTCTTTCGCCTCCTCGTCGACCTTCCGAGGGCCCGCACCCCAGCCATTCGCGCGCGCTCCCCCTTTCGCGGGTCCCCGCGGTCGCCGTATGTTGCTTGCGCCATGCTCTTGCCCACCTTGGTGCTGTCCATCATCGGTACCGCTCCTCCGGGGCCCGCGTCGATCGCCTTTGAACGCGCCGAACAGGACCTCGCCGAGAATCGCCTGGATGAGGCCGAAACTTCGTACCGGCAGGCAATCGCCGCGCGACCCAACTACGCGGAGGCGATGAACGGTCTGGGAAGCGTTCTTTTCAAGCAGGGCAAGAAGGACGAAGCCGTCGCCCAGTTCAAAGCGGCGATCGAGGCCGACCCGAGCTTCAAGCTGGCTTACTTCAATCTCGGTTACGCCTCGCGCAAGAGCAACGAGTTCGCAACCGCCGCAAGAGCCTACGAGCAGTATGTTCAGCTCGAGCCCGATGATCCCGATGGATTCTACGGGTTGGGCGAGAGTTATCGGCAGCTCGGAGAGCGCGCCAAGGCGGTCAGCGCGTACGAGCAGTTCGTCGCCAAAGAGACCCGGCCCAGCGAGGAGAAATGGGTCGATAAGGCGAAAGAGTACATTGCAAAGCTCAGACCCCGTGCAACCGATCCTCCGACGATCTCGCGCGGCGCGCCAAGGTTCGCAAACCCGTTTGCCCGCACTGGGCCCACGGGCACCTCGGATGAAGCTCCCTTCGCTTCAGCTTCGGGACAGGCTGCCTTGGCTTCACATCAGATCGCCGAGGGCGATCGCCTGATGGAAGAGCAGAAGTACAGGAGCGCCTCGTTTGCCTACGAGGATGCGGTCCGCTCCGACCCGAATAACATCGAGGCGCTGTTTAAGCTCGCTAACGCCGATGGCGTGCTCGGGTACTACACCCAGGCGATCGTCAATTGGAGCAAGGCGGCGCAACTGACAAATGACTCGGCCGTTCGCAAGACGGCCGTGGAGAACGTCGCTCGCGCCCGACAGAAGATGTCGGAGGTCACTGCGCTTCCTTTGAGCCAGGCCGGTGTTTCCTCGTCGCCGAATCCGCTTGACCCGGCGCGCGAGCAACAAAAAGCGGACAAATTGCGATAAAATTCGTAAGCGAGAGTGCGGAAATGGGTGCGTAGCGGTTCCTTCGACACGAGACTACTTTTGAGAGATTGCCATGCCCCTTGCCAAACTTGAGCCGGAGATTTTCAGGCCCCGCAAAGTCTTTGCGGCGGCGATGGCGTTGGCAGGCCTGTTGTGGAGCGCGGTGTTGGTTTACTTGCTGCAGTTTCGCGGCGTCCCGGTGAAGACGTTCCTCTCCGCTCTGTTCTTCGTCGTGTTCTTCGGGCTGTCGCTGACCTACTACGCGCGGACGGTGATCGTCGTCGACGGCGCCGGCCTCACCTATCGGGGGATCATGCGCACCGAGCGATTCACTTTCGACGACATCCGTAAGGTCGACGTGCTTCCGGGGCCGGTTACCGTCTACGCCATCCGCGGCAAAGATCGGTTCGTCCATTTCACGAGCTTCTTCAAACACCATCAGAGGCTGGTAGCATTGCTGATCGAGCGCGCCGGCCTGGCGCCGATGCGCTCCTGACCCCGGTCCTGGCTCGTTCGCTCCGAGCTCGATCGATGTTCGCAGAGATTTCCCATCGAGCCGCGTCCTTGGCGTAGGATTTCGCCCCAATGATGGAGGCCGCAGCTTGAGGCGGTGCCGATCGATGGCACTCGCCGTTGTGCTCGCCGTTACAGGGTGCAGAGATGAACAAGCGGGGCCGCGTCCGCGCGCACCCCCGGAGATGGCGAGCAGCCCGTCGCGCGCGTTGGATCGCGCTCCGGAAGAGCTCACCTATCGCAGCGGGGCGAGCTGGGCAGGCGGTGCAATCGTTTACATCGGCAGCCGGGTATCCCCCCCGAGGCCCAGCGCCGGACAACGCGTCGTTCTTTCCCATTACTTCCAGGCGACGAAGGCCACTCCGAGGGGTTTTCAGTTCTTTGTCCATCTGGTCGACAGCGCGAGCGGTCAGATGGTGCTCAACGCAGATCATGAAATCCAGGGCGGCGCGCTTCCCTTGGAGAGCTGGCCGATCGGAAAAGTGATCGAGGACGTACACTCTTTTCGAATGCCTTCGGCGCCCAATCCGCTTCGCGTGCTGTTGGGCTTTTGGCAAGCCGATCGGCGTCTGCAAGTCGACGACGCGCGGGCACAGGACGGCGAGAATCGGATGCTCGGCCCTGTGCTGGAAGCGGCGGTACAGACGCTTCCCGAGTACCACGCGCGGCGAGCAGCAAAACCTCCGGTGATTGACGGGGCGCTCAACGACGAGGTCTGGTCAGCCGCGACTCCCGTAGAGCTGGTGAACAGCCTGGATGGCAGCAAGCCCTCGCTGAGAACGGTGGCGCGGCTTGCCTATGACGACAAGAATCTCTACGTGGCCTTCGATTGCGAGGACCCCGACGTCTGGGGAACTCTGCTCCGCCGCGACGATCCGATTTACAACGAGGAAGTGGTGGAGATCTTCCTCGACGCTGACGGCGACGGCAAGACGTACAATGAGATTGAAGTCTCCCCCAACAACACGGTGTTCGATGCTTATTTCCCCGCTCGGCGGCAGGGAATGGATACCGCTTGGGACTCGGGGATGAAGTCCGCGGTCAAAGTGCGCGGAACGATCAATGATCCATCGGACCGCGACGATGGGTGGAGCGTGGAGATGCAAATACCGATCGCACGCCTGGCGCAGGTGCCGCATGTTCCACCGCAAAGGGGAGATCGCTGGCGGTTCAATCTCTACCGCCTCGAGCACGTGGGCCGAAAAGGGGTGGAGGGCTACGCCTTTTCACCGCCGCTGGTCGGCGACTTTCATCATCTGTCTCGATTCGGTTGGCTGGTGTTCGAGTAGATTTCTGGCGCCTTTGCCAGCTCCCAATGGGCGTTGGCCCGCGATGGCTCCGAGGGGTCGCCGAGGTATTTGATAAACCCGCGCAGCTCGAGCGTGTCGATCACCTGCTCGGCGTCCAGCTCCGAGAATCCTTTTTCGTGGACGAGGGCGTTTCTCATCAGCGATTTGCCCCGCAGATATCCGACCGGCTCCGCGTTGCCGAGGGCCGCTCGGAGCTGTTGGGTCAGCTCTTGAAGATCGAGGTCCTCTGAAATCATCAGGCCACATTGGTCAATCGGGGTGATTGCCGCTTGAAGGATGTGGGTTGAATGTCCTCCAGCGAACTTCGCGCCCGTTGCTTTCGAAGGTCACCGCGCCATCCAAGTCCGTCCGAAAGCATTCCGCTCCCAGCGAGCGGTAGCGCTCCTCGACCTCGTCGCTCGGAAAGTGGAATCGGTTGGCGCGCCCGACGCAGAATACGACGTAGCGAGGCCGCGTCTTGCGCACGAAAGGAGCGGTTGACGATGTGCGCGACCCGTGGTGGGGCGCCTTGAGGACGGTCACCTGCCCCGGCTCGAGGAGCTCTTCGCCGGCTTCCTCAATGTCACCAGTCAAGAGGAAGGAAACGCTTCCGTGCGTCACCCGAAGGACGATGCTTCGATCGTTTGCGTTCTTGAGGAGAATGCGATCGGCCGGCGGTCCGAGGACGTCGATGCGGGCCTCGCCCAACTCGAAGCTGGGATGGTTTGCTTCCACCTCTTCCAGCCTCGCGCGGGGCGCGGCGCCGATGACTTGGGAGATCAGGCCCCCGCGTTCTTCGCCGGCTGGGATCCAAAGGGTCCGGGCCGGAAGCAGGCTCAGCGTGGAGGCCAACCCCAGAGCATGATCCGGATGTGGATGCGACAGTACCGCGAGATCAATTTCGCTCGCCCCCACCTCCCGCAGGAATGGCACGACGTACTTTCTGCCCGTATCCGCGCCGTTCGGAACGCCGCCGCCGTCGACGATCGCGTGCCTGCCGCGCGAGCTGAGCACCACAGCGTCGCCTTGTCCCACCGACAGGAACGTGCAGATGAACCCCGGCTCAGAGACGAATAAGCGAAGCAGGATACCGGAGGCGAGCCCGAGCGGCGCAAACAGGGCTGCCCAACGCCACCGACCGACCCCCAATGCGAAAGCGAGCAAGCCGATGGCGAACAGGGCGCTTTGCCAGCTGCCAAACGACGGGACCGCAAATGCGGCGCCGGGCGCGGACGCGAAGACCCCGGTCAACCAGAGCAGAAGCTGCGAGGTCCAGGTGCCGGCGAAGATGAACGGGACCGCCAGCGCGGGAAATACGACGAAGCTGGCCGCGCCGCCGGCCGCAAGCACGGTCAGCAAGCCGCAGATGGGAAGGCAAAGGATGTTCGAGATCAGCCCGGCGAGGCTTACGCGGTGAAACGACGCCGCGATGAGCGGCGAACCCGCGAGCGTTGCGGCCGCGCTCGCGCAAAACGTCTGCAGGCCGGCCTCGCGGAGTCTCTGGACGCGGTAACGCAGGCCAGCCGCCGTCGGATTTGGCGGCGGGACCGGCAGGGCGGCGCGAATCGCCGGCGCGAGAATTACCAAGCTGGCGACGGCCAGAAAGGAGAGCTGGAGGGACAGGTCAGCGATCCCCGATGGATCGACAGCGAGCAAGGCCAACGCTGCGAGTGCCAAGCTGTTGAGCACGTCAGGGCGGCGCCACAGAGCCATCGCGATGAAAACCGCGCTTGCCATGATCGCCGAGCGGATCGCCGGAGTCTGATTTCCGGTGAAAGCGACGTAGGCCCAGACGCAAGGGACCGACAGCGGCGCCGCCACCCGGCGCGGATCGATTCGGTAGGAGGCTTTCCAGAATCGAGCGACCAGGGAACGGAAAATCCCGAGCGTGAGAACCGCGAGCACCGCCACGTGCAATCCGCTCACGCTCAACACGTGAGCGAGCCCGCTGAGGGCGAACTGGTTTTCCAATTCATCCCCAAGCTCGGCCCGAAGTCCGGCGGCCATGGTGAGGTACAGGGAGGCGGCTTCGGCGGTCGGAGAGAGCGCGTGGGCTCGAAGTGAGAGCTGCTTTCGGGTGTCCTCGAGCCAACGCCTCCACCGCGCTGGGTGCGAGAGGATGACCACGCGGCGCGGGTCGAACGAGCCGGTAAAGAGCAGTCCGCGCCGTCGGCGGTACTCCGAAAAATCCGGCTGCCCCTGATTCGAGACGGGCTCGAGCGGCTTTAATCGGGCGATCAGCTGCACGCGCTGGCCGGGCTGCAAAGGTGGGGGCGCCTGAGTAGGGTAGAGGGCAACGCGAAATCGCGCTCGAGAGGACGCGCGATCGAACAACCTGGAGACGGCGAGGTCGAAGCGGGTGGTGGACTCGAGCGCGGTCGCCGCCTCGACCACGCCTTCCAAGCGGATTGGCTCCCCATTGTCGAGCTCGGAGGGACCGCGCGAGTCGGCCTCGAGCGATGCAATGGCGAGACCGCCGAGGTAGAACGCGCCCAGAAGAAGAAGGTGTGCGCCAACTCGCCGCGCCAGGACTGCCGCTGCCGCCAGCAGCGCACCGCAGCCGATCAGCACCCAGGCCGAGTGCGGGAGCGGCTTGCCGCCAAACCAAGCCCCTGCAGCAAAGCTGATCGCTGGGAAAAGAGCGGGGCGCTTTGTTAAGTCGCGCCACAGAAACCGCTCGACATTTCCCCCGCCCACCCAATCACCCCGACCTCACGTCGCTCAGATCGACGCGCCCGCCCAGCAGTAAACCCTCGACCCTAAACAGCCGGTTGGGTTGCCGTCAAGTGCCGACGTTGCCAAATTGTGTATGTTGTGGTAAGTAATAGCTTTTTAGACCCGGAAACCGGGAAAAAGCCTAAAGGAGGCAGTAAGCGTGCAGACCAGCTTCAAGGCGGGTGACAAGGCAGTCTACCCTGGACAAGGCGTGGGTGAGGTGATGGGAATCGAGCACACCGAGGTGGCCGGCCAGCGCCAGTCTTTCTATGTGCTCCGCATTCTCGAGAACGGGATGCGGATCATGATCCCCATCAACAAAGTCGGCTCCGTCGGGCTGCGCGAGATCATCAGCGAGGAGGACGTCAAGCAGGTCTACTCGATACTCCGTGAAAAGGACATCTCGGTTGACTCCACGACCTGGAATCGCCGCTACCGTGAGTACATGGAGAAGATCAAGACCGGCTCGGTGTTCGAGATCGCTGAGGTTTTGCGCGATCTCTACCTCCTCAAGGGCGACAAGGACCTCTCCTTCGGCGAGCGGAAGATGCTCGACACCGCGCGCTCTCTGCTGATCAAGGAGCTCTCGCTGGCCCGGGAGTGCAGCGAGGACGAGATCGAGGACGATCTCAAGAAGATCTTCAATATCGTCTAGCCGCCGGCTGCAGCAGGAGGCCCAGGTGCGCTCGTGCTCTGCGGTCCGCGCGGTTTCTGCGAAATGAGCTGGAGTCAGGCGTCTGACTGCGAGCGTGACTTCATCCAGGGGGCGTAATAAACGCGAGGACGCAGTGAGCGCATCGTCGATCAGGGTGTTCAATACCCTGACCAGTCGAAAGGAAGAGCTCGTTCCGCTCAGGCCTGGTGAGCTTGGCATCTATGTGTGCGGGCCCACCGTCTACAGCTACGTGCACATCGGCAACGCCCGAACGTTCACCGCCTTCGACGTCATCGTTCGCTACCTGCGATATCGCGGCTTCAAGGTCACCTACGTGCGCAACTTCACGGACATTGACGACAAGATCATCGATGCGGCGAGAGCGAATGGGCAGGATGCGATCTCATTCGCAGCGCGTTTCGTGGAAGAGTTCCGAAACGACGCGCGAGCGCTCAGACTGACGGAGCCGGACGTCTCGCCAAAGGTAAGCGATCACTTGCCGGAGATCGTCGCTTTCATCCGCAAGCTCATCGATCGCGGCGTCGCCTACGAGTCTCGAGGAGACGTCTACTTTTCGGTTGCTGCGGATCCCGATTACGCCAAGCTCTCTCGGCGCAACCTCGAAGAGCTCGTAGCCGGACAGCGGGTTCAGCCCGGCGAGCAGAAGCGAGACCCGCTCGACTTCGCACTCTGGAAGGCGGCCAAGCCCGGGGAGCCGGCCTGGGACAGCCCATGGGGCCCGGGGCGACCCGGATGGCACATCGAGTGTTCTGCGATGGCGGCAAAGTACCTGGGCGAGACGCTGGACATCCATGGCGGCGGAATGGATTTGATATTCCCCCACCACGAAAACGAGATTGCTCAAAGTGAATCCGCGTTTCAAAAGCCCTTTTCACGCTATTGGCTGCACGGCGGCTTTCTCGATCTCCAGGGCGCAAAGATGTCCAAGAGCCTGGGCAACGTTGTCCTGCTTCGAGATGCGCTGGGCCGCGTAGACCCGGAGGCTTTGCGCCTCTTCTTTCTGTCCACGCACTATCGGCACGCGCTGGACTTTTCCGACAAGGCCTTGTCCGACGCCGAGGGGCGGATGGAGTACTTCTACGAGACGCTGCAGAAAGTGGACGAGAAGATCGCCGGGAAAAGCTTCGAGCCCGGCCCGGCCTACGGCGATCCAGCGGCTTTTGTCAAAGAGTTCGAGGCTGCGATGGACGATGACTTCAATTGCCCGGGTGCACTGGCTGCTCTCTCCGGCCTGTTCGCAGCGATGAACGCATTGGTGGACAAGCCGCCGACGAAGGACAAGGCCATGATCGGCCGCACGCTGGCATCTCTTCGCGCGCTCGTGCCGATGGTCTCTTCGGTCATGGGCCTGTTCGAGAGACGCCCGGAGGAGTGGCTGCTTGAAAGAAGAGCGCGGGCAGTTCGGCAAAAGGGGATCGACGCGAAGAGGGTTCAATCATTGATTGAGGAGCGCTCCCGGGCGCGCGCCAAGAAAGACTACCAAGAGGCGGATCGCCTTCGGGATGAGCTGAGGGCCATGGGCGTGGAATTGACGGACAAGCCGCTCCAGACGACGTGGAAGGTTGCAAGCTAGCGCGCTTTTTCGTAAGCGCTAGTCCCCATGAAAACACTCTCTGTCATCGCAACGCTCATCGGCACCGCTGCGCTCGGTGCGGGCCAAATCACTCCTGCGGAAAAGAAAGCTGCCGGCACAATCACCCCGGATGTCCTTCGCGCCCACATCCGCTTTCTGGCCTCGGACTTGCTCGAGGGACGCTTTCCCGCGACTCGCGGAGACCAGCTCGCCGAGGAGTATGTCGCGTCACAGCTGGAAGCCCTCGGCGTCAAGCCCGGCGGTCCCAACGGGAGCTGGTTTCAATCGTTCAGCGTGGTGGGCCTCAACGGTCATCCCGATACGATGACCATCAGCAAGGGCGCCGAGAAGCTCGAGCTTAAGACATTGCAGGACTTCATTGCCTCCGCTGGCAAGCAGAACCCGGAGAGTCGGCTGGAAAATGCCGAGATCGTTTTCGTCGGCTACGGAATCGTCGCGCCCGAGTACCAGTGGGACGACTACAAGGGAGCGGACCTCAAAGGCAAAGTGCTCCTGATGATGAACAACGATCCCGACTGGGATCCAAATCTCTTCGCGGGGAAGACCAGGCTCTGGTACGGGCGATGGGATTACAAATACGAGAGTGCAGCGAAGACCGGCGCTGCAGGTGCGATCATCATTCACACCACCCCCTCGGCTGGGTACCCATGGCAGGTCGTGCAAACCTCGTGGTCCGGAGAGCAGTTCAGCCTTCCCTACGAAGGTGGCCCGAGGCTCGAGGTCAGAGGATGGGCGACCGAAGACGCGAGCAAGCGGATCGCCGCAATGGCCGGCAAGGATCTTGCGGCGCTGATCGAGTCCGCCAAGAACCGCAACTTCAGACCAGTTCCGCTTGGGGTCACCGCTACCACGGCGTTTCACAATGAGGTCAGTAAGAAGCAGACGGAAAACGTGATTGGGGTGCTCAAGGGTAGCGACCCAAAGCTGTCGCAGCAGGTCGTGATCTACACCGCGCACCACGATCACCTTGGCGTCAAGAAGGGCGTGAAGCAGGGCGAGGATTCGATTTACAACGGCGCAGTCGACAATGCTTCCGGCGTATCGGGCCTGCTTGCCATTGCCCGGGCTTACGCTGCGCTGCCGAAGCGGCCTCGGCGCACAATCATGTTCGCGGCAGTGGCTGCCGAGGAGCAGGGACTGCTGGGCTCGGAGTACCTCGCCAAACATCCGCCGGTTCCGCCTGGCGCGTTCGCGGCGGACATCAACATGGACAGCTTGAACATCTGGGGCCGGACCAAGGATGTCTCGTTTATTGGTCTGGGAAAGTCGAGCCTGGACACCTACGTGAAGGAACTGGCCGCGATGCAGGGCCGAGTGGTCAAACCCGACGAAATGCCGGACCGCGGTTTCTTCTATCGATCCGATCAATTCAACCTGGCAAAGATTGGCGTTCCGGCAGCGTACTTCCACAGTGGGCTCGAGTTCATCGGAAAACCGGAAGGCTGGGGCAAGAAAACGCGCGAGGAATGGGAAGCGACGCACTACCATCAGCCCTCTGACGAGCTGAAGGACTCGTGGACCTTTGACGGGATGGTGGAGGACGTCCAGCTCTATTTCTACCTCGGCGAAAAGGTCGCGCAGGCGGACAAGATGCCCGAATGGAACAAGGGCGACGAGTTCGAGCAAGCGCGCAAGAATGCGCTGATGACCGTGGGGCAGCGCTGAGGCCCAACCATTTTCTCGCTGACCAGGCCTTCCCAAGAGCGCGTTCGCGATTTTTTGAAAGAGGCGCAGCTCAGCCGCGTCTCGTATCGGGAAATCGGCGCGTCGCGAGACGGCGATCCTCCCGGATACAACGTCGATCACCATCGAATCCAGCTCGGCGTCGGCGATGCAGTCTTCAACCGGGCCGTCGAGGCACTGCGAGCTTGGAAGATGTTCCAGCTCGGTTGGGTTGAGCTCATCTGGCCGAATGCGCCGATCGCCGAAGGCACGACCGTCGCGATCCTGGTTCATCTTTTCGGGTTGTGGTCCTTGAATGCCGCTCGCATTGTGTACGTTGTGGACGAGGCGGAACCGGTGCACCGATTCGGGTTCGCCTATGGGACGTTGGTTGAGCACGTGGAGAGAGGCGAGGAGCGATTCACCGTGGAGCGCCATCCGGAGGATGATTCCGTCTGGTATGACGTGCGCGCTTTCTCGCGGCCGCGCCATCCGCTGGCGATCGCGGCCTACCCGCTCAGCCGGCGGATGCAGAAGCGATTTGCTCGGGACAGCCTCAAGGCGATGCTCCGGTACGCCTCCGCCGTCGGGTAGATTGGCGTCCACGCCTCCTTCCCAAGCTGCCGAGGTCTCGACGGCGCTCGAGTGTTAGAAGGTATTCGTCATGCCGGACTTCAAAATCGTCAGCGACTACAAACCGCGGGGGGACCAGCCGCGAGCCATCGATGAGCTGGTCGACGGTGTGCTGCGCGGGGATTCGTACCAGACGCTGCTCGGCGTAACCGGATCCGGAAAGACATTCACGATGGCAAACGTGGTCGCCGCGGTCAAACGCCCTACGCTGGTCATCGCGCACAACAAGACGCTCGCCGCGCAGCTCTACGGAGAGTTTCGCGACCTCTTTCCCGAAAACGCGGTCGAGTACTTCGTGAGCTACTACGACTACTACCAGCCGGAGGCGTACGTCCCCTCGAGCGACACGTACATCGAGAAAGACTCCTCGATCAACGATGAGATCGAGCGAATGCGCCACTCGGCGACGCATTCCCTGCGCACCCGAAGCGATGTGGTGATCGTTGCCTCGGTCTCTTGCATCTACGGACTGGGCACGGCGCGCGCCTACGTGGAGATGGCGATCACCGTCCGGCACGGCGACGACCTCGGTCGGGACAATCTGATGCGCCGCCTGGTGGAGTGTCAGTATGAGCGCAACGACTACGATTTCCATCGCGGGACCTTCCGCGTTCGGGGAGACACGATCGAGATCTTCCCCGCCTATGAAGAGGAGCGCGCCATTCGCGTCGAGTTCTTTGGCGATGTGGTGGAGAAGATCGGCGAGTTCGATCCACTGCGCGGCGGCCAGGCGCGGCCGATTGAAAAGACGGTGATCTTTCCCGGCAGCCACTATGTGACCGAAGAGGACCAGAGGCGTCGCGCGATCAGCACCATCCGCGAGGAGCTGGGAGAGCGACTTGGCGAGCTGCGATCCCAGAACAAGCTGGTGGAGGCACAGCGACTGGAGCAGCGAACCCTGTTCGACTTGGAAATGATCGAGCAACTCGGCTTCTGCAACGGGATCGAGAACTACTCCCGGCATCTGTCAGGGCGGGCCGCCGGCGAGCCGCCGCCCTGCCTCTTAGATTACTACCCGAAGAACCTGCTGGTTTTCGTAGACGAGAGTCATCAAACGATTCCGCAGATCGGCGCGATGTATCGCGGCGACCGCTCGCGTAAAGAGACGCTGGTGGAGTACGGATTCCGCCTTCCCTCGGCTCTGGACAATCGACCGCTGAGATTTCGTGAATTCGAGGCAATGGTGCCTCAGGCGGTATTCGTTTCCGCCACGCCCGCAGAGTTCGAGCTCCAAAAGAGCAAAGGCGTCGTGGTGGAGCAAATCATCCGGCCGACCGGTTTGATGGATCCCGAGGTGGAGGTTCGGCCGGTAGGGAACCAAGTCGATGACTTGCTCGACGAGATTCGGAAGCGCGCGGCGGCGAATGAGCGCGTTCTCGTCACCACGCTGACCAAGCGGATGGCCGAGGATCTCACCGAGTTCTATGCCGACGTCGGTGTGAAGGTTCGCTACCTGCACTCGGACATCGATGCGCTGGAGCGAACGATGATCATCCGCGACCTGCGCAGGGGCGAGTTTGACGTGCTGATCGGCATCAACCTGCTTCGCGAAGGGCTGGACATCCCAGAGGTGTCGCTGGTGGCCATCCTCGACGCCGACAAGGAGGGGTTTTTGCGGTCGCACGTCTCATTGGTGCAGACGATCGGCCGCGCGGCCCGGAATCTCAAAGGGAAGGTGATTATGTACTCGGACGTGGTCACCGATTCGATGGGCATCGCGATAGACGAGACGAACCGCCGGCGAGATGCGCAGCGAATGTACAACGAGGAGCACGGGATCACTCCTCAGGGGGTCCGGAAGAACATACTCGACCTCTCGGCCCAGCTTTACGACGCGAGCCCATATGAGCTTCCCCTCGCCGCAGAGAGCGGCGATGATTTGCTCAACAAGGATCAAATCCAGAAGCTGATTGCCGAGTACACGAACAACATGCGGCAAGCCGCGGACGAGATGGAGTTCGAGCAAGCGGCGCAGTGGCGCGACAAACTTGCGCTGCTTAAAGATATGGACCTAGGGCTGAAAGCCCCGTCTCGCGCGCTCCTTCTCGCACCGCCCAAGCGCGAAGAGAAGTTTCGCATCCGGAAAGGTCCACCGGCGAGGTATCGCAAGAAGAGGTAGCCGTGCACCCGCGGTTGACAGAAAAGCTGGCTTCGTTGCCGTCTGCCCCGGGTGTCTACTTGATGAAGGACGCCGACGGCGCGGTGATCTACGTCGGCAAAGCGGTCAACCTGCGCAATCGGGTACGGTCCTACTTCACCCGGAACACCGATTCGCGCGCCTTCATCCCGCTGCTAGACGAGTTGGTGGGCGACCTGGACACGGTCTTGGTCGGCAATGAGAAGGAAGCTCTGCTTCTAGAGAACGAGCTGATCAAAAAGCACAAGCCGCGGTTCAACGTCCAGCTTCGGGACGACAAGAACTTCATTTGCCTGCGGTTGGCGACGAACCAGCCTTATCCGCGGCTGGAGGTGGTGCGGAGATTCAAAAAAGATGGCGCCCGTTACTTCGGCCCGTATTCCTCGGCCAGCTCGATTCGGGAAACGCTCAGGATCATCAACCGCTATTTTCAGCTCCGCACCTGCTCTGACCACGCGCTTGAGAATCGACGCCGGCCATGCATCCTCTACCAGATCAATCGTTGTCCAGCGCCCTGCGTCTACCCGATCTCGGAGGAGGCCTACGCGAAGAGCGTGGAGGAAGTGATCCTCTTTCTTGAAGGTAAGGCGGGTGAGCTGGTGGAGGCGCTGCGCATGCGGATGAAAGCTGCAGCCGCCGGGCTGAGGTTTGAAGAGGCGGCCCGGGTTCGCGATCAACTCTTCGCCATCGAGCGCAGCTTGGAGCGGCAGAAAATCGCGATCACTGAACCCTTGGACCAGGATGTCTTCAGCCTCTATCGCGAGGGAGATCGGCTGCTCATTTACGCTCTCTATGTTCGCCGCGGTCGGATCACCGGGGGCCAAGGCTTTCCATTCAGCGGCCAAGAGTTTCCCGACGACGAGCTGCTCGCCTCCTTCATCAACCTCTATTACGACAATGAGAACTTTGTGCCCAAGGAGGTCCTGCTCCCCGCCGAGCCGGAGGGGATTTCCGCCCTGGCCGACCTCCTCTCGGACCGCAAGGGAGAGAAGGTCAGGGTGTTGGTGCCTCGCCGAGGGGAGAAGCTCGAGCTGGTCAAGATGAGTCAGCGCAATGCCGAGCAGGCATTTCAGGACCGCAAGCGCACCAAAGAGGAGACCGGAGCGATCCTTGAGAACCTCAAAGAGCGATTGCATCTTGCGCGAGTTCCAAAGCGCATCGAGTGCTATGACATCTCCCACTTTCAGGGAGCGACGATCGTCGCATCGCAGGTTGCGGTTACCGATGGTGAGCTGGATAAGTCCCGCTATCGCCACTTCAAGATCAAAAGCATTGCCAGTCAGGATGATTTCGCGAGCATGCACGAGGTCATCTCTCGCCGCTTGGCTCGAGGGGTCCGCGAAGGCGACCTGCCCGATCTGATCGTGATTGACGGCGGCAAAGGTCAGCTCGCCTCGGCGCAGGCCGCGATGCGCGATCTCGGTGTAACGGGGGTGGAAATGGTGGCCCTGGCGAAGAGCCGAGAGCTGGACGAGGGAGGGAGCGAGGATGAGGCGAATCGCAGCCCCGAGCGCTTGTTCCTCGTCAATCGAAAGGATCCGCTGGTGCTGAAGCAGAACTCCGCTGAGCTGTTCCTGCTAACCCGAATCCGGGATGAAGCCCATCGCTTCGCGATTACTTTCCAGCAGCGGCTGATGCGCCGCCGCAATTTCCGGTCGGTGCTTGAGGATATTCCGGGTGTAGGTGAAGGTCGCAAGCGGGCGCTGCTGCGGCACTTTGGATCCCTCAAGCGAGTGCGCGCCGCCAGCATCGAGGAGCTGAGCGAGGTAGAAGGGCTCGGCTCAGCGGTGGCGGAGCAAATCCATGCCTTCCTACACGGGGATGCGCACAAGGTAGGCCCGGCCGAAGACACAATCCGCGAGGCCTCGCTCGAGGATGCAAAAGTGGTCAATCCAAAGAAAGTGCGATCGCTCGAGGCGATCGGTGATTAAACTGGACCGGTGGTCTACTTCCGGGATCGAAAAAGAAGCACAGGTGACAGGGTTTTTCATTGCGACGTGCCCTCGCTGTGTTTTATAGCGCAGCTAATCGTGCCATCCGTGCCGAGGAGGCCGAGGAAAGGAATATGAGGCTTTACCCAAAGGTGATCCCCATCATTTCGCGCGAGAGCGTCCAGAGACTGATGCAGGATGGAGACATCGAGGTGGAGCCTCTGAGGATCGCGGACGCGGAGATGGACCTCTCCGCCATCATGCGCGAATACCTGGCCAACGAGGAGCGAGTGAACCAGGCCACTCGAGAGGCTTTGGAACGCCGCGGCTACGACTACAGCAAGTTCAATCAGGTCAAGCGGGAAATGGCGGACGTTCGCGGCTTTAAGATGGGCGACGAGGGGATCGAGTACGTGATCAACCAGATGATCGAATTTCTGCTGATCAGCCGCAACGTGGAGGAAGTTTTCGCGGCCGACAACACGCTTCGGCAGAAGATCTACGGCATCATGAAGAAGCACCTCGATGTCGACGACGAGATCGACAAGGAGGCGCGCGCCCGGCTCAAGCACCTCCAGGAGGGCACGTCCGCGTTCGATATCGAGTACAACAAGACCGTGGAGCAGATTCGCCGGGCGCGTGGGCTCATTTGAGTCACCACTTAAGGCTCTCCTTGCCTTGAGCGCGCACCTTCTTATCGCCAGGGCGTGAGAAGGCGATCAAACGCGCGCGAACCGCGCCGAGGTCGATCGCCCCGAGCAGTGCGAGCGGAAGCCGGCGTTGGTCGTCCGAGATCCAGAGGTGGACTTCGCGTCGCTGCCGGTAGTCATCCAGGCGGACCGCTGTCCCCGACACATGCCAAGCTTCGAACTCGCCGATGGCAAGGGAAACGTGCTCCCGCGCCTCGACCTTGGCGGAGAGGCGCCACAGCCTTCGGACCCCATAGACGTCGAAGCACAAGACGACGCCTTGCTTGAGCGGCAACTGCCGCATCAGGTACACCGTGGCAGTGACGTCCATGGCGTCACCGGCGGAGCGAAACTGGTTCTGGCCGCCTCGGTTGCCGAGCTTGTATTCAACGCTCACCCGGCGATCTTTCGCGCTGAACGAAACTGCGGCGTACTTGCGGACCTCGTTCTCGGTGGCGTCCTCGACGTATCGCACGGGACGCAGCGTCTGCGAGTCCAGGTAGGTCGTGGCCACCCCGTTCACCCGGCGCACCTTGGAGAACAGCGTATTCGTCTGCGCCTTGACCTCGACCGGCAGCTTTCCCTCCCGGATCGGTAGGACCCGCGTGGTCAATTTGCCGGCCTGGGCGATCCCCATCGCGTCCAACTCGTACTCCAGCGTCTCTCCGGTTACGAACGACAACGGCATGCGGATCGGCGGCAACGGCCGGCATTCGGCGTCGGAAGGGGGTGGCGCGGCATCGGCCGAAGCAACTCGCGGCGCGAGAGCAAAGGGAAGGGTCGTCAGAAAGGCAATTGCGCGCATGCGCTTCCGGGGTCCAACTCTCACGGCGCCAGTCTCGGAGTTCGAGCCAACGCTACGCCCTACACCAAACCGTGCCAAGCGAGCTATGATCGAACCACCTCCAGGGGCAATGTCGACAATTTGGGCTGTGCGCAGGTAGGAGGCTCATCGTGCCAATCGACCAGTACGAGGACGAGGACGACAAAAGCCGTTTGACGGGCGCAAAGGCGACGTTCAAGGAGTTCGATTGCCCAAGCTGTAACGCGAATAACCCGTGTGACCCGGCGTTCGGAAACGGCGACGAGATCTTGTGCAATTACTGCGGCTGCGAGTACTTGGTGCACGTTACCGACGAAGGGAAAGCGAAGTTGCGGGAGATCTGATCAGCGCCGTCAGGCGCTTGGTCTTTCGCCAAATATCGCAGTACCCACGCGCACGGCAGTGGAACCCTCCTCGATGGCGACTTCGAAGTCGGCCGTGGTCCCCATCGACAGCTGAGAAAGCTTCAGCTCCGCCGCCAATTCCTTGAGCTTGAGAAAGTACGGCCGCGAGTCATCCGCCCTGGCGGCCATCGGCGGGAGGCACATCAAGCCGACGATTTCCAGGCCGGGAAGCTGCCGAACTGAATCGAGGAACTCGCTCGCCCTGCTCGCCTCCAGACCTCTCTTGGACGCTTCCGACGCGAGATTGATCTCAATGAAGCAGCGCAGAGGCTTGCCCGAGCGTCTGCGGGACAGCTCCCCGGCGACATCCGCTCGGTCCAGGGCGTGGAAGGCGTCGGCATGCTTCGCCACGTACTTCGCCTTGTTCAGCTGCAGAGGGCCGATCGCGTGCCAGCGAAGATCGCCAACCGCGGCGAGTTCGACGGCCTTGTCCCGCATCTCCTGGGCGTAATTCTCTCCGAAGTCGAGCTGCCCTGCTGCGCGGCATTCGAGGATGCTCGCCGCGGAGTGGAGCTTGGAGACCGCGATCAGTTCCACCGAGCCAGCGGACCGCCCCACTCGAGCGCACGCAGATTCGATTCGCCGCCGGACCATCGCGAGGTTGTCAACGACGGCGCTCAAGTCCCGCTCCAGGGAAATGAGACCCCCGCCCGATTGAGCAAGAGGAGCGTCTCCGCCAACGGGAGGCCGACGACGTTGGAGTAGCTTCCGTGGACAGATTGGATGAGAAAGCTTCC
>Ga0126378_10000799_pt1 | contig 23119 bp, 21 predicted proteins | sample PanSoiMetPlot_23_FD_92587 | JGI IMG/M metagenome (GOLD analysis project Ga0126378, IMG submission 92587) | Tropical forest soil microbial communities from Panama - MetaG Plot_23 | ecosystem: Environmental > Terrestrial > Soil > Tropical forest > Bulk soil | place: Panama | collected 2016-02-17
CTCATCGTCTTCGCCTGGTTCTGAGGAGACGACGTATATCTGATTCTAGGCAAGTCTCGGCCCGACTCCGGCATTTCCTTCGTCCCACGGTTTTGTCTTTTGGAGTGCGGCAACGCCGGTGGTGGTTTGCCAGTGCGCCGGAAAACCTTTGGTGCAGCTCTCGCTCCTACGTGCCCTATTTCGCAATGCGTTCATTCTGACTGGCGGTTGGGGCAGCAGGTTGGGTCCTATCAGCGGCTGCCAGAGGTAAGAAGGATTGAAACGGCGGGCTGGTTGGCTAGAGCGTTCAGGCAGCGCAGAGGTCGCGAAGAACAGCAGGCGAACGCGTTGCTACCATTTTGCTACCCAACTCGGTAGCACAGGGCGAAACAGGAAGGACCAATGCCTAACCGCAGACCGTAAAAACCCAAACAAAACTGCACTGTGTGAAACAGGGCGACGCAGAACAAAACAACGCTAGCTGTATGGGCAGTTCATGCTCGGCCTGGAGCCGAAGGGACAATACTAGTTCCCGTCTCAACTTCCCTAGACCCGCTTCGGCTCGATCCGCTCGAGCAGCCGCTCCACCGTTGCATCTGAAATGCGCGTGCGTGGCCAGCGATAGATCAAGCCGTGTACGAGCCAGATCACCAGAAAGCTGAACACGCCGGCGAATATCCAATCGGTGAAGAAATGCGCGCCGGCCGCCATGCGCAAGATTCCGACGGCAGAGCCGAAGGCGACTGCCGCTGCATAAGCGAGCGCGCGCCAAGGCGGCGGGACCACGGCAGCACCCGCCAACGTCCAGAACGCGCCCGAAGGCTCGCCCGCGACAAAGGAGCAGTTCTTCGGGCAGTCGCCGCGTGGATCCCACCAGGGGCGGAAGTGTTCGTCGCCGCCGAATTCGGTCACATCGATTGGGCGCGGGCGACCCCAGTGTTCCTTCAACACGAGATTGGCGACGACCCCGGGGGCGAGCGCAAGCGTCACCAGCATGAGCACGATGGCCCGGCCGGGTATGGTGAGCGGCCGGCGCGGCCAAACGAATTTCGCTGCGAGTGCGATTACCGCCGGGGCTGCGACGAGGGTCACAAGCCACACCGCCACATCGCGCGCGCGCAGATAAGCCGGGTCGTAGGCGCGCCAAAACCCTCCGCGCTCGGGATCGAAGAACAGCGCCGCCAAGCTTAGGTCAAGGTCGGGCCGCAGACCGAAGACGAGGCCGACCGCGGCAGCGACGGCGAGCGCAATCACGAGGCCGGTTCGGTTCATGCGGCTGGTCCCCGCGCGTGTCTAGCCGAGGCGACGCGCGAGTTCAAATTGTGAGACGGTTGAGCAGTTACCGCGGCTGTGGGGGCTGCTCGCGGCAAACGTTTGCTTCACCAATCGGCGACAACCAGTTGCCGCATTTGTCGCAACCGACAAGCATGGCCGTGATCGCGATTAGTAAGGCGATGCGGCCAAAGCCTCTGGCGGTCGTGCGTGTAGCCTTCGCGATCACTTGCATGAGCCCTCGCAGGTGGGTGCAGCCAGACGCCGGCCTATCTTAGGGCGGATTTCCTAACGGATTTCTGGCGGATGTGAGGCCGCGGGCGGCGCTGCGCCAGCGGCGCGGCGAAATACGGGTTTCCAAAAGCCCGCGCTGAAGCCGGCGATGGCCCAATAGGCAAGCCCGCCGGCAAGACCGGCGGCAATCACCGGAAGCGGTTCGTTGAGCGGCACGCCGGTGTCATCGATGTAACCGAACAGGTTCCAGCCGATGAGCGCCGACACCGCCCCGTTACCGGCGTGAAATATGGAAGAGCGGATGGCAAAGGACTCGGAAATGATTATCCCGATCGCGGCGGGAAGCCACATCAGGCTGAGCAGCATCACCAGCAGCACCGGCGCGGCAAATACGAAGCCGAAGATCGCGAAAACCTGCGTCTCCGCATGAGCGGCCGCATCGCCGAGCTTCCAGGAGCCGAACACGATGACAAGCGTGCCCACCGCGACCGCAACAGCGTAACCGAGCGGCACCAAGAGGAGGCGCAGCAGCAGCCGTCCGAGATTGTCCATCTCAATCCGTCATCGCCATGGCGCGCAGCGCCAGGCGTTCGCGCGCGGAGAGCTTCTCGCTCGCGCTTTTAAGCTGGCCGCAAGCAGCGAGAATGTCACGACCGCGCGGCGTGCGCACCGGCGAGGCGTAACCGGCGTTGAAGATGATTTCGGAGAATTTCTCGATCCTCTCCCAATCCGAGCATTCGTATTTGGTGCCTGGCCATGGATTGAACGGGATCAAGTTGATCTTCGCCGGAATTCCCTTGAGCAGCTTCACGAGCGCCTTGGCGTCGGTAAGCGAGTCATTGACGCCCTTGAGCATGACGTATTCGAATGTAATGCGACGCGCGTTGGAAAGACCGGGATAGTTGCGACAGGCGTCGAGCAGCTCCTTGATCGGATATTTGCGGTTGAGCGGAACGAGGTCGTTACGCAACTCGTCACTGACTGCGTGGAGCGACACCGCGAGCATGCAGCCGATCTCTGCGCCAGCCCGCGAAATGTTTGGCACGACGCCCGACGTCGAAAGTGTGATGCGGCGTTTGGAGATGGCGATTCCGTCTCCGTCCGCCGCGATCAAGAGGGCGTCCCGCACCGCCTCGAAATTGTAGAGCGGCTCGCCCATGCCCATCATCACGATGTTCGAGATGAGACGCTGGCCGCCCTTCCCCTCCTGACTGGCCCCGGATGCGGCAGGGGAGGCGTCCAGGCGCGCCGCTCCAAGCCAACCGTCGAGGCAATCGCGCGCCACCATGATCTGGCCGACGATCTCGCCGGGCGTGAGGTTGCGCACGAGCCGCTGCGTGCCGGTGTGGCAGAATGAGCAAGCGAGCGTGCAGCCGACCTGACTGGAGAGGCAAAGCGTGCCGCGGTCCGCCTCCGGGATATAAACGCATTCGATCTCGTGCGGCCGGTCGAGCGAGTGCTCGCCGGGCAAGCGCAGGAGCCATTTTCGCGTGCCGTCCGCAGAGACCTGCTCGGCCACGATTTCGGGGCGCGCGAGCGTGAAATGCCGGTCGAGCGCCGCGCGCAACTCTCTCGAGATGCTGGTCATGGCGTCGAACTGGCGCGCGCCGCGCACGTAGACCCAATGCCAGGTTTGCTGCACGCGCATCTTGCGCCGCACCGCCGGCACGCCAATGCTTGCGAGCGCCTCCGTCAGCTGCGCGCGCGACAAGCCGACGAGCGAGGGCTTCGCCGGCGGCTGATAGCGCTCGAGCGGGGTCTTTTCGACGAGACCCGCGGTGGCCGTGGGGGATGTCGTCGCAGAAGCGGACGTGGTTTGCGGTTCGGTCATCGCAACGCGTTGCGGCTTTCTAGCATAGATGGGGTGCCCGGGCCGACGACGATAGACTGCCGGTCAATCGCGCTTCAAATGGTCGATCAGCGCCATTGCAGCGGCGGGCGCGCGCACCTTGGCGCCCGAGATCATGTAGATAAAGACATCGCGCTCGCTACTGGCGGGCGACGGTGCGGTGACGACGGCAAGATCGTTCGGCGCGTCGCCTGCCGCCCACTGACGGGCACGCTTGGCCCACAGGGCGAGCGCGCGCGACGGGTAACCGCTTTTTTCCTTCTCGCAGGTGCGCTGCAGTCGCGCATAGACGAAATCGGCGGTGATGTCGGCAATCAGCGGATGCTTCTCGGAGTCGATCACGGCCACCCCGACCGAGAACTTGCGCAGCAATTCGACAAAAGAGGGCACGACGAAACTCTCGTGCCGCACCTCGACCACATGGCGGATGGGGCGACCGTCGACCTCCGCCGGCAAGAGCGCGAGAAAAGCCGCGAAATCGGCCTGATCGAATTTTTTGCTCGGCGCCATCTGCCAAAGCACCGGCCCGAGCTTCGATTTCAGCTCAAGCAGGCCGCTCGCAAAGAAACGCTCAATGGCAGGACCAGCTTCGGCGAGGACACGGCGGTTGGTCGCGAATTGCGGCCCTTTGAGCGAGAAGACAAAATCTTCCGGCGTCTCCGCTGCCCATTTGCGGAAACTGTCTGGCTTTTGCGTGCGATAAAAGGTGGCATTGATCTCGATAGTCCTGACTTTGCAGCTGGCGTATTCGAGCTCACGCGCCTGTGCGAGCCCCTTGGGATAGAACTCCCCGCGCCAGGGCTCGAATACCCAACCGCCGATGCCCACTCGGATCATGCCGACACCTTGCCGTCCGGTCATTCCGACATGGACGGCGAGAGTGTGCAACCCCCAGTCGCGGCCGGCGCCACCTCAATGCAGGTGTGTGCGCTAATCGAACGGTGTGAGGATCGAGTGGCAGGAATTACGATGGGGTTAGCTGACGGTCAACCCATCCTGCAGTCGAGGGGCGCAAGCTTACATCCGAGCCGAGGGCTTGAGATTCGTCATCGTCCCGTCGGTAAAAGAAAGCTCATCCTGTTCGACCGCCTTGGCCTGCAGTTCCGCCGCCATTCGCCGCAACCGGCCTGCAATCGTGAGATCGAACGTGGCGCGGGACATCGTGATGAGAATATCCGCTTGCCGACGCAGATATGCACCAGTGACCATTGACGCCGACCTCTTGCGAGAGAGCTTTGGCCGAACAACAGCCTCGGGCGTCATCGGTTCCTAATTTTTTCGCCCTTGCAAAAGGTTCCGCCTCGGTGGCGGCGGCGCTACTTGCACTCCTGCTCGATCTTGTCGAGCGCCGGCGCGAGGCCCTTGAGCGAATACTGATCGGTCGACTGCGAGCCGCGCCCCGAAGTGCCCTTCACGGTGAGATCGACGCCCTTGCGCATGCTGTCGACCATGCGCGCCTCCTCGCCGACGTTTTTGATCCAGGCGCCGTCGTTTTGAGTGTACATGGCGAATTTTGCGGTCCCGATCTCGGCCGTGGCGTCCGAGCTGGACTTGAAGGGGTAGCCGATGATGACTGACACCTCATTTTTTACCTTCTCGCCGGGGCGGATCGAGACGAACAGGTAGGACTGACCGCGCTGGCGGCCGGCCGGTTCCATTTTCGTCGTCTTCGGCTTGGCGAGGGCAAAGCAGACCTTGTTGCCGCCGGGCGAGGCGGTATACGCGCCCCAATCGCCGTACTGCCCGAGGAGCGTGGGCTGGGCATCGCCAGCCGGGGTGGCGGGCGCAGCCGCGGTCGCGGCGGGTTTGGACGGCGTCGCCGCGGGTTTCGGAGCTGCCGGCGGCGCGGGCGAGGCCGCGGGTTTCGGCGGCTGCTGCGCAAAAGCAACCGATGCTAGCGACGTCACGAGTATCAATACGGCATATCTGATTGCGCTCATCGGCCTACCTCCCGGGAGGGTCCCTGCACGCCACGCAGCAAAACGCGAATACCGTGAACTGCTTGCGGAATTCGGCAATGTGAAGGCGAATCGCCCAAGTTGGCCGCGCGCTATAATATACATGGCTCGGCTGTCATAAGGCATACCGCGCCTGGCCGTTCCGCCGCCGCTATGGGCTTCCGATACGATTTCGAGCGACTCCTGCCCCATGAAAGCCGTCCTCTGCCAACGCTTCGGCACGCCCGAGGATCTCGTGCTCGCGGACATCCCCGATCCGGTCGCCGGTCAGGGCGAAGTCGTCGCCAAGGTGGCGGCGGTCGGATTGAATTTTTTCGATACGCTCATCGTCGCCGGCAAGTACCAAACCAAGCCAGCCTTTCCGTTCTCGCCGGGCGGCGAGTTCGCGGGCGTGGTCGAAAGCGTCGGCGCGGGAGTTGATGGATTCAAGCCCGGCGACCGCGTCATGGGCTACACCAATTTTAACGCCGCGCGCGAACGAACGGCGGTCGCCGCCGACAACATCGTCAAGCTGCCTCCCGATCTCGATTTCGATCGCGCCGCGGCGCTGACCATCACCTATGGCACGGCTTACCATGCGCTCAAGCACCGGGCGCTGATGCGCGCGGGGGAGACCTTGGCCGTGCTCGGGGCTTCCGGCGGCGTCGGGCTTGCCGCTGTCGAGGTTGGCAGCCAGATGGGCGCGCGCGTGATTGCCTGCGCGTCGACCGACGACAAGCTCGCCTTCGTCCGCGCACACGGGGCGCATGAGCTGGTGAACTATAAACGGGAGGATTTGCGCGCCGCGCTCAAGCGACTTGGCGGCGAGCACGGCATCGACGTCGTGTTCGATCCAGTGGGCGGCCGCTACAGCGAGCCGGCGCTGCGTTCGCTCGCCTGGGAGGGCCGCCACCTGGTCGTCGGATTTGCCGCCGGAGAGATTCCAAAACTGCCGCTCAATCTCGTACTGCTGAAGGGCTGCGCCGTCCTCGGCGTGTTCTGGGGATCGTGGGTGCGCCAGCAGACAAAGGAGTACAAGGCCGCCATAGAGACGCTCGCCCGCTGGTGCGCCGCGGGCAAGCTGTCGTGCCACGTCCAGAAGATCTATCCGCTCGCGCAGACAGCGGCGGCGCTCAAAGCGCTGGCGAACCGAGGGGTGATGGGCAAGCTGGTGGTGCGGGTGTGACGTGACGACGATCTGATGCAGGTGCTTAGCTCATCTGCGGCGCAGTAGATCGTTCCCTTCGTCCGCAGCAGCGACCTGCTCGAATGGCATCGGCCCGCGATCTCAACGCGGCGCCTTGGCCAGGCGATCCATGGCCTCGGCGAGCTTGACGTCCCGTTCCGTGACCCCGCCGGCATCGTGGGTGGCAAGCGTCACCTCGACCTTGTTATAGACGTTGAACCATTCCGGATGATGATCAAGCTTCTCCGCGATCAGCGCCGCGCGCGCCATGAAGCCGAACGCCTCGTTGAAATCTTTGAACGTGAATTTTTTAGTGATCGCGTCGCGACCTTCGACTTCGCTCCAACCGTCAAGCTTGACGAGCGCGCTCTTGCGCGTGCTGCCGGTCAGTTTCTCTGCCATGGCGATGACCTCTGCTCCGATTGTGCCACGAATGCGGCCTCGGCGGCCACTCGCAAACACAGCCCGAACTCCTACCTATCGTTGGCAGGCCGGCCGGTAGTCCTTCTACCCAATCGGATGCTGCGGGAGGCTATGATGTCTTGGTCGCTCAATATCGGCAGGATCGCCGGAACGGCGGTTCGCGTCCACGTCACTTTCCTGCTGTTTTTGGGCTGGATCTTCGCCGCGGGCTGGGTCGCGGGCGGACCGCAGGCCGCCTCGCAAGGTCTCGCTTTTCTGGTGCTCTTGTTCGCGTGCGTGGTGGCGCATGAATTCGGCCACATCTTCACGGCCCGCGCGTTCGGAGTGTCGACGCCCGACGTGACGCTGCTGCCGATCGGCGGAGTCGCCCGTCTCAAGCGCATCCCGGAAGAGCCGTACGAGGAATTCCTGGTCGCCATCGCCGGCCCGCTGGTAAACGTGGCGATCGCCGCCGCCTTGATCATTGTCGCCGGCGCCCACGTGAATGCGGGCGATCTCTACGCGGTCGAAAGTCCGCACGCCTCGATGATCGATCGGCTGGCCACCGTGAACCTGTTCCTCGCCATCTTCAACATGATCCCGGCCTTTCCAATGGATGGCGGGCGCGTGTTGCGCGCCATTCTCGCCTCGCGCATGGGCTATGTGCGTGCGACCGAAATCGCCGCATTCATCGGCCAGGGAGTCGCCTTTGCGCTCGGCTTCATCGGGCTATTCTCGAATCCGATGCTCATCTTCATCGCGATCTTCGTTTATCTCGCGGCCTCTTCGGAAGCGCATCTCGTCGCCATCCGGGCGATGTCCCGGGGCGTGCCAACGAGCGCGGCGATGATGACCCAATTCGCCACGCTCGCACCCGAGGCGCATGTGGAGGAGGCGGTGCAGACGCTGCTGCGCACGAGCCAGAGCGAGTTCCCGGTGGTCGACGCGGCAGGCAAGCCGGTCGGGCTGCTCGGCCGCGGCGACCTCATTCGCGCGCTCAGGCAGCTCGGCCCAGACGCCCGCGTCGCCGACGCGATGACGACGCCGGTGCCCACGATCGGTCACCGCCGCTGTCTGGAAGAGGCGTGCCGTATGTCGCAGGAAAAATCAGCGCCTGCCGTCGCTGTGGTCGATGGCAGCGGCCGCCTCGTCGGCCTTGTCACCTCAGAAACGGTCGGCGAGATGATGATGTTGCATGAGGCTTTGCCCGCGGGCGTGCGGCTTGGACCGTGGACGCGTCCAAGCGGCGCCTGACTTATCCACTGTCACGAAACTGTCGCATAGCCTTCCGCGGGATGTGAGAATTCGCCGCCATCCTCGCCTCCTTGCAAGTGGAGTCTTCCATGATCATGCGCATTCCCGTGTCGCGCCGGCGGTTTCTAGCTACCGCCGCGGCCTCGACCGCAATCACCGCCGTCGGCAGCGTCAGCAAGCCTTATCTGAGCCGCGCCGCCGATCGCCCGCTCATCACGCACGGCATCCAGTCCGGCGACGTCTCGGTCGATTCTGCTGTGATCTGGGCGCGCGCCGACCGACCGGCGCGCATGTTGGCCGACGTCGCGACAACGGACAGTTTCAATACCATCCATAGGGCGGTTTTCGTCGACGCGCTGCCCGAGTCCGATTTCACCGCCAAGGTCCTGATCGACGGCCTGCCCGCGGGGCAAGACATCTTCTACCGCATCCGCTTCCAGGACCTTGCTTCCCCAACCATCACCGGCGAGCCGAGGATCGGCCGCTTCCGCACCGCTCCGAGCGACCGGCGCTCAATCTCGTTCGTGTGGTCGGGCGACACCGCCGGACAAGGCTGGGGCATCGACGAGTCGCGCGGCGGCATGCGCACCTACGCCACCATGCTGCGCAACCGGCCGGATTTCTTCATCCACAGCGGCGATAATATCTACGCCGACGGTCCAATCCTCGCCGAGCAGAAAATGCCGAACGGCGAGACTTGGAAAAACCTCGTGACCGAGGACAAGGCTAAATCCGCGGAGACGCTCGCCGAGTTTCGCGGCAACTACAAATACAATCTGCTCGACGCGAATGTGCGCGCCTTCAACGCCGAGGTCCCGATCTTCACGCAATGGGACGATCACGAGGTGACCAACAACTGGTGGCCTGGCGAACCGCTGACGCGCGCCGAACACCAGCGCAAGAAGTACGCCGAGAAAAGTGCCTTGGTGCTGGCGGCGCGCGCCGGTCGTGCATTTCACGAATATATGCCGCTGCGCTTCGCGCCGGCCGAGCCAGGCCGCATCTATCGCAAGATTTCTTATGGGTCGCTGCTCGACGTCTTCATGCTCGATATGCGCAGCTATCGGGGGCCCAACGGCGAAGGCCTCGAGGAGAGCTATGGGCCAGCAGCATATTTCCTAGGGCCGACGCAGATTGCTTGGCTCAAGCGCGAACTCCTTAGCTCCCAGGCGACCTGGAAGGTGATCGCCGCGGACATGCCGATCGGCCTCGTCGTCGTCTACGATACCGATCGCAAGTGGGGCGTCGAGGCGATCGCCCAGGGCGACGGGCCTCCGCGCGGCCGCGAGCTGGAGATCGCCGACATCCTTTCTTTCATCAAGCGGGCTCCCGTGCCCAACACGCTTTGGCTCACCGCCGACGTGCACTACACCGCCGCGCATCATTACGATCCCAACAAAGCAGTGTTCCAGGATTTCGAGCCGTTCTGGGAATTCGTCTCTGGCCCGATCCACGCCGGAAGCTTCCCGCAAAACCAGCTCGACAACACGTTCGGACCGCAGATTGCCTACGTAAAGGCGCCAAGCACGCCGAACCAACCGCCGAGCGATGGCCTGCAATTCTTCGGCCACGTCGCGATCGACGGAGCAACGCAGATCATGACCGTGACGCTCAAGGATTGGGACGATCGCGCGCTGTGGTCGGTGAGCCTTGAACCCAAGCTGGGATGAACCTGCGCAGTGGCGTCTTCCCTTGTTACGAAGGTATCGCATAGTTATCCACGTTCCGTGAGAATGGCCGCTTCTTCGGCTCTTTCTTCCAAACGAGGATTGCCATGCCGATCCGCATGTCCATATCACGTCGGCGCTTTCTGGCGACGGCCGCAGCATCGAGCGCAATTTCCGCCGTCGGCGGACTCGGCAGGCCCTACCTGAGCCGCGCCGCCGATCGCCCGCTCATCACCCATGGTATCCAGTCAGGCGACGTTTCGGTCGATTCCGCCGTGATCTGGGCGCGCGCCGATCGTCCCGCCCGCATGTTGGCCGAAATCGCAACCACGGATACTTTCAAGACCATCCACCGCGCAGTGTTCGTCGATGCGCTGCCCGAATCCGATTTCACCGCCAAGGCGCTGATCGAGGGCCTGCCGGCTGGGCAGGACATCTTCTATCGCATCCGATTCCAGGATCTCTCTTCGCCCACCGTTGCCGGCGAGCCCATGATCGGCCGCTTTCGCACTGCTGCGGGCGACCGGCGCTCGATCTCGTTCGTTTGGTCGGCCGACACCGCCGGACAAGGCTGGGGCATCGATGAGGCGCGTGGCGGCATGCGCACCTACTCCAGCATGCTGCGCAATCGGCCGGATTTCTTCATCCATTGCGGCGATACGATTTATGCCGACATTCCGATCCTCGCCGAGCAGAAAATGCCGAACGGCGAGATTTGGAAAAACGTCGTGATCGAGGAAAAGGCGAAGCCTGCGGAAACGCTCGCCGAGTTCCGCGGCAATTATAAATACAATCTGCTCGACAAGAATCTGCTCGCGTTCAACGCCGAGGTGCCGATTTTTGCGCAATGGGACGATCACGAAGTGACAAACAATTGGTGGCCGGGGGAGCCGCTGACTCGCGCCGAGCACCGGCGTGGCAAATACGCCGAGGTAAATGCCCTGGTGCTCGCCGCGCGCGCGAACCGCGCGTTTCATGAATATATGCCACTGCGTTTCACGCAGGCTGAGCCCGGCCGCATCTATCGCAAGATTTCCTACGGGCCGCTCCTCGACGTCATCATGCTCGACATGCGCAGCTACCGCGGGCCCAACGGAGAGGACCTGGAGGAGACCTATGGGCCGGCAGCGTACTTCCTCGGTCCCGCGCAAGTCGCGTGGATCAAGCGCGAACTCATGAACTCGCGGGCGACCTGGAAAGTGATTGCCGCCGACATGCCGATCGGGCTGATCGTCGTCTACGACACCGATCGCAACTGGGGCATCGAGGCGATCGCCCAGGGCGACGGGGCGCCGCGCGGCCGCGAGCTCGAGATCGCCGATATCCTTTCCTTTATCAAGCGGGCGGGTGTGCGCAACACCGTGTGGATTACCGGCGACCGGCATTACACCGCCGCGCATTATTACGATCCCAACAAGGCGGTGTTTCAGGACTTCGAGCCGTTCTGGGAATTCATGTCGGGGCCGATCCACGCCGGAAGCGGCAGCCAGAGTGCGCTCGACAATACGTTCGGGCCGCAGCTCGTGTACGTGAAGGCGGCGAGTGCGGGCATCCATCCGCCCAGCGACGGCCTGCAATTTTTCGGTCACGCCGCCATCGATAGATCGACGCAAGTGATGACCGTTACGCTCAAAGACCGAGATGATCGCGCGTTATGGTCGGTGAACCTCGAGCCCCAGCTGGGATGATGATTTTGCAGGCCCGCGCGGAACTTGTTAACTAAGGACCATTGTTCCGAAACGCCTACGCCGACTCACGCAGCGCCGCCAGTTCTGGCGAAAGCGCAGCCGGCGGCGTGCGCAGCTTGGTCGAGTAGTAGGACGCATTCTGCTCGCCGCGCAGCGCCTCGCGCGTGAACTGAATGAGATGGTGGGCGATAAAGCCCATACCAAGGACGGCGTCGATCTGGCCCCGCCGCAGCGAGTGTCGCGCGGCGCGCCAGAACGGCTTGCGGTAATTCGAAAGGATACCGATGTGCAACAGCACCCGAAAAGCGAGCACCAACGCGCTCGACAGGTTGCCCCAGTTGAGCTTCCCACGCGCAGGCGTAATCATCCGATTGACATAGGTCGCGTCGACTTGATGGTGAAAGCGTGCGAATAGCCGCTCCGGATCATTGGCGTAGGCGATACAGCGGCGCCACATCGCCACCACCTCGTCGTATGGCCGCAGGAAACGCACGTTGCTCTCGAGGGCCGGATCGTCGGCCAAGCGTCCGGCCAGCTTGAGACGATCCCAGAGCGGCGTCTTCGGCAGCGCCTGCAAGAGGTTGATTGTCAACATCGGAATCTGCGAGAGGTCGATGAAGTCCTTGAGGCGCGCCTCGGTATCGTCTGAGTCGGTATCGAGTCCGAGAATGATGCCGGAGGTGACCTCCAATCCGTAGTCGTTGAGGGTCTTGATAGATTCCATCATCGGCACGGCGACATTCTGGTTCTTCCGCATCGCCTTGAGCGCGTCGGCTTCCGGCGTCTCGATGCCAACGAATATGCCGAGGAACGAACATTCCCGCATGAGCCTGAGGATTTCCGGCTGCTTGGCGATGTTGAGCGTCGCCTCGCAGGCGAATTGCATGGGATAGCCGTGCTGCTTCTGCCAGGCGAGCAGATGCGGCAGCATGTCTTTGGCGGCCTTGCGATTACCGATGAAATTGTCGTCGACGAAGTAAACGACCGGCGGATGCCCTTTCTGCTTGCGCATGGCATCGAGCTCGGCGGTGATCTGCGCCGAGGTCTTGAGCCGCGGCTGCCGGCCATAAAGGTTGGGAATGTCGCAGAATTCGCACAGATAGGGGCAGCCGCTGGAGAACTGCAGAGTCAACATGAGATAGTTCTTCAACGGGATCAGGTCGTAGGCCGGGATCGGGAAATCGTGCAGCGGAACGCGGTCCTTGGTTTCCAAGCGCAGCTGCGCGCTCGGGCGCGCGATACTCTCGTCGAGGCGGGCGATGAGCTGATCGGTCGCGTCACCGAGCTCGCCGATGTGAAGGTAGTCGATCTCGGGATACATTTCCGGCGAGGCCGACGCGGACGGTCCGCCCAGCAGCACCACCTTGCCGGCCGCATGTGCGCGTGCGGCGATGTCGTGGATCTGCGGCGCCTGCACGTGCATGCCGCTGACCAGCACGGCGTCGGCCCAGGCGAGATCGGCATCGCTGGCCTTGCGGATATTCTCGTCTATGAAGCGGACCTGCCATTCTTGCGGCATATAGGCCGCGATCAGCAGCAGGCCCTGCGGCGGCATGAACGCGCGCACGCCTTTCATCAATCGATAGGCATGATTGAACGTGCCGAACGCGGGGGTGTAGTGCGGAAAAACGCACAATATCCGGCGCTGGTTCTTGACTGGGACCGATGAGCGCACGCCGCCTCCGCACTCGCTTTCGCCGATGGTCGCCTTGCTCGTATCGGGACGCAAGGGGGCGGACAGGCAAGGCGTGGGAATTTCGGCGGCCGCTGGCGGATTGCGCCTTGCACCGCGGTCACTATATTCCGCGCCAGAGCGGGCCCCATCGAGGCCCGCGATCGGTTTTTCACGTAGCCCATGCAACTCCGCAACGTCGCCATCATCGCCCATGTCGACCACGGGAAGACCACGCTGGTCGATCGGCTACTGCAGCAGTCGGGCGCTGTGCGCGACAACCAGCGCTTGGCGGAGCGCGCGCTCGACTCCAACGATCTCGAACGCGAGCGTGGGATAACTATTTTGGCCAAGGTGACATCAATCCCTTGGCACGCCACCCGTATCAACATCGTCGATACGCCCGGCCATGCCGATTTCGGCGGCGAGGTCGAGCGCATCCTCAATATGGTGGACGGCGCGCTGGTGTTGGTGGACGCCGCCGAGGGGCCGCTGCCACAGACCAAGTTCGTTGTATCGAAGGCGCTCAAGGTCGGACTCAAACCGATCGTCGTGATCAACAAAGTCGATCGACCGGACGCGCGGCCTTTGGCGGTGGTGAACGAAGTGTTCGATTTGTTCGCCGCGCTCGATGCTAGCGAGCAACAGCTCGATTTTCCGATCCTCTACGGCTCGTCCAGGGAAGGGTGGATGGGCAGCTCACCCGAGGGTCCTAAGGACCGCGGCATGGCGCCGCTGTTCGATCTCGTGATCCGACATGTTGGCGAGCCGATCGTCGAGGAGGGACCATTCCGGATGCTCGGCACCATACTGGAGGCCAATCCCTATCTGGGGCGCATCGTGACCGGTCGCATCAGCTCGGGCACGGTCACATTCAACCAAACCGTGAAGGTGCTCGACCGCAACGGAAAGCTGATCGAGCACGGCCGCGTCACGAAGGTTCTCGCCTTCCGCGGCCTTGAACGCACCGGCGTTGAGGAGGCATCGGCCGGCGACATCGTTGCCATCGCCGGGCTGCCGGAAGCCACCGTCTCGCACACGATCTGCGCGCCGGAGGTGACAATACCGCTCCCGGCACAGCCCATCGATCCGCCGACGCTGGCAATGACGTTCCGCATCAACGATTCCCCGCTCGCCGGGACCGAGGGGGACAAAGTGCAGAGCCGGGTCATCCGCGAACGGCTCCTGCGCGAAGCCGAAGGCAACGTTGCCCTGCGGGTCGGCGAATCGACCGAGAAGGACGCCATGGAGGTCGCCGGGCGCGGCGAACTGCAGCTCGGCATTCTAATCGAGACGATGCGGCGCGAAGGCTTCGAGTTATCGGTATCGCGCCCGCAAGTACTGGTCGAGCGCCCCGCCGACGGTGGGCTGCGGGAACCGATCGAAGAGGTGGTCGTCGATGTCGACGAGGCGCATTCCGGCATCGTCGTGCAGAAGCTCGCGGCCCGCAAAGCCGAACTGATCGAGATGCGTCCCTCGGGCGGCGCCCGCGTGCGCCTCATCTTCCATGCCCCGACACGCGGGCTGATTGGCTATCACGGCGAACTTCTCGCTGATACCCGCGGCACCGCCGTCATGAACCGGTTGTTCCACGGCTACGGAGCGTATCGGGGCGAAATCGCAGGACGCCGCAACGGGGTGCTGATCTCCAATGACCAGGGCGAAGCCGTGGCTTATGCACTGTGGAATCTAGAAGACCGCGGGCCGATGATGATCGAGCCGGGCTGCAAGGTTTATCGCGGGATGATCGTGGGCGAGCACACCCGCGGCAACGACCTCGAGGTGAACGTGCGCAAGGGCAAGAAGCTCACCAATATACGCACCCATGCCAAGGACGAGGCGGTGCGGCTGATTCCGCCGATGCAGATGACGCTGGAGAAGGCGCTCGCGTACATCGCCGAGGATGAGCTGGTCGAGATCACGCCGCAAGCGATACGGCTGCGCAAGAAGTTGCTCGATCCCAACGAGCGCAGGAAGGATGAGCGGCGCAAGGAAGCAGAGCGGGTGTGACGCAGCTCGGCTGATTCGCACGGCATCAGATTAGTTGCCCCCCGGCGAAAACGCCATTCCAGCCGCCCTGGGAGAGCACATTTCGTTGGTCCGCGTGTCGCCTCTGCAACATTGCGTCGGCTGGCGGACATGTCTCGATTTTCCGCGGTGTTCGCGGAGCATTTGCGGTACCGCAGTGTGACAAATCCACATCAATCCCGAACGTTGTTAGCACCGCGTTAAACATAACTCTTGAAGCGCGGCGGACTGCTTGCTTCAATCATGCCCATGAGCACGACCCTCATCGAAGTCCGCCGCGCCAAGCCGTCCGATGCAAGGGCGATTGCGGCAACGCATGACGACGCTTGGCGCTGCGCTTATCAGGGCATCATTCCAGGGCCGGAGCTCGACAAGCTGATCAGCCGGCGCGGCCCCCAGTGGTGGGACAGCGCGATACGCAAAGGCAGCCGGATCACGGTGCTCGCATTCGGCGAATGCGTGGCGGGCTATGCCAATTACGGCCGCAACCGTGCGCGCAGCCTTTACTACGACGGGGAAGTCTACGAGCTCTACCTACGGCCGGAATTCCAGGGGCTTGGCTTCGGCCGCAAGCTCTTTTCCGCGGCGCGGCGTGACCTGGTGCAGAGCGGGCTGCAAAGCCTTGTTGTATGGGCGCTCTCGGATAACGAGCAGGCGGTAGGTTTCTACCGGGCGCTCGGCGGCAAAGCGGTGGCCCGCTCGTCCGAACGCTTCGGCGCGCGCACCTTGGACAAGGTCGCCTTCGCTTGGACGAACTGAGCGCTCTCGTTCCTACTCCCGATCGTCGATAGGGCGCTGTCCAAAGGCCGGCTCCCGCAAGCCGGCGAGCGCGCAAGCCGCCCGTACCGTGTTGGCGAGCAGGCACGCGATCGTCATTGGACCGACACCACCCGGCACCGGCGTGATCGCGCCCGCAATTTCGGCGACTTCGGCAAACGCCACATCCCCGACAATGCGCGAGCGGCCATCCGCCATCACCCGGTTGACGCCAATGTCGATGACGGTGGCGCCGCGCTTGACCCAATCGCGCCGGACCATTTCCGGCCGTCCCACTGCCGCGAATAGAACGTCGGCGCGCCGGCAGACAGCCGGAAGTTCGTGCGTCTTCGAATGCGCGACCGTTACGGTTGCATTTTCCGCGAGCAGAAGCTGCGCCAAAGGCTTGCCGACGATGTTCGAGCGGCCGATCACCACGGTTTCCAGCCCCATGAGCAACGGCTGCACGGTCTTGGCGAGGAGAATGCAGGCGACCGGTGTGCACGGCGCGAGCGCCGGCAGGCCCGCGGCTACCCGGCCGGCATTCACCGGACTGAAGCCGTCGACGTCCTTTGCCGGATCGACTGCGGCGATGATCTTGTGCGGGTTGATCTGCGCCGGCAGAGGAAGCTGCACCAGGATGCCATGCACGCTTGGATCGGCGTTGAGCCGCCCGATCAGCGCCAAAAGCTCTGCTTCGCTCGTCTCCTTCGGCAGCCGGTGGTCGAACGATCGCATGCCGCTGCCGGCGGTCATCTTCATCTTGCTGGCGACGTAACTCTCGCTCGCCGGGTTGTTGCCGACGAGCACGACGGCCAATCCCGGCGTGATACCGCGGTCGCGCGAGAGGCGGTGCACGGCATCCGCAACCTTGCCGCGCAGGTCCGCCGCGATCGCCTTGCCGTCAATGATTTTTGCGGTCATGGCGTGCCGCCCTGCGCCTTTTATAATGTGGCGCAATGAACGGCATTACTCCATCGCGAAGATTTTCTCCAGCGCGGCGGCAAGTACCGCGCCTGCGCCGACGATCTTCAGGTGCTTGATCCGTGCGCTCGTTCGCGTCACCAGCCTGACGTCACGCGCGGCAACGGCGAGCGCATTGGCGATTAGCTTTACGAGGGCCTCATTGGCCTCGCCTTCGCTCGCCGCCGCACGCACGCGCGCTTTGATCACGCTGCGTCCATCGGCCAACTGCGTGATGCCTTCGATCGCATCGCGCCCAGCGCGGCGTGAGACGTACGGTGACGACAACGCCGTCCACCGATGCCGTCCAAGGCCGAGCGAGCATCAACCTCAGAACACGTAGGGAAGGATGTACAGCGCAATGCAGTAGCGGATGAAAATGATGATGAGGATGAGGATCACTGGAGAAATATCAATGCCGCCGAGATTAGGCATCACGCTCCGGATCGGCCGCAGGACAGGCTCGGTGACGCGGTAGAGGAAATCGCCGATCGCGCCCACGACCGAGTTGCGGACATTCACCACGTTGAAGGCGACCAGCCAGGAGAAAATCGCCGCCGCGATCAATACCCAGATGTATATTTCGAGGGCTAGATCAATGACGAGGAAGAGGGCGCGCATGGAATAGGAATCGCTTCTGAGAATCGCGCACAAGATGTACCGGGGCGGAACGACGTAGACAAGCAGGACGAGCGATGAAATCGCGGCCTCGCCGCGTGTTCCTGATCCTTGACTCCGCCGACTCGCGGCCCTAAATGGCGCGCACTCGCGGCCAGCGCTGCGGGGTTGCATTTTGGCGGGGCCGTAGCTCAGTTGGGAGAGCGCCTCGTTCGCAATGAGGAGGTCAGGGGTTCGACCCCCCTCGGCTCCACCAGCTAACCCTCATGTCCTGCTGAGGTCTAGCGCCGTGGCCTCCCCGCCCAAAACTCCAAAACGTCAGTCTGTCACAACGCTGTCACAGCGAGGACGGACATGGCGACCATTCGAAGACGCGGGATCGCATGGCAGGTGCAAGTCCGCCGCCAGGGCCACGCGCCACTATCCCGGACGTTTCGACTCAAGGCAAACGCGGAGCTATGGGCGCGGCAGAAGGAAGCCGAGATCGACCGTGGCGTGTTGCCAGTCGATACCCGCAGCCTCCGCTCTCACACGCTCGCTGACCTGCTGGAACGCTATGAGGCAACCGTCGTGCCTCGAAAGCGTGCAGCCGACCGCGAGCATTACATGTTGCGGGTTATTCTTCGACACCCAATCGCCCGCCTGTCGCTCCACCGACTGACGCCGGTTGAGGTCGCCAAGTATCGGGATGACCGGCTAGCAGTGGTCAGCGGTGATACGGTGCGCCGTGAATTGGCTATTGTCCGTCATTGCCTTGAGGTAGCTCGGACTGAATGGGGGTTCGTGCTTTCATCGAACCCAGTCCGTCAAGTCAAACTGCCCCGCCCAAGCAGTCCACGAGAGCGACGCACGACCGCAGACGAACTTGAGCGTTTGCTCGCTGCCTGTGAAGCAACCACTTGCTGTTGGCTCCCGACAATCATCCAGTTGGCCGTGGAGACAGGGATGCGGCGCAGCGAGTTGCTGGGGATGCGATGGGTCGATGTAGACCTTGAGGCTCACACCGTGTTCTTGCCCAACACCAAAAACGGCCACCCCCGGACGGTGCCGCTTTCGCCACGCGCCCTCGAAATCATCAGGAACACGCCGCGTTGCGGCAACATCGTGTTTGGGGTTTCAGCCAACGCCGTCAGGCTCGCGTGGGAGCGCTTAAAGCGGCGAGCGGGAGTATCTGATCTGAGGTTCCATGACCTCCGTCACGAGGCCGTAAGCAGATTCTTTGAAAACGGCCTGAACATGCCGGAGGTCGCTGCCATAAGCGGTCACAAAGACCCAAGGATGCTGATGAGGTATACGCATCCCAAGGCAGAGGCGATAGCCATTAAGCTGGGCACACACGAACAAGGACATCATCCACGCTCGGTTCCGCAGAAACACCCATAACGCTTCTATCTCCCCGCGATGTGGCACGAGGGCGCGCCACCTATCTCCTAGTTCCGGTGATTCGCGTCTACCGATCTAGGACCGTCGAATTTCGGAATCGTAACAGGTCCGGTTCGGGGCGGAGTCGGTCATTCGGCGGTGTCGGCTCAAGCGTGACGTGTTGCTGAGAAAGCACGGGCAATAAATCTCGGCGTTGGAACATTGGCCGAATCACACAACAAGGTCATGATGTTTTGGGCGAATCGGAGAACTGACACATGCGGTTGGTGCTGATCGGAATTTTGCTGCTGCTCATCGGCCTATGGCTTCCCGTCTTGGCTCATAGCAAGTCTGGAGGCAGATCGGCGCGCATTGGTTCGCTGGGGCGTGATCCATCGGCTGCAGATTCGCACGTCTAATGCATTGGTCGATCAATAAGGAGCGAACGTAATTCTCGTGCGCCGAGTAGTGGGGGGTCGAGCGCGCTGGTCGGAGCGCTTGCCGCTCAAAGCCCCGGACAGGCCTGGGTTGGCGGCGGCATCGCAGGAGTCGCTGCTCAACCCGCCAACAATTTTTGCAAAAAAATTTGGGGGCAGGGTGGTGGTTATATCGACCTCGCAAACTGATTTTTGGGGGGTGGGGGGTCTAGCGCGATTGCGCCTAGTGCGCGCTCATGCCCAAGCGGAACGCCCCCTTCCGACGCGGTAATCATCCAAGGGTCTTCCTGGGACGCCGCCTTCGTCCCTTGCGTCGAAAGGAATGGCAGCGGCCTCCAACAATCGCGCCCTGGACAGCGGACCACTTTCCACCGTGTGGCGCTGGAATTGCGGGATAAACTGAACTTTAACGGTCACGGTCGATCCTCGATTTTCTATGGAGGACTCGATGCGCGCCACGACGCGGACCATCGCTCTCGCCTTTGTCCTGCTCGGCCTGGCAAGTGCGCCCCTAGCGGCCCAAACCAATCCTCCGCCGCCGAGCAATCTCCCGGTCGCTCAACCCACAGGCCCGCAATACGAAGGCCCGCCGCCGCAGGCTCAATCACCGCAACCACAAGGCCCGCAGTACTCCTCGAATGAAATCTTCGATGCCGGTCACCGCTTTTTCGGCACGATTTCACGGGGGCTCGCGCAGATTGTCGAGAAGGCGGTCAGCCAATTCGGGCTCCCCAACGGTTACGTGCTCGGCCAAGAAGGCGGAGGCGCGGTGGTCGCGGGACTGCGCTACGGGGAAGGCATCCTTTACACCAAGAATGCCGGTGACCTTAGGGTTTTTTGGCAAGGGCCGTCAGTTGGCTATGACTTCGGCGTCGAAGGTGCGCGCACGATGATGCTTGTCTACAATCTGCCCGCCACCGACGCCATCTACCAGCGCTTCGCTGGCATCGACGGTTCGGCTTACTTCGTCGGCGGCTTGGGAATGACGGCGCTGACAATGAACAACATCGTCTTGGTCCCGATCAGCACCGGGGTGGGGATACGGCTCGGCGCGAATGTCGGCTATCTCAAATTCACGCCGACGCCGACCTGGAACCCGTTCTGAACTGGACATAAACTCGCGCCGCTTCATTCGATCACCTTTTCGGCCCGGGCGATAAGCGTGCTCAGTCCGCGCATCCCCGAGGTCGCATCGTTGCCGGTCCGTGGGTTCATCTGAAAACCGGCGTGCCGCTACTTCTTGGTGAACAGCGAATTGCATCGCGCTCGCCCGTCCGCGTCGAACGCCAGCGCCGGGTCGAAATTCCACGTCAGTTCACCGCGTGGCTGGCCATGAGTTTGCTGGACGGCTCGGTCAGCGCAGAAATTTATGAATGCTGCCAAGGTGTTTGGCAAAAACGAATCTAGGAACCCGCAAGCTTTCGGAACGCAGGACTCCTTAAAGGCGGACGCTGGCCCACTCACATCCCAAAGTCCAAGTAAAGCCCGGAAGAGGGACCACGGTAATATGAAGGAGCACCGTAGTAACCGTAGTAGTACGAGGGAGCACCGTAGTAGTAGCTGGGAGCACCGTAGTAGTAGCTGGCGGGGGCTGCGTAACCAGCGCGTCTATAAGCCCACGGGCTGAGGGCCGCAGCCAACGGCGTGAGGGCCGCACCCCGACGAAGGAGTCGCCGGTTAACTCGGCGGTAACGTCCATAAGTAACGGCCCCCGCCTCATCGACACGCAGTTCTAGACCACGCGGCGTCACTTGCGGTGAGACCGGAATGGTCGCGAGGATCGCGGCGGCGAATAGCAGAGCGATGACAGACCCAACCTTCATGACTAGTCCTCCGGTGCGAGAGAACAGAACCCCATCCCTGTGAGTGTACACTTTGGGCAGGTTTGTGTGTCCAAAATTTATGAATCTGGAGTCTTACCAATCCGCCAGTTGGCGGAACCAACACGCTGAAATATCCCCCACGGGAGGGCGGAAAAAGGTACGAGAATCATCTGACGACCGCCTCTAATAGGTTTGGGGGTGTGGGGGGTCGCGTAGCGCCTCCTCAGTCCCGCCAGAAGTGCTTGAAGCGATCCGGCGCAAGGGCGGTGTAGCGCACGGTCGAGGCAATCGACCGATGGCCCAAGTAATCCTGGATCGCGCGCGTGTCGTGGCCATCGTTGGCGAGCTTATAGCCGGTCGAATGCCGCAGCATGTGGCTGTGGACCAAGAAGCCGAAGCATGCGGCCTGCCCTGCTCGCGCAACCATGCGCTGATACCCGGCCACGGACAGGGGTGCCATCCGCTCCGACACAAAGAGATAGGTCGCCCGTTGGCCCTCTAGCATCTCCCGCAGCAGTCGGCGCAGGGCGCGTAGCTCCTTGGCACGCAAAGGATGAACGCTTGCCGTGCCGCCCTTAGCCCGCCGTACATGCAGTTTTGACGTGCGGAAGTCGATGTCGTCCCAGCGCAGGGCCACAAGCTCGCTGGCGCGCAGCCCATGTCGGTAGGCGAGCAGGATCGCGGTGGCGTCCCGGTGGCCCCAACGGTTGGCTTTCGCCGCCTCGATCAGCCTGTCGATCTCACGCTCGGTCAGGTACTCGCGCGGGCGGCCCGATCTGACTGTTACATTTACTGCTCTCGAAGCGCACTGCTCGACGTGCGTATTTTCCATGACTTTGGCCACTCCTTGCCGGACGACTGTTACGATACTTGGCAGAAGTGTAACAGTATGTCCACCGGAAATGGGCCTAGTCGGAACATCGATATTGCGGTCTGCGGTCCCCCACCCGAATCCCAACGGAACCGCTTGGCACGCTGGTCCCTAAGGATGCAAGGCATGGCTCAATGAACCCGGCGATGGAGGGCAACATGGTAACAGACACGATTAAGGCTGCGCTATGGGAAGAGCTACGGTTTGTGAAGCGACAGCAATGGACAATCAGCGCCGCTGAGCCGTGCAACATTCGGGCACTCATGTCACCTCAGCGATGCGCGCAGCGCGCACACTTTCGGATAATCTTAGATGGAGACCAAAAATGCCTGCATTCATCGCATCGCAATTTTAATTGCCGCTATTAGCGCGACCAGCACCGCGATAGTTGCCAGAATCATATAAAGTTCAAATGTTACTTGTGACATCAGGTTACTCGATTACGGCCGCGTCCGCGCGAGCCGCCACGCCACTTGCTTTAACGAATGTGAGCCAGGGGAGACAGCAGGAGAATGTCTCCTGATGTAGCCGAAATTAAGGAGACAACTGAGCCAACTCGAAAATGCGCTTGTCGCACCACCCGCAAGACGCGAACCCCCGCGTTAGCAGGCCCAAGCAAACGCCTTACGAAGCCCGCCCGGTAGGTATTAGCGACCGTCTAACGACTTCCTGACCGGCGCGGCCAGATCACCTGATGGAGAAGCTCGCTGGTAGCCTCGCCCCGAAACAACGCGCGACGGGCCTTGCCAATGGCGTGCACGACCTGATCAGCGCCCCCAATCTTCCTCTTCCTCTCTACGCACCGCCTCACAAATCGGGTTCTTGCTCTTGAGCCAGTCGGGCGAGCGCCCGGAGCGGTACGTCGATGTCTTCCGTTTTGAGACGATGCCTTCGAGGCCCATCTTGCAGGCGTGCGCGAACACGGTCGGGCCATTCGCGAGGGGGTATAGGCAGACTCGCCAGCGGCGCGCTTTGGGCATACCTCGACCAGGCACGGCTCCTCAAAAGCGCCAACATTGCTCGACCAAGTTAGACCGAGGGGCATCAACACGAGAATCATTCAAACGCTCTCCTCCGGCATGCCTCATGGCATGACGCCACAATGCTATCGATTCGGAGGC